>Ga0194120_10000697_pt1 | contig 63266 bp, 67 predicted proteins | sample TA2MahCa65mmetaG_FD_148642 | JGI IMG/M metagenome (GOLD analysis project Ga0194120, IMG submission 148642) | Freshwater microbial communities from Lake Tanganyika, Tanzania - TA2015019 Mahale Deep Cast 65m | ecosystem: Environmental > Aquatic > Freshwater > Lake | place: Tanzania: Lake... | reverse complement strand
TTGCGTCAAATTTTTTTGCGATAGAATCGTCAAACCGTGGAGCCCGCTCTTCGATGAGGCCGATCAAGGTGGAGGAGACAAGTCGGCTGCTGAATATCAACACAACGAGAATGGCTGAGCCGACTAGGTAACGGATCCAGCGGAGCCGCCGTGGCGAGATCGGGAAGGCTACCAGGAATGCCAACGCGACGAGGAATAGAGACAGCCAGGTCAGCGGATAAATCCCGTACTTGACCAGCTTGTAGAGACCGAACAGAAAGGGCGACATTTCCATTGTGCCTCCGGCAAGGTAAGGCCTGGTACACTATTCACGGCGGGCTCATTTGCGTGGGCGAAGCATAGCATTGAGGGCCAGGACATACAACCGCGGCGTCGCTGGACGAATGGATCGTGAGGGGATAACACAAAGAGAGACGCAGGTTAGTAAGGGCGTTTCAGGGAGGCGGGAATGTCTTCTACACCACGCTACTGGCTGATGAAATCGGAACCCAGTGCGTTTTCCATTCACGATCTGCGCGGCGCTCCCCGGCAGACGACCTCTTGGGACGGGGTGCGCAATTATCAGGCCCGCAACTACCTACGTGCCATGAAGGTCGGAGACCCGGTTCTCTTTTACCACAGTAACGCCGATCCTCCGGCTGTGGTCGGGGTGGCCGAAGTGGTCCGGGAGGCCTATCCGGACCCTACCGCCTTCGACCGGTCCCACAAACACTTCGACCCACGAAGTAAACCGGAGAAACCTCTCTGGGACATGGTCGACATCGGGCTGATTCGCGTGTTTGCACGTCCCCTGCCGCTGGATGTCCTGCGGCGGGAGCCGGGCCTGAAAAAGATGGAACTGCTGCGGCGAGGGTCTCGCCTGTCGGTCCAGCCTGTGCGAGACCGGGAGTGGAACATCATTGTGAAGATGGCTGAAAAAGTGGGCGAGACGCTGAAACCTGTAGTGGCGAAGAAGAGAGGCGCTAGAATTTGATGCTGAGAGCGATGTAGGGGCCCTTTTGCAGCCAATCCACTTGAGTCGCTCCGTCTGCGTCGCTGGCTTGGAAACGGAAATACCGGAACCCGGTCGAAATGGCGACTCGATCTGTGGCGGTTGAAAAACACAGTGTGGGCGCGAAGGTGCTGCACAGCTCGCGAGGCTTGGTGCCGAATAGGGCGAAGGGATTGAGCGTGAGCCCGATATGGCTGTCGATCAATTCGCCCTTGAATGAGCCGACGCCGAGCTTGAAGATGTGGAAGTCGCCGTTTACGGACAAGCCGTAGAGCGGCTGTGTGCGCAGCCCTGCCCCGATGGTCGGCACCGGCAGTTGCAGTTTTTTCTCGACCGCCGTTGAGGGTTGGCTGCCGGGGCTGCCATCCAGCCTGGCTTTGGAGTCCAGGTAATGGACCTGAACGCTCACGAAGCCGCTCCCCCGGGAGGTTTGCAGCAGATCGTATTGGTAGGTGGCCGAGTAATCGGTGAGGCTCAACTCGCTGTGGAGGCTCGTGCCGGCCGCGAACTGCCTTCCGAGGAAAGACACTGACTGGGTCAAGGTGCGATCGCCTCCGTAGTTCATGGGAAGATAAGAAAAGATCAAGCGATGCCGATCCGCGAGGTGTGCCGTCAGACTCGGCCACACGAAATTTCTGACGGTTTTCATGCCCAGATCGCCGCCCGGGTGCAAATTTGTTCCGGGCGCGCCGCCTACGGAACTCAGGAATCTCCCGTGAAGCGTCGGGAACCACCAGGTCACCTGCGGCTCGATCCACCACGATTTCGGTTGCGCAGTCTCCGATTCTGCGGCCGGGCTGCACAGTCCCCCCGCGGGGCTGAGGAGCACGAACCAGAGGGTCAGAAAGCCCAGCCATGCTCGGGAGAGTGGGGGGGTGCCTGAGGCCGTGGGCGCCGGTTTTGACACCGGGCCGAACAGCAATTGCATGACCCGTGTGATCGAGGTATCAACAGGCATTTTCTTCCTGCCGGAAGGGAAAGGTTTTCCTACTCGACCGACCTGCTCAGGCTTCAACTATGCCGCCTGGCGACTCCCCGGCAACCATCGCAACGAAGGCTGGCTGCGGATCGCTGTCGCCGGTTTCACGCTCGAGAGTGCGTAAGCCAGAAGATGGTCCGACACATGACGCAATCCTCATGCCAGACCATACGACTGAATCGAAGAATCAAGTCAGCTCTGGGCCGGGTGAGTCGCCGCGGATGGCGTAACCGCCTTGATCCCCTGCGGCCTGGGCGTTCGCCTTGGCGATGGTGAAAACGGGGGATACCAAATGGGAGTGACTGGTAACAGAAGAATGCTCAGAAGCGGTGACGGAGGACTGGTCAACAAAAGAGCCGAGCGGGGCTTCCCGTTCGGCTCTTGAGAGGCAAAAGACCTCTCCGCGCACATGTGATCGTTACACCCGTTGCACTGAAGAGCAACTGATGCTTGGGTTCAAATGAAGTTGATCGATTCTCACTGGAGGCAAAAAACCTCTCCGCCCTCAGTTGACCCGTCGAGAGCCTCTGGGTCGAGCGATCGAAGAGGGCGGTACTCGCAAGCGTGGTATTGAGATAACAAGTACAATCAAATTGAGGGATTTCTCGGCGGGCGCAGGCTCAATAAAGCGATAATGAGCCCGCCGTTCAAGCGAAGCTTGGTATGGTGGGCCGTGCAGGGATCGAACCTGCGGCCCGCTGATTAAGAGTCAGCTGCTCTACCAGCTGAGCTAACGGCCCCACCTATTTGACGTAAGGCGTGAGAAGTTAGGCGTGGGGAGTAAAGATTGCTGCATTCGCCTGACACCTTACTCCTCACTCCTCACCGGTTCACATGGTGCGCCTGACAGGATTTGAACCTGTGGCCCCTAGCTCCGGAGGCTAGTGCTCTATCCGCTGAGCTACAGGCGCATCCGCTTCGAGCAAGGAGGCCGACACCTTAACACACCGCTCCGATCCCTGTCTAGGTTCACTCGAGCGGGTGGCGGAATCAGACAGAAATCCATAGGTCAGTAAGACTTCTTCTTTGTCCTGGTGCGACATCTGCCGCAAAGAGTCGATTGCAACGGCTTCCTGTGCTGCGAGAACCTGCTCCTCTTCCCGCAATGAGCGTGTCAGCCGGACGATCGGGATGAATGACTGGACTGGACAGGCCCCTTCGACCAAGCCGTCCGTCTCGACGGGAATCCCCATCGCCCTGCAAGTGGCGGGTCGGAACGGATAGACGAGGCAGCTTCCATCGGAATGCAGCGCAGGACAGGGCAAGTCGGCAAAGCGTTCGACCAAGGCATCGATGTCGGGGTCGCTCCAGTCGTCGAGGTATGGCGATTGTTTCAGGCGAGGGAACTCCGATTCGACCCTGCGTGCCTGGACGCGAGCCCTGCCTTCGATCTCTTGACGAACCGACCGGTTCAAGGCGACCAACCCTCGCTGCAACTCGGCGGCGTCCAACGTCGTGATCGCAAAAGGGCCGATGCAGCATCGGCTGCACCCTCTTCGGCAGGGAAGTTGCCCGAGCAGGGACGCGCTTGCACGGGTGAACCACCCTTCGGCGCGAGCGAGGAAGCGCGTGTGGAATGGAAACGGGGCGTGCATGGGCAGGGGGCGCCGGTTAGTCTTCGAGCTCGACGACCAGGTCCCCCTTGGGGGAAAAGAATCCCTGTCCGTCGACCTGGACCACGCCGTTGCAGTTCTCCTGAAAAAACTCGAGGATCCAGCCGTTGAAGTCGTACCCTTCCTCCGTGATATCGGACGGCACGAAACGCGAGGTGACGATGAACCGTGCGCGCGTCACGTGTTCACGGACGAGTTGGGCTTCGATGTCGTCGAAAATCGAGAGCCGGTTCAGGAACTGGGACCGTTCCTTTTCAAAGTCTTCCCGATAGCTTCCGCGATCGCGCGTGCAGAAGAGCTGGATGGGCTTGCGCTCGCGATGATAGCCGAGCGAGATTTGCACCCAGGCCCAGTCATCGAGGGCGGCCGGGTCTACCTTGGGGATCAACGGAATCTGGCCCTTGGCTTTGAGGAAGTCCAGGAGCAGACGAAGAGGGGGAGAATTCTCGCGGCTGCAAAACACCCGTGCGTAGACCGCTCCCTCGGCTGCTTCAGGCTGTTGAGGCTGCGGAGTGGACGGCACGACCGGCAGTTCTTTGCCCATAGCTCCTCGCGGACTGACGCCCCGTTCGGGAGGGGTTGAACGATCAGCCGATACTGTACTCTCTCCCCAGCCGCGGTTCAAGATCAGGCCTCATGGCCGGGCTGACAGGCTTTCCGATACCGCGGCACTCATTGTTTTTTGTGGTTGACAGCAAGGGGGACTTTCGCTACACTTCCCTCCGGCTTCAGGTCCGGGTCCCCCGGTGATCGTGGCTCTGGGCAATGGGTTTTCGGCTTCATCCGGTTGAAACAAATCGACACAGACTGTCGCAGTTCACCTTAATGATCGTGAGGAGGTCCGTATGGCAAAAGCGATGACAAAGTCCCAGATTGCAGATCACCTGGCGGGAAAAGCCAGCATCACCAAGAAGGCTGCGGCGCAGCTTCTGGACGATCTGGCGAACCTGGCGCATAAGGAAGCCAAGAACACCTTCATGCTTCCAGGGATTGGCAAGCTGGTGCTGGCAAACCGGAAGGCCCGGATGGGGCGCAATCCTCAAACAGGCGAAGCCATCAAGATTCCGGCCAAGCGGGTGGTCAAGTTCCGCGTGGCCAAAGCCGCCAAGGATGCCATTCTCGGTAAACGTTGATCCAAACGGCTCTTCCTCTGTGTGGAGCTCAACGGTCCTGTCGGTTCGAGACTTTTCTTAAAAATAATACGCTGACGGGCAAGGGGCCGGCTTCCGAAAGGAAGCCAGCCCCTTTCTGTTTGGATCGGCATCTCCGCGCAGCCGCTGGTCTCGGTAAGGATATCCGGAGAAAGGGGCGGACTATACTGATGGAGCCAGCCCGCTGCCTCCCATGCCATCATGGGCCACCAGCTTGATGCTGTCCCCGTCTTGGATGCGGGTATCTTCGCTGGCGATGCGTTTGTTCACGGTAACCAATAGCTTTTTTTGCCTGATGAGATCGAGGACCGGCCGCAGGGATTCCCCCTGCCGCTGGATGAGCTGGCGCACGGTCATCGGCTCGGGAGCCTCGAAGGCAAGGTCGTGCTCGCCATCCGTAGTCTGCAATTGACCCATGAGCGTAATGGTCACCATGCACCAGGGTCCCCTTGCGTGGTCGTCCGTTCCATGCTACCTGGCTGATGCGCGCTCCAAGGCAACACCCGTTGACTCATCCGGTCTGGTTTGTTAAAGGGTGGTTTCATGCAATCGCTCGACGTTCACCGTCCGAACATGCCCGATCTTCAGTTCGTTCTCCTGGTGATCGCTCTCTGCACTTCCCGCCTGCCGACCCTGAACGTGCCTGAATCCCTCCGGACCGCAGTCTTTGATCGGTGCTGGGCCTTGACCAACGACGGTCCTCCCCCCCTCAGGGATGAAGAACGGGTGCTGGATCTTCGATTCGGCACCGAGGTGACCCTCGAGGCGATGGTCGAAACGATCCGCAGCCTCTTGACGGAAGCCGGGATTCACACGCTCACCTGGGACCATCCGCCGAGCGAGCCGACCCGCTCCAGCACTCCCGAAGCTCTTCCCCTGATCGAACATCTGCAAAAGCTGTATCCAAAACCACCCGATTAGGTGAGAGCACCCCCGCTGGCCGCTTTGTTCAGGGAAGGACAGCCACGATACGAACCGGCCCCCCCGTTCCCCCTTTAATTTTGACCGGCAGGGTCCAGACCGTGGCTCCACGCGGTGGAAGCTGCTCAAGGGCGGCCACATTCTCCAACGCATAGATATTCGCCTCATTCAATAGTCGGTGAACGGGAAAGTCGCGGGACCGGCCGGGATCGATACTGGCCGTGTCGATCCCCACTCCGCGAACGGCCCGCTGGCTGACCAACAACTCAGCCGCCTCCCGAGAAAGACCGGGAAAGTGCAGCGAATGAGGATCATCCGGCGTCATGCTGCCGAGGTAACTCGTCGGGTCGGACCAGCGCGATCCCCACCCGGAGAGCATAAATACCAGGGTGCCATCCTGGATACGACCATGCTGCGCTTCCCACGCCGTGACATCGTCCACCGTCAATTCATAGTCGGGATTCCCGCTGCACCGGCTTCGCACGTCGATGACGACTGCCGGCCCTGTCAGTTGCTCCAGCGGAATCTGATCGATGGTCCTGCGCTCCCGCCCGAAGTGGATCGGGGCATCCATGTGCGTACCGCCATGCTCGGATGCGGAAAAATTGGCCGATGCGTACCAGTACCCGGCGGGGGTCATACCCCAATCCGTCTTTTCCCACTGAAAGCGTTTGTTATGAGGCCAATAGATCGTCTCCTGCCCGAAGTCATGGGTCAAGTCGAGAAGCTTCTGGTGGTGTGCCGGCGCGCAGGCCGAGAAGATCCCTGGGAGGGCTGCTGCCAAGAGCAGGCGAATCGCGTAAAACCGGACATTGAGCGGCATGGTTGGAAGACGTGCTGGCCCCGTTGTCTGTGGATGGGAACGTAGCAGGAGACCGCAGCCGAAATCAACTTGGGGATTCTTTTCGACGGGCAGATAGGGTAATATCTGCGTCCCAGCCGCCGGCAAGCAAGAGGGTGGACATGCGCGTTACTGAAACCCCGCTGAAGGGCGTCATGCTCGTCGAGATCGATGTGTTTCCTGATCCACGCGGGTATTTTCTTGAGATTTGCCATGCCAAGAAATATGCAGCAAGCGGCGTTCCAGGGCCGTTTGTTCAGAGCAATTTTTCAAAATCAGTTCGCGGCACCCTGAGAGGGTTGCACTATCAGATCAAGCATGCGCAAGGGAAGCTTGTCTCGGTGGTAGAAGGCCGTGTCTTTGACGTGGCCGTGGACATACGGAGGGGGTCTCCGACTTTTGGCCAGTGGTATGGCGCGGAGTTGTCGGTCGAAAACAGGCGCCAGCTGTACATCCCGATCGGCTTTGCCCACGGCTTCTGCGTGCTCAGCGAAACAGCCGGGATGATCTACAATTGCACGGATTTTTATTCGCCCCAGGACGAGCGGGGTATCATTTGGAACGACCCGGATCTGGGTATCGCCTGGCCGGTCAGCCATCCGTTGCTTTCGGCGAAGGATCAGTCCTACAAGACCCTGGCTGAGATGGCCGGGGAATTGCCGGCGTACGGCGAGTAGGCGACCGGGAGGCGCGGGTTTCGCCGCGCTCGTTCATGGACCGGGCCCTGGCCGCCGCGCCTGCGGAACCTGCCCTGTGCGCCCGTTGACCTGTCGGCCCAGCCGTGCTATATAGGAATCAATCCTAACAAGGAATCAGATGAGACTCACCCCGGATGAGATGCGGATGCGGTTTCGGGAGCGCGGGTTGAAGATGACGCCACAGCGCGCCGCCATTTATCAGGCTCTGGCCGGGACCGTCAGCCATCCGACAGCCGAAGACCTGCACCGGCACGTGAGGCGACAACACCCGATGATCTCGCCGAACACGGTCTATTACACCCTGGGGGTCTTGCGGGAGGCCGGTCTCGTGCACGAGGTCAACTACTGGCACGATCGGTCCCGGTTCGACGCCAATATCACCCCGCACCATCACCTGGTGTGTCTGGGTTGTCGAAGTATTCAAGACCTGACGGACGAGGCGCTGGATCGCCTTTCTGTTTCGGGTCGGCTGAAGGGCGGGTTCGAAGTCACCGGGCATCGGGTGGAGTTTCACGGATACTGCTCGACCTGCTGCAGAGCGGGCAGGCATCTGTCTCGGCCGGATCACCGGCGGCACCGTTAATTTCTTTCACACGTTGACTTTCAAAGGAGGGGATCATGGGCAAGAGCTTGAAAGGCACCAAGAGTCACGACAACCTCAAGAACGCGTTTGCGGGGGAATCCCAGGCGAACCGGCGGTATCTCTATTTTGCGCGGCGGGCGGACATTGAGGGGTATCCCGATGTCGGGGGCCTGTTTCGGGACACGTCCGAGGCCGAAACCGGCCACGCCTTCGGCCACCTGGATTTCTTGAGGGAAGTCGGGGATCCGGCCACAGGCGTGCCGATCGGTAATACCGAAGCGAACCTCAAATCCGCGATCGAAGGCGAGACGTATGAATATACCCAGATGTACCCGGGCATGGCGAAGACGGCCCGCGATGAGGGTTTCCCGGAGCTGGCAGAATGGTTTGAGACCCTGGCCAAGGCCGAGCGTTCCCATGCCAACCGGTTCACCAAAGGATTAGAGGGGTTGAAGCCGGTCTAATCCATCCGATCCTGGGAGGCGAGCCGATCTCGCCTCCCAGTTGATTCCCCCGCATCAAAAGGACTCTCGCGTGAAGGGGTTTGATCTCACGTCTCCTGGGTGGGGCCGTCCGCAGCTGGAAAAAGAAACGCTCCGTGTGTACGAGATCTGCGACGGCTGCCGGCGCTGCTTTAACCTCTGCCCTTCCTTCACCACGCTGTTCGACCGTATTGACTTGTACGAAAGCGACGTCGGCAAGCTCACTCCGGCAAACCTCGAACAAGTGGCCAGGGAGTGCTACTACTGCAAGCTCTGCTACAACCACTGTCCGTATACGCCGCCGCACCAGTACGAGATCGATTTTCCCCGTCTTATGATTGCCTGGAAGAAGCAGGTCGTAGCCGAAAAGGGGGCGAGCTGGCGTGACCGGCTGCTGATCAAGACCGACCTGATCGGCCGCCTGGGCAGTCTCGTGGCTCCCTTCGTCAACTGGATGATGGGTATCAAGTGGCTGCGATCCTTGATGGAGTTGGTGATGGGAGTCCATCGCGATCGGCAGGTGCTGCGATTCCAAGCCGAGACCTTCCCGCGATGGTGGGCCAAGCGGGCACGGCCGGATAAGCCTCCTGGAGCAAACGGCAAGGTGGCGCTTTTCGCCAGTTGCCTGGTCAATTACCAGGCCACCGATGTGGGAAAGGCAACCGTGCAGGTGTTGGAAAAGAATGGAATCGAAGTGGTGATGCCGGCACAGCGGTGCTGCGGAATGCCCGCCTTTGATCTGGGCGATACCGACGCGATGATCACGGCGGCCAAGGCCAACATGAGTGCGCTGCGGCCTTGGCTGGAGGCCGGGTACGATGTCGTGGCGCCGGCGCCCAGTTGCAGCCTGATGCTCAAGCGGGAGTATCCCTATTTGCTGCCAGGCGACGAGGCCGCGAACTTGTCCCGGCGCACGTTCGACGTTTGCGAGTACCTCATGCGCCTGAAGCGAGCCGGGACCCTGGCGACGGACTTTACGAAGAAACCTGGCCGCGTAGCCTATCAGATCCCCTGCCACCTGCGAGACCAGAACATCGGCTTTAAATCCAAGGAGTTGATGGAGCTGGCCGGGGCTCAGGTTGTCGTGATCGAGCGCTGTTCGGGGCATGACGGAACCTGGGGGGCTAAGCTCGAGTTCTTTGATCTCTCGATGAAGATTGCCGGCAAGGCAGTGCGGGAGATTGAAAACGCCCCGGCTGACCTCGTGGCGTCCGATTGTCCGCTGGCGGCGCTTCAACTGGACCAGGCTGGCTCTTCCCGCCAAGCCGGTGGCAGGCCGACGCTCCATCCCATCCAGATCGTCCGGGATGCCTACGGATTGCCGTCATGAGGCCCCTCACACAAGAAGATCTGATCCCGCAGAGGGACTACGAGCGGCAGCGGGATTCCTTCCGCAGGCGGATCATCGAGATGAAGCAGCGGCGCCGCATTTCGGTCGGCGAGCAGGTCACGTTGATTTTTGAAAACCGCGACACGATCCAGTTTCAGATTCAAGAAATGATCCGGGTGGAGCATATCTTCGACCCGGTGAAAGTGCAGGACGAGCTGGATATCTACAACGCGCTGCTTCCAGCCGAGGGGGAGTTGAGCGCAACCCTGTTCATTGAAATCACGGAATCCGACCGCATCAAACAGGATCTGGATTCGTTCCAGGGCATTGATCGGGGCAAGTCAGTCGCCCTGGCCGCCGGCCCGTTTAAAGTATTCGGGGAGTTCGAGGGAGGGCACAGCAAGGAAGACAAGATCAGCGCGGTCCATTTCGTCCGGTTTCGGCCTACGAGGGACTTTGTTGAAGCCTTGCTCGGGGCCAGGCAGGCGGCCTCGATCCTGGTGGACCATGCGGCCTACAAGGCCGAGGCGCCGGTTTCCGAGGAACTTTGGCGGGAATGGCTGGAGGATCTGGGGTTGCCGACGGCATCGAAGACCGGGGCGTAGGAGGCGTTGTAGCCGAGGTATAGCTAGCCGTACCGATTGCTTGGGTAAAAATGGATCCAGAAAGGGCCCGCCAGTCTTTCTTGACGGTGGGTTGACTTATCACCCTGCCGGTTTTATATTATCAAAACACGCGCTTCAGCGGCGGTTCTCGCGGATCAATGGAGGAGGCACATGGTTACCATTACGCCGGTGGCGGAACAGAAGATTCGGGAGCTCATGAAGGAAGAACAAGACGTGGTCGGCCTGCGCATTTACGTGCGGGGAGGCGGGTGCCACGGCTACCAATACGGGATGTCGTTTGAATCCAAGATGGCCGAGGATGACACGGTGATCGAGAAGGGGGAGGTGAAGGTCATCATGGATTCGCAGAGCGCGCCGCTGCTGCAGGGGGCGGAAGTGGACTATGTGGACAGCCTGCAGGGATCGGGCTTTGCGATCAAGAACCCGCAGGCCAAAACCACCTGCGGCTGCGGGAGTTCCTTCAGCGCCTAAGCCTGGGCGCGGCGAGTGTGCGAAGTTGTTACGTTTCCCGAAGGCCGGGATCGTCCACCGTGCAGGTGTCTGACGATCCCGGCCTTTTCATTCTCACCGGACGAGGAATATGGCCCGAGTCTTCCTGACTAAGCGGATCGAGTTTGCTGCGGCCCACCGCTACTATAATGACGCCTGGGACGAGGCCCGCAACCGAGCGGTCTTCGGCGCGTGCCATAATGACCCGGGTCATGGGCACAATTATATGCTGGAAGTAACCGTCGCCGGCGAGGTTGATGCACAGACGGGCATGGTGGTGAACCTCTATGATCTCAAGCAAATCTTAAAAGAGGTGCTGGAAGAATTCGACCACAAACACCTCAATCTGGACACCCGCTACTTCACACGGATGATCCCCACAAGCGAGAACATCGCCGGGGTTCTGTGGCGGATTCTTTCAACCCGTCCGGAAATCGGGGTGCTGGAGAAGATCAGACTCTATGAGGATGATGATCTCTCTGCTGAGATCAGGACAGCGGGAGGCGCCGCAAGTCTGATCCGCCGGTACCATTTCTCGGCAGCCTGCCGGCCTCCCGCCGATCGATGCGCAGAAGGGGATAGCCGCCGCTCGCGCAGAAAGGACGAGGCCGTGCAGGATCTTGACGGCCATAATTACGTGCTCCACGTGACGGTGGGCGGCCCCATCGGGGGGGAGACGGGGATGGTGACGGATATTCCGGCGTTGGATCGGGCCGTACAGGAACAGGTGGTGACACGGTTCAACCGCAAGGACCTCGGCCAGGACCCGGAGCTGTCACAGCTTGCCCCGACGGGCGAGAACCTGGTCCGGTTGATCTGGCGGCTCCTGGTGAAAGCCGTTCCAGACGTCCGGCTGGAACGGGTCGGGCTGCGGGAGTCGAGGGATGCCTATTACGAGTATGTCGGATAGAAGACAGGTCCTGCTCAACTTGTGAGCAGGTGGTCGTTGATCAGCGCCGCCAGTTCGTCCGCTTCCAGCTTTCCTTCCCGAGTGATCAACAGCTTTCCTTTAGAAAAGAGGTGCGTGGTCGGGTAGGTTTCGAAGTTGTGCTGTTTCTTGATCTCTCGGCACCGACCGGGAACGTGCATCTTGGCCTTGCCGATCCGTACCGTGGCGAAGCGCGCCGCGGTCTGCTCCAGGATCGGATCGTAGGCATTGCAGGGCTCGCAGGAAGCGATCCCATAGGCGACGACGGAGGCGGGAGCCTGCCGAAACTCCTCATAATTGACGTCGCTGACGTCCTCGATCGTACCAGCCATCGTCGCCGTATAAGTCGTAAAGTCAAAAGTCCGAAAGTCAGAAAGCCTGGACTTGAAGGCTTTCCGACTTTCAGGCCTTTTGACGGACGTTAGCTCAGCTTCTTCAGAACGGCGAGGATTTCCTTATCGTCCCGCGCCGTTTTGATTTCCTGCACCTTCACATAGGCCACCTGGCCGTTCTTGTCGACGATCACGGTGGCGCGCTTCGAGCAGTTCAGCGGATCGAAATAGAGACCGTAGGCCTTGGAGACCGTGCGATGCATGTCGGCCAGGAGGCGGTGCTTCAGCCCAAGGGAATCAGCCCAGGCCTTGTGGGAGAAAAAACTGTCCGTGCTGATGCCGAAGATTTCCGCGTTCGAGGATTGAAAGCTTGGCATGTCATCGCTCAAACACTTGTTTTCTCCTGTGCAGACCGGGCTCCAGTCCAGGGGGTAGAAGGCGAGCACGACATTCTTTTTGCCTTTGAAGTCGCTCAGCTTGACGTCCTTCTGGTCCTGGTCTTTCAGGGTGAAATCAGGGGCTGTGTCCCCGGCTTTTATCTCAGGAGCGGCATCGATGGCCATTGGAAACCTCCTTGGCTTGTTTGTGGTTGAGGAGAAGGCGGTTGCCTGATCGATTGTGAGCCCTTGTTGGTAACATGGCCTCGGAAAGTTTGTCAATTGGCCAAAAGGCCCAGATCAGCCTAGTCTTTCCCGGCCTGTTGGCCCCACACGATCTCCCTGATTGGTACCGCCCCCTCTGAAGGAGCCGTCGTTCTGTGCCTGATTATCTGCAAGGTTAGCCCAAGCCTGGGAATCTCAAGGGTCGCGCCGACTTTGGGGCAATGGCCGGTCTGGAGCATCTCCTCGGCAATGTCCATCAGGCTCTCCAGGACCGGGCGGCTGGGCAGGCCAAGGGGCCTGAAGGTCTCAAGTTCATCCAGCTTAAATTTCGTCAATCCCCTGGTGTAAAACCGCTCTGAGCCACGGTCGACGCTTTCTTCCTGGTCGACAACGAGATGGTCGCCGGCTTTGAACCTGTCGAGCGGCCGATCTTTCCAGTCCGAAGGGTTGAGGTATGTATGGGCGATGACGTCATAGGCAGTGCCGCCGGTCAACAGGGTCAGGCCTCTGGCCAGACGCGCGGCGTGCAGGATCTGGTCGATCGCCCGGCTTGTTGGTGCCGAGGTTGGGAGCACCAGCCCGGCCTGGGGATGTCCCCAGTGAAGCCGCTCCTTCCATGAGGTGGCCTCTTCAGGGGGGAGCGAGAGTTGAAAGGCGGCATTCCAGGGTCCGTGGCCGGCCAACACAAGGGCGGAGGAGCCGACATGGTCCTCCTTGAGCGTGAGCGGTCCGCCGTATTCCAGATCAAACCAAGTCCGCACCTCCGCCAGGTGGGGCGGCGGGGAAGAATAGCCGATGATGTAGAGGGGCCGAGCGTGACGAGCCAGCTTGGTGGACTTGCGCCGGATTTTCATGTTCAGGGCTCCGGCATGAAGGATGGCGTCAGAGACGGCGGTCTTTGCGCGCCTTGCGACGGTCTTCCGGATTCAGCAAGCGCTTGCGAATCCGCAGGCAGGTCGGTGTCACCTCCACCAGCTCGTCCGGCCCAGTATACTCCAGGGCGAACTCCAGCGTCATTTGCCTGGGCGGGGTGAGAGTGAGCGCCTCATCCGAACCGGAGGCCCGCATGTTGGTCAGGTGCTTGGCCTTGCAGATGTTGACGTCCAGATCCTCGTCCCGGCTGTTCTGACCGACCACCATGCCTTGATAGACCTCCACGCCGGGGCCGATGAAGAGGCTGCCGCGCTCCTGGATCATGAACAGGCCGTAAGCATTGCTGGTCCCATCTTCGAAGGCGACCAGCGAACCGTGCGGCGCCACGAGCAAGGCCCGCGGATCGGCCGGCTCGTACCGTTGGAAGACGTGGTGCAGGATGGCGGTGCCGCGCGTTTTGGCCATGAGCACGTTCTTGAGTCCGATCACTCCGCGGGTGGGAATGTGGTATTCGAGGTGCATCTCGCTGGCGGTCCCTTCCGAATGGATCAACTTCATGTGCCGGAGCTCGCCGCGCCGCTGCCCCACTTCTTCGATGACCGCGCCCTGATAGTCAGCGGGGACGTCGATGGTCAGTTCCTCATAGGGCTCCGTGAGGACTCCGTTCTCATTGTGGAGAATGACCTCTGGCTGCGAGACCTGCAGCTCGTACCCCTCCCGGCGCATCTGCTCGATCAGAACCGCCAGGTGCAGTTCGCCGCGGCCCGCGACCAGGAATCGGTCGGGGCTGTCGGTTTCCTGCACGCGCAGGGACACGTTGGTTTCCAGTTCTTTGAACAGACGCTCGCGCAGGTGCCGGGACGTCAGATACTTGCCTTCCCGGCCAGCAAAGGGGCTGTTGTTGACGGCAAAAGTCATCTGGACGGTCGGCTCGTCGATGGTCACCGGGAGGAGCGCGATCGGCTGCTCGGGGTCGGCGATGGTCTCACCGATCCCGATCTCCGGCAGGCCTGCTACGGCCACGATCTCGCCTGCCTCGGCTCGCTCGACATCCGCCCGCTCCAGGCCGGCGAAGACCGCCAGATCGGTGACCTTGCCCGCCACGTGGGTTCCGTCCCGCTTGATCTGAACGACAGGCTGTCGCCTGGCAATCGAGCCTGATTGGATCTTGCCTGTCCCCATCTTGCCTTTGTAGGGGTCGTAGGCCAGGGCCAGTACCAGGATCTGGAGGGGAGCATCGGCGTTGATGGCCGGGCCCGGAATATGGTCTAGGATCGTGTCCAGCAGGGGCGTGATGTCGGTGCCGGGCTTGTTGACGTCCAAGGTGGCCGTGCCATTGATCGCGGAGGCATAGACAATCGGGAAATCCAACTGTTCGTTCGTGGCGCCCAGGTGTACGAACAGATCGAAGGTCCGGTTCAGCACATCGTCCACAACCGCGTCCGGCCGATCGATCTTGTTGATGACCACGATGGCCCGGTGGCCGAGCGCCAGGGCCTTGCGCAGCACGAAGGTGGTCTGGGGCATGGGACCTTCCTTGGCGTCAATGAGCAGGAGGACGCCGTCCACCATGCGGAGGGTCCGCTCCACCTCGCCGCCGAAGTCGGCATGTCCGGGGGTGTCCACCAGGTTGATCTTCACGTCCTTATACGTGACGCTGGCGTTTTTAGCCCGAATTGTGATGCCCCGTTCCCGCTCCTGGTCCATGGAATCCAGGATGCGCTCCCCCATCTGGTTGATCTTGCGGTGAACATGCGTCTGGCGGAGCACGGCGTCCACCAAGGTGGTCTTGCCGTGATCGACATGGGCAATGATGGCAATGTTCCGGATGTCTTCCCGGCGGCCCGTAGGAGGGTGCCGAACGGCGGTCTGGGTCGTCGAATCGGTCGTTGTCTGCCGGTCCATGACGAGAAGCCTTCCAGCAAAAAAAAGACGCCGCGATACGGCGTCGCAACAGATTATACGCGAGCCGGGCGGTGAAATTCAAGCCGACTCTGCGTAACGTGAGAGGCGTGAGCCTTGCCGCCGGGATTGAGTTTTGGAGGACGGCATTGTATGGTAACCCATTGTCCGACGCGCTTGCTTGCCCGCGCCGCCGCCATCCCCCGTCGGAGCCCTGTTGCATGCCGTTTGATGAACCATTGTTTGCTCGACGCCCGCCCGCCCGCCGCTCGCGCTGGCGCCTGGCCCTGCTCGTGCTGCTGGCCCTGGCGGGCCTGCTGGCGGGCATCACGGCCGGGGTCTTCTGGTATGTGTTGCAGGACATGCCGTCGCTGGACACCCTCCAGGAGTACCAGCCCAGCCTCGTGAGCCGAGTCTATTCGGACGACCGCCAGATCATCGGCCAGTATTACGTCGAGCGGCGGATTCTGACGCCGCTTGCGGACATCCCTCAGAATCTGATCGACGCCGTCGTCGCGGTGGAAGACGCACGGTTCTTTGAGCATCCGGGCCTGGACATCATCGGGATCGTTCGCGCCGTTTGGACCAACCTGCGGCGGGGCGGAAAGGTGGAAGGGGCGAGCACGATCACCCAGCAACTGGCCCGGTCCCTCTTTCTCTCGCCGGAGCGGACCTATGGAAGGAAATTCAAAGAATTGATCTTGGCCTACAAGATGGAGCTGATTCTGAGCAAGGAGCAGATCCTGGATTTGTACCTGAACCAGATCTATTTCGGGCAGGGAGCCTACGGCGTCGGCTCCGCGGCGCAGACCTATTTCGGAAAACCCCTGGCCGAACTGAACCTGGCGGAAGCAGCCCTGCTGGCGGGCCTTCCCAAGTCTCCCAACAATTACTCGCCCCTTCGAAACCCCGATCGGGCCAAGCGTCGGCAGGAGCACGTGCTGGCCCGGATGGAGGAGGCCGGATTCATCACGGCGGAGGAACGGCAGGAGGCGGTCGCCCAGGAGCTGTCCTTCCGCCATCCCACCTCCGAGCAGATCGCCCCCTACTTCATCGAGTATGTCCGCCAGCACCTGGTGGCGACGTATGGCGAATCGATGGTGTACAAGGGCGGGATCGAAGTCTTCACGACCCTGAACGAAGCCATGCAAAGGGCGGCCGAACAGGCTGTCCGCAACGGGCTGCGGCAGCTGGACAAACGGCAGGGCTGGCGGGGCCCGATCGGCAAACAAGACGTGACGGCGTTGATCGACAAGCCCACGGGGCCGCCGGCCGACTCGGTCCATGAAGGGGATGTCTTGCAGGGGGTCGTCACCAAGGTGGCCAAGGACCACGTGCTGGTGCAGGCCGGCACCCTCGTCGGCAAGCTGGCGTTCGACGACATGGCTTGGGCCAGGCGCCGCCTGCGGGGCAAGGATCCGACCAAGGACGTGGCGGTGCTGCCGACCGTGAAGCAGCTGCTGAAGCCCGGGGATGTGATCGAGGTGGCGGTCAAGAAGCGGGACCGTGAGGGCGCGCAATTCAAGCTGGACCAGACGCCGATCGTGGAAGGCGGCCTGATGGCGATTGATCCGCGGACCGGCGCGATCCGGGCCATGGTGGGCGGCTATGATTTCACCCGCAGCGAGTACAACCGGACGGTCCTGGCGCACCGGCAGCCCGGGTCTTCATTCAAGCCCATCATTTATGCGACCGCCCTGGACGTAGGCTTAAGTCCCGCCACGCTCGTGGTGGATGCGCCGGTCGTGTACGAGAATGAGGATCCTGAAAAAACCTGGAAGCCGGAGAATTACGAGAAGAAGTTTTTCGGCATCATCAGCCTGCGGGAAGCCCTGATCCATTCCCGAAACGTAGCAACGGTCCGGTTGCTCGAAAAGATCGGCGTCCGCAAGGTCGTGGACTTCTCGAGGACCCTGGGGATCGCCAGCCCTCTCAACCAGGATCTCTCGCTGGCGCTGGGATCCTCCGGCGTCACCCTGTTGGAATTGACGGCGGCGTACGGCATCTTCGCCAACCAAGGGCTGCAGTTGGAGCCCTATTCCATCGCAGTGGTACAGGACAACGGGGGGCAGATGCTGGAGCAGAAGTTGTTCGAACCCAAGCAGGTGGTGTCGCGGGAGACGTCGTATTTGATCACCAACATGATGGAGGACGTCATCCAGAAGGGAACAGGACAATTGGCGCGGTCCATCGAGCGGCCGGTCGCCGGCAAAACCGGCACGACGAACGATTACACGGACGCCTGGTTCATCGGCTACACGCCGAACCTGGTTGTGGGCGTCTGGGTGGGGTTTGACGATGTTCGGACCCTGGGAGAGACGGAGTCCGGAGCCCACGCAGCCCTGCCCATTTGGGTCGAATTCATGCAGGCCGTCCTGCCGTCCCTGCCGGTCATGCCCTTCGAGATTCCGGACGACATCCAATTCGTGAAGGTGGATCCGAACACCGGTCTCTTGACGGACGAGGGGCAGCCCGGCACGGTGGAGATTTTCGCCAAAGGAACCGAGCCGACCGAATCAGCGCCTCAGCACGTCGATCCCACGGACTTCTATAAACTGGATCAATTCGGAGAGGGGGCGGCTGCCGCAGCCCAACGGTAGAGGCTAAGAGCGTATAGATTCTTATAGTGTATAGTCAGGGTTTCTGGAGCTCCCGCCATCAGCCATAGGCCATTTGCTCTTGTCTTCAGGGCTTCGCGTCCTGGTATTCTTCGTGCCAGGCCATCTGGATGGTTTCCAGGATCTTCTCGTTTGACTTCTTGGGATCGTCCCTGAACTCCGGCAAGGCCGTGACCCAGGTATGCATATCGGTGAACCGTACGGTCAGCGGGTCGGTATCCGGATGGGCTTCCAGCAGCCGGATGGCGATCTCTTCAGCATCCTGCCATTTCAGATCCATTTCCAACTCCTTAAGAGCCTATGGCGTATGGCCTATGGCGAGTGGCCGGAAACTCTGGCTATAAGCTATGAGCCATAAGCTATATGCTCCGAACTACCCACCTACGGCAGCTCTGATAGTTTCTTGTTCTGCAGCGCCTCCTTCAGGGAGGTGTCCATCAGCACCTCAGCCAAGTGGTGCGTGACCTTTTCCACGTCGGCGATGCGGGCTCGAATCGTTCGATGGTCTTCGCTTCCTCTGGCCGTCTCCAGGGCCGCGAGAGAGCCCCGAATCGCGGCCGTCTCCTCTGCATCGATCAAGTGGCCGCCGAGCCCCAAAGCCTTCTCGGTGGCCTTGATGATGGCTTCGGCCTCCGTCCGCGCCTCGATGACCTGGCGCGCCTTCAGGTCCTCGGCGGCAAATTTGAAGGACTCGCTGATCATCCGCTCCACTTCCTCGTCCGTCAGCCCGTACGATGGCTTGACCTCGAGAGACTGGGTCTGGCCGGTCCGGACATCCTTGGCGGTCACGTTCAGGATGCCGTTTGCGTCGATGAGGAACTGGACTTCCACGCGCGGGACCCCGGCCGGCAGCGGAGGAACCTTGAGCTGGAACCGGGCGAGACTACGGTTGTCCTTGGCCAGTTCGCGGTCCCCTTGGAGAATATGGATGTCCACCGAGGTCTGGCCATCCACGTAGGTCGTGAACATCTCCTTGGCGCTGGTCGGGATCGTGGTGTTGCGGCGGATGAGCGGGCTCATGACGCCGCCCATCGTTTCGATGCCCAGAGAGAGCGGCGTGACATCGAGCAGAAGCATGTCCTGGGTGCCGCCGCTCAGAATATCCGCCTGCACGGCCGCCCCGAGCGCCACAACCTCGTCCGGATTCAGCTCGCTGTGGGGGAGCTTGCCGAACAGTTCCTGGACGCGGCGCTGCACGAGCGGCATCCTGGTCGATCCGCCGACCAGGATGACTTCGTCGATCTGAGCAGGCTGCAAGCCCGCGTCCTTGATCGCAAGGCGGCAGGGCGCGAGGGTCTGCTCGACCAGGTCCATCGTCAGAGCCTCGAGCTGGTCCCGCGTCACCTCGCGCCGGAATGTTCCCTGGCCGATCGGCAGATCGATAGCCACCGTGACCTTGAGCTCGTCTGAAAGCCGGATCTTGGTCTGCTCCGCCTCCAGCCGGAGGACTTGCATCTGGTCCGGGTACTGTTCCAGGTCGAGTCCGGACCGCTCGCGGATCTCTCGGAGCAGGAGATTGGCCACCTTCCGGTCGAAGTCGTCGCCGCCCAGGTGGGTGTTGCCGTTGGTGGACAGCACCTCAAAGATGCCGTCCTTCAGCTTCAGGATCGAGATATCGAAGGTGCCGCCGCCCAGGTCGTACACGGCGATGGTGCCCTGGGTTTTTTTCTGGAGGCCGTAAGCCAGCGAGGCCGCCGTGGGCTCGTTGATAATGCGGAGGACTTCCAGCCCCGCGATCATGCCCGCGTCTTTGGTGGCCTGCCGCTGGCTGTCGTTGAAGTAGGCGGGGACTGTGATCACCGCCTTCCTGATTTCTTCGCCCAGGTGCTCCTCGGCCCGGCGCTTGAGTTCTTTCAGGATCATGGCCGAGATCTGGGGGGGGGAATAGGCTTTCTCACCGATCTGGATGCGGATGACGCCTCCCTGCTCCTGCAGCTTGTACGGGAAGTATTTGAGCTCCTCCTCTACGTCTGCCAGGCCTTTGCCCATGAACCGCTTGACGGAGTAGATCGTGCGTTCCGGGTTGCGGACCAGGTGCTCCTTGGCCGGGTCACCGACGATCAGTCCGTTGTCGGTCAGAGCCACGACCGAGGGAACCATCCCGCGGCCGGTGCGTCCCGCGATGGCGCGGGGGGTGGGGCCGTCCATGTATGCGATCAAGGAGTTCGTGGTGCCGAGGTCGATGCCGACGATGCGTGCCATAGGTGTGGGGAAGTCTTGCTCAAGCCGTGGTGGCGATCAGATCGTTGACGATGTTGCGGAGATAGGTCCGGTTCGAGAGGAGTTCCCGCATTTCTTTCAGGACGGCGTCCTTGCCTTGTCGCAGGTGCCGGCCTGCCTGTTCCGTCTGACTCTGGCGGCTTTGCAGGCTGTCCCACGTGGTGAACAATTCGAACAGCCGGGTTTCCATTTCCCGCTGGCGTTGCTCGAGCGTTTCGCGGTCCACTGTGAGCCGGGCCCGTAGCTGTTCCAGGCCGACCTGGTTCTGACCGGCCTGAGCGGAGCGGTATTCTTCCAGGTCTTCCTGCAGGGCCAGGATTTCCTCGAACAGGTCTGCGGGTGGAGAGGTCCGGATGTCTTTCGCCGAGCCGGCTTCCAGCTTCAAGAGATACTCAGCCCGTTGGATGGGGTCTTTGAGCGTCCGGTAGGCTGTGTTCAGCAAGGCCGAGTTTTCCAGGCTGATGGTCTGCTCGGACTCGGTCTTGTTCTGGTAGAAATCCGGATGGAAGGCTCGGCTGAGCGCGTAGAACTTGGCTTCCAGCGTGTTGATGTCGATGTTCAAGAGGCGAGGCAACCCGAGACAGGTGAAGTAGTCAAGCTCCTTCGAGAGGGGCTGGACCTTGATGCATTGTTCGCAGAAGTATTCCCCCGTGACCTCGGATTGGCAGTGCCAGCACATGCTCCGGGCCATCTGGAGTTCGGTGCGTTTGCCGGACGTTTTCTGTGCCTGGTCCATGGTTGAGTCTTCTCACACGACGGGCATGGCGCCGGGTCGTTCCCAGGGCCGCCATGCCCGCGCCGATCTCCGACGTTGTCGAAACGTGATGGCCGCGAGGATCAGGCTGAAAAAGACTCGCCGCACCCGCAGGTTTTATCGGCGTTCGGGTTGACGAATTTGAAGGACCCGCCCATCAAATCCTTGTGGAAGTCGAGCTGTGTGCCTTGCAGGTAGATGGCGCTTTTGGCATCCACGATGACTTTGATCCCCTCGATCTCGTAGACGCTGTCGTACTGGCCGATCTTGTCGTCGAAATTGATGGTGTAGCTCAGTCCGGAGCAGCCCCCGCCCTTGACCCCCACGCGCAGCCCGCCTTCCGTGATCCCTTGCACGTTGATCAGGCGCTTGACTTCCTTGAGGGCCGCCTCGCTGAGCGTAATGGCCGGCGTATTCGTTGTGCTGGTCGATTCCATCGTTGAGACCTCGCTGTCGTTGCGGTGACGGGTTACTTGCTCTCTTTCGTGTCCGTTTTCTTCTTGTAATCGTTCAGGGCTGCCTTGATGGCGTCCTCGGCCAGCACGGAACAGTGGATCTTCACCGGCGGCAGGTTCAACTCCTGCACGATGTCGGTGTTCTTGATTTTATGCGCTTCTTCGATCGTTTTGCCCTTGAGCCACTCGGTGGCCAGGCTCGAGCTGGCGATGGCCGACCCGCAGCCGAAGGTCTTGAATTTGGCGTCCACGATCTTCTCGTCCTGCACCTTGATCTGCAGCTTCATGACGTCGCCGCATTCCGGCGCCCCGACGATACCGGTGCCCACGTCTTCGTCGTCCTTCTTGAAGCTCCCCATGTTGCGCGGGTTATTGAAATGGTCGACCACCTTCTCACTGTATGCCATTGTAGCCTCCTTCGTACCTCGTCGTGTGTGAAGCGTCTTGCTTCACGTTTCATGTCTTCAGTGCGCCGACCACTGGACCGTCTTCAGGTCGATACCTTCCTTGGCCATCTCGTACAAGGGCGACATTTCCCTCAGCTTCGTGACGATCTCGATAATGCGCTTGACCGTATAGTCGATCTCTTCATTGTTCGTAAACCGTCCCACGCCGAATCGGATCGAGGAATGGGCTAGGTCCGATCCCACGCCCAGCGCCCGGAGCACGTACGAAGGCTCCAGCGTGGCCGAAGTGCAGGCGGAGCCGGACGACAGCGCGATCTCCTTGACGCCCATCAGGAGCGATTCCCCTTCGACATAGGCGAAAGACAAGTTCAGGTTGTGCGGCAGCCGCTGGGTGGGGTGGCCGTTGAGGTAGACCTCATCCAACTCCTTCAGGATACCTTCCTGGAGACGGTCCCGCATGGCGGCCAGCCGAACCGACTCGATGGGCATCTCCTGCCCGCAGAGTTCGCAGGCCTTGCCAAATCCCACGATCAACGGCACGGGCAGCGTGCCGGACCGCATCCCCCGCTCGTGGCCGCCGCCGTCGATGATCGGAGCAATCCGAACGCGCGGGGCTTTCTTCCGGACGTACAGCGCGCCCACGCCTTTGGGGCCGTAGATCTTGTGGGCGGTGAAGGACATCAGGTCGATCCCCATATCCTGCACGTCCACCGGAATCTTGCCGACGCCCTGGGTGGCGTCGCAGTGGAACAAAACACCCTTCTCCTTGGCGACCTTGCCGATCTCCTTGACCGGGTTGATCGTCCCGATTTCGTTGTTGGCCAGCATGATCGAAATCAAAACGGTCTTGTCGGTGATCGCGTTCCGCACATCGTCGGGGGCGACCATCCCGTATTTATCCACGGGCAGGTACGTCACCTTGAGGCCCTTTTTCGATTCGAGCGTCTTAGCCGTGTCCAGGACGGCGCGGTGCTCGGTCAGGGAGGTGATGATATGGTCGCCCTTCTCGTGGTACATTTCGGCCACGCCTTTGAGCGCCAGGTTGTCGGACTCCGTGGCGCCGCTGGTGAAGACGATTTCTTTCGGGTCGGCGTGAATCAGCGTGGCAATCTGCTTACGGGCGGCTTCGACCGCCTCTTCGGCCTCCCAGCCAAAGGCGTGGTTCCGGCTCGCGGCATTGCCGAACTTCTCGCAAAAGTAGGGCAACATCGTGTCCAGAACCCGCGGGTCCATCGGGGTGGTGGAATGGTTGTCGAGGAAAATCGGAAACTTCATCGCGTCACTCCTTCTCCGGTTGCTGCCAGCGACTGCACGGTAATCAAGGGCGTGCCGCCCATCATGTCGGCCACGGTCATACTATTCAACAACTGATAAATGCTGTCTTGAACTTTACGCAGGGGGGTGCGGATGTTGCAGTTCTCAAAGCAGGAGCACGAGGGGGCGTCCGCTTCATGGTAGCAGTCGGCGATGCCCAGCGGGCCTTCGATCGCCATCAACACTTGCGCGATCGTAATCTCGCGGGCGCTCCGCGCCAGGAGATAGCCTCCCTTGGGACCGTTTTGGCTTTCGATGAAGCCCTGCTTGGCCAAAGCCTGGAGCACCTTCGCCAGGAGTTCCACAGGAATGTGGTACTCTTCCGCGATCTCTTTCGTATTCACCACGCGGGCGTGCCGCAAGTCGCCAAACTGCACCGAGGCGATGTATTGCAAGGCCATCAACCCATAATCCGCTTTTTTCGATAGCCGCAGCATGAAATACCCCCGGCAAAGTTAATCGGAGACCAATTTGATCTCCGACCATATAAGTCGGATACATGGTATCGTCGCAGTAGATCGATTGTCAAGACAAAACACACACTGAAAAAACAATAAGTTGCGAACAAAAATGCTGTGCAATATCAAAAGATCCTGTGGTAAAGTGAGGCGGACTGCTAAACAGAGTAGTGAAGCTGCTGTCAGGAAAAACAGGCATGGGTGGAACCAATCCCTACATAGAAAAAGCGGAATGCCAGCGTCCGACCAAACCCTACACGGTCACCTTCATCATGCCGGATAAGACCGAGCAGAAGGTGCAGGTGGATCCGGGTAAGATTCCATACGGGGAGACCGGCCTGCCGGGCAGTATCCTGGACATCGCCATGGGGAACGGCATTGACCTGGAGCATGCCTGCGGTGGAGTCTGTGCCTGCTCGACCTGCCACGTGGTGGTTAGGCAAGGCTTGGAGACGTGCAACGAAGGCACGGATGATGAGTTCGACCAACTCGACGAAGCGCCGGCCATCACGCTGCAATCCCGGCTCGGCTGCCAATGCGTGCCGAACGGGACCAGGGACATCGTCGTCGAGATTCCCGCCGTGAACATTAACCTCGTGAAAGAGGGGCACTGACCAGCGGAATGGTCTAGATACGCGCCATGTTCAGAGACTCGGGTGCCGTGGATCAGGGACGGGGAGTGGGCAAGGGCGGGCCGCTCGGCTTCGTCCGGGTACGATTTGCTCCGAGTCCGACCGGCTATCTCCATATCGGCGGCGTCCGCACGGCCCTCTTCAACTGGCTGTTCGCCCGCCGCGAGAAGGGGGCGTTCATCCTCCGCATCGAGGATACGGACCAGAGCCGATCCACCGAGGAGGCGATCTGCGCCATTGTCGAGGGCCTGCAGTGGGTGGGGTTGGACTGGGACGAGGGCCCGCTCCGGCAGACCGATCGGATGGAGCTGTACCGCCAGCACGCGCTCGCCTTGTTCGAACAAGGCCTGGCTTATTGGTGCGTCTGCAGCGCCGAAGAATTGGAAGCACGTCGGAAGGAAGCGCAGGCCAAGGGGCTTCAGCCTGGGTACGACGGCCGATGCCGCGATCGCGGCATCGCCAAGCCGAGCGGGGACGCGGCGCTGCGGTTCAAGGCTCCCCGGGACGGCCAGACCGTCATCGAGGATTTGATCAAGGGGCGGGTGGTCTTCGAGAACAGCCTGTTGGATGACCTGATCATCCTGCGCTCCAACGGCTATCCCACCTACAACTTCTCGGTTGTGGTGGATGACGCGCTCATGGGCATCACCCATGTGGTCCGGGGCGACGATCATCTGACCAACACACCGCGGCAGATTCCCCTGTTTCAGGCGCTGGGCTTTGCCATTCCCCGGTTCGGGCACTTGCCGATGATCATGGGGGCGGACAAGACCAGGCTCTCCAAGCGGCACGGGGCCACGTCGGTCCTGGCCTACCGGGAGATGGGCTACCTGCCGGACGCGCTCGTCAATTACCTAGTCCGGCTTGGCTGGTCTCACGGAGACCAGGAGATCTTTTCCCTCGCGGAGCTCATCGACAAGTTTTCCTTTGACCATGTGCAAAAGTCCGCCGCCGTGTTCAACCCGGAGAAGCTGCTGTGGATGAACGCCCAGTACATCAAGAACGGGGAGCAAAAGCGGATCGCCGAGCTGCTGCTTCCGTTTTTGGAGCAAGCCGGGCTGGGCGAAGCGGTTAAAAAAGCGCCGACCGGCTGGGCCGAACGGTTTGTCCTGGCCTTGCGGGAGCGGTCCCAAACACTCGTCGAGATGGCGACAGCCGCCGGCACCTATCTGCGTGACGAGATCGAGATCGATCAAGCGGCTGCCACCAAGTTCCTGACCCAGGTCATCGTTCCCTCCCTTGAGAAACTGACGGGACGGATCGAGGCGTCATCTGATTTTGCTGTTCCGGCTCTGGATCAGATCTTCAAGCAGGTTTTGGAGGAAGACGGCTTGAAGATGGGGCAGCTCGCCCAGCCGGTTCGGGTGGCGCTGACGGGGCGCACCGCCAGCCCCGGCCTGTTCGAGGTCATGGAGTTGCTGGGGCGAGAACGAACGCTGGCGCGTTTGCGGAAGGGGATCGAACAAGCCAAGGCCGGAAAGTAGAAAGTAGGGGGCTCGGCTGACGAACGGCGCGCGCGTTCGGGCCTCGATCGCCGCGCCACCCGCTGACCTTGACGTCCTGACCCGCCCTTGACTGGAAACAGGGGTTAGGGTACGCTGCAAAACCGGTTGGGGGATCGTCTAGTGGCAGGACGTCAGACTCTGGATCTGACTACCTAGGTTCGAATCCTAGTCCCCCAGCCATTTCTTTTTCATTACCTTCTCAATCACTTACGAGCTCGCTCCAGCCGGAGTGAGTTCACGGTGTTTGGGGCCGGTCACGGTTCCTTAAAGTCAGGCGGAACAGTAAACCTCGTCGCTCCGGTGAATGTTTCCCATCCAGAGACCGCTCCCTCCTCAAAATAAACCCGGAACTCGGCCGTCTTGCAGGGGTCCCTGCCGCCAGGAGGGTAGAGCCACACAACCACGGGTCTTCCCTTGTGTTCAATGGTTTTCTTGCAGATGGGCGGTCCGAGGGCGAGATGCACTTGGTCGAGATCCATCCCGTGCACCAAATAGTTCTTGTCTATAGCCCGCTGAATAGTCTCGGGATAGGATGGGTATTTGTCCCTCATTAGACGATCTCGCTCTGATGCGCATCCTATCAAGAAGATCAGTGCCGCGCCGAAGAGGCCGCCTCGTATGATGTGAGGATTGCGGCCTATCATTGATTGTCACTCAAACGCGATTGAGGAGACTCCCATCCGATGACCTGACCATTTTCAAAGTAGATTCGACTACGGGCACGCGAACAAGGCATCCCTTCGTCAGGGGGATACATCCACGTCTCCACTTTTTTCCCCTGGTAGTGGGTGGGTGTTTTGCAGTAGGCGGGCCCGAGTGCCAGATAGACTTGATCGTACGTCATTCCTCGCGTCACATAGCCGCCAGCGATGGCCCGTTTGATCAGTTCGGGATACGATGGGTATTGTTCCTTCATTAACCGCTCCCGCTCCTTGTCCGAAAGACAACCGGTCAGGAGACAGAGCACCATGACGAGAAGGCTCACTGTTCTGAGGGTTTGCACACTGTATCTCCTGGCGATCAGGGGACGCATTGTACCATGTTGCAGCCGCATGTTTAGAACTTTCCGAAGCTCGGCAAGCCCTCGCCATACCAAGCTTCGCTTGAGCCGCCGCGTTCGATCAAAGCGCGGCGGATAGTTACCTTGCCTCCAGTGAAATATTAACCAAGCTTCGCTTGAACGTCGCGCTCTTCATCGTTGTATCGAATCTAATGCGCGCCGAGAAACACCTCAGCTTGCATCAATTCTGACGGTACTTCGCGTTGAAAACCCCAAACCCCCTGTGATAGAGTTCACCTCGTTTGATCCCATCCCACGACCCCTTGATTGACGACCGGCTGGTCCCATCGTCTAGCCTGGCCTAGGACGGAGCCCTCTCAAGGCTCAGACACGGGTTCGAATCCCGTTGGGACCACCAGCCTGCGCGTCAGCGAAGGCTGCCCGCCATAGCTTTAGCGACGGCGGGCAAAACTCCGCTGCCGCTTCGGCTGGCAAGCCATACCAAGCTTGCCAGAGAGTAGTCAGTTTTCAGTTATCGGTCTTCAGTCAGGAAACTGAGAACCGAAAACTGAGGACTGACAACTTCTCCTTTACCGTGAGCGGATAGTTACGTTGCCTCAGTGGGCTCAAATTCTCCGTGTGAGCCGCCCGTGTAAGGCATTCTGTTTCCTCAGTCCATCAGAAAATGCAGACCGAGGCGGGTAGTTGCGGCAGTTCTGGGAAGCTTAGGCGAATGAGAGCACCGCTGAAGGCAGGTCCGGTGTTCGTTGGGGGAAAAGGCGTGGGATCTCTAGCTAAGCTCAGGTAATTCGCGTTCAGGAACCTGCCACGACCCCAAGCGGAGATGGTCTCCGAGGGGTCGTGGGGAGGAACCCGGTTTGGCCGCGCACCCCGTATAATGGCGTCGGACTTATCTGGAATCCGTGGACCAGATGGGCTCTGTCGAGGGCTTCACCTTGGGAGCCGGAGCCTTCACCTCCTTGGGCGGCATGGGCGCGACCGTGTCCGTTGACCAGACAGGCCCCGAGTAGGAGGGGTCCAACGCGAGGGCCGGCGGTGCCACCATGGGCCCTGTGTAGGGCTTCTCCTTAGGAGCCGGGGCCGGCATTTTCTCAGGCTTCGCAGACATGGCCGAATCCGTCGACCAGGCGGGCCCTGAGTAGGGCTCCACCTTGGGGGCCTGGGCCGGTGCCTTCTTGGGCGGCGGGGGCACAACGGTGTCCGTCGACCAGATGGGCTCCGGGGCCGACTCTCCGGCGAGTAAGGTCATGGGCACCCCCACGGTTCCCACAACCGCCATCAACACAAATACACTGGTTGCACGTTTCATGGGGTCCTCCTCCTGCTAGCCGTGGGTCTTCCCTCGGCTGTCTAAGGTTGCTGGGTGGTTTCTTATCGGATAGACGCTCCCTGGATATTAGCCACATGGAGGAGAGACTCGGCGACCAATTCCAAGAGTCTGAAAGATATGGGGAATTGATTCCGGCTGACACAGGTGCTGTTCCACAGGGAACGGAGTTCAGGCCGGTACATTGGCGGCTTGGCTCACGCAAGGGGAAGCTTCACCCCTGTGGCAGGTCAGCGCGGGTGTTGGTCTTGCCCTCACGCACGGCAACCGAGCGCCCCTCTTGAGTCTCTGCTTTTCATCCATCCCGCGTTTGCGCGAACCGCCCGCTTCGATCGCTCGACCCGGAGGCTCTCGACCCCTCGACCTCGCTCGGGGTCGAGCCTGAGCGGGGTCGAAGGCTCGACAGGTCAGGTGCGGACGGATAGTTCCATTGCCTCAACAAGTGTGGGGTAACCTTCGCTGGCACCGCTCGTCTCACAATTTCTCTTTCTGCTTCTCTTCAACGACCATCGTTCGAGGTGATGACTTGCAGAAAATTTGACGCGTCTCGTGAGGGTTGTGTATAAGTAACAAGGTTTTGGTGAGCGCAGGCGTCGTAAGGGGGTGTGTCCGATGCAGCCACGTGAATTTCACGATGGGGCGAAGGATGGGCTCGATGCCCTGGAGCCGCTCGACCCCGACAAGGTCCGGTCCTTTTCCGATCTGCTCGTGGCCATGCGCAAGACAGCGTTTGGCGCCCGACGGCTGGGGGAAGCCTTTGAAGTGTCATGGACCATGATCAGCGACCCGGACTGCTTCGTCGTGCTGACCCTTTCGGGGGCCATGACGATCGCCAAGATGGGAAAGGTCATCAGCAGCATGATCGACCAGGGCATGGTGCAGGCGGTGGTCTCCACCGGCGCGTTGATCGCCCACGGCTTGAGCGAGTCGGTCGGCAAGATCCACTACCGGCACGATCCCTCCATGCGCGACGAGGAGCTGTTTCAGAAGGGGTACAACCGTGTGTATGACACGTTGGAGATGGAAGCGAATTTGAACTATGTCGAACATGTGGTGTCGCAGACGCTTAAACGGATTCCTCCCGACCAGACTCTCTCGTCCGAGATGTTGACGCGGGAACTCGGGAAGACGCTGGTTGAGGAGCACGAGGGAACCGGCATTCTCAAGAGCGCCTATCTGAAAGGCGTGCCCGTGTACATCCCGGCCTTTACCGATTCCGAAATGGGCCTGGATGTTGGAACCTGGGCGATGGGGCGCAACATCGATCGGGCGCGCAGTCAAGGGAGACCGCAAGGCGATCTAGGGGTGTTGCGCGCCCTGCATCAGACCCAACCGTCCTACAACCCCTATCTGGACCTGAACAGCTACACGGATCATCTGCTGAGGGCCACACGGTTGGGAATTTTTACGATCGGGGGAGGCGTACCGAGGAACTGGGCTCAGCAGGTGGCACCCTACGTTGAGATCGGCAACGCACGACTCGGGTTGAACGTGAAGCCGCCGCGCTTTCAGTACGGAGTCCGCATCTGCCCGGAGCCTGATTATTGGGGGGGGCTGAGCGGCTGTACCTACCAGGAAGGGATTTCCTGGGGCAAGTTCGTGCCTCCGGAAGAAGGGGGGCGCTTTGCTGAAGTGCTGAGCGATGCGACGGTGGTCTGGCCGCTGTTGATGATGGGGCTCCTGGAGCGGTTGCGAGCCAAAAACCAAGCCTCCTGACTTCCCCGCGCTGTCGGGCCCGCCATGCCAGGTTCAGGAAAAGCGCGCACGTCTCGATTGTCCCCTCCTCCCTACAGCACGGACCGGGGGGTGCTGGAACGAGAAGTCGTGGTCGAGACGTTCCGAACCGGCGGGCCCGGCGGGCAGCACCGGAATGTCACCGATTCGGCGGTGCGGCTGCTGCATCCGCCGTCGGGCGTGCGCGTCGTGGCCGGCGAAGCCCGGTCGCAGCACCGGAATCGCGAGGTGGCCTTTGCGCGCCTGATCGCCCGACTCACGAGCCTGAACCGCGTGCCGCGCCTTCGTGTCCCGACGCGGGTGCCGACGCGGGTGGTTGAAGGGCGGCTGGTCGAAAAACGGCATCGCCAGGGAATAAAACAAGTTCGGGCCAAGGTTGAGGAGGAACGGTAGTGCCATCCACTCTGTTGGCCGTGATCGTGCTGCTCTTCGCCGTTGTCCTCGGTCATTCCCTGGGTCCTAAACAGGCGGCGGGACAGACCCTTGAGACCCTCCTGCGGGACGACGGCCGGATGAGGGGCAGCGCCACGGCGCCGATCACCCTGGTCGAGTACTCGGATTTCACCTGCGGCTACTGCAAAAAATTCTTCCAGGAAACCTGGCCGCGCATCCAATCCAAATACATCCAGACTGGCAAGATCCGGTTCCTCTACCGCGATTACCCCCGTTCCGATCAGGGACTCGGCCTGGATGCGGCCATCGCCGCCCGCTGCGCGGGTGAGCAACGTCTCTACTGGGCGATGCATGATCGGCTGTTTGGAGGAGACCGGCGGCTGGGGGCGGCCGATTTAAAACAGCATGCCCAGGCGATCGGACTCGATCTGCCGCGCTTTGCCCAATGTCTGCAAGAGGGCCGTCACGTAAACGCCATCTTCCGGGACCGTGCGGAAGGGGTCGGCCTCAGCTTCCGCGGCACTCCCGGGTTCGTGCTGTTGCGGACGGAGCCCTCACCGAAGGAGCCGCCGATCGTCATTCCCGGCGCCTTCCCGTTTGAAGTGTTCGAAGAGCAGATCGATCGCCTGCTCGGAGTGGGCCCCTCAAAGCAGAAGGGTTGAAATCCTGCCCTCGGAAGCCTATTCTTAGCGATGCAGAAGCCATCAGTTGTCAACGATCAGCAGAGGACAATCGGCGGGGATGTGGACTAGTCGAATTCGTTTGCGGCTTGCGGTTGAACGCTGACAGCTCTTAGTAAGATAAGAAAGGAACTATGACGCAGAAACAATCTTTTTGGCTCGTCGAATGTGAGAAGGGTGAACCGGATCTCTTGGTCTGCATGTCTTGCTTGAGCGAAGTCTTCCGGCGCAAGGTGCCCATGCCTGATTGCCCGACCTGCCACGGAGTGTCCACCTACGAAGCCTTTGCCCTGGAATCCATCCTGGACTGGGGGACCGACGAACTCATCGGAAAGGCGAAGGCCGCCCAGCAGGACGTCGCGGAGTCGACACCTGAGGCCGGGGCCTTCGAACAGGCTAACGAAGGTCTATAGAGCGAAGGAACTGCCGGTGAAGCCTCGCCCTTTCTTGATCGGCCAGGAGTGGCGGACCACGGCCGCGACGGCCCCGGTGAAGAACCCCTTCAACGGGAGCAGGGTGGCGGAAGTGTGTCTGGCCGGGAAGGCTGAGGCTGAAGAGGCGGTCTCAGCGGCGATCTCGGCTTTTCCGTCGATGCGCCGCTTGCCGGCCCACGCGCGGGCCGGAGCCCTTGAAAAGATCGCCGGACTGCTGGCTGCCCGTCGAGAAGAATTCGCCCGAACCATCACCACCGAGGCGGGCAAGCCGATCACGGACGCGCGGCGCGAAGTCGGGCGGGCTATTCAAACTTTTTCGGTCGCCTCCGAAGAAGCCAAGCGGATTCCCGGCGAAATCGTTCCCTTGGACCTTACGCCTGGGACGGACGCCTATCTCGGGCTGGTCCGCCGCTTTCCGATCGGGCCGGTGCTGGGGATCACGCCGTTTAATTTTCCGCTCAACCTCGTGGCCCACAAGGTAGCGCCCTGCCTGGCCTGCGGCAATCCGATCGTGCTCAAGCCGGCTCCTCAGACTCCGCTGACGGCTCTGCTGCTGGGGGAAGTGGTGCTGGAAGTAGGGTTGCCGGCCGGTGCATTGAGCGTTGTGCCCTGCGACAATACCGTGGCCGAGCATCTCGTCACCCACCCGGGCTTGAAAGTGCTGAGTTTTACCGGGAGCGCGTCGGTCGGCTGGATGCTCAAGGCGAAAAGCGGAAAAAAGCGGGTGCTGTTGGAGTTGGGCGGCAACGCCGGGGTCATCGTGGAGCCTGATGCAGACCTAGGGATTGCAGCCCAGCGATGCGTTACCGGAGGCTTTGCCTATGCAGGCCAGACCTGCATTGCGGTCCAGCGGATCTATGTGCACGAGTCGGTGCATGATCGCTTCGTGGCCGAGCTGCTGGCCCGGGTTGCGCAGGTCAAGGCCGGCGATCCCTTGGAGGAGGCGACGGTCGTCGGTCCGTTGATCGACGAGGCCGCTGCGCGCCGGGTCGAGGACTGGATCGCGGAGGCGGTGGCTCAAGGCGCCAAGCTGTTGGCCGGCGGGAAGCGGTCGGGCCCTCTGGTGGAGGCCACGGTGCTGGCGGACGTATCGCCGACGATGAAGGTGTCCTGCCGGGAAGTCTTCGGGCCGGTGGTGACGGTCAATCGCTACCAGCGATTCGAGGAGGCGATCCAGTCCTTGAACAATTCCGACTATGGGCTCCAGGCCGGCCTCTTCTCCCGCGACGTGGACCGGATCTTCACGGCCTACCGCGAGCTGGATGTCGGCACGGTGCTCGCCAACGAGACCCCGACATTTCGCGCCGATCACATGCCTTACGGCGGAGTCAAGGACTCGGGGCTCGGGCGGGAGGGGGTCCGTTATGCCATCGAGGAGATGACGGAACCCAAGCTCTTGGTGCTGAACCTGAAGGATTCTGGAAGCGCCTGAGCCGTCCTGTTTCCCCTGGCACGGCCTGGTCACATCCCCCGGGATGGTTCCTCCAAAAAAAAAAATCTCACCGACCATATTGCGGATTCTTCTCCAACTTGATACAAATGCGGCCCAGCACAGAACCGTGAAGTGTGCCACGTGAAGCGTAAAGCACCTGACGAACAACGCTTCACGAATGACGAACCACGAAGGAATCTAAGCGCACTGGCGGCAAAAAACCTCTCCGCCTGCAAATTCATAGGCAAAAAGCTTCTCCCGGCACATGTGATCGAAGTGCCGGGTTGAAACGAAGCTTGGTATGAAGCAGGCGGTTCAACGAAGGTTGGGATGGAGGGATAATGGTTCCGACACATCTGTTTCTCACTAGAGGCGTCGGCGTTCACAGGGAGAAGCTGGCCTCCTTCGAGCAGGCGTTGCGGAGCGCGGGGGTCGCCTATTGCAATCTGGTGGGGGTCTCCTCGATCCTCCCCCCCGGCTGCAAGATCATCCCTCGAAAGCGGGGAGAATCGTTGCTCAACCCGGGTGAAATCACCTACTGCGTCATGGCCCGGTCTGAGACCAACGAGCGCAATCGGCTGGTCTCGGCATCCGTCGGGCTGGCCATTCCCACCGACCGCCGGACCTACGGCTACCTCTCCGAGCACCATGCCCACGGCGAAACGGACGAAGAGACGGGCGAATACACGGAGGATCTGGCGGCACAAATGCTGGCAACGACCCTCGGCATCGAGTTTGACCCCACGATTGCCTGGAAGGAACGGGAACAGGTGTTCAAGATGGGGGGCAAGATCGTTCGGACGCTCAACATTACGCAATCCGCCATCGGCAAGGCCAACCGGTGGACGACCGTCGTCGCGTTGGCGATCTTCATCCCGCTCGAAAACCTCCCGAAAAAGCTGCGGACCCATAGGTGACTCATGGCGGTTCCGGATGGCTGGCTCGGGCCGGATCGGAATTTTCTCGGCATCGAGGAGCCCTGGTGCCATCCGAGCCGGGCCGGAGTCTACGTGCTGCCCGCGCCCTACGAGCATACCTCCAGCTATGTACTCGGCTCGGATCGTGGCCCTGCGTCGATCATTGAAGCCTCCCAGCAAGTGGAGCTCTACGATGAGACGCTCGGCTGCGAGCCCTACCGCGAATGGGGAGGGGTGGCGACAGCCGCTCCGCTGACGCTCGGCGGCAGGGTCGACCGGGACGCGGTGGAGGCCATCGAGGCCTTCGTCAGGCCGCACGTGGAGCCGGGCCGTTTCCTCCTGACGCTCACGGGAGAGCATACGGGCGCGCTCGGTGCGATCCGGGCCCATGCAAAACGCCATCCGGACCTGTGCGTCGTGCAGATCGATGCGCACGGCGATCTCCGCCAGGCCTACCGGAACAACCCCTTCAGTCACGCCAGCGTCATGGCCCGCGTCGTGGAGGATGGCCTTCCGCTGGTCCAAGTGGGCATTCGGTCCATCTCGCCGGAAGAAATCGATCTGATCAACCGCACCAAACGGATTGCCACCTTCTTCGCCTCGAAGATCCTGGACCCCTCCGGTCCCTACGAAGGGCGGGCCGCCCGTTGGGTGCCGGAAGTGGTCAAGGCCTGCACCGGCCCTGTCTACTTGACCTTTGATTGCGACGGGCTGGACGCGTCGCTGGTGCCGGCCCTGGGGACGCCGGAACCGGGCGGGCTCGGCTGGTACGATACCCTCGCGCTGGTCTCGGCCCTGGCCAAGGGGCCGGGGATCATCGGCATGGACGTGAGCGAGATCGCGCCCATCGAGGGCTTCGTCGCCCCCCAGTTCACGGTGGCCCGGTTGATCTACCGCATTCTTGGCCTGGTCGGGACGGCTGGAAACCGTGACCGGTGAAACATGAGGGTGATGCGGTGAGGATGAGATCAACGGCGTCGTTCTGAGGTCGGCAATCAGCAACCTGCGTTCCTTGTTCAGTCTCTCTTCGCATGGCGCATGACGGATCACGCATCACGGTCTTCGTGTCGCATCAACAAATTCTTCACCCAACAAGGACTCTGTTCCAGGCGGGAAGCGGACCGGCTGATTGAGGAGGGTCGGATCACCATCAACGGGCGCATCGCCGTGCTGGGCGATCAGGTTGGCCCCGGAGACGTGATCGCCAGGGACGGGAAGGTGGTTGCCTGGGGGAATGAGCCGGTCTATATCAAGTTTCACAAACCGGTCGGGATCACCACCACGACGGAGTTGGGCATCCCCGACAACATCATTGCCTATGTCGGGCATCCGACGCGCATCTTTCCGATCGGGCGCCTGGACAAGGACTCTTCCGGACTGATCTTGCTGACCAATGACGGGGACATCGTCAATGAAGTCCTACGGGCGGAGCATGGGCACGAGAAGGAGTACCTGGTTCAGGTGGACCGGCCGTGTGACCAGGCGTTCCTGGATCAGATGGCCCGGGGCGTGGTGATCTTGGGCAAGCCCACGCGGCCCTGCACGGTCAGCCGGTGTGGGAAGCGCCAATTCCGTATCATCCTGACGGAAGGCCGCAACCGGCAGATCCGCCGCATGTGCCACGCCCTTGGCTACCGCGTCGTCTCCTTGCACCGGGTCAGGATCATGCACCTCACCATCGGCGACCTGCGGGTCGGGCAGTGGAAGAATCTCACCGATCAGGAACGGGCCCGATTGTTCGCGGCTCTGAGCCGGAGGCAGCGGCCCTCTGCGAAAGGGACCGGGATGGGAGGCGCCGGTGTCTGCCCGGTTTAAACGTCTCACAGTCGGGGTGATCTGCTCGTTGTCCCTGCTGACGCTCGGCGGCTGCAGCAGCGTGTCGCTGCTGGCCAAGAAGCCGGAGGTCAAGAAGGTCTCGATCAGCCTGGTCAGGATGGACCTTCGCAGGCTGGATCTGCGGTTTGATGTGGAGGTGGAGAACGCGAGCGCGGGCTCGCTGACGGTGGTGGGCTACGACTATGATCTGGCGATCGAGGGCCAGCCCTTTTTAAAGGGAAAATCCGACGCAGGCTTCGAGCTGAAGCCCCATGCCGTGACGACCATTCCCCTCCCGGTCTCGATCAAGCTGGCCGATGTGTTCAGGCAACTCGCCTCGCTGGTCGGCCGATCGGACGCGGCCTACCGCATCACGGCCGGGTTTCAGATCAAGACGCCCGTCGGCGAGCTTCGCCTCCCGTTTCAGAAAGAGGGGCGTCTGCCGCTCCTCCCTTCCAAGCATCCATAGCGGATCGTCGCAGTCCGGCTCCGTGATCACAGGCGGAGCGGGCGGCTATTCCCGGCGGACCAGCGGGTCCGGGCTTTCGAGCGGGAGCGCAAAGGGCTGAGGCTCTTTCTGTTCCGGTTGGTAGGAGGCGGGTGAGGCGGCCGATCCCGGCAGTGGCTCACCGCTCTCCGCCGCAGGCGGTGTCGTGTGTCGTGTGGTGAACAGGTTCAGAAAGGCGATCAGCAAGCTCCCGACCACCAGCGCTGCGCTGATCTGGCGGATGGTCCTGGTGCCCTCGTCGCGCATGTCTTTGGCGACCTCGGCCACGGTTTCCAGCAGCCGGTCCAGGGCCAGGCTCACCTGGATCAGCTTGGGGCCCGCATTATCGGCGGCCCACTGTTCGGCTTTGGTTCGGAGTGCCGCCGCCTCCTCCGGGGACTTCGCGATCCACAGTTGGCTCATGAGCAGGGTGGTCTGGCTGGCGGCGGCAAAGTAGGCGTCGAGGCTTTCCTGCACGGCCTTGATGTCTTCCGGCTCGCTCCGCCCGCTTCGTGATACACGCAAGCTGGCCGAGGCGTAGCGGTCCACGGCGTGCTGGATGCTGGCCCGTTGGTGCGGGAGCGAGGCCGTGATCCGTTCAAAATCCTTCTGGGTTGGAGCTTCCAGCGACCGGATGACGGTGGTCCGGAACCGGATGACATTGGCGGAAATGTGGGCCAGGTCCGTGGCGGCCAGGGTATATTCCGTGTACATGATGCGGAGGTCTTCGTCCACCTGGCCAAGGGCTTTGGCGCCTGTGAATCCCAGACCCGCGATCATCAGGCTCACCAGGATTTGAGCCCAGCCCGGCCTGCGACGGAGCACTTGAAGGCGGATGCTCACAAGCGGCCTCCCACCGGATGATCACGAGCAATGCATGGTGCAGTCACAGTATTCAGTCTAACAGAACAGCCGGGCAGAGAGAAGTCCCGGATCGGACTTGGGAAGAGTGCATGCGGGTCACTCCACCACCAGGCGGCGATCCACGTGGGCTTTCAGGGAGGGGTCGTTCGAGACGAAGATGACCGACCAGGGCTCTTCCTTCGAGCAGAGTCTCCGCAGGAGGGTTTCGCGCAGGCTGGGCGGCATGCTGTGGAGCGTCCCGTCCAGGATCAGGAGCTGCGGGCGGGTGACGACGGCCCGGGCGACGAGAACCCGCAAGACCTGACTCGTGGTGAACGCTTTCCCTCTGGCTCGGATCGGGGTTCCCAGCCCCATCGGAAGCGCATCCACCTCCTCTTCCATCTCCACGAAGCGCAAGGCCCACTGGACATCGCTGTAGGAGATCCCCGAACGGCCCAGGGAGATGTTCTCCTCCAGCGTGCCCTCGAACAGCGAGAGCTGAGAATCCAAAATAAGACCGCGGCAGGTGTTCAGGGAGTCCATGGCCAGGTCCCGAACGTCGACGCCGTTGTAACGGATGATGCCCGTGGTCGGGGCATAGAGGCCGGCCAGCACCATCGCCATCGTTGTCTTGCCGGTACTGGTGTTGGAAAAGATGGCGACTTTTTCGCCCGGAGCGACCTCCATGTCGAAGTGTTGGAAGACCGGCTCGGAGCCTGGGTACGCAAAGGAGATATCCTTGCAGGTCAGCCTGACGCCATGGATCGTCGGGTCCGGCAAGGGGACCGTAATCTTGGAGGCTTCGCTGTCCGTGGGCTGGGAAAACAGGAACGACAGGGTGTTCAAGGACGTAAAGATAAAGAAAAGCGCATAGATACGTCGGGCGACCGTGTCGAAGTTGAGCATCAAGGCGCCCACGACGACCTCGGCCGCCACGAACTGCCCCAGGGTGATCTGGCCGATGGACAGCAGCCAGCCAGCCATGCCGATCAACGAGCTGTGCCCCAACGCCTGCCAGACCACCGAACCCTTATACTGGCGGTGCAGGATGTCGGAGCGCGTTTTCCTGGCCGCCTCATATTCGTAAACCACCTCATCGGTTTTTTTGAGCAGGAGCGGCGTGCTCGCGGTGGCCTTGAAGTGCAGCAGGTTGTCGGCGATGTTCTGAAGCCAGTTCAGACCTTCATAGTGCAGATCGCTCAGCTTCATCACGATCCGCAGTCCCCCTCGGCTGAGGATGACGATCGCGCTTACGAATCCTGTCAGCAACAGCGCGTTGTAGACGAGGAAATAGGGGTGATACATCACCAGCAGCGTCATGCCGACGATCCCACCGACCACGACGTTGATCAGGTCTATCAGTATCACCGGGATGGCCCGAGCCAGGAATTCGGCTTCGTTGAAGTAATTCACGTAGGATGAAGAAAACAGCTCGTCCTTGAAGCGAGGAAGCTGCTTGGTGAGCGCCAGCGCGATCCGAGCGTAGAGCCGCTGGACGAGGATATCGACGGTCCGCGACTGTAACACCCTCAGCCCGCCGACGAAGAGCATGGTCACCGCCATGATGCTGACGAGGGTGATGATCATGATCGGCTGGATCGCGTAGGCGAAGGTATTGACCAGCTCTTGGACCGTGAGGGGAATAATCAACGAGAACAGGCCGATCGCCAGCGCGTAGGAGACGTTCAGAGCAAGGATCTTCCGTTCCAGCCGCAGGACCAGGGACAGGCGGGCGATCGTGTCCCAGGTCAGGCCGGCCTGAGTCTGGTGGGTATACGGTCTTCCCGAAGGCATGGTCGCTTCTGCTTCCGCCCCTCTTGAATTTATTTCACGATCGGCCGATAGCTGACCGGCATGGCCGACGCCGGGGTTTTGGCCCAGGCCCCGATGGCCCATTGGTAAAGGGCCAGCGCCTTCTGGTAGTCGGCCAGGGCCCTGATGTACTGCCCTTCGGTGTCCACGGAGTTCCGCTCCCGCAGATTCACGAACAGCACGCTGGTGGCGCCGAGGCTGAACCGGAACCGCTCGCCTTCTTCCAGGGTCCTAGCCAGTTGTAGCGATTGGGCAGCCGCGGCGATCCGCTCCTTGGCCCGTTCGATGGCCGAGACCGCGTTATCCACGTCCACGATCACTTGCTGCTCCCGGAACTTCTGAATCAATACGAAACGGTCCGCTTTGCCCTGCGCTTCGAGCACTTCGCCGGTGGCGTGTCGCTGGAGAAACGGAACCCTGAATTCCGCTCCGAACCGGTATCCGAGGCCGAGGACGAAGTTTGCCGGATTCCGCGCCGGGGCCGCTTCCAGGTCCAGGCTGGGCAGCAGGTTGTTCTTGGCCAGTTCCAGGTCGATGTTGTTGAGCCTGGCCTCGATGTCGATTTCACGGACCTCCGGCCGTGCCGTTCGGGCATTGACCTTGTCGGCTCGGACAGCTTCCGGCTGCGGGAGTGAAATCTGCTTGGGGAAATCGGGCACCCGTTCGCCGCCCGGAGCGGCAGGAGCATCCTTCTCCCAGAGGTACATCGACAATTTGTACTGTTCCTGCTCGACCACCCGCGTAGCGGCGACGAGCGCCTCTTTCCGCCGCTGCACCTCCTGGTTCGCCTCGACCGCGTCGAGGGGAGCTGCCGCTCCGGCCTTGGCGCGCTGCTCGATTTGCTTGAACCGGTCTTCGGCCACCTTGAGGGCTCGTCGATGGACGTCCGCCTGTTTCCAGGCGGCGACCCAGTCCCAATACTGGGTGGCTCCGCCCAGAAACAAGTCCTGGCGGGTCTTGGCGATCTGAATGTCGGCTCGCGGGTCGGCCAGCCCCGACCGTTGGAGCTCGGCGTTTTCCGGGTTGACCATGAGCCCTTTGAGCAACGGGATGAAGGCGCCGAGCAACACTTGTCTGCTGTTGTTGGCAAAGCCCAGATCGGGAATGCTGGCCGTGCCGATCACTTCCCTCACGCCGGCAATCCCCCTGATGCCGCTGGGAGAGCGCATGTCGAGAAAGGTGTCATTGAATCCGACCGTCTGGCTCCCCTTTTGCGGGTTTACTTGGGGGATGAATCGCTCGATCTCCATATCGTTGACCAGCGAAGGCTCGAAGGCGCCCAAGGCTTTGAGTAACCTTCCTCTCGCCACGACCTTGTCGGTGCCGGCTCCTTGCAGCAGCGGGTGAGTGCGGTCCACCCAGGCCAGGACTTCGTCAAGCGAGAGGGGAATGGGGGGCAGTGCAGTCTTCGGGCTCACCGTCTGTGGCCCCGGCTGCTTCCCGGCTTCGGGAGGGGCGGCGAAAGCCGCGCCGAGAAGCGAGAGCAAGAACCCCACAGTGACCAAATGATATCTGCAAAGCCGCAGCATCGAAAGGTGCTCCTCAGCCGTCACGGACTCGCGAACCGTATTGTGTTCACCGCGAGAGGCAAGCGTAATGGGCCGGGTCCAAGGCGGTTACACAGGATCGGGTGGTCATGCCGAATGAGCGTGAAAATGATCCTCCAGTCTATTTGGCGCTCAGGCCGGCTTTGGGCAATAGGATGTCAATCAGCGAGGGCGGCCCTTCCTGATAGTCCGGCGGGAACAGGTTGAACCGGCGCCAGATCTCGTACCAGAGGGGCACACGATTGAGGATCACCCACCCCATCACCTTGGTCCCTTGCCTCACGTGGGCCTGCTCCGGCCAGGGCCGGTCCTCCGGGTCCGGAACGACCCAAAAGCGGTAATTACCCTTGCCGTCGTCCACCTGGTCCACAACCTTGATCACCCCACCGAAGGTGCCGGCCATCAGTTCGGGCCAGGCGGGCAGGGGAATGGCGGGGATGCCGTAGAAGAGCAGCCGCACCTTACGGCCGGTATTCAGGATCGGGGCATCCAGGCCGTCGGCGACCAATTCCACCGCCTTATCTGCGCTGAGCGGAGAGATGCGGACCAGCTTGTCGCCTTGCCTGACCGTTTCGCCCGGTCCTACCTCGGCCATGCGCACCACCGTCCCATCAATCGGAGCCAGGATGCGGCTGGCGATTCTGCGTTGGGTCGCGTTCGACAGGCGAAGTGACACGTCTGCCACCTGATCCGTGGCTCGAGCGGCGTCGGCCAGGGCGTTGGCGCGGGCCGCCTCGGCCTCCATGAGGCGCTGCAGCATCTCGGCGCTCACCTGATCCCGGCCGAAGCTGAGGGCCCTCATGGCCTGCTCGGCTTCCTTCAGCGTGGCTTCGGCTGCCTTGAGTTCGGCCTTGCTGGCGATCGCGGCCTGGATCGACAGTTCCAATTCCCGCTGCGAGACCAGGCCTTGCTCGGCCAGTTGCTTGTTGCGGCTGACGTTCAATTCGGCCGTATCAAGCGTGATCTTGGCCGCGATCACGCGCTGGTCGGCGGCCCGCACCTTGTTTCCGGCCTCCAGCACGCGGGCTTCGGCGGACGGCACGGCTGTCTTGACCAGGTTGTTCATCTCGGTGATCCGCTTCGTCAGCTCGTCGGCTCGCTCCAACGCCGCCTTGCGGGTTTGCTCCAACGCCGTTCTCCTTTGCTCAAGCAGCGAGAGCAGTTCGGGCGACATGAAATTCGGATCATAATCGTCGAGATCGAGAATCAAGTCGCCCTTTTTGACCCGTACCCCCTCGAGGACATGCCAGCTCTTGAATCGGCCCGTGATCTGCGACTCAATGTCCTGAGGCCGTTCGTAGGGAGAGTAGGCGGAGAGTCTGCCGGTGGCGGTAATCGTCTGGGTCCAGGGGATGAATGCGACGACCAAGAGAAGGAACAGCAGGAGCTTGATCGCCATCCTGCCGTAGGTCCGCAGGTATTGCGGGATGCGGACCAACTCCCAGGCCTGCAATTGGGCCGAGGTGGCGAAATTGTCGATCTCGATATCGTCCAGCCCCGTCGGCTGGTCGACGAGCGCTCTGACCTTCCCTCTGATGCCCTCTTGGATGCGCAGCATAGGGGTCCCCGGCCCGGCTAACTACTTCATCATAGAGGATTCTCCAAGCTTGGTCAATGGGTTCGCCCCAATAACCCCTCGGATGTTCAGCCGAGTTGCACCGTTTCCGGCGGCGCTTTCGCCTTGACCCTCCTGTCGGAGAAACGCTAAGGTGGCCGGGAGAGGGCGGGCACCCATTGCTCCGGGAATGCAATGGGTCCCGGGCGCGCCGGGGTGGGCGGGTAAGAATGTCGAGGGCGAGCACCGGGGACCCGTTGCTCCAGGAATGCAACGGGTGCCCTCCGGGAATGCAATGGGTCCCCGGGCGCGTCGGTGAGAATGTCCGTGCGGGACCTATCGCTACCATTTGGCCACCAGCGGGGCAGGACCGGCTCAAGAGGGGGGAATTCGCATGGCGGATCGGCGGACGAGAAAGGCTGCGAGCATCTTCAAAGGGACGCACGCTTCCCCCCTGGTGGGAGTGTTGGGAGGGAGCCGAAGCGATTTCCCCGTGTTGGAAAAGGCGGTCGCTGTCTTGGCCCATCTGGGGGTACCCAGCGAGCTCTTGGTCGTCTCGGCCCACCGGACACCGGACCGCCTCTTTACCTATGCCGAGCAGGCGCCGAAGCGAGGCATCGAGGTCATCGTGGCCGGTGCGGGCGGTGCCGCGCACCTGCCCGGCATGCTGGCGGCCAAGACGCATGTGCCGGTCATCGGCGTGCCGATCCCTACGGAGAACCTTAAAGGGCTTGATTCGCTCCTCTCGATCGTGCAGATGCCGCGCGGGGTCCCGGTGGCCACAGTGGCCATCGGGGGAGCGGAGAACGCGGGGCTGCTGGCCGCCCAGATCCTGGCCGGCCGGTATCCGGACCTGCGAAGCCGCATCCTCCGCTTCCGCGCTGCGCAGACGAAGGCCGCGATTGCGTCCTCGCCGGAGATGTCTGCCGGGAAACTGGTGGCGTCAATGGTCAATCGGCATTCGTCGATCGTGAAGAAGCGGACGACGCGTCGTTCATGAAGCATGGCCATCATTCCCGCGGCATGACGCCTGACGAGTGACGAATGACGGGACCGGTCGAACCAGGCTCCACGGTGGGCGTGTTGGGCGGGGGGCAGCTCGGGGCCATGTTCACGGTCGCCGCCCGCCGCCTCGGCTATCGGATCGCGGTCTGGGACCCGGACCCGGATGCGCCGGCGCTCACAATCGCCGACCTCCCGCTGAGCCGGCCCTTTGAGGACGCCTCCGCCTTCACCGTCTTTGTCGGCTCCATCAGCGTTGCCACCTACGAATGGGAGAACGTGCCTGTCTCGGTCAGCGAGGCGCTGGAGCGGCAGGTGCCGGTCCGGCCCGCGAGCCGCATTCTGAAGATCCTGCAGAATCGGTTCGAGCAGAAATCGTTCCTGTCCTCGCGCGGAGTGCCGGTCACGCCGTTCCGCGTGGCCTCCGACCCCGAGGCCTTGACGGAGGCCGTTGCGGCGGTGGGCTTCCCCTGTCTTTGCAAGATTGCAACGCAGGGGTATGACGGCAAGGGCCAGTGGCGCCTCTCCGATCAGCAAAGCCTGGACGGCCTGTGCCGGCAGCTTCGCGGGCAGAAGGGCCAGTGGGTGGTCGAGCAGTTTCTGGCCTTTGAAAAGGAACTCTCAGTGCTGGTGGTGCGCGCCGCTGAGGGGGACCGTCGTCTCTACCCGCTCGTGGAAAACATACACGAAGCCGGCATCCTACGGACGACCCGCGTGCCGGCCGAGGTTGATCCGCGCACGGCCGAGAAGGCCCGGACCTTGGCCGGCTCGGTGGTCGAGGCTCTGGAGGGGGTCGGAGTCTTCTGCGTGGAGTTGTTCCTCATGCCGGATGGCCGGCTGTTTGTGAACGAAGTCGCGCCGCGTCCCCACAACTCCGGCCACTATACTCTGGATGCCTGCACGGTCTCCCAGTTCGAGCAGCAGGTCCGAGCAGTCTGCGGTCTCCCGCTGGGCGAAGTTCAATTGCTCAGTCCGGCGGTCATGGTCAATCTCATCGGCGACGACGTCAACCGGGCGGGAGCGGGGGAAGGGCTTGCGGAGCTGTTGCGCCGGCCAGGCGCCAAGCTGCACCTCTATGGGAAAAAGTCGGTTCGTCCCGGCCGCAAGATGGGCCACGTGACCTTCCTGGCCGAGAAGCCGGAGGCAGCCTGGGAAGCCGCCTTGGCTCTGAGACAAGCGCTCCGGAACCCTGATCCGCATGAAGCGGCTCCTTAGAGCCGCTCATTTCCTCGGTCATGTCCGTCGCAGACTCTGACTCGACCCACCCAGGCTCAAAATTGTCCTTGCAATAGCTAAAGAGTTGCCTTAGGCTCGCATGCTAAATGACCTCTCCGGAGTAGGCCTATGGCTCCCCCAAGAGACTCCCCTTCCGGCCCCTCTCCCCCTCCTCCTGAGGGCCGCCAGGCGCCTCGCAGACGACAAGACCTGCAACTGCTCCAACGTGAGCGACAACTGGATGCGGCGCGCCGGATCAGCGAAGCGCTTTTTGAGGCCGCCGACCTGGATGACCTGATCCGAAAGGCGCTCGCCACCGCGCTTACGGTGGTCGGCGCCGATGCCGGATCGCTGCTCCTGGCCGATCCCGACACCAGGGAGCTCGTTTTTCACTACGTCATCGGAGAGAAGGCGGACCTTCTGCACGGCACGAGGATGCCGTGGGACAAGGGGATCGCCGGGGCGGTCTACACCTCCGGCAGGCCCGAGATCATTGCCGACGCAAAGCAGGATGCCCGCCATTATGCGGAGATCGACCGCGCGACCGCCTACAAGTCCCGCGACATGATCGTGCTGCCGTTGCGGCGCTGGGGGGGGGAGCGCCGATCGGTGTACTGGAGGTCCTGAATAAAGCGAGCGGGCGGCTGGATGAGGATGACGTGGACCTCCTGACGGTGGTCAGCGCCCTGTCGGCGGCGGCCATCGAGCAGCAGCGAGCGGTCGCGTTGCTGCGCCAACGGGAGGAGCGGGTGGTTCAGTCGCAGCAGTTGGACGCCCTGGGGCAGCTTGCCGGCGGCCTCGCGCACGAGTTCAATAATTTGCTGACCGTCGTCATCGGCTACAGCGAGCGGCTCCTCGCCGGACTCGCGTCCAACGATCCAAGCCGGGCCGGCATCGAGCAGATCAAAACCGCCGGGGGACGGGCGGCAGGCCTGACCCGGGAACTCTTGACCTTCAGTCGCAGGCAGACCGTTCAGCCCGTCCTTGTGGATCTCAACAGGGTGGTCGAGCAAACGGAGCGGATGCTCTACTGGCTGGCCGGCGAGCGCATCGAGCTGGTGCTCCGGCGTGAGCCTTATCTGAGAAAAATCAAGGCTGACTGCGGGCTGCTTAAGCAGGCACTCTTGCACCTGGCCACCAACGCCAAGGAGGCCATGCCGCAAGGCGGCACGCTCACGATTGAAACGGCGAACGTCGAGCTGGAGCGCACCGCCGCTCGTCAGCGCGAAGGAGTTCAGCCCGGTCTTTACGTGGTGCTGACCGTCCGGGACACCGGCCTGGGGATGGATGCCGAGACCAGAGCCCACATGTTCGAGCCCTTCTTCACGACGAAGGAGGCAGGGAAAGGGTTGGGTCTTGCGGCGGTCTATGGGATCGTAAGGCAGTGCGGGGGCTTCATCGAGGTCGAGTCGGCACCGCAGGAAGGAACGACGATCCGGCTCTACTTCCCCCGGATCAATCAAGAAGGAGAAGAGACCGTTTCTGAAGGAGCGGCCGCCATCGCCCACCCGGCTGTTTCGGAAACCGCCACCATCCTGGTGGTGGATGACGAGCCGGGGGTGCGGGAGCTCGTCAGGATCATCCTGGAGGAGTATGGCTATACCGTCTTGGAGGCCGGTCACGGGGAGGAAGCCCTGCAAGTCTGCCAGCAGTACGCGGGGTCCATTCACCTGTTGTTGAGTGATGTCATCATGCCCGGTCTCATCGGAGCGCCGTTGGTGGAACGGGTCAAAGCCTTGCGGCCTTCCGTCAAGGTCTTGTTCATGTCCGGCTACACGGACGACGTGATCGGCGATCGGGGGATGCTCGGGCCCGGCGTCTTGTTTCTCCAAAAGCCGTTCACGCCGCAGGCCCTGATCGAAAAGATCCACGACGTACTCAGATCCCGGGCTGAACGTGGAAAGCCTGGCCGCGTCCTCGCCATTATCGTTCGTCTATTCCCCTGGCTTCGCAGAATTTCCCTTCCAGCCACGTTGAGACGTTCGCCGACCGAATCCTTGCCGTTTTGACATCCGCCCCAGGCCATGCCACCATGACGAGGCAGGATGCCTCCTAAACGGACCATGCGGTATCGGGTCGTCAAGCAGGGCAGTACAGCTTTCAGACGGTTGCGGTACCGGCCTGCCTTCCAATGGGCGCTCCAACACACGAAATGGTTCTACCTGTTGTTCCTGGTCGTGATCCCACTGGGCTATAGCGCAAGTGCGCTCATCGAGCGCACCCAGACTAATTACTACCTCTTCACCGGTCCCCAAGGCGGCACCCACTATCTGCTGGGTCCCCGATTCGCCGATACCCTCAACTGGCCGGACAAGCTGGAGCGGCTGGTGCATCTCAACGTCGTGCCTGACTTCGTGCCCACCGAATCCTGCGGCTCGCTCGACAATATTTTCTATATGAACCACGGCATTGCCCATTTGAGCCTGGTGGAAGACGGGCTGCCCCTACGCGTGGAGGCCGGCCCCCGTTGTCCGCTGCCGACTGCTCTCAAGCTGCCGCGCAAGCGGACGCAAGCCGACGAGGTGCGATTGCGGGCCTTGATGCCGCTGTACAAGGCTCCCCTGCACATTGTCGCGCGAAAAACCCTGGGCTTTTCCGACGTCCGCGACATCAAGGCCCCGACAAGGGTTTACCTGGGGCCTGAGCGAAGCGCGACCGAATTTGTCGCGAGCCTGGTGCTGGCCCACTATGGCATGGCGCTGGATCGCCAGGGGAAGGAGCTCGGCGCGGAAGAGGCGATCGACCAGATGCTCGCCGGCAAGATCGACGTGGGGTTCTTTTTAATCGGGCTGAATGCCGAGGCGATGCAGAAACTCGCGCGGTCCGACCAGTTTCACTTTTTAACGGTGGAGAATGCGCCCATGCTGGAACTGCTGTACCCCTATCTGGACCAACTCAAGATTCCAGCCGCGACCTATCCCCATCTTCACAAAGACATTCCAACGGTTGGGACCACGACGATCCTGGCCGCGTCAACCGAGCTCAGCGACGTCGAGGTCTATGAGATCGCCTCCAAGCTCTCTCACCAGATTCACAACATCCTGCACGATATTCCGTTCAATGCGGCCAAAGCCTCAGGCAGCACGCCGGAGAGGGACCTCTACTACCCCCTGCACGAAGGGGCGCTCCGGTTCTACAACCATGACCCGCCGTTTTTCCTCGATCCCCATACGCTCACGGGCATCGGGACGTATCTCACGTTGGTGTACGCCCTCTTCACTGTGTCCCGCCAATTCGTCCGCAATTACCTCACGCATCGCCTGGTGCACGCGGTCAACCGGGCGGTGCGGGCCTACCGAATCACGACGGCTCAGCCGGAGACCAAGCGGTATCAGGCCCATGTCAGGAAAGTGAAGTACCTGGCCTTGGCCCTGTTGCGGGACCAGCGGCTCACGCTGAACGAATACAAGCGGATCGACGAATACATCAAAGGGTATGGGTAGAAGGGCCTCGGCTGTGGCGGAGGAACGAGGCGACCAGGCTAATCCCCCGTGCTCGCGCATCGCGCACTTCGGAAAGTGCTCGCTGGACGCGCGCAGTTAGGGAATCAGCCCGGCCACCCCTGTTTGAGTTCCATCCCGTCCAGCCGAGGCCCAGGGTGGGAAAAAGTGTAAAAGAAGTTGGTACCGGTGTGGCTTCTCTTGCCCTTCCCACCCGTAATTCTTTTGACATTCTGCCCACACCGCGCCATCATATAGGCAGTTATATAGGTAGAGGAGGTGCTATGGGAACGGTCACGAAACAAGCCAACTTCACCCTGCCGGAAGATCTCCTGGAGGAATTGAAGAAAACCGTTCCGAAGGGAGAACAAAGCAAGGTCGTAGGGGAAGCGTTGCGCAACGAGCTCAAGCGGATCAAATTCAAGCAGGCCCTGCAGCGCAGTTTTGGAACTTGGAAGGGTCAGGAGCATCCTGAGCTCGCAAGGGGGGCGCGGCATTTTGTCCGATCCCTGCGCCGGTCCTCTCGCCTCAAACGGCTGAAGGCTCGATGAGCAAGATTATTCTGGACACGGATGTGCTCATTGATGCTCTGAGGGGCCGCCACGCAACCAAAGCGTTTCTCGATGAAGTGACCGACCGCTCGATCCCTTGTTGCTCGGTGATCTCGGTCGCGGAGCTCTATGCGGGGATGCGTCCGGAGGAAAACGAGGCCACCGCTGACCTCCTCGATGGATTGGTGATCTTTTCGATCACGAGAACGATCGCCGAACTGGCAGGGCACTTCAAAAACAGAATGAGGCAGCGGCGGTTGGATTTGGCCGATTGCTTGATCGCGGCAACGGCATTGGTCGAGGGTGCGTCGGTGGCCACAGGCAACGCCAAGGATTATCCGATGCCGGAGATCACCGTGCTACCTGCTCCAAGGTGATCAGCATTGCCTTGGCAAGATGGGCCACGTGACGTTCCTGGCCGCAAAGGCAAATGAAGCCTGGGCGTTAGCCCATGCCCTCAAAGGAAAGCTATCAGAGGGAAGCCATGATAATCGGAATTTTTAAGGAGAGTTAGTGTGGAACTACTAATATTCGGTAATTCCACTTTCCCAGATATTATGGCGATGCTACCATTCGGAGCTGCGCCAGGAACGGTGGCGGGCGGGGGCGAAGAAGCGGACCTCGGGACCTTTGAAGAGGCCGATCAGGGCCATGCCGGCCAGGAACCCGCCGACATGCGCGAAGAAGGCCACGCCTCCGCCTTCCCGTCCCAGGCTCATGCCCCCGCTTAACAGTTGCAGCACGAACCAGAAGCCCAGAACGAACCCGGCCGGCACGTACATCATGCGGGTGAACATGCCGAGCGGGATCAGCACGAGCACCTGGGCGCGCGGGAACAGCAAGAGATAGGCGCCCAGCACGCCTGAAATGGCCCCGCTGGCCCCCACCATCGGCACGGTGGAGGAAGGCTCGGTGATCGCGTGGCTGAGGGCTGCCAGAACCCCGCACGTCGTGTAAAAGATCACGAACTTCACGTGCCCCATCACGTCCTCGATATTGTTGCCGAAGATCCAGAGATAGAGCATGTTGCCGATCAGGTGCATCCAGCCCCCATGCAGGAACATGCTGGTCAGGAGGCTGGCAAAGGCCGGCAGGCCCGCCGCTTCAGGCGGGAGGGCAGCGGGTTGCCCGAACACCACGGCGGGGATGGCGCCGTAATGAAAGACAAAGGCCTCGCCCTGATCGTTGGGCAGTGAGACTTGGTAAAAGAACACCAGCACGCAGGCGACAATGAAAGTGATGGTGACGAGGGGGGTGATCTCGGTCGGGTTGTCGTCGTGGAGAGGGATCATAGAAAAACTGTTGGCGAGAGGCTAGGGGCTAGAGGCAATGGGAAACGATCGAGGAGCCATCGCCTCTTGCCGCTCGCCACTTGCCACTAGCCTTTACCATGTTTCAGCGGAGCCAAAGGGTCCTGGCTGTCCAGGTCGAGAGGCACCGAGAAGCCGGCGGCGTGAGTATGGCCGCCGCCTCCATGAGCGCTGGCGATGGCTCCGACATCGGCCCCCTCCGCAGTCGAGCGGAGGCTGTAGTAGCGGCGGCCGTCCCGATCGTGCCAGATGATGCAGAAGGGATGTCCCTTGGACAGCCGTTCGCCGATCTGGCTCGTCAAGACGGAACTCTGGGCCGCCGGGACGGTCATGCCCTGGAAGGAAACCAGCACGGCTGCCGCGGCGATCTTGCCGGCAAGCTCGTTTTCGTAGCGCAGGATAGCCCGCCCTTCCGCCTCCAGCGTGTCCCGGCGGAGGCTGTCCCACAGGTGAAAATCGAATGGATAGGAGGTCAAGGCGGCGTTGATCTCCCGGCTGCCGGGCAAGGCCCACGCCCAGAGGTCCTTGTCCTGGATGTACTGGAGCAGCCAGGGCGCCGGCTCTTCGTGAGCCCATTCCCAGGCCAACACGGCCCCGCATTTTTTCTGGTCAAAGTAGACGTAGGGCAGGCCGGCCAGCCCCTTCTGTGCGGTGATGTGGTGGTCCAACACGAGCAAGCTGGCGGCTTGGCGGGCGATGGTCTCCAACACGGCTCGTTCGTAGCTGAAGTCCACGATGAGGATGTGCCGCCCGGCCAGGCCCTCCGGCGGGGGCACGCCGTGCTTGACGGGAATGAACCGGGCCGATGGAAAGTTCTTCCAAATGGCCCAAGCCGAGCCGAACCCATCGGCGCATTCCGCGTGGTACAAGATGACATCAGGGAGCTGTGCCGGGTTATAGTGCGGATGGGCGCGGTTCATAGACAGATGCACAGGATAGCATGACTGCCCGGCTGGATAACAGGCCTTCGAGGGAAAAGAGCAAACCAGGAGCGGGCCGGGCGAGGGGGCGGCTTGTCAAATCCTGCTCCCCCGATTACACTGATGCTTCGTGGCTGTTCTTGAGGAAGACATGGCGCCGGTTGACCAGGAATTTCTCCAACGGGTGTCGCTGATCCCCCGTCACGGCCTTGGCCTGTCCGTGGACGTCTATCAGCCGGACCTATTCGAGCTAGTCGATGCCTTGGAGCAGTGCTCCCTGGCCTATGGGTATTTGGAAATCTTCAAGGCGTCGCAGCCGGCTCTGGCTGCCGTTCGGCAGCGCTTGCCGGCCTGCTTGTTGGAATATCACGCAGAAGGCTTGTGGGTGACACAACCGGACATGGACACAGCCTATCACCTCGATCATGAGCTGGCTACGGCGGCTGCGCATCTGGGGACGCTCGGCTGTCATTGGATCAACCACGAATGTGCCTCCAAGCAGATGGCCGGCTATGCCTTCGGGACCTATCTGCCGCCGCTGTATACGCAGGCGAGTGTCGAGGTGACAGCGGAGCATATCAGGCTCGTGCAGGACCATCTCGACCGGCAGATGCCTGCGCCGACTGGTCGTGTCCCTCTGTTCCTCTTAGAGCTGCCGCCCTTGACCTACTTCGCCTTCGGCGATCTGCCGGTTGCGGAGTTTTTTCGCCGCGTGGCGGACCGGACCCCCTGCGGGATGGTCCTGGACATCGGGCACCTCTGGACGGTCTACCGCTACTCGGGCGAAGCCCGTCGAAAAGGGCTGACTGAGTTCCTTGCCGAGTTTCTGGATGTCTTCCCGATGGAGCGGGTCGTGCAGATTCACGTGGCCGGCCTGGCCCTGCATGAAGCGGGTGGCAAGGCATCTGATCCAGCCGGCTCTCCCAGGTGGCTTGATGCGCATGGGGCGCCGATTCCCGGATTATTGTTCGACATGCTGAAGCGCGTGCTGGCCCACCCGCAGCTTCGCTGCCTGAAAGGGATTGCGCTGGAGGTGGACAACAAGACCGTGCTGCAGATCGTGCAGGAGTTCCAGCAGTTCACGGAACGGTTCGCCTCGTGGGATGCTCTGAGCCGGCCGGTTCAACCGGCTCGGCAGGATGCAGGGCGTCCGGCTCTTCATGCCGAACGGCAGGCCGGAAGGCTCACGCAGCCTGTTGCGGAGGATCGACAAGCGCACACCGGCAAACAAGAGTTGTTGGCTCAGTACGATCGCTATGCCGGCCTCGTCACGGGGAAGCGATGGACTGATCCGCCGTTGGGTTTGCCCGCGCTTGACCTGGAGCCGGGCGCCCTGGAAGCCTATCGCCAAACCTATCTCCCCCATGAAATTCTGTACTGGGGCGGCGATCTGCGCGATATGTTTCCCGAAACCTGCCGCCGGCTGGACCAGGCGGATATCGCGCTTGAGTCTTTTGTGCGCTACTGGGTGCGTGAGCCGCGCCGGTCGCCGGCTCCCTATGATTTTTTCCTGCTCAAGATCGAGCGGTTTGAGGCGTTTGTCCGGGAAGTCCTCCCGGAGGCGATCGAGACAGCGGTCAGAGAGGCGACCGTGCTGCGAGAGGCCTATGGCGCAGCCTGCGAGCAGGTGAGGCCTGTCGCGTAAAAGGTGAAAAGTGAAGCGTGAAAAGTTAAAAGAAATGCCATCCTCAGAAACCGTTCACCTCTCACCTGTCACGTCTCACGCCGGTTTTTGGGCCCGGCTTCCGCAGCCCGTCATCGGCCTGGCTCCTATGGATGGAGTGACGGATGCCGCCTTTCGGCTGGTCGTGGCCCGGCAGGGCCGGCCGGACGTGACCTTTACGGAGTTTACGAGCGTCGGGGACATCTGCCGCGGGCCGGACTTTCTGCTCTCGTCGCTGATTTTCAGTGAAGAAGAGCGGCCGGTGGTGGCGCAGTTGTATGGAAAGGATCCGGCGCTCTTCTATCAAGCGGCCCATGTCGTGTGCGAGTTAGGCTTCGACGGGCTGGACATCAACATGGGCTGCCCATCCCGCAACGTGGCTTCCTCCGGATCTGGGGCCGGGTTGATTAAGACGCCGGACCTGGCCCACGAGATCATGAGGGCGGCGCGCCAGGGGATCACGGATTGGGCCGGCGGCCAACCGGTGGCGGCGGTCGGACTCAAGCAAGCCCGCGTGGAGCTGATCCGGGCCATGAATGTGAACCGGAGCGGCCGTCCGGATGTTCCACGCCGGTCTATCCCCCTGTCGGTCAAAACCAGATTGGGCTATGACTCGGTGGTCATCGAACAGTGGATCAGCCATCTGCTGGAAGAGCGGCCGGCGGTCATTTCGGTGCATGGCAGAACGCTCCAGCAGATGTACCGAGGGGCGGCGGATTGGGCTGCGATCGGACGGGCGGCTCGCGTCGCCGGCGGCACGGAGACGTTGCTCGTTGGCAACGGCGACATCCAGTCCATGCAGGACGTGGCGGACAGGATTCGCGAGGCGCAGGTCCAGGGGGTGCTGGTCGGTCGGGGAGCGTTGGGCACCCCCTGGTTTTTCCGGAACAAGGAAGCGGCGCGCGCCCTTGCCAACGGTTCGGAAGCGACCGGCCCGCGGCTCGGCGAGCGTTTCGATGTTCAGGCGGATCGCGTCGAGCGGTTCCGGGTGATGCTCGAGCATGCGCGCCAGTTCGAGGCCCTGTTCGGAAACGATCGGTTCCCGCGCATGCGCAAGCATCTGGGGTGGTACTGCAAGGGTTTTCCCCACGCCGCGGCGATGCGGGCCCGGATGGTCCGTGCCTCCAGCAGCGCCGACGTCGAGCGGATCGTGGCGGACTATGCGCTGTCCGAGCCGCTATCCGCTGCCGTGGCCGATGTCCCGGCTCGCTCCGCACCGCCCGCGTCTCTTTCCTGCGCCTGATCCATGTCCCTGATTCTGGCCTCGACTTCTCCGCGTCGGAAAGACCTCTTGGCCCTTCTCCAAGTTCCCTTCCAGGTCGCAGAGCCGAGTTTCATCGAGCGCCTAAGCCGGGACGGTTCTCCAGATGAGCAGGCGACGATGTTTGCCGAGGGCAAGGCCCGATCGTGCGCGGCGCGGTTCCCGGGTAGCTTGATCCTCGGGAGCGACACGCTGATCGCGCTCGACGGCGAGGTGATGGGAAAACCATCCGGCCTCACCGACGCGCGGTCCATGCTCCTGCGTCTGCGCGGGCGCGCCCATGTGATCCATACGGCGGTGGCGCTCCTTCGGCGATCCGATGCAGTCCAGGATGCAGCGGTTGAGACGGTCCTGGTCTGGATGCGGCCGTTCGATGAGGCGGAACTGGAGGCCTACCTGCACACGGGGGAGTGTCTGGGCAAAGCCGGGGCCTATTCGATTCAAGGGGTCGGCGGCCGGTTCATTGAGCGTATCGAAGGCGACTATACGGCGGCGGTCGGGTTGCCGCTCCGGCTGGTGGCCGGCCTGCTCCAGAAGCGGGGAGTGGCCCTGCCGATCACCGTGGAGCAGCTCTATCGTGACAAGCCCTATCCGAACTGGGCGGTCTTCCAACGCTGAGTGCTGAACGATGAATGCGGAATGATGAAGGTCGTCAGTCATCAGTTGTCAGTTTTCAGTTCTAGAAAACTCAGAAACTGATAACCGTAAACTGAGAACTGTTTACTCTGAGTCGTTCATCGTTCAGCGTTGCTTTGGACTGGCCGTTTCCTTACAATGACGCCCGATTGGCCTAATTGATCCAGGATATGTACTGGAGGCAAAGTAACGATCCGCCACGAGTTGATCGAACGTGGCGGCTCAAGCAAGCTTGGTATGGAGGCCGTTATGGGGTCGGGAGTCATGCAAGGAGCGCTGTCGTTGAGGGTCAGGGTAGGGCTCGGTGTGCTCATCGGCGCATGGGCAGTGGTGGCCTGGGCGGCGCATCCGGTATATGCCATCGACGTCAAGCTCACGATGGAAGAAGCCAAGAAAGCCCTGGCTGCCGGCCGCGAGCCGATGGAGAAGGCCAACACGCCGGAGGATGTGAAGAAGCTCTTGCAGCAGGCAGCCCTGGCGACGCGGGTGGGGGCTGATCCGGAAAAGGACCCCTGCGGCGCCAGCGCAGTCTTGCGGACCAAGCGGTACTGGTTGGAATCGTTTGGTCGCAAGGAGGCCACCGAATCAAAGAAGCAGAAAACCGACGTCCGGATGCCGGATGACAAGATCCGGAAATATCTGGACATGCCGAATCTGGAGATGGAAGTGCAACTGTGCGGGGATGACGAGTATTTCGCGGATGGCGTGCAGATCGCGCTCCAGCAGGGCTCCAAGACGGTCAAGCCGGTCGATGCGAGTCCGCCGGACAAGGGTCGCAAGAATGAAGGGCAGGGGCCGGCCTACCGGACTCGCTTCACAGCGCGGTTTGCCTATGACAGTTTCGACTCCAATGCCAAGACGAAGGTGGTTGTTTTTTTCCCTGACGGCAAAATGACCGAGTTCGAGGCGGATTTCTCAAAAGTGAGATGAAGTTCCGGGCTAGAGGCTAGGGGCGAGAGGCAAGGGGTTGGGTGGCAGGTCTATCCTAGAGCCGCTCGCCACTTGCCTCTAACCCCTCGCCTTCCGCTAGGCGCAGCGTATACAGGTAGTGGTAGAGTCCTTTCCGCTCCATCAGCGACGCGTGGGTGCCTTCCTCCACGATCCGGCCCTTGTTCAGCACCAGAATCCGGTCGGCCTGCTGGATGGTGGTCAGCCGGTGGGCGATAAGAAAGGTCGTGCGTCCTTCCATCAGCCGGTCCAACGCCTCCTGGACCAGCCGCTCGGATTCCGAGTCCAGGGCTGAGGTCGCCTCGTCCAAAATCAGGATCCGCGGGTTCTTGAGCACGGCCCGCGCGATCGCCAGCCGCTGACGCTGCCCGCCCGACAGGTTCACGCCTTTCTCGCCGACGATCGTCCGGTAGCCGTCCGGCGTCGCCATGATGAAATCGTGCGCGTTGGCGGCCCGGCTGGCCGCGATCACTTCCTCCTCCGTCGCGGTCTCGCGGCCGTAGCGGATGTTGTCCAGGATGGTGCCCCCGAACAGGATCGATTCCTGCGGCACCAGCGCAATCTGGCGGTAGAGACTTTCCAGCCGGACCTTGCGCAAGTCATAACCATCGATGGTGATCGCGCCTTCGGTAGGATCATAGAAACGGTGCAAGAGGTTCACAAGCGTCGTCTTGCCCGCCCCGGTCGGTCCCACGATCGCGACCATCTCGCCCGGTTTGGCCTCGAAGGAAACGTCTGACAGCACCGGTTGGCGCGGGTCATAGGCGAAGCTGACGTGGTGCGTCTCCACGTGGCCGCTGATCGGCGGCAGATCCACGGCGTCCGGCCGATCCTGCACCTCCGGTTGTTGGTCCAGGATCTCGAAGACCCGCTGCATGGCACCCTGCGCTTCCTTGATCTGCGCAAAGACCCTGGCCGCCGAGCCGAAGGGGCCGATCAGGATGCCGGCGAACAGCACGAACGCGAACAGGTCGCCCGGCGAGACCGACCCGTCGATCACCTGCCGGCCTCCATACCACAGGACCGCGGCGGCGGCGGCGAAGGTCAACAGGGTGATGGTCGGGACGAAGATCGCCATCACGGCCGCCCGGCGGAGGGCGATGTGCTGCGCCTGGTCGATCCGGCTGGCGAAACGGCGTGATTCCCGGCCGGTCTGCACGAACGATTTGACGACCCGGATGCCGGAAAGCACTTCCTCCGCCAGCGTGGTGATCGAAGCGGTCTGGTCCTGGATGGACGTGGACAGGGCCTTCAATCGCCTGCCGAAGAAGCGGGCCACCAAGACCAGGATCGGCAGGAGCAGGAGAATCAACAGGCAAAGGCGCCAGTTCATGTACAGCAGGAAGGCCACGCCGCCGACGAAGGTGACCACTTGTTTGGCCGAGTCGATCGGCGTCTCGGTCACTGTGCTCTGGATGACGTTCACGTCGTTCATCAGCCGGGAGAGGATCTCGCCGGTCCGGCGCTTGGCGAAGAAGCTCAGCGAGAGCGTCTGCAGATGCGCGAACACGTGTGTCCGGAAGCCGGCCATGATGCGTTGCGACACTTGCGCCGTGAGGTAGCTGTGACCCATCGACAGGAGCCCTTGGACGATCATCAAACCCAGAAAGAGCCCGATCGCGCGGGTCATGCCGCTCACGTCGCGCGCGACGGTGATGAGATCCCAGAGGACTCCGGCCAAGCGAAGCAGGGCCAGGTTGAGGAGGGCCACGGCCATGACCAAGAGCGCCGCGCCGGTCATCCGGGGCAGGGAGGGCTTCAGAAACGGATAGAAGCGGGAGTAGTAGGACATTGGAAGTCGTCAGTTGTCAGTGTTCAGTTCGCAGAATCACAGAGGGATTGCGGGAGACCTGAGGATTGAAGACTGAGAACTGAAAACTGAAAACTGAGAAACTGATAACTCCGCGCTAGAGTTGCGTAATGGACTCGATCAGGTTCTTGTTCAGGGAGACGAAGTCGGCCCGCGCGGTGTCGTCGATGGTGACATCGGTGAGGTTGATGAACAGCCGCTGTTCTTCGTTGAGCACGTCAGACACGCGATTCCGCATCGGCGGGATGAAAAATTCTCCGACGTAAGTGCCGTTGACCGTTCGGACTCGGATGCGGGCTTTCCTTCCCTCCGGCATGTCGACCTCCAGCTTTCTATGAAGCCGCGCTCAATTTTTGCGACGCAGGAACTTCTGCCGTCTGCGCAGCTTTTTATGTTTGTGCTTGCGCATCTTTTTCCGGCGCTTCTTGAGGACGCTGGCCATGCCTAGTCTCCGTTGCCCGTTACGATGAAAGGCTCCAAAGGTACCGGGCGAGAGTGTAAAAGGTTTGGCCATCAAAAGCAAGCGGCTTGACGCCTCCATCACCCCTCCCTATACTGCGGCAGGCTGTTCAAAACAACGATGAATGAGGAGCGATGAATGATGAACAACGGACATCCTGATTTCCACACTCAGCATTCAGCATCCAGCACCCAGCATCCATCGTTCTGCACTCCGCCGTGGCTGTCCCTCCTCTGCCTCGTCTTGCTGGCCGGCTGCTTTGCCAAGGAACCCCGGTATCCGGCCGACCATGCGCGCTATCAGAAGATCACCGCGACGGTCGAGGATCTGCAGCAGGCTTATGCCAAGCGGGATGCGTCCGGCTTCCGGGCGCTGCTGCTGCCGTCCGCGCTGCTCGATCGGGTGGAAGTGGATGTCGCAAAGGACTTCGACAGCTTCGAGGAGATCACGCTGGACATCTCGATCGATCGGATCGTCATCGATGGGGACGCGATCGACGTGTTCGTCCACTGGCAGGGTAAATGGAAGAAGAAGCAGGACGAGGCGGGCTCCCCGGAGAGGGGACATGGGGTCCTGCGTTTTGTGGGGATGCACTCCATCCTCTTGAAAAGCGTCGAGGGCGACGTGCCGTTCGGCATGACGGCGCGCAAGGCGACCTCCGAGTCCCAAAAGAGCGGGCCATCGTGATGCGGAGGGGCGCCATTCCTCTTCGAGCGGCGCGGGCGCCGGAAGCCGAGTTTCTGGTGATCGGGAGCGGCGTGGCCGGCCTGCGTGCGGCGATCGAGCTGAGCCGGTACGGGCGGGCGTTGATGCTGACCAAGGGCCATCCTCTGGAAAGCAGTTCGATCTACGCCCAGGGCGGCGTCGCCGTAGCCTTGAGCGAGGAGGATGACGTTGCCATCCATCTGACCGACACGGTCAAGGCCGGTCGCGGCCTCTGCCGGCAGGAAGCGGTGCGGGTGCTGGTGGGAGAAGGGCCGGACCGGATTCAGGAATTGATTGCCTGGGGGGCGCGGTTCGACAAGGTCGGAGAAAAATTCGCCTTTGCCAAAGAGGCCGCCCACAGCCGCAGCCGAATTCTGCGCGCGCGCGGCGACGCCACCGGCAACGAGATGGTGCGGGTCCTGATGGCCCAGGCGCGCCGGCAGAAGCGCATCCAGTGGCTCGAACGCCACTTTACGGTGGACCTGGTCGTGGTCGGCGGGGTCTGCCGGGGGGCGCTGGTGCTCGACGAGGGGACCGGGAATCGGGCCGTGATCCCGGCCTCGGCGGTCCTCCTGGCCACCGGCGGGGCGGGACAAATGTACGCGCGCACGACCAACCCGCCCAACGCCACCGGAGACGGCATGGCCATGGCCTTCCGGGCCGGGGCAGTCCTGGAAGACATGGAGTTCGTGCAGTTTCACCCGACGGCCCTCTACCTGCCGTCGAGCCCGCCCTTCCTGCTCTCGGAAGCGATCCGTGGCGAAGGGGGACAGCTCCGCAACATCAAGGGGGAGCCGTTCATGCGCCGCTACCACCAGGCCGGCGCGCTGGCGCCGCGGGATATCGTCGCGCGGGCGATCTGGTCCGAGATGGCGGCCACCCGCTCGCGCCACGTCTATCTGGACGTGACGCACCTGGACGCGGACTTCGTAAAGCGACGCTTCCCGACGATTTACTCGACCTGCCTCCGTTACGATATCGACATCACCGAAGAATGGATTCCGGTCTCTCCCAGCGCCCATTACCTGATGGGGGGCGTGAAGACCGATACGGACGGGGCGACCAGCCTCCCGGGCCTGTTCGCGGCCGGGGAGGTCGCCTGCAGCGGGGTGCATGGGGCGAACCGGCTGGCCAGCAACTCGCTGCTCGAAGGATTGGTCTTCGGCGCGAGGGCGGCCCAGGCAGCGACTAGGTTTGCCGGTCACGTCGCCGGCTCGGTGGTGCCGCTGCCGTCTCCCTGGGATCTGGCTGAAGGCCCGCTGGAGGCGATGGAGGATGCCGACAAGCTCCGCAGCTCGCTGCGCCGGCTCATGTGGGGGAAAGTGGGACTGGTGCGTACGCGCGAGTCCTTGGTCAGCGCGGTCGCGCAACTGTCACGGTGGGAACGGGCGGTCGCGCGGCCGTTCGGCACGCGGCGCGACCTCGAGGTCAAGAACATGGTGCAAGTGGCCCACTGCATCGCGGAAGCGGCCCTCTGGCGGGAGAACAGCGTGGGCGCTCATTACCGAGCGGATTGCCCGAACAAGCAGCGGCCGGGATGGAACCAGCACAGCCGGGTGGAGGCGGACGTCTTGCTCAGTGGCTTGGAGCGGTCCAGGATACGACGAGCGGCGGCTGGCTCGGGCGGGAAAGGGCAGTCAGCAGGCTGAGCTGGGCCTGCAGTTGCCTGGCGCGATTGATCAGCCGATCGGCGCGCAAGCAGATTCGATAGTAGCCCAGCACCTTCGCGACATAGAGTCTGGTCTCCCGAATCGGCGGGACCGCTTGGTGTCGGTCCACCACCTTCTCGCCGACGTTGTAGGCTGCCAAGGCCAAAACCAGATTCCCCTGATATCGATTCAGTAAGAACCGCAGATAGCGGGCCCCCCGCCGATATTGTCTTCCGGATCATAGGAATCCTGCACGTCCAGCCGGCCCGCTGTGTGCGGCATGAGCTGCATGAGGCCGACCGCGCCGGCCCTGGACACGGCGTAGGGATCGAAATCGGACTCGGCTTTGATGACCGCCCGCAGCAGCGCCGGCTCCAGCCTGTGTCGTTGCGCATGGCGGGCGATGGCTTGTTCCAACTGGGCCGGGCTCAGCCGGTGCCTAAAATAGGGCGATCGCTGCACAATCCGCTTGAACCGAGGGTCGTTCGGGACGTTGGTGAAGTGAATCGTCCCGTGCCGATCCACGTAGCTGTAGAAGATGTCGTCCCTAGCGGCCGCCGGCAGGGCCGTCGCGAGCAGCAGCCACGTGGCCGCCACGAAGCCGATTGCCAGCGCTGACCGGCCGATCTGTCCAGGAGGCAATGGACGCTTGCTTCCGTTCATGCGCAAAACCCTAGCACCGAGCCCCGAGTCTGTCAAAAACTTCGTGAATTTTCGACAGCCCACTGTGTACGTCGGACGGGGACCCATAGCTCCGTTATCGGGTGAATCAGTCAGGCACTTAATCATCCTAGTGTTGTTCCAACTTGATGAGCCAAATCGGCTCCGAAGCCCCCTCACCTTGGTCCTCTCCCCCTTGCCAGGGGGAGAGGGGAGGGTGAGGGAGGCGGTCGTTGGTCCAAATAGTTGGAACAGCGCTAGGCTGTCCACCGGCAATTAGCTGCGCGACGGGCTGAGAAAGCGGGCCAGGTTGGCGTTGAAGAGGCCTCGGAGCTTGAGGGTCAAGGGGCCGGGCCGGCCGGAGCCGACGGGCTGCCTGTCGATGGAGCAGACCGGCATAATTTCCATCGAGGTATTGGTCAGAAAGGCTTCTTCAGCCCGCGCAAGAGCCTCGATCGAATAGCGGCCTTCCTCGGTCTGGATGCCCGCCTCTCGTGCGAGGGTCAGCACGACCTCTCTGGTAATCCCGTCCAGAATGCCGCAGTCGATGGAAGGGGTATAGAGGCGGCCTTCACGCGCGAAGAACAAGTTACTCGTCGTGCTTTCGGTGAGAAGCCCCTCGGCATTCAACATCAGAGCATCGAAGGCTCCGGCTCTGGCCGCTTCCTGCTTGGCCAGGATGTTGTTCAGGAAGTTCAAAGATTTGATCCGGGGGGACAGGGCCGACACCGGATTTCGCCGGACCGCCACGATCGCCAAGCTGACCCCCTCTTCGAACAAACGATCCGGATAACGCGCCAAGGGCCTGGCCATGATGACAAGGGTGGGGCGTCGGCAGAGGGCCGGGTCCAGGCCGAGCTCTCCTTCGCCGCGCGAGATGGTGATGCGCAGGTGGGCGTCCTGAAGCTCGTTGCGATCAAGAGCCTCGTGCAGCAGGGGAGGCCACTCGTCCAGCGGAATCGGCAGCTCCAGCCCGATCAGGCGGGCCGAACGTTGCAGGCGGGCCAAGTGCGGCTGGAGCATGAAGAAGCGGCCGCCATAGGAACGGAGGGTCTCATAGACCCCGTCTCCATAGAGGAATCCGTGGTCAAAGACCGAGACCACCGCCTCTTTCTGATCCACAAAGCGATCGTTTAAAAAAATCCACATGGAGTGAGACCAAAGAGCATATGGCGTATAGCGTATAGCACGAGCATCAAGAGCTTATGGCTTATAGCACGAACGATTGGGCCATACGCCATAGGCCATATGCTCTTCTCTCAAGGCCATAGGCTATAAGCCATACGCTATAAGCTATCGGCTCTTAGGGCCTTGAGCAGCGCTTCGGCTTTGAACAAGGTCTCGTCATACTCGCGATCTGGGTCGGAATCGGCCACGATGCCGGCGCCGACCTGCAAGTAGCCGCGCCCTTTGGTCAGCACCAGGGTGCGGATCAGGATGTTCAGGTCCAGATCGCCGGACCAACTCAGATAGCCGAGCGAGCCGGTGTAGGGGCCGCGCCGGACCGGCTCCAGGCGTTCGATGATCTCCATACAGCGGATCTTGGGGACGCCGGTGATCGTACCGCCGGGGAAGACCGATCGAATCAGGTCGAATCCGTCCAGTCCCTCGCGCAGCACCCCGCTCACATTGGACACGATGTGGCTGACGTGCGAATAGCGCTCGATGACCATGAACTCGTCCGCCGTGACGGTGCCGTAGCGGCAGCAGCGGCCCAGGTCGTTGCGTTCCAAATCGACCAGCATCAGGTGCTCGGCCCGTTCCTTCTGGTTGGTCAGGAGTTCTTCCGCCAGGCGCCGGTCCTCGGGCAGGTTCCGGCCTCGCGGCCTAGTCCCGGCGATCGGACGGGTATCCGCCAGCCGGCCGTTAAGCCGGACCAATCGTTCGGGAGAGGAACTGACCAGACACAGGTCATCGCAGTCGAACAGGGCGGAGAAGGGAGACGGGTTCACCGCCCGCAGTCGGGCGTGGAGGGCAAGGCCGATCCCCTCACCCCAACCCTCTCCCCCGCCTCGGGGGAGAGGAGAAGGTGAGGGGGCGCCCAGCTCGATCGTGAAACGGTGGGAGAGGTTCGCCTGGTAAATGTCTCCGGCGCGGATATAGTCCTGACACCGCCGGACCTGCTCCATGTAGGAGGCGCGACTCTGGTCCGGTGTGACCACACACTCGGTCGGTACATCGTGATCGAGGGGCAAGGCGGGAGCCGAGAGCCTGGCTTCCAGTTCAGCCAGACGGTCGCAACCTTCCCGATAGAGCTTTTCGCGGGGCTCGCCCAGCAGCCGTTCAAGCGGGGGGGCGAACATCACGTGGAGCTGGTTGGCTTGGTGGTCGAGGGCTGCGACCAGGTCCACGAAGGCGAACAGCAGGTCAGGCATGTGCAAATCGTCAGGCGTCAGACTGGGCAGTTGCTCAAATCGGCGCACGAGGTCGTAGCTGAGCAACCCGACCGCGCCGCCGAAAAACGGCGGCAGGCCCTCCGGACGGGGCATCCGGGACGCTCGAAGCAGTCCTGCAAGGGCGGCAAAGGGATCGCCCTCATGGACGGTGGACCGATCGCGGGCGCGCAGCTCATAGCGGTCCTCCTCGCCGGCGAAGACCAAGTAAGGATCGCTGCCCAAGAAGGAATAACGCGCGATGGCCTCGGTGCCCTTGCCGCTCTCCAGCAGGAACGAGGGCCGGCCCGGCTGCCTGATCCGGCGATACAGCTCGAAGGCGTCTGCCTCAGGGAGCGGCAGCGTGAGCGCCAGCGGCTCAGGCTGGGCTTCCATTAAAAATCGCGCGCGCGAGGGGCGGATCATGCTCTGGTTGTATCACACCGGGGAGGTGATAGACTAGACAGTCCACTCCTCATAATCCTCCCTTCTCTTCGAGCGGCGGTTGAGTCTGCCTTCGACTGCGCGCATCATCATCCATTGCATCCATAAAAGAACAACGGGTACCCGGCACTTTCTGAAGTGGGGCTCTGCAAGCACGGAAGGGAGACCGAACCGTCCCGCCCGTTCCCCGTTCTCCTTGACAATTCCCCCACCGGTTTGCTTGAATAGCGCGCCTTTTACAGTGGCAGTGATGAATGATGAATGCTGAACGATGAATTTGAGTTGTCAGTCATCAGTTGTCAGTTTTCAGTTCCGGACAATCCCAAAACTGATAACTGTAAACTGAGAACTGTTCACTTTTCATCGTTTCGCGTTCAGCGTTGATTCAAGACATGCCGCCCTCGACTGATCCGTTCTATGCGGGCTTGGGGCAGGCGGTCCGGATCGGGACCGAGTTGCTCGCGGCTCTGATCGTAGGAGGGGGGCTGGGCTGGCTGGCCGACACGTACCTCTTTGCTT
>Ga0194120_10000693_pt1 | contig 63413 bp, 46 predicted proteins | sample TA2MahCa65mmetaG_FD_148642 | JGI IMG/M metagenome (GOLD analysis project Ga0194120, IMG submission 148642) | Freshwater microbial communities from Lake Tanganyika, Tanzania - TA2015019 Mahale Deep Cast 65m | ecosystem: Environmental > Aquatic > Freshwater > Lake | place: Tanzania: Lake... | reverse complement strand
GTATCGCCGATTTCCAATCGGCAGGGCGCCGGCAAGTCCCAGCGTGCTCGGACTGGGAGACGCCCCGCAGAATACAATTCTGCGATACGGCAGAGTGCAACTCCGCGCTACGAGCTTTGTCGTCCATCCCGCGGACCAAGCAGTAATTTGAAACCTGATCATTCAGCCTTCCCTTCGATCACTGTTGAGCGAAATGGAGTGGCAATCGGAGTCATCAGTGATCAGGAGTCAGTTGCCTGTCGCGCATCACGCATTACGCATTACGTTTTACGTTTTTGCGCTTCCCTCCGAGGACGAAAACCCATTCGACGGACAATCACAAAGCACGAAGGCTAGAGCCAATGTTCCACGCCCGTGGGCCACTGGTCTTGCGGTTCCCATCCCACGACACGCATCGCCGGTTCCAGGTCGAAAACGATTCGGTTCGTGGGCCGGCTCGCGACGTACAGTACTTCGAAGCCAGGCGTCAACGTCGCTTCCATCGCGCGCGCAAAGAATCGTCCGGCATCGCCCGGACTGAGATAAATATTGGGTCCGCGCACGGTGCGCCCGACTTCGGCGGCGTGCTCGCGGTTGCGCGGAAACCAGCCCAGCCTCAGCGCCAGCACCGTCATGCTGCAATTGCGGGCGTAAACCCGCCCCGCGGCTTCGGCGGCGATCTTGGTCACGGCGTACCAATCGCGCGGCGTGTAGGGCGCATCGGGTCCAATGGGCCAGGGGCCTTCCAGCAACTGCCACCAGACAACCTGTCCCGTGCTCGCCAGCAACACGCGTTTCACTCCGCCAAGACGCGCCGCTTCGAGAACGTTGTGCAACCCGGCAAGATTGTTCGGCAGCAAGCGCGAAAGAAAGTCGTCATCATCCGGCACGGCGGCGAGATGGATGATCGCCGCGGCGCCGTCGGCGGCTTTTCGCAAAGCCGCAGCGTCAGTGAGGTCGCCCACCACGAAATCAGCCGTCCCCGGCGTAGGCAAGCGGTCGAAACCTCGGACAGGCCATCCGGCAGCCCGCAGACCGGACACGGCCGCCCGTCCGATGCTCCCGGACGATCCCGTCACCAAAATGGATGCCGTGCGATTCAATTGCATGTCCCTGTTTAAACCGGAACGGGGACAACCCACAAGTGGACAAAGCATGCGCGACGAAATCCAGGTTGACGCCGAGAGGAGCGGGAGGAACAGTTGCCGCACCTCGTGCCATGAAAACAATCTGTCCGACGGCAGCCAGGCCGTGTCCTGCCTTCACGCTCATCGAATTGCTGGTGGTCATTGCGATCATCGCGATTCTCGCTTCCTTGCTGCTTCCCGCGCTCTCGCGAGCCAAGGCACAATCGCACAAGTCGCTTTGCGTCAGCAACGCCAAGCAATGGGGACTGGCGGTCAATCTGTATGCCGGCGACTACGACAATTCGTTTCCCGACAATCGCGACGGGCTTGGGTTTAGTTGGATGACGCCCTCGATGAGCAATTTTTGGAACAACTATCTTATCCGCAACCAGCGCACGACCGCGAAATCCGAGCGCCCGCGCAACGACGTTCTCTTTTGCCCGACAGACGTCTGGCACCGCGTCGCCGAACGCGGCATGATTACGTCGGACAGCGGCGCGCAATTGATGGGTTACTTCTATTTGCCCGGCCGCCGCACGGGCGATCCCGACGTCACGAGCTACGCCCAGGGCACCTCGGAATGGTTCTTCCGCAAGAAGCTCAACGGGCCTTATGCTTCCGCCCCGATCTTGATCGACCGCCTTCAGGCTCTCGGTCCGAAAACCACGAATATTTACGATGCCCGCTTGAGATGGACCACCGATTACGAGGGCAAGAAGGTGCTGACGGCGGTGCATCGCAATGCAGCCGGGGCGCCGGAGGGTGGCAATTTCGGATTCGAAGACGGCCATGTCGAATGGTTCCGGGGCCGCCGCGTTTTGCTCGGCTCGGCCTACGGAGATTGGCAATGTTTCTTCAAGGTCCCGGTGGCGGAGCCGTAATTACTGTGCGGACCGTGGGATTGACGACAGATCGACCGGAGAACCCCAGCGCAGATTTTCAATCTGCGGTATCGCCGATTTCCAATCGGCAGGGCGCCGGCAAGTCCCAGCGTGCTCGGACTGGGAGACGCCCCGCAGAATACAATTCTGCGATACGGCAGAGTGCAACTCTGCGCTACGAGCTTTGTCGTCCATCCTGCGGACCAAGCAGTAAGGTGGGGCGAGGCTCCTGCCGAGCCAATGCCATCGAGGAAAGGCTCGGCAGGAGTCTCGCCCAACCGTCACTATTGAACCGTTGCTTCATCCTGACGTTCACTTTCTTGTGTTTATTGGCCGGCATGGCGGTGCCACGTTCCTTCGCGCAAACGGCCTCGGCGCTCGAAATTGATTTGTATCCGGGGCTGACCGTCACGGGAGAAGCGGGCGCGGTCTATTCAATTGAATACACCACGGACCTTTCCCAGACCAATGCGTGGCGCTGTCTGGACTTCCTCCAACTGCTCTCCGAGAGTTATTTATGGGGCGATCCCACGCCTGCGACCGGCCCGCGGCGGTATTACCGAGCTGTAAAACAAGCGCGGCCGGGAATGGTATTCATCCCGCCCGGCGCCTTTCGGATGGGAAGCCCGACGAACGAAGTCGGCCGTGCCGAGGACGAAGGTCCGCAAACTACTGTCACGTTGAGTCGCGGCTTTTACATGGCGAAATACAAAGTCACCCAACAGGACTATCAATGGGTGCTGGGCACGTTTCCCAGCGTTTTTACGGGCGATTTGAACCGGCCGGTGGAGACCGTGAGCTGGGAGGATGCGACGAATTACTGCGCGCGGCTCACGAGGCAGGAACGGGCGGCCAGAGTGATTCCGCCCAATTGCGTCTATCGGCTCCCGACCGAAGCGGAGTGGGAGTATGCCTGCCGGGCGTGGACCTCGACGCGCTTCAGCTTTGGCGACGATCCGGGCTACACCAAGCTGGCCGACTACGCGTGGTACGAAGACAACAGCAGCCACACGACTCACGCGGTCGGCCTGAAACTGCCCAATCCCTGGGGCTTGTATGATATGCACGGCGGACTCTGGGAATGGTGCCAGGATTGGTACGGCCGCTATCCGGGGGGAAGGGTCGTCGATCCGAAAGGGCCGGCCACGGGCACTTACCGCGTTTACCGCGGCGGAAGCTGGGGTTGTGAACCGCCGCAATGCCGCTCCGCGACTCGCGGCTACAATCCCGAAGGCGAGACGGGTTACGTGGGTTTTCGGGTTGTGCTGTCGCCCGGTGACCCTTGAAAGACGCTGCGCGCCCAAGCGGACAGGCTGGACTGCTGGGTTAATGGGGAATGATCAGCGCTGGCTCGTGTCTGGCCAAGAGGCGATTGCATCTGCCCCCGGAGGATCGTATGCGACATTCCATGCCGTTGACCGTGGAACAAATCGTTGAAGAAACCCGCCACTGGCCGCCGGAGAAGGTGGGCGAACTGGTGAGCCGTTTGGCCGAGCACTTGCACCGGAGCCCGCCCGAAATCGAGATCGCCTGGAAAGCCGAGATCGACAGGCGCATGGAGGAAATCCAGACCGGCAAAGTTCAGGGCATCCCCGGAGAAGAAGTCTCCGCTCGCATCGGCCGTATCCTGAAACGGTGACGCCCCACACGTTTCACCCGGATAAGAGTGAGTTGAACACCGGAAGCGCGGCCAATGCCACCCCAATCTCAAAGGGACAGCAACCAGGAACGGCCACTTTTTGTGCCAGTATCGAGCATTTCCCTCGAACCTTCTGCGCGATTTTTCCGACCCGTGCGCCTCAAGACAACACTATGTCCGTATCGCCGAAAATCGCCGCAACTCGCGACAAGTTCTCGGAGCACGGCTGTGTGCGCAGCACCAGCCGCAGCAGCCCGGCAGTTCGAGCGAACTGCGGCTGTGTCTTCGACCACAGCCGCGCTCCGTTTTGGCTGCGGCTCCTTCGGCTGCGTCGCGCTGAGGATTATACGCGGTTTTCTGGCGGTGGGTTTGTCGTTGGATTTTCATGGGGCGCTGCTCACGGCCGACTCCGTTCAGCCCGGCACGGTTTCGCGCCGGCCGCCGGGGCTTGCGATTCTTGTCACTTCCAGCAACAGCGCTCAGCTCGTGGTGTCGGGAACGAGCGGCGCGGCTTATGGCATCGCATCCACGGAGGACTTTCTGAAATGGACCACCTGGCCTGCCCAGACCGCCGACGCCAGCGGCCGAACGGCCTTCGCCATTCCGTTGACCTCCCCTCGCCTGTTCTTTCGCGCTTTTTCCGCCGGACCGGCAACCACAAAGCTTGAGCCGCCCGAAGTCGCGATTGGCCGGCGCTTCTTTCTGGAGACTCGCTTCGCGCAATACTTTTACGCACATTCGGGCGGAGACGTGAACGCTTCGCTGTCCAGCGGCGACCCCGTTCTCGACGCGACCCGCACCGTCAACACCACCGTGCCGGGCGCGTTCGCCGGTCAGTCCATGAATTGCCGCGCCTGTCACCTCGTGGACGAGCACAAGGCCGGCGGTCTGGGCACGCGCGCATACGCGGATTTCGCAATTCGTTCGCCGATTCCGGAGCGCGGAGATGGCCGTCGGTTCACGGCGCGCAACTCGCCCGCTCTCGCCAACGCCTCCATCCCCCGGCGCGGAGCATTCTTCCTGCACTTCGACGGCGAATTCCCGACTGGCGAAGCTCTGATCAAAGCTACCTTGACCGGCCGCAACTTCGGCTGGCTGCCTGCGGAACGCGCGCTGGCCGTCCGGCACATCGCCAAAGTCATCCGCGAGGACAACGGCCAGAGCGCGCTCGGCCACAAAACGGGCGGCGCTTACCGAACGATTCTGGCCGGCCTCGATCCCGCCATTCCCGCCGAGTTCCGATTGCCGGAAGCGTTCAGGATCGATGGGTCCAAAGCTGCCGATGACGAAGTTCTCGACGCGGTGGCGAAAATCCTCAACGCCTACCTCAAGTCGCTCACGTTCTCGACGAACGAAGCCGGGGAGTACGACGCCAGCCCCTACGACGTCTTCCTCAAAAAGAATTCCTTTCCCCGCCGCCCCGCCGCGGGCGAGGACGACAAATCGTACAGCCGCCGCTTGCGGGCACTGGTGGCCAATCTGAAATCGCCTGTGTTTGTCACCGCGGACGACGGCTCCTTCACGACGCACGCTCAGAAGTTCGCTTTTGGCCCGGCGGAATTGGAAGGGCTCAAAATCTTTTTCGCCGAGCCTGGCGACGATTCCTCGCCGCCGGGGAGAATGGGAAATTGCCTCGCGTGCCACGCCGCGCCGCACTTCACGGATTTCAGTTTTCACAACACGGGCGCGACGCAGTGGGAGTTCGACTCGGTCCACGGCGAGGGGGCGTTCGTGCAACTCCGGGTCCCTGGCCTCGCCGAGCGCCTCGCCGCTCCGGATGATTTCCTGCCGCCCACGGCCCGGCATCCGAACGCTACAGGCCGATTCAACGCCGCGCCGGCCAAAAAGGCGCCTGGCGATGTCGATCTCGGTCTGTGGAACGTGTACGCCAATCCGGATTTTCCCGCGCCGCAAGCCGCCCTCCAAACGATGCTCTCGGCGTCGTTGGGGGCGAATACCGCAGAGACTCTCTTGCCTAAAACGATTGCGCTCTTCAAGACGCCCGGCTTGCGCGATCTGGGCCACTCGGCGCCCTACCTGCACACGGGCCAATCCTCGACCATCGAAGCGGTCGTGTTTTTCTACCGCTTCACTTCCGACCTGGCGCGGGAACAGAGGATTCGCAATGGCGACCCGGAAATGGCCAAAGTCCTTCTCACCAAGGAAGCCCAGGCCCCGCTGTCCGCATTTCTCCGTTCGCTGAACGAGGACTTTGAATAATTGCGCAATCGCGCTCGAGACGAAGCACCGATCTTTCCTCAAGGAAACCCTCCCGTTGAGAACCGCCCTCCGAACCTTCGACGCGGCCTGCCGCGTGAGCGAAGCTTTTACGCGGCTTGGTTCAACCGGTGAATGCAGAGAAGATGGAGAAGATGGGAGCCATGGTTATTGAGCATGCAATAGACGGCCCAGGACATTCGGGATCAGGACTAGCGTTCGTACCACCGAGGCCACGGTTACGCTGCGTGAGGCCAACCGGTGCTCGCGTGACCCGGGTGCGGAGCGTTTCCTGGCCGTAAAGCCCAAACCAACGCCGAGAGCTCCCGCCGCAAAGGCGCCCACCTCGCCGACAACCACCGCGTGGAGCACGAATTGCCCATCACGCCCAGCCAAGGCAAACGGAAGCCACGAGTAGGACAGAAGCCATAGCGGAATGCCAACGCTTCCACCAATGAGGGCTGTTCTCGCCAAGCTTCTCTTCATGCGCTCACGTCCTTGGGTTTCACCGAACGACAAAACTGAGCGACGCGGGCGGCCCAACGCGTCCGCATCGTCAACTGACATGGCCCGCCCGCGTTCGGTCCAGTGATCTGGTTCGGCAAGTTCACGTCAAATGATCCCTGATCCATGCTGGACTCTTCCTACAGTCAACGACGGCATGAACGTAAGCAATCCTCGCAGCCGTCCTGTAATAAATCGCGAATGGAAACCGCTTCGAGAGCATGCGATGGAAATCTCGGTACGCCAGCCGATGAATCCCCGCGTACAGTTTCAGTGATTCAATATCCGAATAGAGACTCTCCAGGAAATACGTCCCCAAACCAATCTCTTGCTCCTCGTAAAAGTGAAATCCGGCAACAAGATCATTCTCAGCCTTGTCCAGAATCTCGATCGTCATGAAATCCGCTTCCGAATTCTCTGCTTGGCCGTCTCCCAATCAACGAACGTTGCCTTGCCTTCGGCGACCTGTCGCTCTCGTTCATCGAGGACCGTCTTATGCCAATCCGGAACGGGAATCTCCTCCTCCCGGTTACACAGTTCATCCCAAAGTGCCTCCATAAGTTGAAGCTTTTCGGACAGTGCCATCTGTTTGAGATCAACCTGACTTTGCATGCTGCAAAGCTTAAACGATGACCCCAGCGCGTTCAACGGCGATTTGCCGAAGGATTCGGCTCACCGATGGCGGCCCTCCGTGGCTTCCGAATGGCCGAACCGCGTCGCGGGGCCGCCATTCGGTGCCGCGGTTGGTTCGGCAGGTTGTCTTTCCTTAGAGCGTGTCCGAAAATTCCGCGGGGTCCTGTTTTCGCGCCAAAGGCCGGATGGCGAGGCGCGACGAAGGAGAATATCCTCCCTGGATCTTCGACTGAGGAGCAACGAAGCCAGGCGGCCTTTGGCGCGAAAACCCTCCGGGCGGCGGGTCTTTTGTCCGTGGCCTGCGTTGGCTCGGTCCTTACAGCCCGCGTTGGGGATGCTCGGACCTCGCCGCCTTGGCCACAGCCAAAATCCCTCGCCGCAGGACCCCGCGCAATTTTCGGACACGCTCTTAAGCGCATCGGTGACGAACGCTCCCTTCGCCTTGCAGTATTCGAGCTCATCCTGAATCCCCGCCGCGAGAATCGCGCGCTTCCGCTCCTCATAGCTCTGCTTTAAAGTTGAATCGCGACGGAGCGCTTCTCGGAACCACGCCAACTCGTCATGCTCCTCCGAACCCAGCGCGATGACGTGGGCGTGAATGCGATACAAACGGCCATCGTCCTCAACACATCCGACGCGCATCGGCCGGTCCTCGGGGAATGGCTCCGGCCCGCCCTGTTTCTGAAATCCAAGTTCATCGAGAACCACCCTCGCGCGGGCAAGCAACCCTTCCGGATAGAGAACGGCCAGATCGATGATGCCTTTCCCACCGCAACCTGGAACGGAGGTGCTGCCAACGTGCTCAACCTGTAACGCTGGTTCCACACCTTGAATGCCGCTACGAAGCCGACGCGCAATCTCGATGACCTCTGGCTCGTATGCGTGAAACTCAGCAGGGTTTGAAAAATAAGGACGGATACGCATACGTGAATGCCGCCGAACGATCAGGATGAGCCATGACGAGGAGCGCGGCAGGCAGATCCGAATTGGAACAGCAACGTCATCGCGCTCCTCGTCATTGGCTCGATCCGTTGGTTCGGCTTGGTAATGCTCTGAGCCCCCTCAGGCAGCGCACATCTCGGATCATGATCACAACAGTGATTACTAATAGAACTCCGTGAAAACCGGGAATAATCCAGGATCCCCAAGGAGGGATAAAGTAGTCAACAGCGACCGCGATTCCCCAAGCAATCAGCGGAGCAGCCTGCGCCGCCGGAGCGGCTGCGTCGTCGCGAAGGCGCGGGAGGACGCTCCCCTCACCTTCACTGAAGGGAATACCTTGAAAAAGTCCCGGCGCGGCCCAAGCTTCTAGTTCCGTTGACTCCTATTCGAGCCACATTTTATGCGAAACGCCCGCGCCTCGGTTCTTGAAAAGTTTGACGCGCCCCTGCAATTGAGATCGTTCCCGCTCCCGGAGAAAATTGATCCCGGCGCCGCGCTCGTCCGCACAGAGATGGCCGGCATTTGCGGCACGGATGTCCACCTCTGGAAAGGCCAGCTCCCGATCGCGCTGCCCGTCATCATGGGCCACGAAACCGTCGGGCGCATCGAGCAACTCGGCGAGGGATTGAGCCGCGACTGGACCGGACAGCCGTTGCGCGCCGGTGATCGCGTGACGTGGAACTCCGCGACGTCCTGCGGGCAATGCTACCACTGCACCGAGATCCGGCAGCCGACGAAGTGCTCCCAGCGGCGCGCGTATGGCATCGGTTATCGCTGCGACGAACCGCCGCATTTTCTCGGCGGTTACGCTGAATTTCACTATCTCCGGCCGCGCACGACGATCTTCAAGCTCCCGGACGATCTGCTCACCGAATCGCTCATCGGCGCCGGTTGCGCGTTGATCACAGCCATTCATGGGATCGAACGCACCGGTGTGGCGTGGCGTGACACGGTGGTTGTTCAGGGCGCCGGACCGGTGGGCATTGCCGCACTGGCGGTGGCGCGGAGCGCGGGGGCGGCGAAAGTGATCGTGATCGGAGGCCCCAAACATCGGCTCGAAACCGCGCGGCGCTTCGGCGCGGATCACGTCATCGATCTGTCCGACGTGTCCGATCCAAAACAGCGAATCGCGGCGGTCCACGACCTCACCGGCGGCCACGGCGCGGACGCCGTCCTGGAATGCGTTGGAATCCCGTCAGCCGTGCCTGAAGGCATGGAAATGTGCCGCGACGGGGGCAAATATCTCGTCCTGGGCCATTATTGCGACGCGGGGACCGTGGTCTTCAACCCGCAGGTCATCACGCGCAAACAACTCCAGGTTTTCGGATCGTGGTCGAGCGAACCGCGTCACCTGAAGGTCGCGATTGATTTTCTCCGGACGCACCAGACGGAATTCCCCTTCCACACCATGGTCAGTCATCGCTTCGACTTGGATCAAGCGAACGAAGCCCTGGCCACGACCGCCCGCTGGGAATCCGCCAAGAGCGTGATCGTGCCGAGCTGAACTGGAAAAGGGGTTTGGCCCACGAAACACCCAGCGCGGCTGACGCCGCAACCAAACGAGTGCGCGCCTCTCCCGCCGCGCTGGGAGTTCAAAGTTTCTTGGGCCGAGCGCATGGTTCCGAGGATCCGGGGAACTTCCCATGACGCGTTCCTCTGGACCGCGGCCTTTAGGCCGCTTCAGCGCTGGACTCCGGAGAGTGCGCGGATGCAGCCTGAAGGCTGCGGTCCGCACGATGCGGCGGCGCGGCAGCACGCGCTACCATTGGTGGGACTTTGGCCGCCGCGTTGACATTCCGCTTGCGTGCCTTGCGCCGCCTCACTGGTCGGCGTGGCGCTGGCGCAGCATGGCGTTGAACCGCGCCTCCTTCTGTTTCTTCCGGAGGTAATCGCTCGGTTTTTGAAAATGGCGCCGCTTTTTGAGTTCATCGAAGAGCCGCTCTCGGCCGAGCGCTTTCTTCAATCGCCGCAGCGCCTTGCCTACGTCGTCGCCTCTCCTGAGTTTGATTTCAGTCATGTTAGCCTAAACAGGACGATCCGGGGTTGCTTGGCTGCCTTTTGGGAAACCGGGACGATCAGATCGTTCAAGAATGCCCTACGCTCCCCGCAATTTCGCGAGAACGCAAGGAGTATCTTCGCCTGCCTGGTATGGCCTGGTATGGCCTCAGTTGAGGGTGGGACGAGACTCCCGCCGAGCCAATGCCATCGAGGAAAGGCTCCGCAGGAGCGTCGCCCCACCGTCGAGGGGATACCTTCGCCTGACTCAGACGCTCGCCGGCTCCGGATGAACCCAGGGCGAACGATAAGTCCGGCGCAAAAGGCGATTGGCTTCGTCATCGCCCACGACCTGGCCCTTCGCGGCGTCCCATGTCAGAGTGCGGCCGAGTTTCATGGAATGATTGGCCAGAATGCAGGAGGCGCTCGAAATGAACCCTTGCTCAATATCGGCTACCGGCTTGCTACGCTTGGCGATGGCTGACAGGAAATCCTTCATGTGCCAGCGAATCGCTGAGGCGCAATGTTTTTCCAAATCTTTCTCAGTCTGGTCTTCGGGATATTTGTCGTACTCGTAGAGCGGCTCGCCTTTGGCAGTCGGCTCCTTTTTGCCCCGCGGGAAAAACTCGTAATTGAACACGCTGGCTTTGAGCGTGCCTTTGTCTCCGTAAAACGTCGCGGCCCAGGGATAATCGGGATCCGGCATGTCACCCCACGTGCGGTGTTTCCAAACCACCTGAAGGTCTCCGAAGTCGAACGTCGCGGTCTGCGTGTCAGTGGTGTTGGCGTTGCTCTCTTTCTCGACCAGGATGCCGCCAGTGGAACTGACCCGTTGCGGCCAGCCTAAATCGAGCATCCAACGCACCATGTCGAGCATGTGGATGCACATGTCGCCCACGATGCCGTTGCCGTATTCCATGAAGGCGCGCCAGCCGCGCGGATGGGTCCGGCGGTTGAAGGGCCGCATCGGCGCCGGGCCGGTCCACATCTCGTAATCGAGGTAATCGGGAACGGGCACGTCCGGCGTCCGGCCAGCTCGCCCCATGCCCCAGTAGCAGCAGATATCGACGTGCGCGATCTTGCCCAGCTTCCCTTCCTTGAGGATTCGGTCCCTGGCCTCGATCAAATGCGGAGTGCTGCGGCGTTGCGTGTTCACCTGCACGACGCGGTTGTATTTGCGCGCCGCGGCGAGCATGGCCTGGCCTTCGACGACATCGGCGCTGATCGGCTTTTGCACCCAGACATCTGCGCCCGCTTGAACGGCCGCGATCATCGGCAAGGCGTGCCAGTGGTCCGGGGTTTCGACCAGCACGATGTCGTGGTCTTTCTCTTTCAGCATTTCGCGGTAGTCAGCGTAAGTGCGCGGCTTCTTCTTCGAAGCTTGCCGGGCCGCGACCATGTCCGCGGCCTCCGCCAGCAGGCGCTTGTCCACGTCGCAAAGCGAGACGACTTCGACGGGCGCGACCTGGATCAATCGGAACAAATCGCACTTGCCGTACCAGCCCGTGCCAATGAGCCCGACGCGTTTCTTTTGATCGGCGAATTCTGCGGCGTAGTTGGGAAGAGCGGACAAGGCCAAACCCGCCGCGCCAGTTTTGAGGAAATTTCGACGGTTCATGCGCTTCTTGTAGGCGCAACTCACTTCCCTGACAAGCAGTGATCTCGGTGTCATCCACACCTCCCATAAACCTGGTAGGGCGAGCCCGTCTCGGCGAGCCGCGCGGCGTGCTGGGAATACGTTCGGATCGGCTCGCTGGGGGCAGCGCCGCCTTGCCAAGCGTCATTCGCCGGACTGGATCTGCACGCGAACGACTCCGTAAACGAGGAAGGAGGGCACTTCGAATCGGATTTCGGCGCCGCTCGGTTCGAATTTCAGAATCTCGGCGGCCGGTTTCTCCGGCGTTACGAATTCCAACCGCCCCGCCCGCGTCCCCGGCGGGAGACGAAAGCGCGCGCGAAATCCGGGCGCGGTGATGGGTTTTTCATCCTGAATCCCGCTGCCCGGACTCCGCTTCTGCGCCGGTTCCACGCGATTGTAATTCACGAAATGGAGATCGATTTCTTCGTCCGCGACCGGACGGCTGGCGGACACGCGAACGGCCGGCGGCGCTTCAAATCGGCTCAGGGATTCCGGGAACCGCGCCGTGACCGCGTGGGCCTCCAGCCGTGGATCGCCCGGATCGAACACGGCAGCGTAACGGTTTTGGCCCCGCGCGTCCTTCAGGTCATCGGGAGCGACATCGAACAACACGTGCGCATCCAGCAACCGCCGGCCGATCTCCTTGAATCGTTCGACGGCGGTCACGTCGCCTTGATGCACGCGGGCTCGCGGAAAAAGCAGGAGCAACTCTGCGTAAGAGCCGTTGCCGCGATAAAGCGCGTCGTGGCGGCGGAGAAAGCCGTAGTAGCGCACGATTTCCTGGCGGGCCAGCGGATCGGTGAAGCGCGTGTAGAATCCCATGGGCGCGCCGCCGTTCGCGGCCAGCTCTGCGATGGCGGCGCGGATGCGGGTGCTCTCGTATTTGCCCAGCGTGAACGGCTTGTCGGCGAACGCGCCGCGAATGTAACGCGCTTGCAGAGTCGCTTCGCCAAGAAGTCCCGCCGTGATGTCAGTAAAGTTGGCGGCGTCGCCGGTGCTGTACCAGAGGTAATCTTCATCTCGACCCCAAACATCCGCCGGGAGCAGACATCGCTCATCCCCGCTGATCTGGCTGAAGTTCCCCAGATGATTCCACTGGGCCACGATCAGGTCCGGTTTGAGGGAGCGTCCAAACTGCACGAACACTTCATCGAACGCGCGTTTGTTCGCGAGTTGCGAAAACGCAAGCATCTCACGGCGGATCGGCGGGGACCGCGCCGGATCATGCCAGCCGACAATTTCATCGAAGCGATGCTCCGCGAGGTCGCGAACTTGAAAGCGGCGCTCCAGCTCCTGTGGAGAGAAGCGTTCGCGCAGGTGATCTTTGAATCCGCGGAGGCAGTGTTCGCAATGGCAATCGTGGCGGTAGAAGTAATTGACGATGAACCCATCCACGCCTTGCCGAATGCCGAAGCGCGTCCACGCTTTCAACACTTCGCGCCAGGTCGGATTGTTCAGGCACGCCCAGTATTCCCGCATGCCGCCGATGCTGTAGTTCTGGTTGGAGATCGGTTTGCCGTCCCGACCTTTCTCGAGGAACTCCAGCGGATCCTCCGCGGGTTTCGCGCCGAGTTGATCCGCGTCCCATTGCTGCCGATAAAACCGGAAAAAGCCGCGCGGCCCTTCCGCACTTTCCGGATCGCCGACGAGGAACTTCACGTTCATGTGGCCGACGACTTTCACCCCGCGGCGATGCAACTCTGCGTTGAGGCGCGCGAACCATTCCGCGCAGGGGCGATGGCCTTGCACTGGGAAATGCGCCGGATAACCCTTGCCATACGGAGTGTCGGCCAGACTCCAGAAGTGCGCCCCGTAGAAACCCACCTGCGCGATTTCCGGTTTCACTTCCTCGATAAACGGCAGATAACCCGGATCAGCGTAATCCGACCAATGGGCGACCAGGCGAGTGAATTCGAGGCGTTCCGCGGCGAGTGCGGGAAGGGCCAGCAAGGCCAGGCCCAGCGCCAATCGGTGCCACAATGCCACAGGTTTTTGTCTTCTCATGAACCAGACGGTAGGGCGAGCCTGTCCCCAGCGAGCCGAGTCGGACGTGTTCCACGCACGTCGAGCGGCTCGCCGGGACGGACTCGCCCTGCCGGGTTCATGGGCCGTGTGCATGATTCTGAAACCTAGCGAACTTCCCATGAACCCGGTAGGTCTCGTTGCCGCGCAGTCGGTCTTCTGTCGATGCGGCAGCGCCTCAGCACCGCCCCGCTCACGCTTTCAGAGATCCGCCGGGACGGCCATCTTTTCGCCGTCCATCGCGTAGATGCCGACGAGGTAGCCGTTCTCGCGCATTTCGCCGACGCGAAGCTTGCCAAAAACCGTCACGGGCTGATCCATGATGGGCTTCACGCCTTTGTTCGTCATTTTGACGCTCACCCACTCGTTGATCTTGGGCACGGTCCCGTAACAACACATCGATTGGTCGCGCATGATGAGCATTTCCGTGACGAGTCCGCTTTCGACGCGGAGCGGAAGCATGAAACCTTTGAGCGCGACCTTCGTTTGATCGAGCGCCTTCACGCCGGCCGGAATCTGCTCCTCGGATTTGGAAGGGGTCGCGACCTGGTTGGTCGAAGGCCGGTCATCCGGGATCACGAAATTGAAGGAAGCCAGTTTGTCGAATGCCACGGGAACAAATTCCTCGGTGGTGGAATTCGGAGCCTGGGAATCCTGCGGCTGGGCGAGGTTCGGCCCTGCCGCTGTCTGAACCTGTTCCGAGCGCTGGAGCTCGCTCTGGGTCGAATTCGTCGAGGCGGATCCGCTGGAATCGGCAACGGAAGGTTTGGATTCGGGCTTCGACGGATTGATCGGTTCGCCCCGGATGTCCGCCGGCGCGTTGTCTTCGGAGGACCGGCTTGACGCAGAGCAGCCAGCGAGGAGGCAGGCGGCCAGGGAAGCGCAAAATGCTGCTCGCAATTCAGCGCTTAGATTCCACATCGGATTGCTCATAACGTCTCGGCATTGCTTTTACTCTGGTCCAGGCGCGGTTTCAACTCTGCTCATCGTTACGGCTAAGCCATCTATTGATTTCGACGGGGAGCGCACGCGCCCTCGCGTGCCGTGGTCGGCGCCCTCGCCGACCACGAGGGTTCCGTCGAACACTCACCATCGACTGACCTTCTGACGCGTTCCTTCCGACCGGCGAGGCGCCGGTCGGAACACGCGAGGGCGCGTGTGCTCCCCGGTTTCGACTGCATTGTTGGCTAAGAAATCGGCGCCAGGTTCTCCGCGACGTCCGTGCGATACGCTTTCACGGCCGGAACAATGCCGGACAACGCGCTCAGCCCGATCAATCCCAGCGGCGCCCAGAGCATGATCGCGTGAAACGCCAGCGGGTCGAGCACGATGCCCGTCTGCGCGCGCACTACCGAAGCCACGCCCAGCAGAATCACCGCGTAAAATCCAAATCCAATCGCCATGCCCAAGGTGGCAATTGCGGCGGCTTCCAAAATAATCGAAGCCAACACCGTGCGCCGATGCGCGCCCAGCGCGCGCAGGATGGCGATCTCCCGGCGGCGCTCATTCATCGAATTGTAAAGGCTGGCGAGAATCGAACCGGTGGCGACGAGCGCGACCAGGTACGCCACGAGTTCCAGCACGCGATCGAACCAGGCGATCTTTCCAAAAAGTTGCGCCATGATTTGCCCGATGGGCCAGGCGAACGTGAGCCGGCTTCCTTCCTTGTTGTAGAGCAAGTTGAGGCGCTGCCCGGCGATCGCGCTGCCCGCTTTGAGTTTGATGAGCACGGCGCTGATGTCCGAGGCGGCGGCGGGATCGTGTCCGCTCATTCGCTGCAAACCTTCCAGTGGAATCCAGATCACACGGTCCGCCGGAGTGTTCGTCGGTTCCAGGATTCCGACGACCAAATAGGTTTCCGCGTGTTCCTTTTCTTCGTCGAACAGGAGGCCATGGAAGGGATGGATCACGTCGCCCCGTTTCAGGCCAAGCTTCTCCGCCACGAGACTTCCCGCGACGGCTTCGCGCGCGGTGGGATCAAAGATTCGCCCTGGGGCGCGCGGGGCGCAACGCTTGCCCGGCGCGTATTCGGCCTTCGTGAAAAACTCCGGCGAAGTTCCCACCAGGCGGTAGCCGCGATAATTGTCGCCCATCGCGATCGGGACCGCCAATTCGACGTTGGGATTTTTTTGAATCTCCAGGTAATCGGACCACCCCAGATTGCCGGGTGATTCTTCGAGGTGAAAGACCGCGTTGAGAACCAACTGAAGTTTGGCAGAACGCGCGCCCAGCACGGCGTCGAAACCGCCGCTCATGCCCGTGAAGGCGGCGTGCGATTGTTCGCGAACCGTCCACACAGACATCAACAAGCCTCCCGCCAGCGCGATGGACAAGGCCGTGAGCACGGTCGAGAACGCGTGCTGGCGAAGGCTTTTATAGATGATCAGCCACAAGGTCATAGCAGGCGGGTAGGGCGAGTCCGTCCCGGCGAGCCGCTCGACGCGCGTGGAACACGTCCGACACGGCTCGCTGCGGACAGGCTCGCCGGACCCGGGAAGGTATCTCCGTCCGGCGTCGCATGGCTCAGTTCCCCTCCCGGGAGGGGCGAAGGGGTGGGTTGGTTCATGGGAAGCTGCCTTGGTCTCGGAACCATGCACTCGGCCCTTGAACCCGTCGATGGTAGGGCGAGGCCGTCTCGGCGAGCCGCTCGACACGCCTGGAACACGTCCGGACCGGCTCGCTGGGGACAGGCTCGCCCTACCCAGCGGTTCATGGGAAACCGAAACGATCTCATTTCTCAACCGCGTTGGAATTGTTCAGGCTCTCAAAATCTCGAACCTGCTCGAACTGGCCGAGCGCTTCCCGGTCGTGACTCACCAGGAGCAGCGCGGCGCCGTTCTCGCGGCAGGTTTCGCGAATCAACGTCAGAACTTCGCGCGCGTTGGCGTGATCCAGGTTGCCCGTGGGTTCGTCCGCCAGCACCAGTTTGGGCTGGTTCGCCAGCGCCCGCGCCACGGCGACCCGCTGCTGCTGGCCGGTGGAGAGCTGTCGCGGATAATGGTTCAGATGATCCCTCAAACCCACGCGGTCCAAAAGCCGCCGCGCCTTTTCGCGATCCGCGCCGCGGCCGAAAGACATTCCCAGGAGCACGTTTTCCAGGCAGGTGTAGCCCTGGAGCAGATTGAACGTTTGAAAAATGTAGCCCAGCGTCGTGGCTCGAATCCGGTCCCGCTCCGGCTCCGGCTGGGCGGACATTTCGCGGCCCGCCACGGCGACGCGGCCGGAATCGGGTTTCAGGATGCCGGCGATCAAATTCAAGAAGGTCGTTTTTCCGGAACCGCTTTCCCCTCGCAGCGCGACGTGCGCGGCTTCCTCCAACGCAAAGTCGCGGACGCGGACCACGTCGTGGCGCGTTCCGTCCGGTCGAAGAAAGGATCTCCGAAGGTCTGAGATTTCCAGGACGCGCATTTCGGTTGGCCACAAGCATCCGTCAAGTCTTGCCGTCCCGTCAAAAGATTTCCGCGATTCAACGATTCCAGTTTGAACTTTGAACTTTGAACACAGACGCCCGGCATTGCTTTGCCTGCGCTGATGCCAATAATCCCCGCTCGTGGCGAAGACACTTAAGTTCGGAAACTGGTCGAACGCCGTCGAGAGCAGCGCGCTGGTGGTGGGCCTGATGGTTCTGGTAGCCGCCGTGGATCACTTCTTGAAGCTGGGGCTCAACGCGCTCGGCATCATCCCGCGCACGCTGCCGGGGTTGCTCGGGATTTTCTTCAGCCCGCTGCTGCACCTGGACAAGTCGCACCTGATGGCCAATGCGTTTCCGCTCTTCGTCCTGCTCATTCTTCTGTTTTGGGACCGGAAATATCACCCGTTCGAGACGCTGGCGGTTGTATGGCTGGCGAGCGGTCTTGGGACCTGGCTCATTGGCCGCGGCCAGTCGATCCACATTGGGGCCAGCGGGATCATTTACGGGCTGGTGGTTTATCTCATCGCGGCCGCGTTCTGGATGAAACGCTGGCGTCCCGCTGTCGTGGCGATCTTCGTTTTCGTGATTTACGGAGGCATTTTCTACGGCGTCCTGCCTCAGCAAGGTCACGTGTCGTGGGAAGGGCATCTGGCGGGCGCAATCGCGGGCTGGTGGACGGCGCGGAGGAACCATTGGTGAGGGCGTTAAATGGGTTAAAAAGGTTACATGGGGGACGGCGTTTGGCTTCGCGCCGTAGGCGAGGCGAGAGTCAGCGTCAGCGAGGGAGCACGAAGGTCCGATAGAAACGCTGAGCGCGCGGAGGGACGGGATAGACGGAGCGCAGGGAATTGGTCGAAGCTGAATTGGTGGAGATCGTAGCCCGGTCTTTCAGACTTTCAGATCGTTGGAGGCCTGGATGACCCTTTGAACCTACGAACCGTTTGGACAAATTCGGGTTGCATATGCAACAGGAATTTGTCCGCATTACCTCCGACGGTTCGTGGGGAGGGAGAAGCCAACGGTGGGAGTTGGAGATGCACTGCTGCACAACCGCGACGACCGCGCTCTAATCCAGAATTCATCGTTGACGCTCCGGGGCGGGCGGTTTACATCCACGGCTCGTTTAAGTTCACTTGGAAATAGAAAGGGAAGTTTATGGCACTCAAAGTTGCGATTAACGGGTTCGGTCGGATCGGGCGCATGGCGTTTCGCGCCATGCTGGAACAAGGGCTCGTGGGCAAAGGCAAAGCCGTCGAAGTCGTCGCCGCCGGCGATATCGTCCCGGCGGATAACCTCGCGTACCTGCTGAAGTACGATTCGACCCAGGGCCGTTTCCAGGGCGAGGTCAGCTCCAAGAAATCTTTTCCGGATCGCGTGGAGGACGACGTGCTGGTGGTCAACGGCATGGAAATCCAGGTCGTCAGCGCCAAAGATCCTTCCGGTCTGCCGTGGAAGCAACTGGGCGTGGAGGTCGTGATCGAATCGACCGGGCTGTTCACCGAGGCCGAAAAAGCCAAAGGCCATCTCGCCGCCGGCGCGAAGAAAGTCATCATCTCCGCCCCGGCCAAGAACGAAGACCTCACCGTCGTCCTGGGCGTCAATCACGACAAATACGATCCCAAGACACACCACATCATCTCGAACGCGTCCTGCACGACGAATTGCCTGGCGCCACTCGTGCACGTGTTGCTCAAAGAAGGTTTCGGGATCGAAGAAGGATTGATGACCACGATTCACGCCTACACCGCGACGCAGAAGACCGTGGATGGTCCCAGCAAGAAGGATTGGAAAGGCGGACGCACTGCCGCGATCAATATCATTCCTTCGACCACCGGCGCGGCGCGGGCCGTGGGCCTGGTTTGCCCCGAAGTCAAAGGCAAGCTCACGGGGATGGCGTTTCGCGTGCCGACGCCGACGGTCTCTTGCGTCGATCTCACCGTGCGCACGGTGAAGGAGACCAGCTATCAGGAAATCTCGGCGGCGATGAAGAAAGCCAGCGAGACTTATCTGAAAGGGATTCTCGACTACACCAGCGATGAAGTCGTGAGCACCGACTTCATCCATTGCCCCGCCTCCTCGATTTACGACTCCGGCTCCGGCATCGAACTGAACAAGCGGTTCTTCAAGCTGGTGAGCTGGTATGACAACGAGTGGGGCTACAGTTGCCGCGTGGGCGATTTGCTCAAATACATCGTGAGCAAGGGGGTTTGAGGGTCCTGTTGGCCGCAACTCGGTCCGCAATGGGGAGCGCGGCTGTCTCGGCTGGCGTCTCGCCGACTGAAACCAGTCGCGCCCGCCCCCCATTTCAAATAGAACCCGCCGAACGCTCCGGCTGCTCGACGGGGCATGTGTTTAGCGTGCCTTCCGCCGTAGCGCAGAGTTGCACTCTGCCGTATCGCCGATTTTCAATCGGCGGCGCTTCGGCGAGTTCGAGAGCCCTCAAACTTGTCGAGCCTCTGCGGAATGCAATTCCGCGATACGGCAGATTACAAATCTGCGGTACGCTAAACAGAAACTCGGCAGGACGCCGAGCGCGGCACGCGAGACGCGCGCCTCCCCGAACACGATATGCGCATTATTGGCGGAACTGCGGCGGGCCTGTTGCTCAAGGCGCCGAAAGGATTTGAAGTGCGGCCCACGCCCGACCTCGTCAAACAAGCGCTGTTCAACAGCCTGGGCGGGCGGGTCATCGAAGCGCGCGTGCTCGAACTTTTCGCGGGCACGGGCGCGCTCGGCCTGGAATGCCTGAGCCGCGGCGCGGCCCATCTGACGTGCGTGGAGAAAACCAGCCGCCACGCGCGGTTGATCGAGGAGAATCTGCGGACGACGCATCTCGACGGCGCGCGCTTCGAGCTCCGCGTGCAAGACGCGTTCGCAGCCATGACCCAGCTTGCGGCGGCGGGCCGCCAGTTTGAGATGGCCGTCGCGGACCCTCCTTACGGCGAGAAAAACCTCGGACGCCGCTCCACTTCGTTCGCGCAACAACTCCTGGACGACGCGCAACTTCCCCGCCTGATTGCTCCCGATGGGCTATTCATTCTCGGCCACGCCCGGCGCGACACCTTGAGCCTTCCCGGCGGCTGGGAGGAGATCAAGGTGCTCAAGCACGGCGATTCGATCATCCGGTTTTTGCAACGATCGAAAGTGCCGAATGGCTGTTGAGCGTGGACGAACCACGAGCCATGAAAAAATCTCTCGAAGCCGCGCCCCCCGCTTGAACCGCTTTCCGACCTGTCCGGTTCATGGGCAGAATTGCGGCCGCGCTTGTGAACAGTGTGAACAGAGTGGACAACTTTTTTGCGCGATGACTTGACTATTTTTTCGGCAAGTTCAGTTTTGCACCCGCATGAAAAATTCGTGGGACTCCGCAATCGTCGCTCCGCAGGAGGTGAAGGACCGGGTTCGCGAAGTGGAAGTGAAAACTGAATTTCAGTTTCGATTCAAGCGCGCCCTGGCCCGATGCGTGAGACGTGGCTTCTCCGTCGAAGAAAGCTTCGGCCTGATCTGGGAAGAAACTCTGGAAAAAGTCTATCTCCCCGATCCGATCCAATCCGAGTTGTATCCGGAACTGATCGCCTGGGCCAAGCACAACGCGTGGCGCGGTTCTCCCGTGCCGGCTCTCCAGGCGGGCGAGTGATCCGAACGCCGGCTTTCGAGCCGGCGGCTTGCGAGGTTTCCCAACCTTGCCTTCGTTGAGGCAGGAGCGCCTTCAGAACTTGCCGACGGGAATGTCGGCGTCATGTGATCAGTGGTTGGCAGAGCGACACCATGGACACCCATCCGGATCCAACCAGGATTTCCCGAAGCACTCCAGACAGGGCGGGCCAATTCGCGGCAAGGCTGAATGGGTGCGTTTGGGCTGAATGGGCCTTTGTTCTGTGCCTCGGCGCGGCGGTGGTTTCTTGGGGCGCGCCGGAAGCCAACGCAGCCTCGTACGCGAGGAACGGCGTCCGGTTGACGAATTTCGATTTTAGTTTTCTGTACCCTCCTCCGACTGTCGCGTGGGAAGAATCCTGGGACGCCGTCGTGGATGCCCGGGATCCGAAGAATGAGAAAATCATCGTTCCGGGCATCATCCTCAACAGCCCTCCGCGGTCGTACGTGTTGAAATACAACACGGATTTGACGCCGGACACCCGGTTCGGGCCTGACGGAAAGGGGTATTCCCTGCTTTCCTGGACGGATAAGGACTCGCCCGGAAATGGGTTCACCATCAAAGGCGTCGCGGTCCGGGAGGACGGCAAGATCCTTCTGGCCGGCTCCGCTCCTCAAAAGAATTCGCCCGGACTGACTGACATCGGCGTGATCCAGCTTACGGAAAACGGCCTGGAGGACACGGCGTTCGGCGAAACGGATGCGCAAGGCAAGAAGAGCGGCCGAGTCTCGTTTGATTTCAATGGTCTGGCCGACGTGGCCACGGCGCTGGCTTACGATCAGAAGCGAAAAGCGATTTGGGTCGCCGGGCTGACTCGGGGCGACAGAGGAAGGATGATGCAACCGACTGCGCTCGTCGCGAAGTTAACCGCCGATGGCGCGCTGGACCCGAGTTTCAACGGCACAGGCAAACTTTCCGTTCCCGGCGGCGCCGCGGCCGATATTGCGGTGGATGCAAACGGCAACGCTATCTTCATCGGCGGGAGATACTGCTATCGCCTTACGCCGGCGGGCACCTTCGACCCAACCTTTGGCGCGAACAAAGATGGAAAAGCGCTGATCGGCATTGGAGCCGCCGGGCTGGACCTTCAACCCGACGGCAAGATTGTCTTTGGCGGCACCAGCGGAGGAGCGAGGGATCCCGGCGGCGCGATGTCCCCGGCGGCGATGGATTCGGATTTTGCCGCCGCTCGCCTGAATCCGGATGGCACTCCCGATGCAACCTTTGGCCGAAACGGCGTCGCCATCATTCCTTTCAATTGCAATCCCGCCAAAGGCGGCGTGCGCGACCGCGGCAACGATATTCAGGTGCGCTCCGACGGGAAAATCGTGATCGGCGGCATGGTCTTTCTGGAATACATGGACTTGATCGACATGCACCATCTGCCGAGTGCGTACGGCCTGGTCGTCTTAAATGCGGATGGGTCGCCAGACACAAGTTTCTCCGATGACGGCAAGGAAGTCATCAATTTCACCGGTTATCATCCCGAGGCCAACGGAGCGGACAAAGGCGCGGGCATCGCGATCTTGCCGTCCGACCAATCCACGGTGTTTGTCGGCTTCGCCATGATGGGGCATCCCATTCAGAACAGTTACGGAGACGTGGGCGTCGCCATTATTCCGCACAGTCCAAGCCAGGTTAGCTTTGCCATGAAGGACACGATTCACTCGGGCGGCTGGAAGAATTTGTACGGCATCGATGGATATTCAATGGCCGGCGTCACTCCAAGGCTGCCGGCCTATGCCACGGTTTCGTATGCGAATGCGAAACCAAACGTGGTGAAGGAGGCCCGCGACTGGCCGAACGCTTTGCAGATGCCGGATTCGACGACGGACCGCATTGCGGCGAATTATCAGGACAAAACACTGTCCGTCGTCGTCACGATCAAGGGCAACACACCAAAGCCGGTAGCTTTGTATTTCTGCGACTATGACAGGTCCGGCCGATCGGCAACGGTGCAAGCGTTCAATCCGGACACAAACACATTGATCGAGTCGCAGACGGTCGATGACTTTCAGAATGGCGTGTATCTGCAGTACCACCTTAAAGGCCGCATCCGGTTTCAGTTGACGGGGAAGAATGACAGAGGCGCGGTTCTCCCCGACGTCTTCTTCGGTTATGAAAACTCGGTGAGTTTCGCTGGCAAGGATGCGACGACTTCCGGCAACTGGAAGGGCATCTATGGCGCCGATGGCTATTTGTTGGCGGGGTATCCCTCAAAACTTCCCGCATACGTCACGGCGCGGTTTATGGACTACGGCGATATTTTGGAGTTCCAATATTCGCCCTGGGGAAAAGGCGCAGGGCCAGTCACCGCCACGTCGGCGTTCTTCACGAGCTCGCCGGGCGACAACGCGCTGCAGAAACCTGGCTCGGACGAGGGCCGAGTCGGAAGAGCGATCGCAAGCCTGCACACGCCCTATTCGCAATGCCACTCAGGCATCCTCGTTGATGTCGCGATCAACGATTACAGCCCAAGATCAGTCGCGTTGTATTTTGCTGACTTCAAAGGCGCGAAGCTGTCGATGACCGTCGAGGCGCTGGACGGGGAAACGGAAGAAGTGCTGAATTCGCAAAGCCTCTCCGAATTTCCCAACGGCGTTTATTTGAAGTACCGCGTCAAAGGCCACATCAAATTTCGCATCAAGGACAATACCGCTGAGGACAACGGAACGGTGATATCGGGAATATTTTTCGACTCGGCTTAAAGCCGTGGCCATCGCTCTGCCAGGGACTCGCCTTCGATCAAGCTACTTTTGCGAGAAAAGGTGCTGATGAATCGATTCCATGAACTTCCACGGGTGCTTCGACGAATCGACTTCGAGGGACGGAAGAAGAGTCAAAGCGCATACGATCCAATCGCGCTTGTCGTTTGTCCATGGAATCCCCTGACGCCTCACTCAGCGGTTTCGAGAATTCTCTTCACCTTTTCGAGCACGCCGGGGATGTCTTCGGTTGCCGTTTGCCAAACGATCTCGTAATCCACACCGCCGGAGTCGTGGATTAGGCGGTCGCGCATTCCGGTCATGAGCCGCCACGGCAATTCGGGATTGCCCTGGCGAAAGTCGGATGGAATCTGTTTGGTGGCTTCTCCAATAATCTCAAGGCTGCGCACAAAGGCGCGCTTCAAGTGTTCGTTGGTCAAGAAGTCGTCGCCCCGCAAGTCTTTAGTCCGCCGTGCGAGATAAACCGCTTCGTCACGGATGTGCCGAAGCCGTTCAAGCGGCGAGGCGGGCATATCGCACTTCTCGGAGAATCATTGGGGCAATGTAAGGACTGAGAGATTCTGGCGTCACCAGTTCGACGCGCCGTCCAAATAGGGCTTGCAGGAAGTCTCCCAGCTCCACCAGGTTCGCGAGCGTCTTTCGGCCCGTTTCGAAGTGCACAAGCAGATCCACATCGCTGGCCGTGCTTTCTTCGCCCCGGGCGCACGAGCCGAACAATCCGACGCGGCTGACCCCGAACCGCCGGATATCGGTTCGATGTGCCTCCAGTTGCTCGATAAACCTGTTTGTGCTCGGATGTCTTATGATTCTGCCATTACCGAGGGAAAACTTACTAGGTTCACCGCCGATTTCAATGAGGCTATCTGTGCTTGAGCGATCCGGCCTGGGTTCTCCGTGAATGGGATTCTCTTTCGCCAACGGCAGTACGGTCTCGCGAGACAAGCGGAACCAATTTGTCGCTGAATTTAGAATCAGGACATCGGCCAGCTACGGGTAAGTGCCTTCTTTGACGGAGACGGTGGTGTTCTCGCACATCCACAAGGCATCCCGAAGCGAGTCGCCGGCCGGGCCCAGCGGCAGCGGCAACAGCGTGTTTCGCACAGGCACCTTGATCTTTGAACCGATCCATTTGTGGATTTCGGAGTGGCCGTCCGCGAACGAAAAACCGCAGGCCCCATTGTGATAGGACGCCGGCACGTCGATGATCTGCGCGTTCTTCGCATCGGGCTTGTACATCTGCACCGCAAACGCCGGATCGTTGACGCTGTCCGGGTGCTCGTCGAGCAGCACCCATGTTTTGACCGGGTTGATGATGTCACTGGTCTTTTTGTAAATGCGCCAGGCGCTGGCCGGCAGCCACGTGCCATCGTCAAAGACCTGGCTCATCGAGTTGCTGCGGACGCGCGGCAATTTCAGCCCCTGGTTGTTTTTTACCGAGACTTTGTCGGCGGGGCATTTCCAAAGCGTAAAACTATTCCCGATGTAAGGCATGAGCGGACTTTTGGCGACATCGACATTCACGTCCCAATTCGCGGGGGCAGAGGAATAGTCCAACCACCCCTTCACCCAGACGGCGCGCCGGCCATCGATAATGTCGCGCGCCAGGAGCAGCGTGTCGTTGTCGTCGTCGGCGTACTGCCGCCAGCCCAGCATCATCTGGCGGAGGTTGTTCATGCAGCCAATGCCTTGCGCCTTGGTCTTGGATTTGGCCAAAGCCGGCAAGAGCATGCCGGCGAGAATGGCAATGATCGCAATGACGACCAGGAGTTCAATCAGCGTGAAGGCTCCGCGGGCCGAGAAGGAGTTGGGTTGTTTGAGGAAAGTCTTCATAGCAAGCGCTCGTTGAGGAGATCGCAACCTTTTAGCCCTATTGCCCGGACGAGTCAAAAGGTAATTGCTGCTTGGTCCGCGGGATCCGCGGAATGGACGACAAAGCTCGTAGCGCAGAGTTGCACTCTGCCGTATCGCAGAATTGTATTCTGCGGGGCGTCTCCCAGTCCGAGCCCGCTGGGACTTGCCGGCGCCCTGCCGATTGGAAATCGGCGATACAGCAGATTGAAAATCTGCGCTACGGTTCTCCGGTCGATCTGTCGTCAATCCCACGGTCTGCACAGTAACTTAACCTGAAGGGATACGCATCAGGCCAAAATCTCCTTGATGACTTCGCCGTGGTCGATCTCGAGGCGCTTGCGTCCGGGAAGTTCAAGCCTGCGCGAGTCCAAGCCCAGGCAGTGCAGGGCCGTCGCGTGAATGTCGGTCACGTAATGGCGATCTTCAATGGCGTGAAAGCCCAGCTCATCGGTTGCGCCGTTGATGACGCCGCCCTTGACGCCGCCGCCCGCGAGCCAGGCGCAGAACCCTTGCGGATGATGGTCGCGGCCCGTGCCTTCCGCGCCGGGTGAACGGCCAAATTCCGTGCCGAACACCACCAGCGTCTCGTCCAGCATGCCCCGCTGCTTGAGGTCCTTCAGCAAGCCGGCAATCGGCTGATCCACTTGCGCCGCCAGTTTCGTGTGGTTCGATTTGATTTCCGAGTGCGCGTCCCATTCGCCGCCGCCGCCGCCGCCGTGGAAGATCTGGATGAAGCGCGCGCCGCGCTCGACGAGCCGCCGCGCGGCCAGACACTGTTCCCCGAAGGTTTTCGTTTCGGTTTTGTCCAGGCCGTACAGCTTGCGCGTCGCCTCGGTCTCTTTTTCCAATTGGAGTGTCTCCGGAATCGACGTCTGCATCTGAAAGGCCAGTTCGTAGGATTTGATGCGCGCGCGCAGGTCTTTGTCGTCGGGATAATCGATCCCGGCGAGGTGATTGAGTTTTCCGAGCAAGCTCAAATTCTCCAATTGTTCTGCGGGCGTGATGGAGCTGTCGCTGGGCGCGATGAACGGCAGCGGCTTCTTCGGATCCACGTTCAAACGCACGCCGCCGTATTCGGGGCCGAGATAGGCCGCGCCGTGTGTGAAGGCGCCGCCGCAGCAATCGCCCGTGGGAACGCCGAGCACGACATATTCTGGCAGATTCTCGTTCAATGTGCCGAGGCCATAGCAAACCCACGAGCCGATGGTTGGGTATTCCAGTTCGCGCGGATGACGGCCGGTCTGCCAGGTGAGTTGGGCGCCGTGATCGTTGTGAATGGTCCAGAGCGAACGCACCACGGCGAGGTCGTCCGCGCATTCGCCGACGTGCTTGAACCAATCGCCGGCCACCAGCCCGCTTTGGCCGTATGTCCGATAGCCCGCCTGCAGCGGCATGATGACCTTACGATTGCCGTGGGAGGGATTCGCCCCGACGATATTCGCGTTGACGCGTTTGGGGTCGAGCACGTCTTTGTAGGGCGTTTCGTCGATTGATTTGCCGCCGTATTTGTTCAACTCCGGTTTGACGTCGAAGCTCTCCAGATGGCTGACGCCGCCGCAGAGAAAAATCCAGATCACAGATTTGGCGCGCGGCGGAAAATGCGGCTGGCCGTTCGGCGGGCGCCAGTTTGAATCCGGCTCCTCAGCCCGGGCAACGCGGTCACGAAAAAGCATCGCGGATAACGCCAGCCCCGTGAAACCCATACCGGTATCGACGAGGAAGGAGCGGCGTGTGACGCCGGGGCATTTGCATTGAGATGATGGATTCATAAAGCCGCAGGCGAAGTCGTTAAAACGTTAAAAACGTTACAAGGTTAAATCGTTAAATCGGTTAAATGGGTGGAAGAAAGCGGGAGAGCAGCCGTCTCGGTTGCATCCGTCGGCGTCTCGCCGACTGAATCGACACGCGCAGCGGCACTTTCTCATGGTTCGATCTGCGTTCATCGGCGGTTGGAAGATGCGATGCACGGCTATCGCACCGTGACGAAATCGTTGTGGTTAAACAGGACCAAAATCAGATTCGCGCGCGCGCGATCGGGGGATGACAGCCTGGTTTGCTTGCTCAAGAAATCCTGACAATGCCGGATCTCGGTCAGATTCGGCTCGCGGGCCAAGATGCGGCGGAACGCTTGCGCAACGAATTGGGCGTCGTCATCCCCGGTTTCTTGTGCGAGCCGTTCGGCCAGCCGTTTGGACTCGCTGCGGGTCAAGCCGCTGTTGGCCAGCGCCAGCGCTTGTTGCGGCACGACGGTCGGGCGGCGCAGATAGCATTCGGTCACGCTGGGGCCGTCGAAAATCTTGAGAAACTCAACTTCCTTCTCGGCGGCGATGCGCAAATAAAGACTGCGGCGTTTGGAGGTGAGTCCCAATTTGTGGTCGATGTCGGGCCCGCTCATCGCCGCGTCGAGATCACCGGAGACATACAGCAAATTGTCGCGCACCAGTTCCGCTTCCATGCGGCGCGAAGGCATCCGCCAGAGATAAACGTTGTCCGGATCGATACCGGCATTCGCTTCATCTGGAGTCGAAGCCATGCGATACGTGCTGCTCGTGACGATCAACCGGTGCATCGCTTTCATGCTCCAGCCCTGAGCCATGAATTCCGCCGTGAGCCAATCGAGTAATTGTGGATGCGACGGCGGGCGCCCGTTACGGCCGAAATCCGAAGGCGTGGGCACAATTCCCTGGCCGAAGTGCCGCAGCCAGATGTGATTCATCGCCACGCGCGCCGTGAGCGGATTGTCGGGACTCGCGATCCAGCGGGCGAACGCCAGACGACGCCCCGTGCTGGCGGCCGGATACGTCTCCATCGGACGCGGCTTGTAATTCGTTGTGGCCGGCTCATCAAGTTTCTTCCCGGCGTCCGCCAGCGCTTTCTCGGCCTCCGCGGTTGTTTTCTGCGCCGTCTCCAGATTCTTCGCCGCTTTTTCGGCATCCTTCTTTCGCGCGGCCAGCTTATCGGCGATGGCTTTCTCCGTTTCAGTCTTCTCACTCGACTCGTTGTTGGTGCTGGCGAGGCTTTCAACAGCCTTGTTCGCTTGGTCCGCTTTGCTCTGGGCATCCGCCTGAGCGACCTGCGCGGAGTGAAGTTTCAGTTTCGCCTCGAGGACCGCCAGCTTGAGTTGAGTTTCGGCCGCCTCGGTGGCGGCGGCTTTCCACTCGTCCGAGCCCTTCTTGTTTTGGTCTTCGAGTTTCTCGGCGCGGATGGAAGCGAGGAGAGATTCGTGCTTCGTCTCGGCAAGGGCGGTGTTCAATTCCTGCTCGTTGAGTTTCTCGGTTTTGGCACCCTTGTCGTTCCGCAGCTTTTCCAAAGCCTCGCGCGCTGCGACCAAGGCGTGTTCGCTTGCGGCGATCGCGTCTCTCGCGACAAAATCGCGCTTGTCGGGCAGCGTGGCGAAGCGCGGGAGACTGACTTGCTGAAGCCGCAGCTTGCCGCCTAAAATCTGAAGAACGCCGGGTTGCATCACGCGGTTCGTGTCCGGCCGCCGCTCGTCGCCGCGGATGAAAAAGTAAGTTGGCGCGTTCGTGCCCGCGTCAAAGACGCGCACCAGACCGTTCTTGCCCGTGTCGTATTCGCCAGGCACGCGATCGGTGCGAACCTGATGCGGCTCGAACACGGCGCGGAGCTGATAATATTCCGCCTGCGAAATGGGATCGAACATGTGGTCGTGGCATTTGGCGCAACCGACAGTCAATCCGAGAAACGCCTGCGCCGTGTGTTTGATCGTATCTTCGAGCCACTGCTCGCGGCTGAGCATTTTGTAATTTCGGACGAGGTAACCGGTTGCCCGGAGCGCATCCGTGTCGTCCGGCGCGAGTTCATCCGCCGCGAGCATTTCCAGGATCATCCGATCATAGCTCTTGTCCTGGTTCAGCGATTCCACGATCCAATCGCGCCAGCGCCAGATGTGCGGTTTGCTGTCGCGGATCTGGTTGCCGCCGCTCCACCCGGCCCAGTCGCTGTAGCGCCAAACGTCCATCCAGTGGCGTCCCCAGCGTTCGCCGTAGCGCGGATCATTCAGCAAGCGGTCCACGACTTTTTCGTAAGCGGCACGGGAACCGTCCTGGGCGAAAGCGCGCTGTTCTTCCGGAGTTGGCGAAAGCCCGATGAAATCGAGATAAATCCGCCGCAGCAGAACTTCCTTGGACGCTTCCGGGCGAGGCTGAAGGTTTCGCGCTCGATGCTCGGCCGCAATGAAGGAGTCAATGGGGTTGCGGACGAGTAACCCACCCCCTGACCCCTCCCAGGGAGGGGAGCTTGATCCGGCAGCCTCCGGCGTAGTTCTCCTCTTGGGAGGGGCGAAGGGGTGGGTTGGTTCTGAAGAGCGTGGAAATGTTGGCGCCGGCGGTCGTTTCACCTTCTCGAAGGGCAGCCAGCGGTACGAGGCAAGAAACTTCGCGAAATCTGCGCGCCGTTTGTCCGCTTCCGAAATCTCAGCCTGGCCCGGCGAATCCTTGGCGTCGCCCGGATTGCGGCCCAACAACAGTTCGGTTTCATTTTCGGCGCCATCGCCGTCGCAATCTTCCTTGGCGATCACGGCGAGGCGCGTGGGTAAGTCGCTTTTCGCCTCAGCTTTTCGGAGTTCTTCACCCAGGAGACGCAGCCGATGGCCGAACGGATTGTGCGGAAATTCTGCAAGGCTTTCCGGCGCGGTCTTGGCGCTCGGCAAATGGCAAGTCGTGCAGCGCGCGAGTTCTTTGCTCAGGAATTTGTCGTAATGACGCTCCAGGCTGGCTTTGTTCGCGGGCGTGGCCTGGACTTCGCCGACCTGGCAAAGAAGCGGGGCGGCCAGAGTTAAAGGAGCGCCCAGAAGCACGACCCAAACTGGTTTTGGCGCAAACACAGGACGGACAGGTTTGGCCAAACTATCGTCAGCCGTGCATCATGTGTCAACCCCGGCATCGGTCTAAGGTGCGACTAAAAGTGTCGGTCAGCGACTCCGATTGACTTCTCTCTCTCCCCGCGAGGAACGAGTGGGGAGAGAGTTGGAGAGAGGGGCTTCTTGGAAACAGGAGAAGCGAGCCAACGCACCTCCTCCCCAGCCCTCTCCTCCCTTCGGGAAGAGAAGGAGGAGACTTTGTCGTCCGACAGTCTTAATCGCACCCTCGGTCTAATTCGCCAGCTCACGGCCGGCAGTCGCGGAGGAACGGGTTCGCCCGGATTGCCAATACTCCGGCAGTCCATACTTGGTTTCGAGAAGGATTTCCAGAATGGCGGCTCGATCTTCCGCGCGGACCTTTTCAAAGTCCCGGCTTTGATCCTGGCCCGTGAGGATGTTCCAGAGCCGCTGGTAAAGGTGCTCTTTCATCGGCGCCGGGAGGTTGTCGAACGCGGGTGAGTAGATCCCATAGCTGCACGGGTGCTTGAAAAGCCGCGTCTGCAGATCGAGGTCGCGCAGCGAACGTCCTCGCCGGTCGCGCGGGCCGTGCGACTGGAATTCCTTCGTGAATTCCGGATTGCCGCGAACCGGGCCCGTGAGCGGCGCTTCCGCGGTCAAGAGCAGGTAACGCAGGAACGCTTCGGATTGTGATTTGAGGTAACGGATGTGGCCGTACTGCCGGAGCATGATCCGGCTCTCGAAATTGAGGCGAGTCACGTAATTCTGCATGTGCGCCTGGTGCTCCAGCACCATCAACGCGACGATATCGCTGCCGGTGCCGAGGTATTTCCTGGTCTCGAAAAAGCGGCTCAAGTCCGCGAGGTTGCCGAGTTCGTAGGGTTCTTTCGCGGCCTGCTCGAATGCCGCCGCGCCGATAAGATTGCCGCGATGGATTTGATCTCCGTGCGTGCCGGTGACGTACCACCCGGCCCATCGATCCTCCAACGGCGTGCGATGTGTGATGTAACTGGCTTCATTGTGCGTATCGAGTTCGCCGGTTTCGTCCGTGGCAATCGAGCGGACGAAATGCCCGGGCACGCCCATTGTCTTGGCTGCGCCGTGGCATTGCAGGCAATCGACACTGCGCTTGAACTTGGGTTGCGCCGTTTCCTCCTGCGCCAGGCTGTAAAAGACCCCGCCCAGGTTCGGATCCATGGCGCTGACCTCCAGCAGTGGCGCGCCGGGAATGTACCCGACATACACGTCATCGCTATAGTAGATCGCCCGCGGGTTGCTCGGACTGATCAAGTGCCGTTGCAGCGATGTTTTGGAAAAGACCAGCATCTGGGAGGCCTGCGGAACATGGAGAAACTCAAGGAGCGCGGGCAGGTATCCGAACTTGGAGTCGAACTTCAGTCGCGCTTCCCCGTTATCGATTCGTTTTTGGAGCCGGGCGACCGGATCGTCGGGTGCCTCAATTGAATACCGAATCTCTTCGCCATCGTAAGCCACTTGATGGGTCGAGCCCTGGAAGTCGTCTGCGAGAACGATTCCGGCGGCTAAGAAGACGACCAGCGGCTGTAGGACCCGGCAACCAGGGACAGGCAGGGCGAGTCTGTCCCGGCGATCCGCTCGAGGTGCGTGGAACACGTCCGACTCGGCTCGCTGGGGACAGGCTCGCCCTACCGTCTGGTTGGGAAGCGCCGTCGATTTCATTCGTTTGAGTAACACATTCATCTTCGATTTGTTGTCGGACGGCCGAGACAATAGTCGGCCCCGCGCTGGGTGCCGACCGGAAAGAGGCGATTCCTTGACGCGGGTCAAAAAGAAACAAAATGAACTTCGCCCGGGTCCGCTTGACGATCTCCCGGGTTCGTCTCTGCACGCGGTTGGAGCCGTAACGCTTGCGAAGACCACTAAGCCGTAACGATTCACTCTTCCATTTGAATAGTCACGCTAAGGAGTTTTGGCTGCAGTCAATACGCCGCAATGAATCAAGGTTGGAGCAACTTCGCCGGGCCTCAATCCGGCGCGCACCAGCCATTCCCGAAATTCTGCGCCACTGTACGCGCGGCCTTCCGTCAGCGTGAACAACGCCGCCGAGTACAATGCCACGGGCAGCGGACCGTCCTGGTCGTCATTCAAGAAGACATCGTGGATATGCAACCGGCCTCCAGGCCCGAGGCTGGCGGCGCAGCGTTGCACAAGCGTCCGGCACTGCGGCACGTCCCAATCGTGCAACACATTCGAGAGCAAGATCGCCTCGGCGCCTTCCGGCAATGGATCAACGAACATGTCACCTGCCCGGCATTCGAGCCGGTCCGCGACGCCGTAGCGCGCCGCCATTTCCGACGCCACTTTCAAGACTTCCGGACGATCGAGCACGATGGCGCGGAGGCGCGGGTTCATTTGCAGGAAAGCGATGCTGTAGATTCCGGTTCCCCCTCCGATGTCCACCAACGAAGAGACGCCCGTCATCGGAACTCGCGCCGCCAGGATTGGGGCTACGTTTTTCGCGCGCCCTGCCAGGGCCAGGGTAAGGAATCGCGCGCTGGCTTCCTTTTCCATCGCGGACTCGATTCCGTCGCGATAAATGAACGCCGCGCCCGGTTCGTCCTGTTTCACGCCGGCCGGGCGATTGGTCTGCAACCGTTCGATCATGGCTTGCACACCGGGCGACTTGAGCGCCGGACTCAGATAATCGCTCACGTCGAAGGGTGCGCCTGGAACCAGATGTTCGCGTGCGAGCGGTGACAAATCGAAGCGGTCCTGGGAGTCTTTCGTCAAAAGACCGAACGCGCGCAGCGCGGTCAGCAGCACCGTGGCCGGCCGCTCCGCCAGCTTCAACTCTCGGCCAAGGTCCGCGAATGACAAAGGCGCCGATGCCAGGCGCGCAAAAAGATTGAAGTGCCGGGCCGCCGCCACCAGCAACTCGGTTCCGTAATTGCCCCGGAAGAATTCAAAGATCGGCGTGGGATCAGTCTGCGGCGCGGCCAAGGCCGATAAGATGTGGCGAGCCTGGAGGTCGGGAGTCGTCATCGATGGTCCAAGTTGCTCGACCTACTGTGCGGGCAAGCCTCAGTTTTGTCAGCAACGACCTGACCGAACGGGAAAAGAAAGGCATCATCGCGGCGTATTACACTTCGGTGGAATTTCTCGGCCGGAACGTTTGAAATTGTGACAACGCAATTGGCCAATCGGCTGAATGGCGGAAAGCTGAACGTGGAGGCGCGAGGGACTGATCTGGTGTTGACGTTTGCCGGCGTGCGTCCGCCGCGCGTAGCTGGCGTTCATCTCGCCCCCGGTGACCTCCTGCGTTTTACGATTCAAGGGACCGCGGGCCGGGCTTTGCAGGTGCAGGTGAGTGAAAGCCTGGACCCACCCCGTTGGGTTCTCTTGAGAGAGGTTCAGCTTTCTGCTTCGGGAGGGTGACCGTGAGGGTAACCGCCAGGCCAATCGTGACCCAAGCCGCCAAGCTGGTTGCGAACGACGCGGCGGCGAGTGATCTTCGAGACTGACGATCCACACGCCATCCTCGAATTCTGCCTGCAGCCGAGAGACGGGGGAAACTGGCGCAAGCATCCCTACACAAACCTCCGTGCAACGAGGCTGGCGTTGTGGCCGCCGAATCCGAACGAATTATTGACGGCGGCGTGCACCGCCATTTCGCGCGCCACGTTCGGCACGTAATCCAGATCGCATTCGGGATCGGGATTCTCGAGATTGATCGTGGGCGGCACGAGATTCGTGTAAATGGCCTTCGCGCAAATCGCCATTTCCACGGCGCCCGCCGCGCCGAGCATGTGGCCGGTCGCGCCTTTGGTAGAACTGACCGCGAGCTTGCGTGCGTGGTCCGCGAAAACGGTCTTGATCGCTTGCGTTTCACACAAGTCGCCTTGAGGCGTCGAGGTGCCGTGCGCGTTGATGTACGAGATGTCCGTCGGCTGGAGACCCGCCGAGCGCAAGGCCATGTTCATGCAGCGCGCGGCCCCTTCGCCAAAGGGCGCAGGAGCGGTCATGTGATTGGCGTCCGCCGTGTTGCCGTAACCGATCAATTCACAGTAGATGCGCGCGCCGCGAGCTTTGGCATGCTCCAACTCTTCCAGCACGATCACGCCGGCGCCTTCCCCCATGATAAAGCCGCCGCGATCCCGGTCGAAAGGCCGCGAAGCGCGCTTGGGTTCGTGGTTGCGCGTGCTCATGGCTTTCATGGCGCAAAAGCCGCCAATCCCCAGCGGAACGATCGTCGCCTCCGAACCTCCGGCGAACATGATGGTCGCGTCCCCCATTTTGAGCGTGCGCCAGGCTTCGCCGATGGCGTGATTGGAGGTGGCGCAGGCGGAGCAAGTGGCCAGATTCGGCCCGCGCAGCTTGTGATACATCGAGAACAACCCCGAGGCCATGTTCAGGATGAGCATCGGGATCATGAACGGCGAAACGCGGCCCGGTCCCTTCGCCAATAGAATTTTGTGCTGTTCCTCCACCGTGTTCAGGCCGCCAATGCCGGATCCGATGAAAACGCCGACCTCATCGCGGTTTACTTTATCCAGGTCGAGTCCTGAATCGATCAGCGCTTTGTGTCCCGCATAGACACCAAATTGCGTGAAGCGATCGGCGCGGCGGACATCCTTGGGGGAAGGGAACGCAGGGTTGGGATCGAAATTCTTCACCTCCGCGGCAATCTGGCAATCGTAGGCGGAAGCATCGAACAGCGTGATTTTGTCGATCCCGCATTCGCCGGCGAGGAGGTGTTTCCAGAAGGTGTCGAAGTCGTGCCCCAGGGAACTGACCACGCCAAGGCCGGTGATGGCCACTCTTCGATTCTGGAGACCGTTTGCCATAAAAAGGGGGCAGCTCGCGCTGTGTTCAGCCGTAGCTGCCCCGGAAATGGTTCGGAAAACTATCGCTGCTGGGATTCTTCGATGTATTTGATGACGTCGCCCACACTCTGGAGTTTCTCCGCCTCTTCGTCGGGGATCTCCTGTCCAAATTCCTCTTCGAGAGCCATGACCAACTCGACCGTGTCGAGGGAGTCCGCTCCGAGATCTTCGATGAATTTCGCCTCCGGGGTGACTTGATCCGGGTTCACGCCCAACTGTTCCACGATGATCTCTTTGACTTTCTGTTCGATCGATTTATCGGCACCCATGAGTTTCTTCGGTTTAGGTTTCGTTGTGTGTCTAAGCGACGTTCCCGGACCCGTCAAGCCCCGATTCGTGATTTTGTTTCCGCACGTTTTCGGTTCGTTTCAACGCGTTCAGTCCCTCAAAAATGCCGCTTCACACCGGTTCCGTGAGGCTCTACATGACCAGTCCGCCATCCACTGTCAAGACCTGCCCGGTGATGTAGCGGGCCGCCGGGCTCGCCAGGAATAACGCGGCGTTCGCAATGTCCTCGGGCTGGCCCAGGCAGTTCAGCGGAATCCGCGCCAGCAATGCCTGCCGGGATTCCTCATTCAAACCCGCCGTCATATCCGTCTCGATGAAACCCGGCGCCAGGGCGTTCACCGTGATGCCCCGGGAGGCCAGCTCGCGGGCGATGGATTTGGTGAAGCCGAGGAGCGCCGCCTTGCTGGCCGCGTAATTGCACTGGCCGGCGTTGCCCATCAACCCGACCACGGACGCCACGTTGATGATGCGTCCGGAGCGCTGCTTGAGAAAACTGCGCGCCAGCGCGCGGGTGAACGCAAACGCGCCTTTCAGATTCGTATTCAACACCGCGTCCCAATCTTCATCTTTCATGCGGACCAGCAGCCCGTCGCGAGTCACGCCCGCGTTGTTCACGAGCACATCGACGCGCCCGGCCTCCGTCAGGATCTTCTCGGCGGCGGCGGCGACGGCGTCCGAATCCGCGACATCGACCGCGCAGGCCCAGGCCTTGCGATTCAAAGCGCGAATTTCGCCCGCCACTTTTTCGGAGTTCTCCGCGGTTCGGGACACGCACACGACGTCCGCGCCTTCGGCGGCAAACTTCAGCGCGATGGCGCGCCCGATGCCGCGTCCGGCGCCGGTCACAACGGCGATCTGATTCGCGAGCTGGTTCATACTCCGCCCTCTTGTGAGTGGTCAGGGGGCGGTTGTCAACCTTTCGTAAAACGTAAAACGTAAAACGTAATGCGTAATCCCAATATGTTACGTATTACGTTTTACGTTTTACGTGACGAGCGCCTTGACCGTAGCCTCAAGGCTGGAAATGTCCGCCACGTTGAGCGCTTGCACGCCCTTGTCGATCCGCTTCATGAAACCGGTCAAGGCTGTGCCGGGGCCTAATTCAATGAAACGCGTGAATCCTTGGGCCAACAAGAAGCGAATCGATTCCTCCCATCGCACGGACGACGTCACCTGATCCACGAGCAACGACAAAATATCCGCCGGTTCGCCATGCGGCTGCGCCGTGACGTTGCTGATGACGGGGACGCTGGGGCTGCGGAGCGAGACGCCGGCTAACACATTCCGCAACTTCGGCTGGGCGCTCGACATGAGCCGGGAATGATAAGCCCCAGCCACGGCAAGCGGCAGGGCGCCTTTCGCGCCGCGCGATTTGGCCAGCTCGCAAGCCTGAGTGATCTTGGCGCTCTCGCCCGAAATCACGATCTGACCGGGGCAGTTCAGGTTGGCCAGTTCGACTCCGGCTTCGCGGCACACCTCGCGCGCGGGCGCTTCGTCCAGACCAATAATCGCGGCCATGCTTCCTTGCGTCGCTTCGCACGCTTCCTGCATGAATCGCCCGCGTGCGCGCACGACTTTCAAGCCGTCCTCGAACGAGATCGCGCCGGCCGCGGCCAGCGCGGTGAATTCACCGAGAGACAATCCTGCCGTGGCCTGGAAAGCCGGCGGAACGCGCTCCTTCAACAACTCAAAAGCTGCCCAACTGATCAGAAAGATTCCTGGCTGCGCGTGTTCGGTCTTGGTTAGCTCGGATTCCGGCCCGTCGAAGCAAATTGAAGCGAGGTCGTAGCCCAGCGCAGCATTGGCGCGATCGAATAGCCCTTTCGCGGACGGAAAGGCGGCAGCCAGGTCCTTCCCCATCCCGACAGTTTGCGCGCCCTGGCCAGCGAACAATAAAGCGGTCTTTTGCATTGGCCGCCACTAAACACGACGGTTCGCGAATGAAAAGAAGAGAATGCCGCGGCGAAGCACGCGAGCCGCCGGGTATGGTGGAGCTGCCGCTCCGCCTCGACTTGTGAAGTTCAGGAGATTCACGGGCATGGCTGGGTCAGGCCCGACGAAGATCGGCGGACCGGCAGGTCTGCCCTACCGTTTTGATGCGCCAGGCAGCGCGCTCAGCGCAAATGTGCGTCAAACAATCGGTAAGCAGTCTCGCGCGAGGATATCGGGAAATCGTGATCGCAATCGGGGTGGTCAACTCGCAGATTTTGTGGGGCACCGTGAAGGGGATAGACCGGCGACGCCGCGGCCGCGATGCCATCGACGCTTCGCCATTTGAAGTTGGAATCGTGCAGCGGCGCGCTGAGGTAACAAACGCGCGGCGCCAGGGCGCCGATAAGTTCGTGAAAACCGAACGGGATTTCGGCCAGCCGTCCACGGTAGTCCGCGAGCCGTGGCATGTAGCGCTCCTGCGTCCAGCCTTTGTGGCCGCCGAGCGAGTGGCCAATCGCGCCAAAGCCGCCGGCTGCGATTCCAGCAAGTCCGGGCCGCGCATTTCAATGGCAAGAAGAGCGAGTGCGGCGGCTACAGCGCCATGCAAACGGCCCATGAGCCAGGGCGAGGTTGTCTTGGCGAGCCGCACCACGTGTTTGGAATACGCCCAGATCGGCTCGCTGGGGACAGGCTCGCCCTACCCGGTTCATGGAAAGCAAGTTGTCCTTTCCGCAAAACCGCTTCGGCTTTAATCGGTCCTTTCATAAGTGTAGCGAGGCAACGTTTGTCGCGATCACGACCAGGACGAGAGAACTTGTGCGGTCTGCGACGATTTCGAGCGATACTGATAGAGTGCAACCTGCGCAACGAAGAATCTTCGCGTCCCCCAACGCTGGCGTTGAAAATGCCGCCAGACAGGCCTAGCGTTGAGACTAATGAACTTGAAACCTTGAACTTTGAACTCCCAGCGCGGCAGGCGAGGCATGCACTCGTTCGGTTGCGACATCAGCCACGCTGGGTTTATCCGTGGTAAATTGTATTTTCTTGCCGGACGCGGAGCGACCCGTATGCTCCGCGCCAAGGTGAAAATACAAATCTCCATCCAACTTCTCATCGCGGCGCTTTGCGGCTGCACGGTCGTCGCTCAAGAAAAACCCCAACCGCCGCTCGTCCAGTTGAAAATTCAGAGCTTCGACGCGCTGAACGCGAACGCCAAACGTATCGCGACCGCTCTGGGACTGAACGCCGATGTGGATCCCGGAGCCAAACTCTCCGAGGTCATCGGCAGCCCGGACCTCGCAGGCGTGGACCGCAAGCGGACGTGGCAATTGGCCGTGGCGACCAAAGGTCCCGGCGCGCTGCCGCTCGTCGCCCTCTACGTGCCGGTCACGAACTTTGAGACGTTCAAGAACGGCCTGAAGGATTCCAGCCTGCTCAAGGGAGGCGACAAGCCGAATCCAATCATTCAAGCGGGCGAGTCGGCCGTCGTGGTTTTCCAGTTCGGCCAGGGCGGGGAGCTTTCCGATGACGAAAAGAAGAAGTTGTCCGCCTGGGTTCCGGCGGCCGGAGCAGGTTCGCATTTGATCGACTTCGGCCTGCAACTGGACGAGGTCACGCGGCAGCAAGTGCTGCAAGCGTTGGTCATGGGCCGGATGATCGTGTCGCAAAGCCTCGGCCAGCAAAAGCTGCCCGCCGGCGTCGCGATCAATCCCCAGGCGATGACCCAGATGATCGGGCTGTATTTCGACGGAATTGATACGCTCATCAAAGGACTGCAACGCCTGGAAGTTCAGGCCGATTTTGGCGCGCAAGCGATCACGTTCACAAAACTGGTCCAGCCTCTGCCGGATTCGGAATTGTCGCGCTGGTTCAAGGCGAGCGGCGGAGGCGTGGCGGATCTCGCCAGCCAGCTCGATCCCAGAGCCACGGCCTCGGTGGCCGGTGCGATCGGCGAAAATCCGGCTTTCTTTCCGCTGCTCAAGAAATTCACCCGCGTCAGTTTCCAGATACAGAACCAGGAAGGAAACGAAAAGCTGGCGGGCCAGATCGACCGCATGATGGATGGGCTGGCGCCGATGAAATTTGTCGGGTCGGTGGATTTCGGGAAAGGGATTTCGTATTCCGGGTTTTACGAATTTCCGAATCGGGGCGCGAAGGACGTTTATGCGTCGTTCAAGCAATTCTTCACCGAGGCCATGCCTTCCCTGGCGGGCAAAGGAAAGCCGTATTCGTCCTTCGACTTCAAGGAAGGCCATCACAACGTGAACGGAACTCCCGTGGACCGATTTAGCCTGGCTCTCAACCTGGATGCTCCGATGTTCAAGATGCCCGGACAGCGGGAAGCCCTGGAGCGAATGTGGAACGGCGGCAAAATGGAGTTCGATTACGCCGTGAAAGCCAGCCGCTTGTATCTCGCCAGCCCGGACAAAATGACTGAACTCCTCAACGCTCCAGCGCGGCCAGCCGCCGCAAGCGGTTCGGGAGCGACGGCGAATACCGCCTTGATCGGGCGCGCGAACGTTCTGGCGTTGATCAAACAGATGCTGGCGATGAACCCCATGCTCGCGCCCCAAATCAAAGAGAAGTTCGAGCGGTTGAATCCCCAAGGCGGAGACGTGCGATTCCGTGTCGATCTGGATGGCCGGCTGTCCAGCCGCGCGGAGGTGCCATTGAAGATGCTGGAAGCCTTTCGTCACTTTCAAGGCGGGGAGAAATGACGACGGAGATTATATGTCTCAGTTTTGTGATCATTCTCATGGCGGGCACCGGGCTGAGCCTCGAAATACCGGTTGTGGTCCTGACTTTGGTTCGTCTGGGCGTCATTCCGCACGCCTGGCTGGCCAAAGGCCGGCGGTATTTTCTGTTCGCAAACGTCGCCTTGTGCGCGTTCATCACTCCGGACACCCTCAGCACATTTTTCATGGTGATTCCCGTACAGATTCTCATGGAGATTTGCATTGTGATCTCCCGGCGCTGGGAGAAGGCGCGGCTTGCCGAGGAACAGGACCGAAACCACGGTCTGCTGCTGCTGTTCGGCGCCGTGCTTGGTCAAATCGTCGAAGCCCTGGCCACTCGCGACTTCGGCAGGCAGCGAACAAAAGCGTGAGCAGGCATCGCGGCGGGCATCGCGGCAACAAACAGGAACGCGGCTGTACACGTTCTTAGAGCCTGTCTGAAAAATGGGTGGAACGGGCTACCAGCCCGTGTTTGGCGGTAACCTGCCGCCAAAAGGCCCGGCGGGCTGGTAGCCCGCCGCAACAGGCCAGTGGCCTGTTCCACCCAGAAGACAATTTTCAGACAGGCTCTAATTTAGTTTTCTCCACGCCGCCATCGGCCGCGTCAGGTGTTCGCGGGCGTCGCCGCCGATGCCGTAACACTGCAGGCCAATCGGACCTTGATAACCCAGATCCTTCAAGGTCGCGGCAGGGCCTGCTTCAACAGCGGCTTGTAGTCGCGGCTCTTGTCCACGCGCAGCCAATGGCAAACCAGGGCGAGTCATTTTTCGAGGAGCGATTTCTCGGTCCGCTGCACCAGCGCTTCAATGAACTCCGTTCCGTTGGGCCGCACGCCGTGGCCGGTGAAAACGATGTCCGGACGCCAGGCGAGCAGCTTGTCGCGGATCACCGGCGCCAGCGCGCGGGCTTTTTCGATGTCGCCCCAACAGCGGTGGAGCATATCTTGGGCCGGATCCGGCAGCGAGGGCGGCGTGTTGGTGAGGCTTGGGAGCGCCGACCAAAGCTGCTCGTTCGGTTTGACGCGCCAGACGCTCACTGCGTCCGCGTGGGTTGGGAGTCCAGGAATGTTTCGCGAAAAGCCGAGCCAGCCGAACGCCACGCGTTTTCCATCCTGGCTGGAGGTCATGCGCATGGCCCGGCTGGTTGGCAGAAGGTTGTTGTCCGCGTGGCGCAGTTGCAGGCGCTGGCCGTCGGCGTCGAGAAACTGCGCGGGCGGCTTGAAGATCCAATCCGGCCCGCGCACGAACAGTTCTCCGAAAACGCTGGCGAACCAGCCCGCGCGCCAATCACCCGCGCCCGGACGCAACCGCGCCAGTTGGGCATCACGCGAATCGGCTTCGACGAGATCGTCCGTCAAATTCCCCGCCCAGAGATTCTCGGCTCGGCCAAACCAAACGGTTGGGTCTGGCGAAGTCACGCGCGAGTAAGCCAATCCCACAGCCACGGCTCTTGCGCCGGGCAGTGTAGCGGCTTGCATCGGCGCCCACGGCGGGAAATGGCGTTTGGCGAGAATTGTTCCGTCCGGCGCAAACTGCCACACGTTGGCATCGTGGCTGAAAGCCATCGTGCCGACCGTGACAACTTTTCCGTCCGCGCTGATGTCGATCGTGGACACGGCTTGCGGCGAGAGAAAACGGCCTTGCGCCGTGACCTCGGGCACTTGCGACCGGTCTGCGACGGGACCGATTTGAACGCGTTGGATGGCGGGCGCAGCGGTGGAGATGTGCAGAAGGCCAAGGGCTATGAATCCCAAGATGGTGGTGGTCATTGACCAGGAGGGCATCTTCCAAACAGGCTCTCAGGCTCGTCTGCCAGGCCGAGCCGAATCCCCTGAACCTGGGTGGCAAGCCCTTGGAGGACGCCGCGCGCCCGATGCCAATTTCGACGGGCCACCACCAAATCGACGTCCTTGGTGGGCCGGCCCGCGCCGGCCAGATTCAGCGCGATGCCGCCAATCGCACGAAACCGAATTCGGTTTTTCCGGAGGAGGCTGGCGGCCATTTCAAACGCTTCCGTAACGGCAGGATGCATCATAGGCTCAGCGTCAAAAAGCGCGTCCAGGGCATGCCGAGGCTCAATGGTCTGTTCCATCAATGTTTCCTATCGCTGTTCGGAAAAAATTGATCGAACTGGCCGGTCTCATTGATGTACCAGACGGAAACCGTGAAGGTGAAAACGAATCTTGTGGGAAGCCGTCGCATAAGCCCTTCTACGCGTCGGGGGTGTCTTTTCAATGTGCATTTCCGGAAGGATCGGTTGTCAGTTTTCAGTGGTCAGTTGTCAGTGGCCAGCGGCAGGTGGAGCGAGGTTCCTGCCGAGCTTTCGTCGTTGGCATTGGCTCGGTGGGAGCTTCGCCCCACCGCCGTTAGCCGAGGGTTATCACGAATCATGCATTACGTTTTACGTTTCACGTTTCACGCATCACTAACGCTGCGCCAGCCGCACCCGAAAATAGGACGTTCCGTCGCAGCAATTCGGAAGCGTGGCTTCAAGGCTGGTCGATTTTTCCGAAACCGCGGTGAAGCCGTCCCGCGCAAGCGACGTGGAACGTTCGAGCACGTAATAGTGCACGGGCGCCGCCGTGCCCGTGGTGACGTTGAGCAGCGTCGCGGACGGCCCGTGCCACTTCACCGTCAGGGAACCGTTGTTGCGGCTGATGCTCGTGATGCGCGGCAAAGGATGGAATCCGATCACTCCGCGCACCGGCAATTCCGCCTCCCACGGATCTGAATTCCACATCCGCATCCGGTTGTCCCCGCTGCCGCCCCAGCTCGTCCGGTAGCGCACGAACTTTCGTCCGTCGTCCGTGATGAAGTACCCGAAAGCCAGCATGCCATGAACGTCTGGGTTCGCTAGAGGCATGTTGGCCAGCGGACGGGACACTTCGCGAAAGTTTTGCAAAAAGAGCATGACCGGGTAACCGGCATCGATTTCACGCTTCAAATCCTCGAACGTGAATCCTTTCCCGGAGGGAACCGTCGGGTTGAAATCGGTCAACTGGGAGAAAACGGCACAATCATAACCGCGATGCTGCGTCCAGGCGCGCAAGCCCGAAGGAATGTCTCGCACCGCCAGTTCGCCCTGGGGCGGCGGCGTGTAGTTCACCCGGCGATCGCCTGCGCGATCCCAGTACGTGACCGCGTAGGCGTCGATATTGCCGTCGCATTCGCCATCGAGATTGATCCATTTGTTCTGGCTGGCCCCCATGAAATCGCAAATCGAATCGGGCGCGTGTTCCGGGCGGCCATTGACCAGGTACGGATCGGGCGCGGTGCTCTCGTAGCTGTTGATGCCCTCCGCGGTGTAGAATCGCCAATAATCGTCGATGTGTCCGGGTTGGTTCGCGGGCCGGCCATCGAATCCGGCTTTCGTGGCCCACAGGGAGCGAATGCCTTCATTGGAGCGGTCGCTGTCCAGAGGCGCGACCCCGCCCGCCGTAGGTCCCGTGTAAAGATTCGGAAGTCCGCAGCGATCCCAATAACCCATCAGATTGCCGGACGCGGTTCCAAAACATCCCGCGTACCAGGTGTAATCCGGGACCTCGGTGAGCAGCAGGTTTTCCGCCGCGGCAACGAACCGGAGCGGAAGAACCCAAAACGCCAAAACAAGACTCGCAAACTTCAGTTTCATTTCACTGCCACGGACTGGAGCCAGCAACCTAAGCCGACAGGCAGGGTATCTGGTTAGCGACCTGCCTTCAACCTCTGATCCTGCATCTTCAACCTGGCCATGAACTGTCTCTTCGGACCGTGGCCTTTAGGCGACGTTAGGCGCCTTCACGTCGAACTCCAGAACGTGGCAGGAAGCATCTGAAATCTGCGGTCCGCACGGTTCAGGAGGCCGTGGAAGCCTCCCATGAATCAGACGGTAGGGCGAGCCTGTACCCAGCGAGCCGAGTCGGACGTGGTCCAGGCACGTCGAGCAGCTCGCCGGGACGGACTCGCCCTACCGGGTTCACGGGCCGAGTGCATGGTTCTGAAACCAAGGCAGCTTCCCATGAACCGGTTGGGACGGATTTCACTCCGTCCCTGACTTTACTCTGCAATCGGAAAGACAATTTCAGGGACGCGGTGGAACGCGTCCTTACCAATCTCTGTGTTAGGGAATCTCGGAATCTTGCTTCGGGTCTTGCTCTGCCCTCCTTGAAATGCTAGTCCTGACGCGACCCAAGAACATATGTTGGGACAGAGAGTCTCCCGCTCCGTACCCTCGGCTGCCTTTTGCGTCCTTTGGGCGCTCCAATTTGAACTGAGTTCCCCGGCTCAGACCTCCCGGACGGACGGAACGGTTGCCGCCCAGGCCGTCGCACATGAGCTGGCCGCTCAAGCCTCCGCGCTCTTCGAGAAAGCCCCCGCACTGATCAGACATTTCGACGATCTGTCTGAACGCGAGGTGGAGCAACGCTGGCAACGGCAGCAGAATTACCAGAAATTTCTCGCGGAGAAAGCCGAGGACAAATGGTTCGCGGCGCTGGTGGACGATTCCTTCGCCATCCTGGGACGGTTCGCCACCTGGAATGGGTTTGTCGATTTCTTGCGGGAACACAACGCGCTCGTGGACGTCTGGAGCTATGGCGAAGGCGGAACCGTTCCAGCCCGGCGCATTCCAGCCACGGAACTCTGGAAGCTGAAGAACGAACCCCGCGAACAGCCGACTTTTATCACCGTCACCTGGCGCGGCGCTTCGACGGACGAGGTTCGGACCGCACAGGTCGAATTCAGTTTCACCGCGGCGGAGAAGGCGCTGGCCGCACAGCAAGCTTATCAGCGGCATCGTCAGTTCCAGATCACGATGCAGAACGTCCTGAGCGCGCGCGACGCCGGCGGCAAACTCAGCGCCGTCGCCCAGTGGAACGCGCTGCAACAGGCCGTCGAGGACGGGTCGATTCTCCTCGCCGAACCGCCCGCAAGACCAGCGCGCCCGCAGGACTTGTTCGTGGCCGTCGAGTACGAAGTCGATGATTCCAACCATTTCGCGAAAGCGGTTCGAGGAGGATTACGCTTACGGAATCGACGGCGCCCGAATCCTGGAGCACTTCAGGACCAAGGAGGAAATGGACCGGGAAATTCGCGCGGGCCGGATGGCGCCGATTGGCTACGTCAAAGTCCCGGACGGAAAAGGCGGGTGGCGCGAAACCAATCTGGCGGTTTTCGCGCACGAGATTCCAGGGGGCAAATACAAAGGCCGGATGGTGCTGATCATTTACGGACTGAGGGCTTACGAGGATCACTCCCGATACGTCGAGCGCGAGTTGCTCCGTTTCAAGGAATTTGAGAAAGCCCTGCAGAACGGCGCCGTCATCGAAAAACTGGAGGACGCCGAGGACCGGGCCGAGATTCCGCCGGAAGCATTCGAACCCAAGATCACCGCCGGCCCGGAGGCGGTGGAGCGTGTTTACGCGCCCTTGCTTGGCGGCCTGATCGAGATCAAACGCCATTCCCAACGCCGCGCCTGGCATTTGCCGGCCACCACCAACGATCTCGCGCGCGCCGAAGCGATCCGCCAGGAACTTGCGCGCGGGAACTTCGGCGTGAACCAGGACGACGCGCTCGTCGGCGTGGACCGCTCCCACAGCACGTTCCTTTATCGCAAAGTCGTGAACGGAAAGTCGCGGCTGATGAAGCTGACGGTCATTCCGAGTTTGAAAGACATCGAACGCGAACTGCAAAAGGCGGAGGAAGGCTGGCGCGTCGAGCAGGCGCGGCGGGACGTGGCGTTGAACCGGAGTTCCGCGGTGATCTTTCTCAACGAAGCCAAACTCGTGAACGGCCGGTATGAAGCCGGACCTCTGCTGGCCGCGGCGCAGAATGAAGTCTTCGGCGCCGGCGTGATCACCAACGGAGCGAACTTGCAGGCTATGATCGATCGAATCCATCGACTCCCGGTGAAGGAGCAGGCCCGGATCAAGTTGAACAATTTCTCCGCCACGCTGGTGGAGTTACTGCCGCCCGGCGGAGGCGAGCGGCGCAAGTTTTTTTTGACGATGGAATTTCCCGGCGGCGCAGTCCGGCAGCAGTCCAGGAACCCGCTGACGGGCGAAACCGAGACCCAGCACTACGAGCACGGTCTCCTGAAGCGCGTCGTGACGGAGAAGCGGATCGTCGAGATCGATTACAGCGAGCGCGCCGAGGAAACTCGAAGCCGCACGCACTTCAACCTGGGCAGCCGCGAACGACCGATTCCCGGCCCGCTGCTGTCCGAGACGCGCACGCTGGAAATCTGGCATCCCGATCCAGGCAAAGCGAACGCCGATCCGCACCAGCCTGCCATCTCAAAACTGAAATTCGATCATGTCACCGGCCTGGCGAGCCGCGAAACTTACGGGCTGTTTGCTCTGCCGGTCGCGGTTGCGGACGACCAATTCATCATGCGCAACCGGTTTAACAGCTACGGAATCTTTCAGTCAGGCTCGGTCGTGGAAAACGGCGCGGCCGAGCCGGATTTTGCACGCGCGCTTTCTGAAAAGCTGCTCAACCCGGTCGCGGGCCGGGAGAGGTTTCGCCTCAATGGAACGGCGGGCGAACTCGCCGATAGCTCCTTCCTTGCGACCGAGAATTTTCGGACCACGATCGAGCGAGTGGACCTGACCCGGCAACGCACAAATGTCGTTGCGTTCGACAACGCCTGCTTTGGCAGGAAGACCCGCGAGAGTTACGCCGACCGATACGACCGCACGAATTCGGTCGAAGTCAGCACGATCTATGAATACGCGGATGATTTTTTTTATGGACTGATCCCGCGGCGGGCAGTGACCCAAAGCGCGGCCAACGATGTCCGGTTGGCCGAGACGCGGACGCAAAGCTACGATCCCCGCTCACGGCGGCTGACCGGAACTGTTGAAGATTACACGGGCAAACTCTCCACGAACGTTTGGGATTCCCGTTGGGAAAGTCCAGTCCATGTGGAAACGGCTGCGCGCCGGACGGTGACGGTTTTCAATCGTGATGAAACCGCGGCCACCGGCGCCACCGTCAGCCGGGCGTCCGGCGAAGAGCTGAGCCGGTTTGCCGGCCAATTCGATCCGGCGGCGGCGAGCTGGCGCATGGATCGGACCCTGTGGTTTCGTCCCGGAATCACCAATCGCACCGAATCGGAATTCTACAGCGGATTTGGACGACTCATTGCCACGCGGTCGAGTGGCCTCTTTGAGGCGCGGCCAATCTACAATCGCGACGGGATCGAGGAGTCGCGGCGCACGTTTCGCCGGAACCCGGCCTCGGGCCAATTCGATCTGCTTGCTCACGTCGAAGAGGACTACCGCTGGGACCATGGCCAACGCGATGCCCGGATTTGCCGTTGTTCAGCGACGGAGCGGAAGCCAGGACCTACTACGACCGAACCCGGCTTTACAAAGCGCCCCTTTACGCCGTGGATGCGCGAAGTGGAAGCGGGATTCCGGTCACGATCAACGGCGCGGCTCGGTCTTCCGTGATCAAAGTATTCTCAACTCAGGCGGACGGACTGGAGAACCCGACAGGCGCCAATCCGGGCGCAGAGATCGCACTCCGAATTCAGGCCGTCGATCTGCGGGGTCTCTTCCAGCACAAAGTCGCGCGGCAGAAATTTGACCGGGCTGGAAACCTGCTGGAGGAAGAGGCGACTTTGATTCCAAGCCTTGGCCAAACGAACTACACCGCCACGGCGCTCTGGCGTGCCGGCGCCAACGCGGTCCCCTTTCAGAGATTCACTTGCCATTACGACTCCGGTTGGCTCGTCGAACAAACAACCCGGCCCGCCGAAGGACGGAGTGTTGCGTTCACCAATCAAGCGCCCGCCGCGACAATCAGGAACTGGCCCGTCAATCGAGGCGCGTGGAGGCAAGTGGTCACGAGAATCGAAGGGCAGCAAGACGCGGCCACCGGCCTTGTCCCGTCGGGAGCGGGGTGGCACGTGTTCCGGCAGGCGCAAGCCCCGCGCGAGCTGGAGCGGAATCCGTTTTTGCCGGATCGCGCCGATGCCTGGGCCGAATGGACTCTTACCGAACTCGATTCGGAAGGCCGCCGCCTTTTCGATTCGAGGACCGTTTATGATGCCCAGGGCCGCGCCGCGGTGACAAAAACGACGAAAGGGACGAGCACTGGAGAGCTCGCCGCGAAATTCGCCTATTCCATTGTACCTCCGCTCCACGAGGTTTTGAGATCCAACACGGTCGCCCAGGGGAGTAGCGTCCTTCCGCTTGGGACGGGGGGCGCGACCGATTTTTCGGGAGCGGACTTTCTGTATGTTTTCGTGGAGAGCCGCCCGTTCCACGGAGAAGGGCGCGCGGTCGATGAAGCGATCCCGCTCACCACGAACGGCCCCCTCACCCGTCCTACGGACACCCTCTCCCCCTCGGAGGAGGGACGGGGTGAGGGGGTCCGTTCGTGGGAGAGAGGGTCTCCGCAGGACTGCTGAAGGGGATCGCGGAAGAGGTCCGAATGCCCGTCTGGGACTCCTCATCACGGATGATCGAGGTCGCACCGTGACGGTTGGATCGGAAAATGCCGCGGGTGAACTGCCCTTCTGGTCGCTTCATCCCTCGCACGTGAAATGGCTGCCGAACAAAGTGTTCCCCAAACGCGCCGTGGTTGCGGATGCTCCGGATTCCTTGCGCCCGTCCAACCGGATTCTGGCCGTCTGCGTCCCCGAACTGGCGGCGAAGGGATTGAACGTTCGGCGGCTCAACTCGATCGCGCTCCAGATCACGACGGACCGGGAGACGTCCGTCAGCTTCTCGCCTGTTTATCGCCTGGCGCACGATGGCGAATTCGTTCCGGATCACGACTATCTTCCCGCCACGCATCGGGAAGAGGCCATTACCGGAGGATTCACGCAATTCGCCTGGAGTGACACGCTGCCGAAGCCGGGGAAGCCATACGCCGGTTACGGCCTGAATGCGGTCGTCGAGTCCGGTGGTTCGCCAGTGGCTGTGACGCGCGAGCCGGTGCGCGGCTCGGAATATCGGAATCTGATCGTGGTGGACTACGCCAACGCAGACGCTCCCCGTCCGCTCTATGCGGTGTCGCCCGACACCGGCCGATTCGTTGAGCACTACAAACTGCTCAAAGATGGAGGCGCCTCCTACGTCTTCACCGTGGCACAGGGCTTCGCGCTGCCGAAGCTCGAAGTGTTCGACGCCAAAATCCTCGATGACGAAATCGCGGCGAGTCGCGTTCATTACGGATACGATTACCGCGTCACCGTCCGCTACGCGAAGGGGAGCGGCCTTCTGGCGCAGACGCTTGCGACCTTGAACAATCGGATCGGGGCGAACCTGTTCAAACAGGGAGGCGAACAGGCGGCGCAATGGCTTTCGGCGCCACGGCCAACGAGCGAGCCTTCCAGCCGTTACCATTATTCTCATTTCCATCACGCCCACATCCAGGCGCGCGACATCGACAAGCTGCCTTTCCTGGCGGAAGCCATTCTCCCGGCGCGCCCCCTTCCCTGGAACACCAATGCCTCGGCGCAGGCGCCGGCAATCGAAGTGGACCGGCGCAAGCTCGGATTGGAATTGTTGAAGTTGCAAGTGACGAAATATCCGCCACCGAAATCAGGTCCGATTCCCGCCGCGCTCTGGCCTTATCTGATTCCCACCTCACTCATCTGGCAATCGAAGATCACCGCCGCGCTCGCTGAGCAGGAAGCCTGGCTCAGAAAACATATCCTGGCGCAGGTCGAACGAAGCGGCGTCGTGCCTCAGGACGTGTTCGAGATTCAGGACATCAACGAAGGAACGACGGATTTCGGAGTCGAGCGTGCGAGCGCGGCGGAGGATTGGCTCGCGTTTCTGGAGGCGGCCCATCGGATGGGCGTTCCTCCGGAGAAAACGCAGCGTTGGCTGGAGAATCTGGCGCGCGTTCATGGCGTCCAGGTGGGCCGGAACTGGGGAATCGATTTCAGCCTGCCGGCGCTGCGGCCGCCGGTCATTTCCTCTGCATTGACAGCCAAGTTTTCGCGCGTGGCCGGGCTGATCGGGCACGAACAGGCCGCCGCTTTTGCCAGCGGCCAACTCAGCGCGCTCCGAACGGCCGAACGTTTCCCCAGCTTCAGAACAGACGCGCCTTCGACTTTGCCCTTGCCGTCCGGGCAAGGATTCTTCCTCTATCCCCGGACCAATCTCCAGTCCTGGCCGCCGGCCTACAGTGTCGAAAGCGAGATTCTGGGCGCCGGACAGAATCTCGCCGCAGCCGCGCTTCCCTCCCCCAATGAGGCGGCGCGCCGCGGCGGGAACCGAATTGGGCTCGGCCAACACGGCGAACCGCAAAACGGCGGGCTGGCGCTCGATGATTTGACCGTCTTCGTTCTCATCGCGGCCGCGTTTTACGGGTTCATTTTATCAACCGCATTTTTTTGGTGGCTGTTCCGCAGCCTCCGCGGACAGAAGAAATCCGGAGCGGCCGCCGCCGATCAATTTCTGGTCAGCCAACTGGTGCCGGATTCGGTCATGCAACGGGCCGAAGAACGCTGGGCGAAACGCGTCCTGGGCGCGCAAAGCCCGGGGAACGCCGAGAGAACGCGCTTCTCCAACGCCACGGTCGAGCAGAACTTCCTCATGCGACTGCGCGCCATCTACAAGCTGGTCCTCGAATGGCGCCGCCAGGAAAACGGCTGGGACGAGGACGATGCGCGCCTGGCGGAAGACGACACGGACGAATGGCTCAATGGCCTGGACGAGTTCGCCAGCGTGGTGGGCCTTTACATGCGCTGGGTGATCAAAGCCGGCGCCAAGGACGGGTTCTCGAAGAAGGAAGTCCTCGAAGAGAACGAAGACAGCAACCACATCTGGTCGCGCCTGGTGATGTATTTGTCCGAACATTATTGGGGATTCCTCACCCTGATGAAGACTTACAGCAATCTGGTCACGCATCAGGACAAGGCCAATTGCTACGGCCAGATTTCCCAATTGCTCCAGGCGCTGGGCATCCGGCAGCGCAGCCAGGGCTTCGACGCGCGGAAGCTCTTCAACTTTCCCGCGAATCCTTCGGCGATGGACCTGCTCATTATTCAGAAACCCGGGATGACGCTCAGCAAGGTCATGCTCGAAGCTTCGTTGAAGCTGAAAATTCCTTTTACCCACCTCGTGGGATTCGTGGAGAAATACAAGGAGTTCAAACGCCGCGAGGAACCGCACCCGGTCCATCCGTACCTGATCGAGTTTGCGAAGATGCTGCCCCATTTCCTCTTGATGGGCCTGGGCGCGCTGGTCTGGTACAATCAACGCATCGGCGACAGCGCGATCGTGCCTTATCTCTGGTCGGTGATCAGCGGTTTCGCGCTCAACCCGGTTTCCCTGGTCTGGGCCTTGCCGTTGTTGGGAAGCCTGGCGGCGGCGGTCGCCGCCCACGGCGTCCGCGTTTATCGATTTGAAGGCAGCCTCCTCTCGCGCGAGCAATCCCGGTTCGTGCTCGATGCCACGCTCACCAGCTTTTTCATCAAACGCGACTCCGCAATGCCGGGCATCAAAACGGGCCGCGCGTGGAACCCGAAGCCTTACCAATGGGCAAGCTGGGGACTGCGCGCGGTGGCGTTCACTTTTCTCGGTCTGCAACTGCTGCGCGAGCCGACGCCGAGTTTCGCCACGTTTCTCGTGGTCAAAGGACTGCTCGCGATGCTCGCCTTCGCGGAAGTGCTCGCGATCATCCTGCCTCTGGCCGCAACGCTGCTCAGCAAATACCTGCAAGACCGCGTCACAAGGCCTCCTGCAGCGTCCCCCTTCACCCAGTTTCTCAACCGGCTGAATCTGACGGCGACCACGCCCGCGTCGCCGCTTTGGCTCTCGATCAAATATCACACGCAGCCGTCCGTGCCGTCGGGCGGTTTCTGGGGCATGATACAGGCGGTGGTGTTCTACTTCGTTCTCGCGGCGGTCTTCTTTTTCGTCGGCGGCTATCTGTGCCAGGAGATTCTCTCGTTGTGGTTCACCGACACGTATCTCCTGGCGTCCAACTGGAAACTTTTTCTGGGGAGCCTGCTGTTCTGGAACACCATGTATCTTCTGCGTTACGGGCTGTTTGTGTTGTTCACCGGGATCGCTTCCGCGTTGGCGGCGTTTCCGATCAAGGCCAGCCTGGGTTTGCTCGCGCTGGGTTACGCCGTTTTCGCGTTGTTTTCGCCGGTGCTGAACGTGGACGCGAATGCCTATTCGTATTGGAGTTATCCGATCCTCTGCGGAGGCATTCTCCTGGCCGGGTTTGAAAGCTCAATTCTCGCCGCGCTCCGCCGTGCCCGATTGATCGATGCGCGAGCCCCAGCATTCCCTCCCCACGAACCTGATTCAACCACCGATGACACGGATCACACGGATAGGACCACTTCTGCATCCGCGAAATCCGCGAAATCCGCGGTCAAGACATCGGTTCAGGCGCTGGGCGTTGTCTATATGGGCGGCGACGATCTGTCTTACCAGAAACTGACGCCGGCCTTGCTCATGGACCGCTGGAATCTGTTGCGCGATCGACTGGCGTCCGACGCCATCGGTTTGCTCCACGACATGGCGCAACGCCCGAATCCAGCCGTGCTCGAGGGCTGGTTTAGCGCCTTGTACGAACTGGAAAAGAAATTCGACGTCACTCTCTGGCATCCCTCCCAGGTTTGCCTGGCGGAGGAAGCGCCGCGCTTCCGCCCCGAACTGGGACTTCATCTCGTGGTGCAAAACCAGGAACAGCGCCAGCAAATCCTTCACGCCTGGCATATCCGGCGCTGGCTCGTGACCATGATGTCCTCGGCGGGCCACGCGCAGGACACCGCCGTGAATCTCGTCGATATCGCCCTGCGGCTCGCCCGCGAAGGTCTCGCGCCCAACACCGTCTTTTACCTGATCCAAAACAAATACGATAACAATGACAGCAATCGCCCGGTCCAGACGGCGTACGACAAAGGCGAATTGGGCCAGCGCAACAAACTGGCGCGCTTGCTGAGCGAAGCGGCGCCGGGCGCCCGCGCCTACAGCATCCAAAACTGGACGCCCTTCGGATTCAAGGCGGGCGGCCTCACGGGCATGGATCTGATTTACGAGGAGTCGCTGAAACTGACGACCATGCTCTTGCTCGATCGCAACGCCACCGTTCACGACCTGGACGCGCTGATGGAAGATCTCGCGCGCGCACTGGCCGATCCGGACGTCATCATCGTCATTCCGGGCCGGGGCACCACCAACACGCTCACGCCCGTCGGCCAGGGTTCGCAACTGGTCGAGGAAGGCCACCGGTCGTTCCTCAAGGGACTCATGTCGATGCTCGGCGGCACGGCCAGCGAATCGGTCGGCACGGGTTGGGGAAATTGCTGGCCGTTTTTTATGGGCGCGTACAGCGGGCCATGGTGGATTGGCAAACGCCCAAAATGCCGATCACGTCGCGGATCCAACGCGGGTGCTCCTTCGCCGCGCGCGCCGAAGGCCTGATCGGATTCGCTCCGCACGCGGTCGGGATTTCCGAGGACACATGGGCGGTGTCGCAGACGGCGCACAACGCGATGGCCTTTGGCGCGCGCGTGAAGTTTTTGTTGTCCCGCGCGTTCTGGCACAAGATTCGCGAGACCTGGAGCCACGCGGAATGGCTGGCTTCTTTCCCGCGGTGGTCGGGCGGTTACCTGCAAATGATGCACGACCCGATCATGCAACGGATCAACGATTTCGGTTCTTCCTCCGTGTTCGCGAAAGAAATCCGCGCCAACAGCGGGCGCAATTTTCTGACGGCGCCGTTTGCGTTGTTGAACATTCTCCTCATGCCGCTGGCGATCCTGCTCGACCTCGCGCCGTTCGTGCAAATCCTGGTCGTCCTCTGGAATTTTGGATTTCTGATGAATCAGGTCCTGACGTTGCACGGGCTGAACACGTATCTGGAGAGCGGCGTATTCTATCGCGTCCCCGCGTTGCTCGTCGCAGGAGCGGCCGGGCTTGCGGCCTATTTCGCGCCGGGGCTTCAGGCCTTCGCCCCGGGATTCATCGCGCTGGGGTTTCTGTGCGGCGGATTCATCGTCGGCCTCAACCGCTGGCTCTACTCGCGCGTGCGCGACATCGTGCTGTTCGGGCCGCAGTTGGTGCTGCACGCGCTCGGCCAGTGCGTGCGCCAATCGCTGGAGTTTGTGCTTTCCGGCGCGGCGCCCGCCGATGCCAAAAGCGTGAACATGGCGTTCCGCGCGTGGGTCGGGCCCCGCGAAGACCGCCCGCTCGACACTTACCCGCACTTCATCAATCTGAAAACGGTCGTCTGGTTCGTCGGCTTGCCCTCGGTGGTGCTGAATCTCTTCGCGCTCTCGAATCTGGACATGCTCAACGTCCTGTTGCTCCTGCCTTCGCTGCTCTTCAGCGTGAGTTTGGTGGCCGGGCCGTTCATTCTGAGGCCGGCCCTCGGGAAACCGATGGGAAATTGGATTGTCATTCCCAAAACACTGGCCTGGCTGGCAGCCTTCCTGTTTTACACGATCATTTCCATTCTGATCGGGAACGGCGGCGCGCTGGCCTGGCTCGGTTCGACACTCGGTCTCACGCTGTTGGCTGCGGTGCTCGTCCAGGGCGCGAAATATCTTCGATTCCGAAGGGAGCTCGGCAAGCTGGCTCAGGAAGCCGAGCGTCTCCTGGTCGCTTCCGGGATAGAAGGCAAGGCGGCCCAAAAGCTCGCCAGGGAGATCCTCCAAATTGCCGGGAACAATCCGGCGCAAATTGCCGCGAGCCTGGAACGCGCGAACGTTCCGCTCGAAAAGCGCTCCGCTCTCTTGCATTGGGCTCAGGAGAAGCTCGGCGCCGCCTTGCGCGAACCGGTTCAGGATCTGCCACAGGATTTTTCATTCCAGAGCCGCGCGATCTCGGAGTTCAAGCGCGCCTTCGTGCTCGCGCTGCTGGTTTTGGTCTGGTTTTTCATTGTGCCCGTGCCGGGGCTCTTTGTCTTCACCGCAGCCGAGTATCGAATCTCGGTGAAAATGGGAGCCATCCTGACCGGCATGTTGAGCGCAATCGGCGTCGTGCTGGCGGGTTTCTGGATCGGCCGAGTCGTGCAATGGCTCGACCGCGAAGGGGTCCGTGACGCCGGCCTGAGGCCGCGCGCGGCAAAAGCCTATCGCGCTTTCGAATCACTTCTGGCGCTGCCCAATCGACTGACGCCCCAGGAAATCTCCAGCCTGTTCGCGCTATTCGCCGATCTCAAAACCTATCTCGACCAGCGCAGCTACGCCTATGCCTGGCGCACGCTGGGCCAGGCGGAAGCTCTCCTCCGCGCGTCCCAACCAAAGCATTGATTGCCTTCCGCCCAGGCAACTGGGTGATTAAAACTGTCGGTCAACGAAGTCTTCTCCCTCTCTTCCCAAAGGGAGGAGTGGGCTGGGAGAGGAGGTGCGTTGGCTCGGGTCAAGCCCAAGGCTGGCCGGAAGAAGGAAGAAGCTCTCGTGGGAGCAAACGGCGCGGGAGATGGCTGCGGTAAAAGATATGGCTGTTCGGCGGCATCGTCACGGTGCTCGGTAGGTGCTCTGCACCACATCGCGCATCACGACGAGGAATCTCGGCCAGTCCTCAGCAGAAAACTGCTGGAATGCTGTCATGACTCTGGCGTGAATCCGCTCCTCGTTTGGTTGGCGCAATCGCGCTATCAAGATCGCGTGATGCCGCTCATCGCGGTGCTCTGCAAATCCCTTGTCCGTCGTGATGAGCATGCGTCCCTCGGCTTGAGCAAGCCACCAAAGCTCGTCATCGAAGATTCCCTGTCGCGAAGTGCCGCGAATGTCTCATACGTCATGGCCCGCAGCGCGAAGTGCATCGGCGGTGACGGCCGGGATGTTCTCGTCCACGAAGATTTTCACTTGGTCAGCACCAAGTCATCCAGCGGTGTCACCTGCTCCTCAGCAAGCGAGGCGGCATAATCCAAACAAGCCAAAACGTCGTCCCGTGTGAGAGAAGGATATGCTCGGAGAAGCCCTTCGATTGTATCGCCGTGTGCAAACATACGAACGATCTGGTGCACGGGGATGCGGGTGCCGGCAACGCACGCTTGCCCGTGGCAAATCTTCGGATGAATCGAAATCCGCTCGTTCATATGAACAAAGATACTGTTCAACCTCCCTTTGGGAAGGTCCAAATGGTGTCCAAATGAGGGTGGCCTGCCACGGTCCACAGGCCCCTTGCGCGGAGAACGCCCGAATGAAACAGGTTCTTGAATTGTTGAATTGTGAGATGTGACCCCGATTCAGGGAGGCGTCGTCAGACACGCTGAAAGGGCACACTCACGGGATCAATCGCGTCGCCTTTAGTCCGGATGGAAAACGGCTGGCCTCGGCTTCTTTTGATAAGACCCTGAAGATTTGGGATGCCATGACAGGCGAGGAAATCCTGACGTTGGAAGGGCACGCCTACGAGGTCCGTGGATTGATGTTTAGCCCGGACGGGAAGCGACTGGCGTCGGCGAGCGATGATCGGACGGTGAAGCTTTGGGACGCCATGACCGGTCAGGAAATGCTCACGCTGAAAGGACACGTCGGCGGAGTCAAAGCCGTCGCGTTTAGTCCAGACGGAAAACGGCTGGCCTCGGCTGGCGGCGAGTATGACAGAACAAAGCGCGGAGAGTTGAAGGTGTGGAATGCCCAGCCGCGTTCCGAGGCCTTTGCTCCATAGGCGACCCCATGGCCCTCGTCGAGTCCGCCACGCATGGGCCCAGCCGCCCGATTGCTCCGGCAAACCATCGACCGCGACGACGAGCAGGTTTGTCTGGTCACCGACGCCGAACCCAACGAACCGGACGGCCCCCAACGGCTGAATCTCCGAAATCCCAGAATCCTGAAAGTGAACTTCGGCGATGGCGTGGCCGTGGCGAAAGGGTGCCTGGAGAATTGGCATGCATGCATACGGCCCCTGAACCTGGTAGGGCGAGTCCGTCCCGGCGAGCCGCTCGACGTGCGTGGAACACGTCCGACTCGGCTCGCTGGGGACAGGCTCGCCCTACCGGGTTCAGGGGAAGTATCTGACGCACACCGGTTTTGGTCATTGGAATTTGTTTCGGAATTCGATATTCGGAGTCGGATTTCATATGCATTATTTTGCCAACCATGGCTGGCCGCTTGGGCATTGATTTCGGGACGTCCAATACCGTCGTCGCCGTCTGGGACGAGGCGCGGCGCGAAGGCGTCCCGGTGCACGTGCCGGACTTTGGCCGGGTTTGTGTGATCGGCGCCGCCGAGAATTCCTCGACGAGTCCCGGCGCTGAATCCATTTCGATCATCCCGACTCTAATTCACTATGCGGAAGATGGCCGGCGCTGGATTGGCGAACAGGTCTGCCAGAAGAATCTCGCCGCTTCCGAGCGCACGTTCAGTTTGATCAAACGTTACATTGCCAACCGCAGCCCCGTGGCCCGGCGACTCGGAGGGAAACCGGTTTCGCACTTCGACGCGGGAAAGGATTTTTTATCGGCGGTCATCATGTTCGCCGCCGAAGAATTGAACGTCCGCGACGAAGAGGTCGCGCTGACCGTTCCGGTCGAAGCTTACGAACATTACGTGGATTGGCTAACGCGCACGGTGGAATCGGCGGGACTTCCCCGCTTTCGGCTGATTGACGAGCCTTCCGCAGCTGCGCTGGGGTACGGAACTCACATTCAGCCGGGCCACCTGTATTTGATCTTCGACTTTGGCGGCGGCACGCTCGACGTGGCGGTCGCGCTGGTCGAGGAGGAGGACAAGTCCGAATCCGGCCGCCGCTGCCGGGTTCTGGGCAAAGCGGGCCGGGAACTCGGCGGCAGCACCATCGACACGTGGCTCTTTCAGGAAGTGCTCCGGCAGAACAATCGGCTCGACTCCGATGACGATGTCCGGCGTGCGAGCGCGGAGTTGCTGGCCGCCTGCCGCGCTGCCAAAGAGAAACTTTCGACGCACGAGCAGGCAGTCGTAAAGGCGGCAAACCGGGCGGGCGGCGCAGAAATTTCCGCCGAAGTGAGCCGGCAGCGGTTCGAGGAGCTGCTGGACCGGCATGAAGTCTTCAGTCAAATCGATCAGACGATCCGACGCGCCCTGAATGCGGCGCGCGATCGCGGCTACGGCGAAGGCCAGGTCAAATCGGTGCTCATGGTTGGCGGCAGCAGTTTGATCCCCTCGGTGCAAAAGACTGTGCAGCGGATTTTCGGGAAGGAACTGGTTCGGCTGGAGCGTCCGCTCGACGCTGTGGCGCGCGGGGCGGCCGCCTTTGTGGCTGGCGTCGATTTTTACGATCACATTCAGCACGATTACGCGATTCGTTGGTCCAACCCTCAAAAAGGCGACTACGATTACCGCGTCATCGTCAAGCGCGGCACGCCTTACCCGACCCGAGATGCGATTGCGCGCCTGAGCGTTAAAGCGTCCTACAGCGGCCAAACCGAGCTGGGCATCGCGATCTTCGAACTCGGCGAACGCCATGCGCGCGGCAGCGAACCGGTGGTGGAACTGGTTTTCGATCCCGGCGGCGCGGCGCGCGTGATGGAAGTGACGCCGGACGAAGAAGAGCGCCGGAGTTATTTCTGGATCAACGAGCAATCACCGACGTTCTTGCGCGCCAAGCCGCCCGCCCAGCAAGGCGAACCCAGATTCGCGGTGGAATTTGGAATCGACGCCCACAAACGCCTGCTCATCACGGCCCGGGACTTGAAAACCGGCCAAGTGGCCTTTCGCGATCATCCGGTGGTGAAGCTGGTGTAGAACAAACAAACAGCGCCGCGTGACTCAAACGGACGGAGGGGCGTTCGATCAGTTTGAAGTTTGCCTGCAACGCGGCGTTCACTTCGCGCTCGAAATATCTGGGGCGAACGTGGAGCTTGGGTTCGACCAAAAGGAGCTTGCCATTGGGATTCAGGGCTTCGTGCATCTCTGCGAAGAGCGCCGCAACACCCGGAACTTCATGGAATCCAGAACGCCGGAACGAAATCGACGCGGGTTGGCAGCGCGATGGTATCGGGTTCGCATTGATGCAGTTCGACGCGATCTTGCACGCCGGCTCGCACGACGCGCTTTTGAACCTTGGCCAGCATGGCCGCTTGCACATCAACCGCGATGACGTCTATTCAAACATTCGAGCCTCGACCGTCACATTCGTGGGCAGCACGTCGCTGAACTCTCGCGCAATCCCGTCGGCGACCAGGGTGCCGGAAATCTTGAGTCCGGGCGTTCCGGTCAGATTGAGGCGCATGATCGCCGGGACTGGCCGACGAAGCCAAACGCCGAGCGCAGCCGCGAGCAGCAGAATCAGAATCGCGATCAAGGTAACGTTTCTCTTGTTCATGGCAGGTGGATTCAACGATCTTCTTCAGGCGCGCCGGAGCAAACCAATAACGCGATCAAATAACCGGCGGCGGCTCCCACGGCGGTCACTCCGATCACAATGAACGCCTGAAGGGCGAGAGGCACGTCGGCATAAACGAGAACGACGGCGAGCAGCCCGTAGATGAACCCCGCCCGCCAGCCTGTTGCAGTCAACAGTTTCTTCATTCTGGTTCCTTCACAATCTCCAGGTCGTTGAATTCGTGCATCCGCGAAATCCGCGGTTCACACCAATTACCAGGTTAATGCATCTGACCAGACCATGGCCATCTCATCACGTGGACTTGAATCGGCTATTGGCCGTCACCCTGTAGCGGGCTTGGCCGAATTGCGCGGGCCGAACAGGATCGTGCCGAGCCGCACGAGGGTTGCGCCTTCTTCGATCGCCACCTCGAAATCGCCGCTCATGCCCATGCTCAAATGAGCGAGCGGCGCGCCCAGAGCTTTTTCGCAAGCTTCCTTCAATTCTCGCAGGCGCCGGAAAACGGGCCGGACCTTTTCCGGTTCGGGCGACCAGGGCGCCATGGTCATCAAACCGTGGATTTCCACGCGGCGCAGCTTGTTCAGGGCCGGGAGATCGGCGAGCAGTTGATCCGGCTTGAACCCAAATTTCGAGCCTTCGCCCGCCACGTTCACTTCAAGCAACACGGGCATCGTCTTTGCGAGCTTGTCGCCCGATTTGTCGATTTCCTGCGCGAGGCCGGCGCTATCGACGCTGTGGATCATCTCGAAGAGTTGAACGGCGTCGCGGCTTTTATTCGATTGCAGATGGCCGATCATGTGCCAGCGGAGCCGGCCCGAACACTGCGGAATCTTGGCCTTCGCCTCCTGGACTCGATTCTCGCCAAACAGCGCCAAGCCCAGGTTGGCCGCTTCCTCGACTCGAGCCGGCGGCTGGCCCTTCGTCACGGCCAGTAAAGTGACCGACGCCGGATCGCGCCGCGCCCGTTTGCATGCTGCGCGGATGCGGGCGTTCACCATTTCCAGATTCGCGGCCAGGTCCATGCGCGGAGAATCGGGAAAGCGGTTCGAGATGACAAGCTCGCAGGAGTGGGAACCGTACAGGGTGTTGGAGTAGTGGGGTAAAGGAGTCCTGGGCACCGTAGCGCTGAAAGCCTCGATGCTCGGCTTTACGACACAGAAAGACGCTCAGGCGATGGTCAAGCCGTACGGGACAAAGGGCACAAAATCAGCCGTATTCAAAGTGGCCAGCCTCGCTCGGCAACGAATTGCAGCGGCGGCGATCATACAATCCTGAAAAATTCTGGAACGACGTCCGGTCTGGTTGAATAGCTTTGCGGCCTGTTCTCCATCTCCCTGCTGAAGGGATTCAATTGTCGTCACGGTCTGTCGCGCGGCTGACTCGGCGGATGAAGAGAGAGGCCCGAAAAGGAATTCTCCCCAAGCAACGGCGCTCATTGCCAGAGTTTCTCTTGCCGCAAGCCAGCTCAAGATCATGGCCTCCGCCGACGAACCGGGCACCAGGGCATCCACGAGATAATTCGAATCCAGATGGACCATGAACCGCGTCTCAGCGGCGAGCTTCACGAATGGTCGCCTTCCAAACTTGTGCCTTTTCTGGCGTGAGTTGCAGTTGGCGCTGAAGCTCTCTGAACGCCTCCAAAGGCGTCATCGACGACGTTTCCGTAGGAGCCGACTCAAGGATTGTCAATAAACCACTGCCAGTTTCAGGAAGCTTCCCCGGTTCCTTGGGCAAAACTCTGCCGTGGTCAATCTGAACTTCCAGCGTCAGGTAACTCATGTGGGAAGCCTACCAACTCGCGTATTGCCGTGCGAACAGAATTTGCCTCCGCCACCTTCCGCCGCTTCCGCCGCCGTGACTCGATTTCTTGAACCGTGGCTCAAAGTTTGTCAGGGTCATCGCCTCTGATGAATCCAACGCGGACCATTCTTGCCGTTCCCTGGCCGGCTGGCGCCTTCGGCTTCGCCGCGCCAAGTGTCAAGACTGCGTCCCTGACGTTTCTCCTGCTCATCGGGATCGCCTGTTGTCGTTCGGCTGCAACGCACGCCGCACCCACTATTCCCGACCCGCGACACATCCACAACGGCTGGGTCATTCCCAGCGAAGGTTACGCGGACCAACCTTACATCGTGAAAACCGACGACGGGGCCTGGTTGTGCGTGATGACCACCGGCAAAGGCGTGGAGGGCGCGGCCGGGCAGCACGTCGTCTCGATGCGCAGCACGGACCGGGGCCGCACCTGGGAGAGCATCGTGCCGATCGAACCGGCAAACGGTCCGGAGGCCAGTTACGCGGTCCTGCTCAAGGTTCCGTTCGGCCGCATCTACGCCTTCTATAATCACAACACGGACGGTGTGCGCGAGGTGAAGCGCGAAGACCAGGGCGTCTTTAAACGCGTCGATTCGCTCGGTCACTATGTCTTCAAATACAGCGATGACCACGGACGCACCTGGTCCGCGCAGCGTTATGCGGTGCCGGTGCGTGAATTCGAGTGCGACCGCCACAACGTCTATGGCGGCAAGCTGCGTTTCTTTTGGAACGTGGGCCGGCCGCTCCTGCTCGGCGACGCCGCAATCCTGGTGATCCACAAGGTTTGCGCCATGGGCGCCGGGTTTTTCGCGCAGTCGGAGGGCGCGTTTCTCAAGAGCCGGAACCTCCTCACCGAACGCGACCCGAACAAGATCACGTTCGAGACGTTGCCCGATGGAGACATCGGCCTGCGCACCCCGCCGGGTGGCGGGCGCGTCGCCGAGGAGCAAAGCATCGTGAAGCTCAGTGATGGGTCGCTCTACTGTGTCTATCGCACGATTGACGGCTGGCCAGCCAGCGCTTACAGCCGAGATGGCGGTCATACGTGGACGACGCCCGCTTACAAGACTCACTCGCCAGGCGGGCGGCGCGTGAAACATCCGCGCGCCGCCAACTTCGTGTGGAACTGCGGGAACGGGCAGTTCCTCTACTGGTTCCACAATCACGGCGGCCGATTCATCGGCGAACTGGGCGCAGCCGGCAAGGCCGGGCGCAGTCCTTATGACGATCGCAATCCCGCCTGGCTGATGGCGGGCCGCGAAGTTCAAACCGCTCAAGGCTTGAAAATGGAATGGTCGCAGCCGGAAATCCTGCTTTACGACGACGACCCGTTCATCCGGATGAGCTACCCTGACCTGGTTGAGGACGGTGGCAAGTTCTACGTCACAGAAACTCAGAAGACGATCGGGCGAGTCCACGTCATCTCGGAAGCGCTGATCGAAGGCCTGTTCAACCAGTGGGACAATCGGCGAGTGGCCGCGAATGGACTGTTGCTGAACCTGGAAGGGCCAATGCCGACGCAGGTGCCGATGCCGCGGCTCCCGGATTTCCATCAACGCGATGCCAAATCTGAAGATCAACGCGGCAAAGATTTGCGGGCGGGATTCAGCGTTGAGCTGTGGGTCAGGCTCGATTCGGTGGCGGCGGAGACCCGGTTGCTTGACAGTCGTGACGAGACAGGCAAGGGCTTCCTCATCTCCAGCACGGCTTCCGGCACGATCCGTATCACCCTGAATGATGGCCGGCAGGAATGTGGTTGGGAAAGTGACCGTGGCATGCTTGAGGCAGCCAAGCTGCAACATGGGGTCATCACTGTGGACGGCGGACCGAAGATCATTACGTTCGTCGTCAACGGCGTGCTCTGTGATGGCGGCGAGGAGCGGCAGTTTGGCTGGGGCAGGTTTAGTCCGAACCTGCGCACCCCAACCGGCGCCGCCGCGGCGAAGATCGCCCCTGCGGTTGGGTCGCTGCGCATCTACAACCGCGCTCTGCGGACCAGCGAGGCGGTGGGCAACTTCCGCGCGGGGCCGGCTTTCGCGCGATGATTTGGCCTGACGGTTTTGGGGCGCTGCTGCGCGCGCGTGGTTCTTTCCTCTCTCTCCTCGCGAGGAACCAGTGGGGAGAGAGGTAGGGCGAGCTGTCCCAGCGAGCCGAGCCCGACGTGTTCCGTAACCCCTCAGTTAACGACGGTAACGGCGGTGGAGCGACGCTCCTGCGGAGCTTTTCTTCGATGGCATTGGCTCGCAGCCTCGCCCCACCTCAACTACGTTATTGTGCAAACCCTGAGATTGGCGACAGATCGAGCGGAGAACCGTAGCGCAGATTTTCAATCTGCGGTATCGCCGATTTCCAATCGGCAGGGCGCCGCGGGACGCGTCTTTTCAGTTTCATAAGTCCAGCACGTTGGGGTGTTTGGCGTGAATGAGCGCGTGGAGTCGTTCGCGACCGCCGCGAGCTGAATTGAAGCGGCTCTGAAAATCCCCCGTGTTGCATT
>Ga0194120_10000691_pt1 | contig 63582 bp, 50 predicted proteins | sample TA2MahCa65mmetaG_FD_148642 | JGI IMG/M metagenome (GOLD analysis project Ga0194120, IMG submission 148642) | Freshwater microbial communities from Lake Tanganyika, Tanzania - TA2015019 Mahale Deep Cast 65m | ecosystem: Environmental > Aquatic > Freshwater > Lake | place: Tanzania: Lake... | reverse complement strand
GTGGCGTCGAGGGTGACGTCGACGTCGAGGAAGTCGGTGCTGACGCGGGCGCGGCGTCCGTCGGTGGTGGCCGCGATGCCGTTGATGGTCGCCGCCATGTTCTGCCCGATGTCGCGGATGCCGTTGGAGGCGCTGCCGAACACCGTGCCGGAGCCGGCGGAGGTGCTCATGTTGGTCGCGGTGGCGTTGGCGATGCCGCCGCCGCCGGCGATGCCGCCCGCGTTGACGACGCGGACCGAGACGAACTGGTCCTTGCCCCACGCCGTGCTGGTCAGGCGGATGCGTGTGTTGGTGGCGGAGGAGGTGGTGGCGGAGACGCCGGTCACTTCCTTGTAGGTGTTGATGGCGGCGACGATTTCGGTGATCTTGGTGCCCGACGCGAAGGAGAGTTCGCGGGAGCCGAGCGCGCCGCCGACCTCGATCCGGAAGGTCGAGCCGGTGGTGAGGTCGATCTGGCTGGCCATCATCGACATGTAGAGGACGGCGTTCTGGGCCGACTGGGTGACCTGGACGTCGACGCGGAGGTTGCTGCCGGCGAACTTGGCGCCGTTGATGCGGAAGTCGGTGACGCCGGCGTGGACGCTCGACGTCTTGAACTCGAAGGTGCCGTTGAGGAGCTTGAGGCCCTGGAAGTTGGTGGAGCCGCTGATGCGGTCGATCGTCTGGAGGATCGAGTCGACCTGGAGCTGGTTGGCCTGGCGCTCCGTGGTGGAGAGGCCGGCCTTGCTGGCGGTCGCGGTGAGGAGGCCCTGGAGCTCGGTCAGCAGCGTGCTGACCTCCTGCAGGCCGCCCTCGGCGATGTTCACGACCTGGTCGGCGCGCTCCGAGTTGGAGACGGCGGTGTTCATCGAGCGCAGCTCGGAGCGCAGCCGCTCGCTGGCGATGAGGCCGGCGGGGTCGTCCTTGCCGCGGCTGATCCGCAGGCCCGTGCTCAAACGCTCGAGCGCCTGCCCGAGCGAGAACTGGTTCTGCCCCAGGACGCGCTGAGCGATGAGCGCCTGGACGTTCGTGTTGATCCGACTCATGGAGGTCCTCCCTGAACTGGACGGGCCAGAGGCCGGCGTCGTCTCGTGTGGGGCTGGCCGGTTCGGCCTTGGGCCCCGGGTCTTGGGCGACACGCCCTCGACCGCCCCTCCCCGGGGTCCGTCCCGGGGATGAACCGGCCCTCTTTGTCCGAGGCTTTCGGTTCGGCGTGACGGATCGGGAGGAAGGAGGACCGGCTTGAGCGCGGCGGGAGGTTTCTGCGGCGGCAACTTGCTTTGGGGGGTGGCGGGGCCCCTCGACGTCGCCCTGGGGTGAGCGTGCGCCGGCCCCGGCGGCGGTTCTCGGACCGAGGGGCGCAAAGAACGACCGCCGCGACGCCCAAGGGCGTCGCGGCGGCGAGGGGTGCCTGGTTGGATCGCCCGTCAGCCCAGCAACTGGAGGACCTGCTGGGCCTGCTGGTTGGCCAGGGCCAAGGCGCTGGTGCCGGCGCTGGCGAGGATCTGGGCCCGGGTGAGCTTGCTGGTCTCGTGGGCGAAATCGGCGTCGCGGATGACCGACTCGCTGGCGGAGAGGTTCTCGAAGGCGGCCTGGAGGGAGCGGATGTTGGTGTCGAGGACGTTCCGGCCGAAGGCGCCCAGTCGGCCCCGGATGAACGAGACCTCGGTGATGGAGGAGTCGAGGATCTCAAGGGCGGAGGAGAAGTTGCCGCGGTCGACGCTGTTGCGGATGTCGTTGCTCCCGCCCTCCTTGAGGGAGTTGAGGAACTGGACGCCGCTGCCGACCAGGGTGGCGCCGAGGTTGGAGGAGGCCATGGAGGGGATGCCGATGCTGGCCTGCTGGAGGGCGCTGACCTCCTGGCCCAGCTGGAAGAGGGCGCCGCCGCCCGTGACGTGGAAGGTGTTGATGGGGGCCTGGGGCCGGATCGCGAGGGCCTCGCTGAGCATGAGGTCGACGGAGAGGCTGGAGGAGTTGAGCGTGATCTGGAGCCCGTTGCCGACGGCGAGCACGCCGTTGACCAGCGCGGACACGTCGCGGCCCTTGTCACGGGCCGCGACGGTCAAGCCGGCCCAGGTGGTGAGCGGGCCGCCCACCGCGGTGTCGTCCTGCTTGAGGAGGCGGGTGTTGAAGAAGTCGGGGTTGGGGGCGTTCTGTCGGCGGACGCTGACGAAGGAGTCGCGCCCGTAGGCGGTGGACTGGAAGACGATGCCGGAGACGCCGCTGGCGGCGGTGGCGACGGCCTCGACGCCCGTGAAGGCGGTGTTCTGGTTGATCGCGTTGATGACGGCGGCGAGGCTCTGCCCCGAGGCGATCTGGATGGTCTGCACACCGCGGTTGCCGGCGACTTCGAGCGTGACGGCGGAGAGCATGACGCCGGCGGGGATCGTGTCGCCCCGGTAGAAGAGCTGGCCCCGCTGGGCGCTGGCGACCACGTCGATGTTGACCTGGACCGCCTGGGCGCCGGTGAACGTCGTGTTCCAGACCTTGGCCTTGGTGATGGCGCTGGCCCGGACCCCCGAGAGCGAGTAGTCCATGGTGCCGTTGAGCAGCTTGAGCCCGCCGAAGCTGGCGGTGTTGCTGATGCGGGTGATCGAGTCGATCGCCGAGTCGATCTGGAGCTGGTTGGCGCGGCGTTCGTCCTGGGAGTTGGCCCCGGTGTTGGCGGCCTCGACGATCAGCGAGCGGATGGAGTTGAGCAGGTCGCCCACCTCGGCCAGGGCGGCCTCGGTGGTGGCGATCACGCTGTTGGCGCGTTCGGCGTTCTTGATGCCCTGGTTCACGCCCTGCAGGTCGGAGCGGAGGCGCTCCGAGACGATCAGCCCCGCGGGGTCGTCCTGGCCGCGGTTGATTCGCAGGCCTGTCGCCAGCCGTTCGAGGCGGAGCGTGAGCTCCCCCGAGGTTCGGTTGAGCTGGTTCTGGGCGATGACGCTGGCGATGTTCGTGTTGATGCGGGTCATGGCAATCCTCCGTGATTGCGACGGGTCGCGTGCGTTCGAGCGGTGCGCGGGTCGTGGGCCTTCGAGGGGGAGTTCATGAACGGTTCAGGTGGCGGACGCCTGGCGGGGTGCCGCCGGGAGCGCGGTGGGGGTGGGCTTGAGTCGCGGCGGGGGCGGGGTCGCCTGCTCCGCCAGCAGCCGAGCCGTCCGCCCCGGGGGGCGCGGGTCGCGCCCCGAGGCCCGCGGGGGCCCGGGGGAGAGCACGGCGCCCAGGGCGGCGACGTCGGGCCCGGCCAGACGGGCGGCCTGCTCGTTCTCGCGCCGGATCGCCTCGTACACCTCCTTGCGGTGCACGGCGATGCGCGTGGGTGCGTTGATGCCGAGGCGGACCTTGTCGCCCCGGATGTCGACGACGGTGATCTCGATCTCGTCGCCGATCATGATTGTCTCGTCTCGCTGCCGTGACAGCACCAGCATGCGTCAACTCCTCGGAAACTGCGGGGCCGGCGCGGACCGTGCGGGTCCGCGTCGAGGCGTGGCGGGAGTGGCCGTTTCCACCCGGGCGCCGGCGCCGTGCCCCATCTCACGGGCGTCCATGTCCGTCCGAGCCGGCGGGGGACCAACGCCGAACGGTCCCTCGGCGGCGCCCGGAATCCGTCCCGGGCGGTGCGCCCCTCACGCGGAGGCGGCCTTGGCCGCCGGCGCGATCCGGACCAGGGCGTGGCGTGTCGTCCAGCGCTTCTCCGCGAGGACGAACTGCTCGCCCGTTCTGGTGAGCGTGTTGACCACCAGCGGGCCCTGCATGTTGCCCGTGAGCTGCTGGTCGACCTTGTTGACGATGATGAAGACCTGGGCGTCGGTCAGCGAGGCGAGCCCGAGCTCGTCGAGCTGCTCCTGGCGGATGGGCACGGAGAAGTCCTGGACGAAGAGGGCCGGGTCGGTGACCACGAAGGCCAGGCCCGGGTCGTCCAGCGACTGAAGCCAGAAGAAGCAGGCGTCCTCGCCCGGCTCGAGCAGGCAGTAGCGCCGGCACTCCGCGAACCCGAGGAGTCCCTTCGGGAAGGTGATCACGCGGTCGTCCGCGATCTCGATCACCCCAAACCGGGTCGTTCGAACCTCCATGACATCGCTCCGCGTGGTGCGGCCGACTCCGTCGGATCGACTCGCGCCGGGGGACCGCTCCGGCCCCGCGGCGCGCGACGTCCTGTCATGAGCCCGGGCCGCGGCCGCGGCGGCGCCGAGCTTCGATCCAATCCCGCGGCGGGGGCGTCGGCCCCGGCCCGGCGTCTGGCTACCCCAGGAAGTCCAGCAGGCTCAACGACCCTGCCTGGCTCGTCACCCTCAACCCCGCCTCCAGCTGCGTCTGCAGCAGCGAGAGGCGGCTCGCCACCTGCGCGAAGTCCACGTCGCGGAACTGGCTGCGGACGGTCTCGCTCAGTGAAGCCATGTCCGTCTCGCGTGCCTCGGCGAACCCGACCCGCTGCGCGAAGGCGCCGACCAGACCACGAGTCTCGGCCAGGGCCCTCGCCGCGCCGTCGATCCGCTCTCCCGCAAAGGTGATGCCAGACCGGTCGTTGGTCGTCAGCGATTCGCGAAGATCGATCAGGTCGCTGAAGAGGCTGTCCACCCGGATTCGGGACCGGTCCTCGCCCACGAGGCGGGCGTTGGTCGCGTCCCAGACCCCGTCGGCCAGGCCCAGTTGCCCCGCCGCCGGTGAGTTGTTCTCCGCCACCACGCCGATCCGGTTTGGGAACGAGGCGTTCTGCGTCAAGGCGATGCCGTTGGCCCCGTCGAGCAGGCGAGCCTCGAAGTCCGCCGTCGTGATCCCCGCGGCGGCGGCCTGGGCGTTGATCCGGTCGATGACCGTCTGCACCGTCGCCACGTCCTGCGGCCCGAGGTCGACCGTGAACGAGCGTCCGTCGCCCAGGGTGATCGCCATGTCGGTGTTGAGGCCGGGGGCGGGCAGGCCCGTGGTCGGATCGGTCCGCCCGTCGACGATGCCGACGCCCGCGCCGAAGTTGAAATCGGAGAGGCGCGTGTCGGGGGCGAGGGTGCGGATGCCCAGGCGCGTCGCGGTCAACCCGCTCCCACTGACCTCTTCGATGGAGAGGGAGCCCGTCCGCCCCGCCGACACCTCGTTGATGACCTCGATGGAGTCGCCGGCGGCGTTGATCCGCACGCGCACGCCCAGGTTGGCCCCCTCGATCAGCCGCTTGACGTCGCCGATCGTCTGGGCGGCGGACAGGTCGACCACCGCGGCGGCGCCGGCGTTCCTGATGCGGACGGAGCCCAGGGCGCCGCTCACGCCGCCCATCTGCGAGACGGGCGTGTGCAGCGTCAGGCGGGGGTTGAGGTCGGCGCCAAGGGCCGACGCCGAGGTGAAGACGATGGGCGTCGCCCCGGCCAGTCCCAGGTCCTGGGCGACGGTGCCCGGCCCGACGTCGTAGAAGCGCAGCTCCGGGGGCGGGGCGCCGCCCACGACGTCGATCGAGATGCTGCCGCCCGAGACGCCGACGCCCCCGGGGCCCAGGACGGTGACGCCCTGGTCGGTCTCGTACTGGCGGATGGCGGCGGTGAGGCGGTCGAGCACGTCGCCGACGGTGTCGGCGCCGGCGAGGTCGACGGTGGCGCGTGGGCCGGCGCCGAAGGAGAACTCGACGGGCCCGAGGCCGATCGGCACGCCGCGCCCCCCGGCGAGGTCGGCCAGGCGCGTGGCGGGGGTGAGGTCGGGGTCGAAATCGACGGTGCTCTGGACGCGCCTGGAGAGGGCGCCCAAGGCCCTGCCGGGCCCGAGGGTGAGGGGGACCTGCGAGGCCAGCCCGAGGTCGGTGGTGAGGCCCTCTCCCTGGGCGACGGCGCGGTAGCCGCCGCGGAACTCCTCGATGGGGAACACCCCGGGGGTGGATCCGCCGAAGACGTGCCCCGCCACGCCGCTGCGCCGCGTGATCTGGTAGAGGGCCGAGAGCATCTGCCCGATGACGACGGCCTGGCCCTCGCGTTCGGAGGCGCTGGAACTGATGCTGAGCTGCTGGCTGGCGATGTCCTTGGCCTGGAGGGCCAGTTCGGAGACGTCTCCCAGGGCGGTGTCGAGGGCGCCCAGGGCGGCGGTGGCGTGGGAGAGGTTGCGGAGCCTCTGGGCGGAGCGTTCGAGCTCGTCGTCGAGGGTGAGGATGGTCGCCGCCCGGATGGGGTCGTCGCTGACGCGGGCGATGGCGACGCCGGTGGCGATCTGCTCGCGGGCCCGCAGAAGGGCCAGGCCCGTGCGGTTGATGTGGGCGAGCGAGGCGGTGCTCTGCATCATCGTCGAGACGCGGCCGAACTGGGCGGGGGTGATGGTCATGGCGTCAGACGAGGCCGATGAGGGTCTGGAACATCTCGTCGGCGGTGCTGATGAGGCGGGCGGCGCCCTGGTACTGGCGCTGGAAGCTCAGGAGGTTGATGGCCTCCTCGTCGAGGTTGACGCCCGAGACCGCGGCCCGCTGGGCGTCGAGGCTCTCGCGGACGACGGTGGCGGCGAGGGCGGCGGACCGTGCCCCGGCGGCCTCCGAGCCCACGAGCTGGGCCGCGTCGTTCCACGCGCCCTTGATCGTGCGGTCGTTGAGGGAGGCCAGGCGCCGGTCCTGGAGTCCGACGATCGCCAGGGCGGTGCCGTTCTCGATGAGGGCCGTGCCGTCGAAGCGCCCGAGCATCAGGAGCCCGGGGTCGGCCTTGAGCTCGCCGCGCACGCCCATGTCGCTCGCGGAGGTGCCGGTGAAGTAGGCGTTGACCCCCAGCACCGCGAGCACGCCCGAGGAATCGTCGCGGAAGGAGAAGTCGAGCCCGGAGTCGGCGTCGACCCGGAGCGATCCGTCGGGGGCGAAGGTGGCGCTGAGGCCGGGGATGGCGTCGAGAGCGGCCCTGATCTGCTCGGGGGTGGTGTCGTCGCCGGTGCCGGGCTGCTGGGCGTTGTTGAGCCCGTCGAGGTCGACCTCGATGCGGACGGTGGTGACGGCGCCGGTGGCCTTGTCGCGGACGTCGACGGTGAACCCGCCGTTGACCGCGCGGAAGGGAAGGGAGGCGAAGGCCGTGTTGGCCGGGTCGTTGATGGCCCGGGTCCTGTCGGCGGAGGGGATGCCCAGCGTGCCCGAGGCCGACGAGAGGCGCGACGCGTTGGCGCCCGTCGAGTGCAGCCTGTTGACCTCGAAGATGAGGCTGGCGGCGAGGCGGTCGAGGTCGGCGATGGTGCGGTCGATGGCCCGGTCGCGCCCGGAGAGCAGGGCCCCGATCTGGCCCTCGCGCACGTCGAGCACCTGCCCGTCGGCGCGCGAGGCGACCAGCACCCTCGTCTCGTCGCCGACCGTCTCGCGCCGGATCATCAACCCGCGCGAGGTGGCGCCGAGCACGACGGGCGCGGAGCCGATCAGGACGTCGAGCTGCCCGCCACGCTCGATGGTCGAGACGTCGGCGAACTGGGCCAGCTCGGTGACCAGCTGGTCGCGCTGGTCCCGCAGCGCACCCGCCACCACGCCCCCGACCTCGGCGTCGGCGATGCGCCGGTTCAGGTCGGCTACCTGCGTCAGCAACTGGTCGGCCCGCTCCACCGCCGCCCCGAGCTGGCGGTCGGACTGCGAGCGCAGGCGCGACAGGTCGTCGCGCCGCGACCTGACGAAGTCGGCCAGGCGCACGCCCTGCTGGATGACCAGGGCCGGCGAACGCCGCCCGTTGGCCGCCTCGGACCACGACGAGAAGAAGGCGGACATCTCGCTGGACAGGTCGTTCTCGCCCAGCTCGCCCAGGATCGTCTCGAGCTGCGAGAGCGTGGAGAAGACCTGCCCCGACGCGGCCTCGCTGGACACGCCCGCCCAGATCCGCCCCTGCAGGGCCATGTCGATCTGGCGCTGCACGTCGGAGACCTGCACGCCCCGACCGACGGAGAGGCGGCCGTCGCCCTGCCCGGCGATCCCGGTCAGGCGGGCCACGCCCCGCGAGTATCCGGGCGTCGAGACGTTGGCGATGTTGTTGCCGGTGACCTGGACGCCGATCTGGCTGGCGATCAGGGCGCTGCGGCCGATATGGAGGGCGCCGGTCAGGCTCATGGTCAGCTCGTGAGGTCCAGGGAAGAGACGACGGTGACGTGGGCTTCGACGGCCCCTCGGCGGCCGTAGGTCTGGGCGTGGCTCAGGCGCAGCGCGACCTGCTTCATCACGCCCTCCACGTGCCCCATCAGCGAGCCCGCGGCCAGTCGGATGACGCTCAACTCCTTGCGCACGCGCTCGATGAGGTGGCGCAGCTCGCTCGCCAGGGCCAGGAGGCGGTCGCGTTCGGCGGCGCCGGCGAGGGCCGCCAGTTGCGCCAGGGTGATCGGGCCGCCGCCGCGGCTCCGCCCGGGGGCGGGGGGCGCCACGCTGTCAACGAGCCGCCGGCGGTCGTCCTCCAGACCCGCGATCCGGGCCAGGCGTTCGCGCTGCTCGGTCAGGCACGCGTCCATGCCCGCCGTGTCCGCCGCGCGGATCGCGTCGCGCTGGCGCGAGGCCAGGTCGAGCAGGGCGGCGTGCTCGGCGATCAGGGCGGTCAGCAGGCCCTCGATCCGCTCGGCCAGCCCGCGGACGGGCGATTCGTCGGTGTGGATGGGGGCTTGGGTCATGCGCTGGGCTCCGCCTGTGCGCCGCCGGACCCGGAGCGGCTACGCAGATCGCGTGCCAACCGGTCCACGATGGGCCACCGCCCGGAGCGGACCAGGTCCTGCGCAAGTTGTGCGTCGGAGAGCGCACGGAAAGACTTCTCCGCCGGGGTGGGCCCGAAGGGCGGGGCCGCCCAGGAGGCGTTCCGCAGGTCCTTGAGCAGGGGCTGGACGAAGGCCATGGCGACGAACTGCTCGGCGGCGTCGCGGGCCTGGTCGGGATCGCGGCCCGCCCGCCTGCCCGCCGCGCGCCCCAGCGCGTCGAGGAAGGCGTGCTGCCGCCCGCGCAGGGCCGCCGCGGGGAACTGGTCGATCGGCGGCGTGGCGTCGGCGGGGGTGATCATGGGGTCAGTCGAGGACCAGGCGGGCGTTGAGGCGCCCCGCCTTGCCCAGCATCTGCAGGATGTTGATCTGCTCGCGCGGCTCGATGTCGAGCTGCTTGAACGCCGTGAGCAGGTCGGCGATGGGGGCGCGCCCGCCGTCGGGGACCCCGGCCTGCATCCCCGCCCAGCGCGAGCGGTCGATGCGGGGCTCCTGGGGCGTGGGGACGCGGTCGGGCACCACGGTGGTGATGGTCAGGTCCTTGTGGGTGATGAGGCCGGGGCTGATGGTCACGTCGCCCGTGACCACGATGGCCCCGGTCCGCGAGTTCACCACCACCTGGGCCGGCAGGTCGATCAGCGACGTGTTGACGGGGGCCGAGAGCACGTCGGCGATGAAGGCGCCGCGGTCGGGGCGCTCGGCCTCGGGGATCGTGACCCGCACCGTGAACTCGTTGACGGGCGTGGCGACGGGGGCCCCGAAGGCCTGGGCGTCGCTGTTGATGCTCATGGCGATCTGCTGGGCCGCCGACCAGCTCCGGAACGACGGGTTCAGCACGAGGTCGAACGAATCGCCCACCTCGGGCATGGTCACGTCGCGGATGAGCCGGGCCCCGCCCCGCACGCGCCCCACCGTCGGGGTCGTGGGGTCGTCCAGTTCCACCGCGCCCTCGGCGAAGGCGAAGACCGGGCTCCCCGGAAGGGGGCCCCGCAGCGGCGCCAGGTACAGCCGTCCGCCCTTGAGCGAGCTGGCGCTGTTCACCACCGACACGCTTACGTCGACCCGGTCGTCGGTGACGCGCCCGTCCTCGGGGATCGTCGCGGTCACCAGCACCAGCGCCACCGACTTGCCGCGCTCCAGCTCCTTGAGCACGCCCACGGCGTTGCCCTCGTTCTCCAGCACCTTGGCCAGCGGGCGGGCGACCACCAGTTCCTTGCCCGAGTCTCCCGTGCCGGGCAGGCCCACCACCAGCCCCATGCCCCGCAGCACGCTCTCGCCCCGACCCTTGATCCGCACCAGGTCCTGCACCTGGCTGGCGGGCGCCCCGGCCGCGGCGAGGGCGATGGCGACGAGCAGCACGCAGGTTCGAAGAAGCGCCATCCGCGGGACCTCCGGGGCGGAGGCACCGCAATCGGCGTGCCGGTGGGCGCGGATCAGAACGCGAAGATCGCGTCCAGCACGCGCGGGATCAGGCCCTTCTCCGACGAGTCCTTGACCCGCCCGTCGTTCTGGACGCTGATCGCCAGGTCCGCCAGCTGGCTGGAGAGGATCGTGTTGGCGTCCGTGACGTCGTCGGTGCGGGCGTTGCCCGCGATGACGACGGTCTGGACCTCCTTGTCCTTGCGGATCGCCCGCCGGGCCTCCAGCACCAGCACGCCGTTGGGCTTCACGTCGATGATCGTCGCGGTGATGCGGTCGCTCAGGCGGTCGGAGCGCTCGTAGGTGCCCTCGCCCTTGAAGGCGTTCTTGCCCGAGACGTCGACGCCCACGATGGGGCTGCTGGCCCCGCTCTCGAGCACGCCGTCCAGCAGGGCGGCCAGGTCGGGGAACTCCTTGAGCGCGGCGTCGAGGCGGTAGTCCTTCTTGGTGTCGAGCTTCTGCTTGCTCTGGCTCCGGCTGGTCTCGTTGATGATGATCGTCACCTGGTCGTGGAGCTTGAAGACCTTGGGCTTGGGGGGCTCGACGAAGAGCAGGCTCAAGCCGTCCAGCGACGCCGTCGTGTCCGGTCGCCCCGCCGTGTTCAGGGGCGGGCGGTCGTCGCGCAGGAACAGGCTCTGCCCGACCGATGGCGTGCCCATCGCCGCCAGCGCGAGGATCGCGAACAGTCTCATGGCGCGGCTCCTTCCGAGGGATCGACGATGACGGCCAGCCCCGGGGCCGAGACGCGGGCGCGGTAGGGCTCGCGGGCGGGCTTGCCGCGGCGCGAGGCGGGGGCGTCCGCCGGCTCGAAGGGCACGACGTCGCCCACCTTGCCGTCCGCCAGGGCCCGCGACAGTCGCTTGAGCGCCATCGAGCCCGACACCGCGTGCACGAACACCACGTCCCCGCGCCTGATGGCCAGGGGCTGCTCCACGTCCGGCGAGGCGATCACCTGCCCCGCGCGGATCCGCGTCCGCACGCTCGTGCCCTCCAGGGCGTCGATGGCGGCGGGCCTGGCCCCCGGAGAGAGCCACCGGGCGTCGGACGTGAACGACTCGGCGTCGAGCACGTCGCCGCGCCGGAGATCGCGACTCGCCACCGCGACCGTCCGACGGACCTGGGCCCTCACGCGGGCCACGCCCGCCGACACGACCCGGTCGCGTTCGTAGAGCGTGATCGCCAAGGGCATGCGGTCGCCTGTCGCCGTGGGCCTGACCTCGACGGTGCGTCCCTGGGTCGGGGTCTCCAGCAGCGGCCCGTCGCGGGGGTCGAACTCGAGGCGCAGGTCGTTCTCGTCCACGCCCAGGACCGCCGCCAGGCGCGGGGCGACGAGGGCCCGGACGGTGCCGGGCCTGTCCGGCGAGGGCTCGCACGCCTCGGCCGGCGTCCCGGGCGCCGGGGGGGCGGGGACCGCGGGCGCGAAGAGCCGGACGTGCGTCCCCGAGCCGTGGATCGTCAGGCGCACCCAGTCGACGCGGCCGGCGGGGAGCGATTCGAGCGCCCGCCTCACCGCGCCGGCGTCGATCAGCGTCCAGCCGTCGGCGCCGAGCGCGTCGGCGGGGAGGGGCACGTCCGCCAGCGTCGTCGCCGCCGGGCCCGTCAAAGCCGCGACGTCCCCCAGCCGCACGGGCGCCGACCCCACCCGCGCGGTCGAGCGCAGGACGATCGAGTCGGCGTGCGCCCCGGCGGCGAGCGTCGCGACGGCAAGGACCTGGGCGAGCCGGCGGTTCATGGCGTCTCAGCGATCAGCGGCGGATCTGGGAGACCGTCCGCAGGGCCTCGTCCGCCGCGCGGATCGACTGGCTGTTGAACTCGTACGCCCGCTGGGTGCGGATCAGTTCGATGAGCTCGCGCGTCGGGTCGACGTTGGACGACTCAAGGAACCCCTGCATCAGGCGCCCGCGCCCCTCGGTCCCGGGCTGCCCCGTCTGCGGGGCCCCGGAGGCCCGCGTCTCAACGAACAGGTTCTCGCCGATCTGCTTCAGACCCGCCGGGTTCACGAACCCCGCCAGTTCCAGCGTGCCCACCTCCAGCGGCTCGGTGTTGTCGGGCGTCTTGATGAGGATGCGCCCGTCCGAGGAGATCTCGACGCGCTCGGCGTTGGGGGGGATGGTGACCTCGGGCAGCAGGCGCCTGCCGCGGTCGTTGGCCAGCGCGATCTGCCCCTCCGAGTTGAGCGTGAAGGCGCCCGCCCGGGTGTAGGCGATGCCGGTCCCGCCCGACAGCTCGTTCTCCACCGTCACCCGGAAGAACCCCTGCCCGTCGATGAGCAGGTCGAACTGCTCGCCCGTCGCCATGGGGGCGCCCTGCGTGAAGTTGCTCTGCGTCCCCGACACCTTCACCCCGAGCCCCACGTACAGCCCCGTGGGGCGCTGGTCGCCGATCGCGTTCTCCACGCCCGGCTGGGCCTTCTCCACGTAGAGCAGGTCCTGGAAGTTCGCCCGCCCGGCCTTGAACCCGGGTGTGTTCAGGTTCGCCAGGTTGTTGGCGATCACGTCGAGCGAGGTGTTCAGGGCCGAGAGGCCCGACGCGCCGGATTGGAGTGCGTTGATGGCCATGGGCGACGGTCAGCGGGGAGTGGGGAACTGTGAACAGGGAGCGGTGAACCGCCGGGAGCGGGGGACTCAGGCCGTGCGGCCCAGGGTGTTGATCGCCCGCTCCATCAGGCGGTCCTGCTGGGCGATCAACTGCATGTTCGTCTCAAACTCCCGCCCGGCGCTGGTCGTGGCCATCATCGCACGGAACGGGTCCGTCCCCGAGCGCTCGATGAAGCCCTGGCGGACCGACCCTGACGCCCCGAACCTGGCGTCCAGGGCGGCGGCGGTGGGGCGGAAGAGGCTGTGTCCTTCCTTGGTCAGTTGCGCGCGGTCCAGCACGTCCGTCACCTGGATCCGCGCGATGAACCGCTCGCCCATGAAGATCGACCCGTCCCCCTCGATCCGGAGCCCGGGCCCGTCGGGGATGCGGATGGTGTCGTTCGTCGTGTCCAGCACGGGCAGCCCCGACCCGGCCGTCACGAGGCGACCGCGGGCGTCGCGCGTGAAGCGCCCGTCGCGCGTGAGGCGGATCGAGTCGATGTTGGTGCCGTCCGTCCGGGTCACGAAGAACCCGTCGCCCTGGATCGCCAGGTCGAAGGGCTGCCCGGTGTTGTCGAGCGAGCCCTGGCCGAAGCCGACGCGGTTGGGGGCCATCAGGGCCCCGCCCCCGAGCCGCTCGAGCATGGCGTCGCCGGGCAGGTGGGTCAGCCCGTCCTCCTGGCGGGCCGAGAGCCGCTGAAGGGTGGCGGTGAAGTCGGGCTTGAACCCGACCGTGTCGAGGTTCGCGAGGTTGTTGGCGTGGACGTCCTGGCGGTACATCGCCGTGAGCGCGCCCGACGCCGAGATGTACAGCCCGTAGTTCACGCCGTGGGCCCGCTCGCAAGCGGCGTGCCAGCGACGCCCCGCCTCCGCGTGCCGCGGGAGCAGCGCCGCCGACCCGGGGCGCCAGGCCCTCGCCCGCGCCGGGCCTTGCGCCATCACGCGGTTTGTGCGCTCAGCGACCCCCGCACCCGCCGCCGGGCTTGCCGCACGGGCAGCAGCCCCCCACGGGCGCGCTCTGGCCCGCCCCGGCGGCCCCCGTCGAGAACGTCGAGAGCGCGCGCTTGAAGACGCGCCCGCGCCCCTCCGGGTCCGGCAGGGGCTCGTCGGCCTGGGCCATGGGGCGCAGGGCCTCCACCCTCGTCCCGTCCTCCTCGCACACGTACTCGTACAGCGGCATGCCCGATCCCCTCAGCCCGCGATGACCCACCTGCCCTGGCCCAGCCCGCGTTCCACCTTGGTCTTGAACGTCTCGTACCCCGCACGCCCCATCAGCCCGAACGTCGCCTGCTTGCCCAGCTCCACGGCCGGCTGGTCGTAGGCGTCGATGTCCAGCATCAACCCGGCGTACGCCGTTGTCACCATCCACAACTGGATGAACTGCCCCACGTGGAAGGCGTCGATCCGCGGGAACCGGATCGTGAAGTTGGGGCGCTGGCTCTCGGTCAGGGCGTACTCCGTGGCCCGCTTCTCGGCGTTGAGGAGCTCGGCCATCGAGCGGTTCTCGAGGTACTCCAGCGCCTTGACCCCCAGCCCCGCCGGCATGCGCACGTCGGCACCGAACCGCTCGACCTCGACCAACCCGAAGACCTTGTCGTTGGGCCCCTCGCGGTAGAGCTGGACCTGGCTGTGCTGGTCGGTCGCGCCCAGGGCCTTGATGGGCGTGAACCCGGCGAAGACCTCCTGCCCCCGGCGGTCGACGCGCTTGCCCAGGCTCTCGGCCCAGAGCTGGCGGAACCAGTCCGCCAGCAGGTACAGGGAGTTGGCGTAGGGCATCATCACGTGGTTGGGCTTTCCCTTGCTCGACCCCAGCTCCACCAGCAGCCACGCCAGCATCGCCGCGGGGTTCTTGAGCAGTTCGGGGCGCGAGCAGAGCGGGTCCATGCTCGCCGCCCCGTCGAGGAGCCCGTCGACGTCGATGCCGCACATCGCCGCCGAGAAGAGCCCGACGGGCGAGAGCACGCTGAAGCGTCCGCCCACGCCGTCGGGCACGGGCAGCGTGGCGAGCCGCTCGGCGTCGCAGATCTGACGCATGGTGCCCTTGGCCGGGTCGGTGACCGCGACGATGTTGGCGGAGTAGGCCGGGCCCAAGGCCTTCCGCAGGGCGTCGCGCACGATCATGAACTGCCCCGCCGTCTCCGCCGTCTCGCCCGACTTGCTGATGACGTTGAACAGCGTGCGCTTGAGCCCGCCCCGGTCCTCGCAGGCGGACATCACGGCGGCGAAAGCGTCCGGGTCGACGTTGTCCAGCACGAAGAGCCTGGGGCCGGGGCGGGCACCATCGGGCATGAGGTTGTACGTCGCGGGGTTGAGCGCCGCCTGCAGCGCGATGTTGCCGAGGGCCGAGCCCCCGATCCCCAGCACCACCAGGTTGTCGAACCTGCCCTTGAGGGCCCCCGCCAGTCGCTTCACGCCGCCGAGGTGCTCGCCCCGCATCGGCTCGGCGGTGAGCGAGCGCCACCGCTCCCACCCCGTGCCGCGCGTCTTCTCCAGGCTCGCGGTGAGCGCGCCGACCGTCCGGGCGGGCTGGGCCCCGGGGTCGAGCAGCGCCGCGTCCAGCCCGTGCGACCCCACCCGGTCCGACAGACAGTTGGCGAACAGGAGTGTCAGCATGCGGGCAGGGTAGCCGGGCGGGAGAAGCGACCAGAGCGCCAAGCGACCAGATGGTCAGAAGGCGGGATGGACTACGGTCACGTGGTCACAGCGCCGGATCGGCGAGACGGTCGGTTCTTCAGCACGGCCAGTTGAAGGCGTTGAGGAACTCGAGCAGGTCGTTGAAGTCGATGACGCCGTCGTGGTTCAGGTCGGCCAGCGGGCTCCCCTCGTTGAAGTAGTTCAGGAACTCCAGGAAGTCGTTGAAGTCCACCACGCCGTCGAAGTTGACGTCGGCGGGGCACGGGATCTGCGCGGGGTTCATCCCGGCGTGGTCGGCGGAGATGGTCACGACGCAGGGGTCCGGGATCACGCCGCCCAGGTCGAGCGAGAGCGTGAGCCCCACGGGGATGTCGCCCACGTGGACCGGGGTCGGTGCGCCGATGGGCGGCATGGTCGCCGCGCCGAACTCGCCCGTGGCGAACGCCTCCGCCACCGCGCCCTTGACCACGCGGATCCGCAGCCGCCCCTCGGGCCTGACGAACTCCCCGCCGCACGACATCTCGAACGTCGCCTCCGTCGCGTCGATCCACAGCCCGACCGCCGGGGTGAAACGCGCCTCCCCCTCGCCGTCGACGTCGAGCATCATCGAGAAGATCTCGCCGCGCGTCTGCTCGCCGGTGAGCGTGTTCTCCGCGACGAACCGCACCGGGTCCCACAAGCGGACGGTCGGCGGGCTCGGCGGCGGCACCACGATGCCCTGCGTCACGCGCGACGCCCGCACGGCCCCCAGCGACCACGACACCGCGATCGGCGTCGCCCCCGGCAACGACGGCGGGATCAGCGACGACCGCAGGTCCGCCCGGCTGAACGCGTACGCCTTGCAATGGCGCCCGGTCCGCGCCTCGGACGCCTTGTTCCCGGCGCACAAGGCGACGCTGGTCGCCTCCGGACTGGCGACGGGTGCAAGCCGCTCCGCCGCCGACGGGCGGTTCCCCTTCGCCTTCGCCGACGGAAGCGCCGCGCACGCCCCCAGCCACTCCGTGCGGTGGGGATACGCCTCGGGCGCGGGGCGGCACACGGGGGCGATCACCGACACCGGCTTTCCGCCCCTCTCCACCCACGATGGGATCCGCGGGCGCGACGTCACGGCCCGGTAGCCCCGGCTCGGGAGTCGAGCGGCGGCGCCCCCGGTGCCGGGCCAAGCAGCGCCTTGGATGCGAAGCCGGCGCCCTACCCTCCGCCGATGATCCATCCGTGGCACGAGGTGTCGCCCACCGCCGACGGGCTCGAACTGCCCCGGGGGTTCCGGGCCGTCATCGAGATCCCCAAGGGCTCCAGCAACAAGTACGAGCTGGACAAGGGCTCGGGCCTCCTCAAGCTCGACCGCGTGCTCGCGTCGGCGGTCTACTACCCCGCCAACTACGGGTTCATCCCCCAGACCCTGGCCGAGGACGACGACCCCCTCGACGTGCTGGTCTACTGCACCGAGGAGATCCCGCCCCTGACGCTGTGCAACGCCCGGGCCGTGGGCATGATGACGATGGTGGACCAGGGCAAGCCCGACCACAAGATCATCGCGGTGCTGGCCGAGGACCCGGTGTACAGCGAGTTCCAGAAGCTCAGCGACTTCCCCAGGCACCTGATGCGGATGCTCCGGCGCTTCTTCGAGGACTACAAGCAACTGGAGGGGAAGACCGTGGAAGTCGACGAGATCATGCCCGCGGAGGCGGCCCACGCCATCGTCGACGACGCCCTGACGAGGTATTTCCAGAGCCGGCGCACGGGCAGGCTCTCGGGCCTGCGGACCTGACCATGACCGATTCGGGCCGACATCGCGTGGGGAAGGTCCTCATCGACCGCGACCGGATCGCCCGGCGCGTGGCCGAGATGGGGCCAGAGGTGGCGCGTCGGATCGACGCCGACGGCGGGCCGGGCGAGGGCGTGGTGCTCATCCCCATCCTGACCGGGGCCGTGGTCTTCGTCGCCGACCTCATCCGGCACATGCCCGTCCGCCTCAGCCTCGGCCTCGTCACCGTCTCCAGCTACCCCGGCGCCACCGTGGAGAGCAAGGGGGCCCGCATCCGCGGCGAACTCCCCGGCAACCTGGGCGGCAAGCGCGTCGTCATCGTCGACGACATCCTCGACACCGGGCAGACCCTCTCGGTCGTCACCGACCTGGTCCGCGAGCAGAACCCCGCCGGCGTGCGCGTGTGCGTGCTGCTCCGCAAGCCCCCCTCGGCCCGCAAGGTCCCCTTCGAGGCCGACCACGTCGGGTTCGACATCCCCGACCGCTTCGTGGTGGGCTACGGGCTGGACTACAACGGCTACTACCGGAACCTGCCCGAAATCGCCGAACTGGAGTCGGACTGACCCCGCCCGCCCATGCCGGCACCGGTCGCCCCATCCACCCCGACCCTCATCCCCCCGGGCGAGCGCACGATCCTGTCGCTCCGCCCCAGCCCCTGGCTCATCCTCTTTTACCGCGGGCGCCGCAACCTCACGTTGCTGGTTCTCGGACTGGCCACCACATGGGCCCTGCGCGCCTTGGGCGGCACGATCGGCGTCTCGCCGGCCTGGGCCGCGCGCCTCTTCTTCGGGCTCCTGGGCGTCCTCCTCCTCGTCGACCTGCTGGAGTGGGCCAACCGGCGCTACGTGCTGACGGATCGGCGGATGCTGCGCCAGCGGGGGATCCTGACGCGGACGGTCAGCGACGTGCCGCTGGAGCGGGTGCAGGACATCGGCGTCGTGCGCACGCTGGCGGAGCGGCTGCTGGGGCTGGGGTCGGTGGGGGTGAGCACCGCCGGGGGTCCCATGGTGCCGAGCTGGTGGCTGACGGTCGCGAGCCCGCAGGAGTGCCTGGAGCGGATCCGCGGGGCGATCGCGTCGGCGCGGGCGCCGGCGGGGCGTGGCCCGGGCGTCGTCGAGATCGTGCGCGCGCCGGCGTTCCTGGCGGTGGGGTTGGTGGGGGGCATCGGCTCGGGCAAGAGCGAGGTGGCGCGGCTGCTCTCCGGGCACGGGTTCGCGGTGGTGGATTCGGACGCGGAGGCCAAGGCGTGCCTGGACCGGCCCGAGGTTCGGGAGCGGCTCGTGGAGTGGTGGGGGGCGCGGGTGCTGGGCGCGCACGGTCGCGTCGATCGGCGTGCGGTGGCGGCGATCGTGTTCAACGACGCGAAGGAGCGCGCGCGGCTGGAAGCGCTGGTGCACCCGCTGGTGCGTCGGCGGCGCTCGGACCTGAAGGAGGAGGCGCGACGGGCGGGCGCGCGGGGCGTGGTGGTGGACGCGCCGCTGCTGCTGGAGGCGGGCGTGGACGCGGAGTGCGACGTGCTGGTGTTCGTGGAGGCGCCGCGGGCGCGGCGCGTGGAGCGGGTGCGGGCGGCGCGGGGATGGGAGGAGGAGCAGCATTCGCGGCGGGAGGCGGCGCAGATGCCTCTGGACGAGAAGCGGGCGCGTTGCGACATCGAGATCGTCAACGACGGCGGTCTGGAGGCGCTGCGGGCCCGCGTGGAGCGGCTGGCCCAGGAGCTGGGGCGGGAGCCGTCGGGCCGTCGGAGGCAGATTGACTGAAGTCGGGGGTCGTCTGGGCCGAGGATGCCTTGACGCGAGGGAGGCGGGTATACTGTGGTTGTCGTGGGCACGGGGTTGATCCCCAGTGCCCCGGTTCCCGTCAACAGCATCGGCGTGGCTCGGCCCGGACGTCGGGCCCGCCGGGTGAGGGACCTCGCGGACGTTGCATGAATCGGCGGGCACCCCGGGCCATGTGGGTCGGGGCGAGCTCTCCGGGGCGTTGAGTTCGACCCGCGTCGCGGCGTCGGGCTCCAGGACAGGGAGCGGGGCGATCCGCCCAGGCCGGGCCCGCGGGGCCCGGGACCAAGCTCTCCCACGCATGACCAAGCCACAACACGTCGCGGAATCGGAAAGCAAGGGCCCCGGGCCCACGGGCGAGGGCGAGAAGGCGGCGACCGGACTGCCGGCGGGGGTTCGTCCGGGGCCGGCCAATCGTCCGCGCCCGATGGCGAGCAAGCGTCCGCCCACGCCGGGGTTCAGCAGCGTCCCGGCGGCGGAGGCGTCGGCGGCCGAGGCGCCGGCGGGCGGCCCGCGTGCGCCGGTGGAGTCGGCGGCGCCACCGCGGGGGCAGCCGGATCGCGGCCCGGAGGTTCGCGAGGGTGTCGGGGCGCCGGCGCCCCGTCCGCCGCAGCCGTGTCAGGCGTTTCAGCGGGCACCCGTGGGCCCGAGCACAGGGAGCCACCAGGGGCCGGCGGAATCGCGCGGCTACGAGTCAGGAGGAGCTTCGATGATGCAGACCGGCGCAGACCGTGGGTTCCGTCGCAAGCGCCGGAAGCGCAAGGGCGGATCGATGGGCGGCCCGATGGGCGGCGGCCCGGGCCCGCAGCACATGCCGCGGGTGTACGACTTTGCGCTGCCCAGCGATGAGGAGCTGGAGCGTGAGGCGCAGGCGCTGGAGCGGATCGCGAAGGCGGCGGGCCCGGAGGCGGCCAAGCAGTCGATCTCGATCGGCGAGCTGCAGCGGATGAACCTGGACCAGCTCTTCAAGGTGGCGGAGAAGGAGGGGCTGTCGGACTTCCACTCGACGCCCAAGCCGGAGTTGATCTTCACGATTCTCAAGGCACGAGCGGCGAAGCAGGGCCTGATGTTCGGGGAGGGGACGCTGGAGATCATGCCGGACGGGTTCGGGTTCCTGCGTTCGGCGGAGCAGAGCTACCTGCACGGTCCGGACGACATCTACGTCTCGCCGATGCTGGTCCGTCGGCACGGGCTGCGTCGGGGGATGGTGGTGAAGGGGCTGATCCGCCCGCCCAAGGAGAGCGAGCGGTACTTCGCGCTCCTGAGCGTGGAGTCGGTGAACGGGCGTGCGCCCTCGAGGATCCACGAGCTGGTGAACTTCGAGGATCTGACGCCGCTGCACCCCGAGAAGCGGTTCGTGCTGGAGACGACGCCGGACGAGATCGAGTGCCGGATCATCGACCTTGTGGCGCCGCTGGGGAGGGGTCAGCGGGCGTTGATCGTGGCCCCGCCGCGGACGGGCAAGACGGTGATCCTGCAGAAGATGACGAAGGCGATCAGCAGGAACTACCCCGAGGTGAAGATCATCGTGCTGCTGGTGGACGAGCGTCCCGAGGAGGTGACGGACTTCCGGCGGAACGTGGTCAAGGACGTGGAGGTGGTGGCGAGCACGTTCGACGAGCACTCGAGCCGTCACGTGCAGGTGTCGGAGATGGTGACGGAGAAGGCCAAGCGGATGGTGGAGTTCGGCGACCACGTGGTGATCCTGCTGGACTCGATCACGCGGCTGGCGCGGGCGTACAACGCGGAGCAGCCGCACTCGGGCAAGATCATGACGGGCGGCATCGACGCGGGTGCGCTGCAGCGTCCCAAGAAGTTCTTCGGGGCGGCGCGGTACATCGAGAACGGGGGGTCGCTGACGATCATCGGGACGGCGCTGGTGGACACGGGGTCGAAGGCCGACGAGGTGATCTTCGAGGAGTTCAAGGGGACGGGCAACAGCGAGCTGCACCTGGACCGGCGCCTGATGGACAAGCGGATCTACCCGTGCATCGACATCGCGGCGTCGGGGACGCGGCGCGAGGAGCTGCTGCTGGACCCCAAGGAGCTGGAGCTGGTGTACCGTCTCCGGAAGGTGCTGAGCGACATGAACGTGGTGGAGGCGATGGAGCTGCTCAAGGGGCGGCTGAAGAAGGTCAAGACCAACGCGGAGTTCCTGGTGACGATGGCGATGGGCTGAGCGCGGGCCGGGCCGGTACACTGGGCCGGACCCGGGGCGGGTCGGTCCGCCCCCGCGTGAGGCCTGTCATGGGATCGCACGGATGGCGACTGGCGCTGGGGAACGTGGCGGCGACGGGCTGGGCCGGGGCGATGCAGGTCCTGGGGCTGGCGGCGGTGTTCACGGCGCCCTCGCGGTGGCCGATCTTCGCGCCGCACCTGCTTCTGGCGGGCACGGTGCTCGTCGCGGGGGGTCACTACGTGTTCCTGGTGCTGGTGGCGGACCGTGTGTTCCCGCTGGCGAGCCCGCGCGTGACGCTGCCGGTCGAGGTGGCGGCGCTGGCGGTGTTCCTCATCGGGATGGCCTTGCTGCTCGGGCTCATGGTGACCGGCGTATGACGACACGAACGCGGCGGCGGTCGGCGGGGTTGGCTCGGTTCGCCGGGATGCTGGCGGCGCTGTGGGCCATCCCCACGGGCGCCGAGGCGGCGACGGAGAGCGGGCGGTTCAACGAGGCGGTGTCGGCGGCGGTGGCGCGCTCGGCGCTGCTGGACCTGCGGCACAGCCGGGTGCCCACGGCGGACGATTACGCGCTGGCGGGGGCGGTGATCGACCTGGCGCTGGCGTCGTCGCCCTCCGACCGCGACCTGCTGCGGCGGCGGGTGGAGATCGCGTGGAACGCGGGCGACCCGTCGGCGTACCTGGACGCGACGGAGCGGCTGCTCCGGGCCGATCCCTCCGACAGCGTGTCGCTGCTCCGGCTGGTGGCGGCCCGGATCGCGCAGCTCCAGACGGTGGGGGAGCGACTGGCGGCGTACGAGCGCTTCCTGGGGCCCGAGGGGGCGTCGATGGACGCGGCGGTCCGGAGCCGGCTCGCGGTGGATTCGGCCCTGTTGCTGCGGGAGCGGGGCGACGTGGCGGGGCACGCGCGCCGGGTGCTGCTGGCGCTGGAGCTGGACCCGACGAACAAGGAGGCGGCGTACCTGGCCCTGCGCTTCTTCGACGAGCGTCAGGACGACCCGGAGCGGCGCTTCGAGCTGCTGCGCGCGATGCTGATGACCGACCCGGTGGACCCACAGATCCTGATGGAGATGGGGCGGTTCCTGCTGGGGGCGGGGGCGGGCGGGCAGGGCCTGCGGTTCTACGAGCTGGGCGATCGGTTCCTCAAGACGGGCGGGTCGGCGGACGAGGCGAGCGAGGTGGAGTTCATGTTCGCCGAGTGGCAGGCCAAGGGGACCGCCAAGATCGTGGAGCGCCTCAACGGCATCGTTCGGTCGCAGCGGTACCGCGAGAAGGTCGAGTTGGAGATGCGCGAGCGGTACCTGGTGCCGGGCCCGAAGCCCGAGCCGCAGTACCTGACGCCCGCGGCGGAGCAGTTGCGGATGGTGGCGGCGGCGGAGCTGGGGGACCAGGAGACGCTGCGGTCGGCGGGGGCGGACCTGGGCGCGGCGGTCGCGCAGCGGCACCGCCAGATCCTGGAGCCGGCCGGGCTGGCCCCGAACGTGAGGATCAGCGACCTGATCGCGGCGCTGCGTCCCGCGGCGATCGAGCTCCAGGTGTTCCGGCTGTGGTTCCAGGTCGACACGGACCAGATCGACGGCGACCTTCAGAAGTACCGCGACCTGCTGCCGTCGCGCACGGGCATGCTCTTCGAGATGTACGAGGGGTGGCGTCGGCTTCGGGAGGGCGACCCGGTCGGCGCCTTGGCGATCTTCTCGACGGAGAAGGCGGTGGGGCCCTGGGAGGTCGGGTACATCGAGGCGCTGCTCGCGCTGGGGCGGACGGAGGAGGCGCACCGTCGCCTCGAGACGGCCGCCCGGCGGTTTCCGACGACGCTCGCCGGGGTGTGGGCGGCGGCGCAGCGGCGTGAGCTGGGGCTGGTCTCGGACGAGGAGAGGGACCTGGCGAAGCGGCTGACGGCGCTGGGCGAGGGCGTCCCTTCGTGGCTGGACGCGATGATCCGGGATCCGCGCCAGGCCGTCTCGCTCACGGTGGCGCCGATGACGGTCTCGCCGGGCCCGCTGGAGCCGGCGCGGCTGCGGGTGCGGATCCGCAACTCGTCGCCCATGCCGCTCTCGCTGGGCAGCGACCGGACGATCAACACGCGGATCCTGCTGGCGCCGCGGGTGTCGATCGCCGGGGCGGGGCAGGGGTTCGAGCCGGAGCCCGAGGTGGTCGAGTCGCTGCCGAAGCTGAGGCTGCTGCCCGGGGAGAGCGTGGAGGCGGCGGTGTGGGCCGACGCGGGCCTGACGGGGTGGCTGGCGTGGGTGTCGAGCGGGCAGTCGCAGAGCGTGCGTTGGCGCGTGCTGCAGGGGTTCGTGGCGTCGCCGCTGATCTACGAGCCGGGGCCTTGGAGCGTGGAGGTGGAGACGGCGTCGGTGCAGCGCGGGCGGCTGGCGATCGCGGGGCTGGGGCTGGCGGAGCTGGTCGATCGGGCCGGGGCGGTGCGCGGTGAGGCGTTGGGCGAGACGCTGGTGGCGCTGCTGTCAGCGCTGGCCGGGCCGCGGTCGGAGTCGTTGGCGACGCCTGAGGAGCGTCGGGCCGCGGTCGAGCGTCTGGCGGCGCTGTACGCGGGGTGGACGTCCGACGAGCGGGCCTTGGCGCTGTCGATCCTGCCCAACGCCGCGATCGTGCCGGAGATGGGGGTGTTCGACGCCGCCGTCGCCGCGGAGTCGGACCCGGGGCTGGTGCCGCTGGTGATCGTGACTCGGCTGGGCGACCCGGCGCACGCGCGTCTGGGGGAGCTGGCGGCGGGTTCGGACGCTCGCCTCGGGCGGCTGGCGACGATCCAGATCGAGCGGCTGCGGGCGGGCCGCGTCACGCTCGCTTCGCGCGGGCCCGTGGGCGATCGGAGCCCCGCGACCGGCGTCCGCCGATGAATCCACAGGGAGGGGAACCCGCCCCGAGCCCGGCGCTCGGCCCCGCCGAGTCGCGGGTGCGTCGCGCGGGGTGGCGCAAGGCCGCGGGGACGGCGGTGGGCGTCGCCGTGCTCGCCGCGGCGGTGTGGGCGGTCGCGTCGCAGCGGGAGACGCTGGACCCGGCGTGGGCAAGCCTCCGGGCGGCGCCGGCGTGGCTGATCGCGGCCCTGATCGTGTTGCCGCTGGGGAACCTGGCGGCGACGGCGGGCGTGCTCACGCTGCTCAACCGGCGGCACGGGCGCGTGGGTTGGGGGGAGATGACGGCGCTGGTGGCGTCGGCGTGGCTGCTCAACTACCTGCCGCTGCGCCCGGGGCTGGTCGGGCGCGTGACGTACCACAGGCTGGTCAACGCCATCCCGATCAAGGCGTCGATCGGCGTGCTGATGGAGGCGATCGCGTGCGGGGCCGGGGCCCTGGCGATGCTCGTGGCCGCGGGTGCGGCGGTGGCCCGTATCCAGGCCCACTGGAGCGTGCTGGCCTGCGCGGCGGTGTCACCGGGGCTGCTCGTGGCGGCGGTGGCGCCGGGGCTGCGAGGGCGGTCCCGGGCCCGCGCCTGGGCCCTTGCCGTGCGCTATCTCGACACGCTGATGTGGGTGGCGCGGTACATGCTGGTCTTCCGGGCGATCGGCGTGCCCGTGTCGTTCGTGCAGGCGGCGGGGGCGGCGGCGGTGAGCCAGGTCGTGCTGCTCGTCCCCATCGTCGGCAACGGGCTGGGGCTGCGCGAGTGGGCCGTGGGGGCAGTGGCCGCGGTCATGCCCGTTGGGCGGCGCGGGGCCCAGGTCACGGTCGCGGCGGGGCTGGCGGCGGACCTGGTCAACCGGGCCCTGGAGCTGGCGGCGGCGATCCCGGCGGGGCTGGTGGGCGTGGCGTGGCTGTCGGCGCGGGTCCGCCGGGCCCGCGTGGAGCAATCCGCCCGCCCGGGGGTCAAGGCGGGCGCCGGAAGCGCCGAACCATCTGGGGGAAGGCCCCAATAACGGGGGTTCCGACGCGGGTTCGGGCCCGTTGTGACGAACCGGCGCGCCCGATGGGGCGCATGAACGGATAGGGGATTCGCCTCCATGATGATGGAGCCGATCGGCCTGGGCCCGCGATGATCAACACCATCGAGCAGGACTACCAGCGTTTCCGCCAGATCGTCCGCGGCAAGATCCGCGGCGACCTGCGGCGGTTCCTCACGCGGGGCGACCTCATCGGCAAGGAGGGTCAGCGCTACGTCTCCATCCCCGTCTACGACATCGACATCCCGACGTTCCGCTACGGCAACAACTCCGGGGGCGTGGGGCTGGGCGAGGGCGAGGAGGGCGAGGCCGTCGGCAAGCAGGGCGGCGGCGAGGCCGAGGGGCGGCACCTGACCGAGGTGGAGGTCACGCTCGAGGAGCTGGCGGACATCATGGCGGAGGAGCTGAAGCTGCCGCGGATCAAGCCGCGGGGCGAGCACCGCATTACGACGATGCGCGACCGGTACTCGGGGATCCGCCCGGTGGGCCCGGCGAGCCTGCGGCACTTCAAGCGGACGTACCGCGAGGCGCTCAAGCGCCAGCTCTCGATGGGGATCTACGACCCCGAGAACCCGGTGATCGTGCCGGTGAAGGACGACCTGCGCTTCCGCTCGTGGACGGAGGTGAGGAAGCCGCAGTCCAACGCCGTGATCGTCTACATGATGGACGTGTCGGGGTCGATGGGGGACGAGCAGAAGGAGATGGTGCGGCTGGAGGCGTTCTGGATCGACGCGTGGCTGCGGCGGAACTACGAGGGGATCGAGAGCCGCTACATCGTGCACGACGTGCGGGCGGCGGAGGTGGACCGCAAGACGTTCTTCAGCGTGCGCGAGGACGGCGGGACGCGCATCTCCTCCGCCCTGGAGTGCTGCAAGGACCTGCTCGGCGCCCACTACGACCCGGGCGACTGGAACATCTACCTCTTCCACTTCTCCGACGGCGACAACTCGTCGGACTCGGACAACCGCCAGTGCGTCAAGCTGCTCGAGGAGAGCCTGCTGCCGATCTGCAACATGTTCGGCTACTGCCAGGTCGCCAGCGCCTACGGGTCGGGGTCGTTCCACAACGTGCTGGCCGAGGCGTTCCCCGGGGGCGCGCCCGACGAGGCCGGCCCGCGCCTGGTCCTCTCCAAGGTCAACAGCCGCGACGAGATCTACGAGAGCCTGCGCACGTTCTTCAAGGCCGGGCGGTGACGCTTACCCCAGGTACGCCTGGAACAGCACGGCGAATCCCAGGAAGGCGAAGAAGCCCACCACGTCGGTGACCGTCGTCAGGATGATGCTCGAGCATTGGGCCGGGTCGAAGCCCATGGACCGGAGCAGGATGGGGATGGCCCCGCCCGCCAGCCCTGCGCAGCAGAGGTTGACGATCATCGCGAGCGTGACCACGACGCCCAGGGCCGGGTTGCCGAACCAGAGATAGGCGATCACGCCGGTCACGACGCCCGTCACGGTCCCCGTGATGGTCCCCAGGCCCATTTCCTTTAGGACCAGGCGGCGGGCGAGGCCGCGGGGGATCTCGCGCATGAAGAGCCCGCGCATGACGATCGCGAGGGACTGGGCCCCGGCGTTGCCGCCCTGCCCGGCGACGACGGGCAGGAATACCGCGAGGACGGTAAAGCGGGCGATGGTGTCCTCGAAAAGGGCGACGACGGCGGCGGCCAGGAACGCGGTGGCCAGGTTCACGTGGAGCCAGGGGAGGCGTTTGCGGAGTGAGTAGGTGACGGGTGAAAAGGCGCGTTCGTCGGCGCCGGCGCCGACCATGCGCTGGAGGTCCTCGCCCAGTTCCTGGCGGGCGCCGCGCATGAGGCGCTCGCCGCGGACGACGCCGAGGATGCGGTTGTCGGAGTCGACGACGGGGGCGGCGAAGTAGCGCCGTCGGGCCAGCTCGGCGGCGGCCTCCTCGGCGTCCATGTGGGCCGGGAGCGTGAAGACGTCGCGGCGCATGATGGCCCCGAGGTGTGAGTCGGGCGAGGCGACGAGCAGGTCGTGCATGTTGAGGATGCCGACGAGCACGTCGTCGTCGCCCACGACGTAGGCGTAGGAGGCGCCGACGCGCTTCTCGGTCATGGCGCGGATCTTCTTGATCGCGTCGCGCACGGTCATGGCCTGGTGCAGGGAGAAGAACTGCGGGGACATGAGGCGACCGACGCTGTCCTCGGGGTAGGTGAGCAGCTCGCGGACGTGGCGAAGGACGCTCTCTGGGAGGTGGGCGGCGAGGCGCTCGCGGGCGTCTTCCGGCAACTGCATGAACACCGCAGCGGCACGTTCGGGGTCCAGCGACTTGACGATGGCGTTGAAGTCCGCGGGTTCGACCGCGGTGAGGAGGGAGGCGGCGTAGCCGGTCTGGAGCAGGGGGAAGAGGCGGGCCTTGTGCCGGGTGGGCATGGCGTGTACGGCGGCGGCGGTGTCCTCGGCGGGCATGGCCTCGAGCCGGCGGGCCGCCGACGCCGGGTCCTTCTCGACCAGTTCCAGGGCCAGGGTCAGGAGCGGGTCGTGCTTGGGCATCGGAGTCCTCCTCCGTCGTGGCGTGCTTGCGGCGCCCCGCGTTGGCTGCCGGGCAGCGCCGCGGGCCGATGACATCGCGGCGCACGAGCATACAAGCGTTGTCGCGCCCCACGCTCGCGCGTGGGGCCCGTTGGGGAACGCGACCGCGTGGCGCGGGGATCGGTCGGGGGGGCGTCGGCCTACGGGACCGGGATCTTGCGCCCGCGCGCGGGCGCCGGTTCGGCGGGGGCCTGGGGTTCGTCGCCGGGGGCGACGGGGACGGGCAGCGGTGGGGCGGGCGTCCTGCCGCGCGATGCGCGGGTGCGTTGGACGGGCTCGTCCGGGAGCCGCCAAGGGGGGATGCCGCGCCACCCGGGCTCGGGGTCGCGCGGGTCGTCGGCGCGGGGCACGTCGAGCCTGATGCGGTTGCGTTCCAGCGTCAGGCCCATGGCCTGGTAGAGCTCGGCGACGGCGGTGTTGTACTCGGTGATGGCCGCGATCTCCTCGCGTTCGGCCTGGGCGAGGCGCTCCTGGCGGTTGAGCTCGAGGTCGAGGCGGACGGCGGAGAAGTCGTGCATGAGCTCGCTCTCGACGGTGGTGGAGCGGAGTACCTCGGCGGCGGCCAGGCGGTTGGCCCGGGTGAGCTCGATGAGCTGGTAGTTGGTGACGACGCGGTTGAGGGCTTCCTTGACCTCGCCGACCACCAGTTGCACCTGGTTCATGTAGGCGATGCCGGCCTGGGAACGCTCGAACTGGCGTCGGCGCAGCTCGGCCTCGCCGCGGCGGTTGCCCAGGGGCTGCTCGAAGGCCATGGCGACGACCGTGTCGACGAACTGGCCCGCGAAGACGTCGCGGTAGGCGCTCCCCACGTCGTCGGTGAGCTCGGCGAAGCGGGCCTGCAGGCGCAGGTCGAGCTGCGGGAGGCGCGAGGAGCGCGCCACGGTGTGCCGGATCGAGGCATCGTCGATCGCCAGGACCGCCTGCTGGATCTCGGGGCGGTTCTCGATGGCCGACAGCATGGCCTCGGCGAGGTTGAACGCCAGGGGCTGGTCGAGCGGGTCGTCGGTGGTGAGCGGGACGACCTCCGACCCGATGGGGATCTCCGGGTCGTTGACGAGCTGCTTGAGGCGGTCGCCGGCGATCTTGAGCACCGTCTGGGCCCGGCGCAGCTGCGACTGCCGGTCCGTGACGCGGAAGATGGCGTCCTTGACGGCGGAAGCGGCCTCGAGCTGGGCGGCCTCGCGGGCCTGCAGCTGGTCCCGCTTCTGCACGCCCCGCTCCAGGAGGCGCTGGAGCACCACCAGCTCGCGCTGGGCCCGGGCCAGCTCCCAGTAGGTGCGCTCCGTCTCGGTGATCACGCGGATGAGATCGCGGCGCAGGCTCTGGACGGCCTGGCGCTCGGCGTTGCGGGCCAGGCGGACCTCGGAGAGGGCCACGTCGGACCCGAAGCCGCGCAGCAGCGGCTGGTCGTACTGGAGCGTGACCCCGACCTGGTTGGCGGGGTTGGGGAAGGCGTTGAACCCGGGGGTGATGACGTCGGTGTTCGCCAGGTCCTGCTGGATCGAGAAGCGCCCGCCGCCCACGAGCGTGCGGCGCAGCCCCGCCTGCCAGTTGACCAGCTCGCGCCGATCGAAGTCGTCGCCGAAGAACCCGCGCCGGATCTGGGGCGAGTCGGTGCGCGTGGCGCTGGCGCCCGTGAAGAAGGTCCAGTCGAAGGCGGCCTCGGCCTGCACGACCTGGGCCTCCCCGATCGCCGTGCCCAGGCGGGCGAACTGGATGGCGAGGTTGTTGCTGGCGGCGGTCTTGACGGCCCGCTCCAGCGTGACGTCCACGGTCCGCGGGGCCTGGCCCATGAGGTCCGCGGGGAGGGGCAGGCGGGCGCGGTCGTAGGCCCGCGGCCCGGCGAGGGCGTCCAGGGCCTGTCGGGCCTCGGGGGTGAGGTCCAGGCGGGAGGTCGCGTCCTCACGCTCCGTGAGGCGCGGGAGCGGCGAGGACTGGGCGTCGCGGAGTTCGCGCCGCGTGCTCTCCGAGAGCGCCCGGCGGAGCTCGGCCGCGGACCGCTCGCCCAGTTTCGACGTTCCGCACCCGGCGACGGACAGGCCCGCGGCGAGCCCGCAGAGCGGGAGGAGCGCGAAGGCGGGCGGTCGGGCGATGGTCATGCCGGGGGGCAACGTAGCGGCGGGGGCGGTCGGCGTCAACGCGGGGCGGTCGAAAGACGGCGAATCCGGGCGGGGCGTGTTCGGGCCGCGGCCTAGACTCCGGGCGCGCGATCGGCGGAGTTGAGCGCGCGCCGCATTCGTTCATCCGATATCGGCCCCGGTCGGGGTGGCCCGTTCCCCGGGGCGGCCTGTTGCAGGAGCTTCCGCGCATGTTCAGCCTTTCCCGCTCGACCCTGGTTGGTAGCGTCTTGGTCGGCACGGTGGCGGTGGGTGCGGCCCTGGCCCAGCCCACGGACCTTCGGACCGTGGACGCGTACATGGTGACGGTGTCGACCGCGACCTCGCTGCGGGCGGGGCACGAGACGCTGGCGTACAAGGTCGCCGACCTGCCGGTGGGGGCGGTGCTGCGGGTCGATGGCGAGACGACGGGGCGCCTGCGGGTGGTCTACCCGATCAGCGTCCCCGCGTTCGTGCGCGCGGGCGAGGCGTCGCTGGACGGGGCGGTGGTGAGGCTGACGACGGCGAGCCAGTTGAGGGCGGCCAACGCGGCCAACGTGATCAGCGGGAGCTGGAAGCCGCTGCTCTCGGCGCCGATGGCGGAGGGGGCGACGCTCAAGCTGGTGGAGACGCTCAAGGACGCGACGGGGGCGGTGCAGGGATACCTGGTCGAGGCGCCGGCGGGCGCGCGCGGGTTCGTGAGCCGCGAGGCGGTGCGGGCGGCGACGCCGGAGGAGGCCAAGTCGGGTCCGTCGGTGGTGACGCGGGCGCCGGTGGCGGCGCCCGAGCCGGCCCCGCCCGCGGCGCCGGCCCAGCCCGTGCCGGTGACGACGCCGGCCGAGGGGCAGCCGGCGGAGGTCCGCATCGAGCCCACGCCCCTGACGCAGGAGCCGGCGGTTCCGGCGGCGGTGGCGACGCCCCAGGAGCCCGTGCGCCCGCGTGATCGCTGGATGGCGTTGGAGTCGGCGTTCAACCGGGTGCGGCAGACGCCGCCGCTGGAGGCCGAGACCGACGAACTGATCACGGAGTACCGGGACGCGATCAACGCGGCGAACGCGCTGGGCGATTCGCGGATCGCGGCGCAGCTGGAGCAGCGTCTGGCGGTGCTGAACCTTCAGCGCGACCTGCGGGACCGGCTGCGGTCGCTGGAGGACCAGCGTCGCAAGCTGGACGAGAACGCCAAGCGGGTGCAGGCGGTGGTCGACGAGGCGCTGCGCTCGCACGTGTACACCATGGTGGGGGAACTGCAGGCGAGCACGATCTACGACGGGACGAACATGCCGCTCATGTTCCGGGTGCAGTCGGTGGGCACGTCGGCGCCGCGGACGATCGGGTACCTCCGCCCGGACGAGAAGCTGAACCTCAGGTCCAAGCTCGGGCTGGTGGTGGGGGTGGTGGGTGAGTCGGCGATCGACCCGGTGCTGCGGATCAGCGTGATCGAGCCGTCGCGGGTGGACGTCCTGCGGGCGTCGTCGTTGCCGCGGGCCGTTCCCGGGGCGGCGCCGCAGCCCGCGCCGACGCCGGCGGGCGAGGTGGTGCCGTCGCGGCCGGTCTCGACGCCCCCCGGCGGCGGTTGAGCGGCTTGGGCCATCACCCCGGCGTCATAGACTAGATCGAGATGCCCTCCCCGGGACCCGCCGCGGCGATCCAGATGGCGTCCGGATTGTCCGGCGCGGCTCAGACCGCGCGGGCGGCGGAGTTGGCTTGCGACGCGGTTCAGGAGGATCTGGGGGTCGGCGGCACGGACCTGGTGCTCTGCTTCTACTCTCCGCACCACGCCCCTGCGGTGGAGGAGATCTCGGCGGTGCTCCGGCGGCGTCTGGACCCGTCGTGCCTCGTCGGCGTGTCGGGCGAGTCGGTGGTGGGCGGGGCGAGCGAGCTGGAGCGCGTGGCCGGGCTGTCGCTGCTGGCGGCCCGCTTGCCGGGCGTGTCGCTGGGCACGTTCACAAGCGACGGGGTGCCTGCGATTCCCGACGACGGTCCGGACGCGGAGACGATCGAGGTGCTCGCCGAGACCATCCACGCGGCCCCGGACACGAGGGCGACCCTGCTCTTCGGCGACCCGTTCACGACGCCGCTGATCAAGCTCCTGCCGGCGCTGAACAGTTCCCGGCGGGCGGGCCCCGACGGGCGGCCCGCTGGGGTCGTGCTGGGCGGGCTGGCGTCGGCGGCGTCCAAGCCGGGCGGGAACCGCCTGATCCTGAACGGGGCGACCGTCAGCAGCGGGCTGGTGGGCGTGTCGATCGCCGGGGGGGTTCGCGTGGACACGGTGGTGAGCCAGGGGTGCCGCCCGTTCGGCCCGACCATGGTCATCACCCGCGCGCGGCACAACCTCATCTTCGAGCTTGGGGGCCGGCCGGCGCTCGACGTGGTGAACGAGATGATCCAGGCGACGTCGGAGCAGGACCGGGAGCAGCTCCAGGCCGGGCTTCTGATCGGGCGGGTGATCAACGAGTACAAGGACCGCTTCGGGCGTGATGACTTCCTGATCCGCGGGGTGATGGGGGTCGATCCGAAGCGTTCGGCGGTGGCGATCGCCGACCTGGTGCGGGTGGGGCAGACGGTGCAGTTCCACATCCGGGATGCGCGGACGGCGGCGGAGGATCTGGCGATGCTGATGGACGCGCAGAAGCTGCACGAGCGTCCCGCGGGGGGCCTGCTGGTGACGTGCAACGCCCGGGGGAGCCGCATGTTCGGGCGTCCGGGGCATGACGCCGGGTGCGTCGTTCGGGCGTTCCAGCCCGGCCCCGGGGGCGAATCGCGGAGCAGGGGCGGGGTGCCGCTGGGGTCGGATCCGGAGGGGGCGGTGCCGCCCATTCCCCTGGCGGGGTTCTTCGCGGCGGGGGAGATCGGGCCGGTGGGGGGCGAGAGCTTCCTGCACGGTCACAGCGCGTGCGTGGCGTTGTTCCGCACGCCGGCGTCCTGACTGGGTGGTCCGCCGATCTTCACGCTAGAATCGCCCGACGATGGCGGCGGGACCGTCCCAACCTCTGATCGTGCTCTGTCCGGGGCAAGGCGCCCAGGGCGTGGGGATGGCGCGGGCATGGGTGAGCGCGTCTCCCGAGGCTCGTGCGGTGTTCGAGGAGGCCGACCGCGTCCTGAAGGGACGTCTGCCGGGCGGGTCGGCGCTCTCCGACCTGTGCTTTGAGGGCCCGGAGAACACGCTGAACCGGACGGACGTGTCACAGCCGGCGATCTTCGTCGCGTCGATGGCGTGCTGGCGGGGGCTGCTGGCGGGGTGGGGGTTCGGGAACGGGGAGACGCCGATCGCGGCGGCGGGCGGGCTGTCGCTGGGGGAGTACACCGCGCTGTGCCTGGTCGGGTCGATTCCGTTCGACGAAGCGCTGGAGCTGGTGGCGCTGCGCGGCCGGGCGATGCAGGACGCGGCGGAGGCCTCGCCCGGCGGCATGGTGGCGCTGATCGGGGCCGACGAGGCCCAGGCCCAGGGCGTGTGCGAGCGGGCCCGCGGGTCGGACGTGCTGGTGTGCGCCAACTTCAACGCGCCGGGCCAGATCGTGCTGTCGGGGTCGAGGTCGGCGTGCGAGCGTGCGGCGGAGCGGGCGGGCGCGGGCGGTCTGCGGGCGACGGTGCTGCCGGTGGCGGGGGCGTTCCACTCGCCGCTGATGGCGCCGGCTGCGGAGCGTCTGGCCGCCGCGTTGAGCAAGGCGGTGGTGACGACGCCTCGATGCCCGGTGATGTCGAACGTGACGGCGGAGCCGCACGACCCGTCGCCGGACCAGATCCGGCGTCGGCTGGTCGAGCAGTTGACGAGCCCTGTTCGCTGGTGGCAGTGCTGCCAGTGGCTGGGGACGAGGGTGGCGGGGCAGGCGCACGAGCTGGCCCCGGGCAGAACGCTCGCGGGGCTGATGCGTCGGATCGACAAGTCCATCAAGGTGGAAACCCATGACGAGCCGTGAACCCGTTTCCAAGCGCCGTTCGGCGGGGCGTGCCGCGTTGGCGATGACCGCCGGGCTGCTGTTCTCGATCATCCCGGCCGGGTGCGAGAAGGAGGCGCCGCCGCCGCCGCCCCCGCCGCCGCCGCCCCCGCCCAAGGCGCCCGAACCGGTGCAGGTGCAGGACGTGATGTCGCGCGTGGGGGCCGATGCGCGGGTGCAGTTCCCGCAGGACAAGGCGCCGACGGACGAGGAGTTGGTCGTGGCGGTGGTGCGGTTCGCCGGCGCCCTGGCGAGGGGGGACGAGTCGGGGTTCGGCGAGTGGCTTGCGCCGTCGGCCCGCCCGGTGCTGGAGGAGCTGATCGCCGGCGGGGAGTGGGAGGAGGCGACGGGGCGGATCGAGGCCGTGCGCGTCTTCTGGGTGCAGAAGGGCGCGCCGGAGTTCCGCCCGCCGGCGGGGGGCCTGGGCATCACGCCGGACATGCTGGGCGACCCGGCGAAGATGCAGGAAGCCCTGAAGAAGCTGATGGAGGCGCTGCCGGCCGACCAGCGGGCGGCGTTCGAGCAGGCCCAGCAGGAGCTGACCGAGGCGGTCAAGGCCAATCCGACCGACCCGGAGGCCATGCGCCTGGCGGCGCAGCAGTTCGGGGCGAAGGTGCAGCCGATCCTGGCGGCGGCGAGTTCCGGGGGCGACTCGGGCCCCGTTGATCCCAACGCCTTCGGCATCGGGTTCGCGGTGCAGGAACCGGGGTCGTCGTACGCGGTGCTGTGGCGTGCGACCAAGCCGGGCGAGCGCTGGGTCTTCTCGGCCCTCCCCTCGCCCCCGGGCACCCGCCCCCGCGCCAGCGACTGGGACGGTGTGAGCGATCCGACCGCTCCCTCGAGTCCTGCCTTCGGCCTGCCCGGTTCCGAGCCGGTGCCGGGGAGCCCGTCGCCCTCGTCCGAGCCCTCCACGCCCCGCGCTCCCGTGGGCGGTTGAACAGGAGCCTCGCGTTGACGACCCCCCGCGTCGCGATCGTGACGGGCGCCTCGCGCGGCATCGGCAAGGGCGTGGCCCTGCGCCTGGCCCGCGACGGGCGGCACGTCGTGCTGATGTCCCGCACCGCGGGGCCCCTGGCCGACCTGAAGTCGCGGATCGAGCAGAGCGGTGGCTCGGCGTCGTTCAAGGCGGTTGACGTGGGGGACTCGGCGGCGCTGGCCGGGGCCATCGACGGGGTGGCGGCGGAGCGGGGGCGGATCGACATCCTGGTGAACAACGCCGGGATTACCCGCGACGGGCTGGCGCTGCGGATGAGCGACGAGGACTGGGCGCAGGTGATCCAGACGAACCTGACGAGCGCGTTCGTGGCGATCCGTGCCGCGGCCCGCGTGATGATGAAGGGACGGTTCGGGCGGATCGTCAACATCAGTTCGACGTCGGGGGTCGTGGGGAACGCGGGGCAGGCCAACTACGCGGCGGCCAAGGCGGGCCTGCTGGGGCTGACCAAGACGATCGCGCGGGAGCTGGGGGCCAAGGGCGTGACGGCCAACGCGGTGGCGCCGGGGTTCATCGAGACGGACATGACCGCGAACCTGCCCGACCAGGTGAAGGAGGCGGTCATGGGCATGATCGCCGTGAAGAGGTTCGGGACGCCCGAGGACATCGCCGAGATCGTGGCGTATCTGACGGGGGACGGGGCCGGGTTCATCACGGGGCAGACGATCTGCGTCGACGGCGGGATGACGATGTGCTGAGCGGGGCTCCGGCCCCCCGCGGGCTGCCCGCCCGATCGGCAGTATCATGGCGGCGATGACGACGGACCTGGCCGCCCGCGAGACCGAAGCGATCGCGCTCGACGCCGAGGATTCGCTTCGCGCCTTGCGGGGCGAGTTCCACATCCCGGGCGCCGGCGCGATCCGGGGGCTGCCCGACGGGGATTCCTGCGTGTACCTCACGGGCAACTCGCTGGGGTGCCAGCCCCGGGCGGTGCGGGGGCTGGTGGAGCGCGAGCTGGAGGACTGGGCCCGCCTGGGCGTGGAGGGGCACCTGAAGGGGCGCGACCCGTGGCTGTCGTACCACGAGCAGTTCCGTGGGCCGCTGTCGAGGCTGGTGGGGGCCGGCGCCCACGAAGTCGTCGCGATGAACTCGCTGACGGTGAACCTGCACCTGCTGATGGCGACGTTCTACAGGCCGACGGCGGCGCGGTACCGCATCGTGATCGAGGACTCGGCGTTCCCGAGCGACTCCTACGCGGTGGCGAGCCAGGCCGCGATGCACGGGTTCGACCCGGGCGACGCGGTCGTGCGCCTTCGGCCCCGCGCGGGCGAGCAGGGGCTGCGCACGGAGGACGTGCTGGCGGCGATCGAGCGCGGCGCGGGGTCGATCGCCCTGGTGCTGCTCGGGGCGGTGAACTACCTGACGGGGCAGTGGTTCGACATGGCGGCGATCACGGCGGGGGCGCGGTCGGCGGGGGCGCGCGTGGGGTGGGACCTGGCCCACGCGATCGGGAACGTGCCGATGCGTCTGCACGACTGGGACGCCGACTTCGCCGCGTGGTGCTCGTACAAGTACCTCAACGCGGGGCCGGGGGCGGTCGCGGGGGCGTTCGTGCACGAGCGTCACTGCCGCGACTCGTCCCTGCCGCAGTTGGCGGGGTGGTGGGGGAACGACCCGGCGGCGCGGTTCCGGATGGCGTCGGCGTTCGAGCCCGTGCCCCGGGCCGACCGCTGGGCGCTGTCGAACCCGCCCATCCTCTCCCTCACGCCCCTGAAGGCGTCGCTGGCCCTGTTCGACCGAGCCACGTTGCCGGCACTGCGGGCCAAGTCGGTTCGGCTGACGGCGTACATGGAGTCGCTGGTGCGGGGCGGGTGCCCGGGGGTATCGTCGCTGACGCCGACGGACCCGGCCCAGCGCGGCTGCCAGCTCTCGCTGGTGGTGCCGGGCGGGAGGCCCACCCTCGAACGACTGACCGCGGAGGGCATCGTGGCGGACTTCCGCGAGCCCGACGTGATCCGGGCGGCGCCGGTGCCGCTGTACAACTCGTTCCACGACGTGTGGCGCTTCGCGGCGACGCTGGCGCGCATCCTCAAGGACTGACCGCATGGCGATCGGGACGGGGCGGCGTGTGCTGATCGTCGGGGCGGGGCTGGCGGGCCCGCTGCTGGCGATCTACCTCGCGCGCCTGGGGTACTCGGTGGCGCTCCGCGAGCGCCGACCCGACCCGCGGGCCAGGGGCTACGTGGGGGGGCGCTCGATCAACCTGGCGCTGTCGGCCCGCGGGCTGTGGGGCCTGGAGGGCGTCGGGCTCGACCGCCTCGTGCTCGGCCAGGACGCGATCCCCATGCCCGGGCGGATGATCCACCCGCTGGCCCGCCCCGGAGTGGCGGGCGAGCCGGTCTTTCAGCCGTACAGCGCCGACCCGGCGGACGCGATCAACGCGGTCTCCCGGGGCGGGCTGAACATCACGCTGCTGAACGCGGCCGAGCGCGAGCCGGGGGTCGAGATCGAGTTCGGGTGGGCGTGCCTGGACCTGGACCTCGACGACGCGGGCGGCCCGCACGCGGTGTTCGACTCGCCCGGGGGCCCGCGGCGCGAGACGGCGGCCCTGATCGTCGGCGCCGACGGGGCGTACTCGGCGGTGCGCCTGCGTCTGCAGAAGACCGACCGGTTCGAGTATTCGCAGTCGTACCTCACGCACGGGTACAAGGAGCTGGTGATCCCGCCCGCCGGGAAACCGGGGGTGTCGGGGCACGAGGGCTTTGCCCTGCCGCCGCACGCGCTGCACATCTGGCCCCGGGGCGGGGCGATGATGATCGCGCTGCCGAACCGCGACCGGAGCTTCACGTGCACGCTGTTCTGGCCCTTCCGCGACGCGTCGGGGCACGGGCTGGAGCACCTGGAGAGCGACGGGCAGATCCGGGGCTTCTTCCGCGAGCACTACCCGGACGCCGAGTCGCTGATGCCGACGCTGGCGGAGGACTATCGCGCGAACCCCAACGGGTCGCTGGTGACGGCGCGGTGCTGGCCTTGGGTGTGGGGTGACCGGGTGGCGCTGGTGGGCGACGCGGCGCACGCCATCGTGCCGTTCTACGGGCAGGGGATGAACTGCGCGTTCGAGGACTGCCGGGTGCTGGCCGAGTGCCTGGCACAGCACGGGGGTTGCGTCGGGGCGGCGCTGGGGGAGTACCAGTCGCTGCGCAAGCCCAACGCCGACGCGATCGCGGACATGGCGATCGACAACTTCGTGGAGATGCGGGACCGTGTCGCGGACCCGGCGTTCCGCTACCGGAAGCGCGCGGAGCAGGCCCTGCACGCGATGTTCCCCGGGGTCGTGCACCCGCAGTACAACCTGGTGAGCTTCTCGACGGTGCCCTACGCCGAGGCCCGCCGGCGCGGGCGCGAGCTGGACGCCCGCCTGGACGCGGTCGTCGCGGCGGTTCCCGCGGCGGCCCTGTGCGCGCTTGGGGAGGATCGCTGGCGCGAGTCGCTGCGGAGGGCGTGGGAGGCGCTCCCCCGTCGGGGGGGGGCCGGGGAGGGGTTGGCCCCGCCCGCCCGATCCGACGTGATCGACATTTCGCCGGCGCTGACACCCGGGTTGGGCGTGTGGCCGGGCGACACGGCGCTGTCGCGCGAGGTGCTGTGCGACATCGCCAAGGGCGACACGGTGACGCTGAGCACGATCCGGGCGACGGCGCACCTGGGCGCCCACGCCGACGGGCCCAACCACTACGGGCTGAACGCCGCCGGCATCGGCGAGCGCCCGCTGCGGCACTACCTCGGGGCGTGCCGGGTGCTGGACGCGCCGGTCGGGCGGGGCGTGCGCGTGACGCCCGGTGACGTGCGCGGGCTGGACGCCCTGCGCGAGCCGCGGGTGCTCATCCGCACGGGCACGTTCCCGGCCCCGGAGCGGTGGAACGCCGACTTTTCGGCGCTGTCGGTGGAGCTCATCGAGGCGCTCGCGGCCCGGGGCGTGATCACGATCGGCATCGACACGCCCAGCGTGGACCCGCAGGAGAGCAAGGGCCTGGAGGCGCACAGGGCGATCCTGGGGCACGACATCGCGATCCTGGAGGGGCTGGTGCTGTCGCACGTCGAGCCGGGCCCGTACGAACTGATCGCGCTGCCGCTGCGGCTGATGGGGTTCGACGCCAGCCCGGTGCGGGCGGTGTTGCGGCCGCTGAGGGGCGGATGACGGAGCGGGGCGGGAGTCGAAGGAGGATCGCGAATGACGGAGGCCCATCACAGCGTCAAGGCCGCCGAGCCTGTCGGGGCCTACGCCCATGCGCGCCGCGTCGGTGGATTGCTGTTCCTGGCGGGGCTGGGCCCGCGGCGTCGGGGCAGCGACCAGGTGCCCGGGGCGGTGGTCGACGCGTCGGGGGCGCTGGTCGACTACGACATCCGGGAGGAGATCCGGGCGTGCTTCGACAACGTGCGCACGGTGCTCGAGGAGGCGGGGTCACGCTGGGAGAACATCGTCGACGTGACGGTGTTCCTGACGGACATGGCGCGGGACTTCGCGGCATACAACGCGCTGTGGGGCGAGTACTTCCCCAGGGGTGCGAACTCCCCGACCCGCACGACGGTCGAGGTCGGCGCGTTGCCGCGGGCGGGGCGGACGCCGATCCACTTCGAGGTGAAGGTGATCGCGACGGTGTGACCGGGGCTGGGTCTATAGGCGGAGGCAGACGTTCCGGGGCTCGGTGAAGAAGCGGAGGGCCTCGGCACCTCCCTCGCGTCCGACGCCCGACTGCTTCGTGCCGCCGAAGGGCGTGCGCAGGTCGCGGAGCATCCAGCAGTTGACCCAGACGACGCCGGCGTCGAGGGCGGCGGCGGCGCGGTGGGCGCGGGAGACGTCGCGGGTGAAGAGCGTGGCCGCGAGCCCGTAGGGCGTGGCGTTGGCGAGCGCGATGGCCTGGTCCTCGGTGTCGAAGGTCTGCACGGTGACCACGGGGCCGAAGATCTCCTCCTGCTCGACGCGGCAGGCGGGGTCGAGGCCCGTGACGACGGTGGGGAGGTAGAAGGCGCCGCCCCCGCAGCGGGCGGGGAGCCGGGCCGGCGGCACGCGGGCCCCGCCGCAGACGACGCGTCCGCCCAGGCGCCGGGCCTCCTCGACCATGCCCGCGACCTTGTGGAGGTGGTCATCGCTGGTGAGGGCGCCGAAGTCGGTGGCGTCGTCGAGGGGGTCGCCGATGCGGACCTGGGCGCACCAGGCCGCGAGGGCGTCGACGACGCGGTCGGCGACGGCGCGGTGGACGATCAGGCGCGAGCCGCAGAGGCAGACCTGGCCCTGGTTGGTGAAGGCGGCGCGTGCGGCGGTCCGTGCGGCGTCGTCGAGGTCGGCGTCGTCGAAGACGACGAAGGGGTTCTTGCCGCCCAGCTCGAGGGAGACGCGTTTGAGCAGGTCGCCGGCGGTGCGGGCGATCCAGCGCCCGACGCGCGTGGAGCCGGTGAAGCTGAGGGTGGGGACGTCGGGGTGGGCGACGAGGGCGGCGCCGGGCTGGTCGCCCCGCCCGTGGACGACGTTGAGCACGCCGGGCGGGAGGCCCGCCTCGCGGGCCAGCCCCGTGAGCAGGTGGGCCGTCATGGGCGTGACCTCGCTGGGCTTGGCGACGACGGTGTTGCCGGTCGCCAGGGCCGGGGCGATCTTCCAGGTGAGCAGGTAGAGCGGGAGGTTCCAGGGGGTGATGAGGCCGGCGACGCCCCGCGGTCGGCGGAGCGTGTAGTTGAGGGCTCGTTCGGCGCCGCCCGCGGCGGGGGTGTCGGTCTCGAACATCTCGCCGGCGGCGTGCAGGACGGCCCCGGCGAAGAAGCGGAGGTTGGCGATCGAGCGCGGCACGTCCACGCGTCGGGCGAGCGCGATGGGCTTGCCGGTGTCGACGGACTCGGCGCGGGCGAGGCGCTCGGCGTTGGATTCGAGCAGGTCGGCGAGCCGGAAGAGGACGCGGGAACGCTCGGGCGCGGGGACGGCGCTCCACGCGGGGAACGCCGCCGCCGCCGCCGACACCGCCCGCTCGACGTCGCTCGCGTCGGAATCGGGGGCCTGGGCGTAGACGGCGCCGGTGGCGGGCTCGACGACGTCGAGCCACTGCCCGGACTCGGGGGGTCGATGCTCACCGGCGATGAAGTTGGTCAGGCGCTCCATGGGTGCTCCTCGCTCACAGGGAGGGCGTGCGACCGCCGTCGACCACGAGGTTGGCGCCGTTGATGTACGCCGCGGCGTTGGTGCAGAGGAAGGCCACCGCGGCGCCGATCTCGTCGGGCCGCCCCAGGCGCCCGGCGGGGATCCCGGCGATGGCGTCGTCGCGCACGCGCTCAACGGTCAGGCCCGACCTGGCGGCCCTGGCCTGGAAGAGCTCGGCGAGGCGGGCGGTGTCGGTGAACCCCGGGAGGACGTTGTTGACGGTGATGCCGAAGCGACCGAGCTCGCCGGCGAGGGTCTTGGCCCAGTTGGCGACCGCGGCGCGGATGGTGTTGGAGACGCCCAGCCCCGGGATCGGCGCCTTGACGCTGGTGGAGATGACGTTGACGATGCGGCCCCAGCCGGCGGCCTTCATGCCCGGCAGGAGGGCGGTGAGGAGCGCCTGCCCGCTGACGACGTGCATGTCAAAGGCCCGCCGGAGCGCGTCGGGGGTGGCCTCGGACGCCGGGCCCGCGGGCGGGCCGCCGGTGTTATGCACGAGGATGTGCCAGGGGCGCTCGGCCTGGGCCCGGGCGGAGACCCGGCGTCCGACCTCGGGGGGATCGGCGAAGTCAACCGCGAGGTGCCCGTGGCGCTGGCCCGCGGGGGCGGGGAGGGTCGCGCATGCCTCCCGGAGCCGGGCCTCGTCGCGTGCCACGAGCGTGACCTCGGCGCCGAGGGCGGCGAGTTCCGTGGCCGCCGCCAGCCCGATGCCCTGCGTCGACCCGCACACCATGGCCCGGCGTCCCGACAGATCGATGTCCATGCGTCGATTATCGCCGCCCCGTGCGCCCCCGACGTGCCTGCGTCCGCGGCCGCCCCCTTTCTCGGGAGGGTCGTGGCGGTGCGGGCCGGGGGTCAGCGATCCAGCGCGAGGAACTCGGCGGCGGTGCCCGCGAGGAGGCGGTGGGTCGTGACCTCCGGCAGGTCGCCCATCGACTCGATGAGGGCCCCGGGGCGGTCTTCGCCCAGGGGGAAGGGGAAATCGGAGCCGAGCATCACGCGCCGGTCGGTGAAGAGGCGGAGCAGCAGTCGGAGCGCATCGGCGTCGTGGACGAGCGAGTCGACGTAGAAGCGGGCGGGCTCGCCGGTGGGCTTGGCCAGGTAGGCCGACGGCGGCCGCGGGTTGTCGACGGCGACCAGGTCGGGCCTGCACGCGTGCCCGTGGGCGATGCGCCCGAGCGTGCCGGGGAACGAGCCCCCGCCGTGGGCGAAGCAGAGTCGCAGGCGGGGCAGGCGGTCCAGCAGCCCGCTGAAGATCGCGGTGCAGATGGCCAGGGCGGTCTCGGCGGGCATGCCGACGAGCCAGGGGAGCCAGTAGCGGGGCATGCGGTCGATCGCGGCCCCGTCCGCCCCGCGGCCGTGCTGGAGCATGTCCCAGGGATGCACGAAGACCGCGGCCCCGAGGTCCTGTGCGTGGGCGAGCACCGCCGCGATGCCGGGGTCGTCGAAGTTCCGCCCGTTGACGTTGGTGCCGATCTGGACCCCGTGCAGGCCGAGGTCGCGGGCGCAGCGGTCAAGCTCCAGGCGGGCCAGGTCTGGGTCCTGCATGGGCAGCGTGCCCAGGCCGACGAAGCGGTCGGGGTGGGCGGCCACGACCTCGGCGACGTGGTCGTTGAGCAGCCGCGACAGGTCGTGGGCGTCGCCGGGGCGGGCCCAGTAGGAGAACATGATCGGGACCGTGCTGAGGGCCTGGAGCGAGACGCCCGTGGCGTCCATGCGCTCGATCCGGCGTCCGGGGTCCCAGAGGTCCGCCCGGACGTCGCGGAACGGCTGGGGGGGCGTGGAGCCGTCGACGCTGGTGGTGCGCCGCATCCGTGCGCACCCGGGTTGCTCGTGGGCGAGTTCGACCCAGCCCGCGTAGCCGGTCCGGGCCGTCCAGCTCGGCCAGGTCTCGGGCAGGATGTGGGTGTGCAGGTCGATCTTGCGGAGCGGGGCGGGCACCGGGTCACCGCCGCGAGAGCCGCTTGCGGCGCGGCTTGGCGGGTGCGCGAGCGGCGCTGACCTTGCCGCCCTTGACCTGGATCGCGCCCGCTCGCTCGATGACGGTGCCGCAGGACTTGCAGGTGCGGCGTTCGGGCGGCCCGCCCCAGAAGTCCTCCATGATCACCTTCAGGTCCTCGTCGATCTTGTTGAGGACCCAGCGCGCCTCGTGGACCAGCCTGTCGCACGTGGGGCAGTACCAGCGCAGGCCATCGAACTGGGGGTTGCCCTCGGCGTCGAAGCCGCGCGGGAACTCGATGATGAGCCCCAGCGTCCCGGCGGGGCGCTGCGGGCGGTGGGGCACCCAGCGGGGCAGCAGGTACAGCTCGCCCTCCTTGATGATGACTTCGTGGGGCTTGGAGCCGTCGAGCGGGCGGATGCGCACGGCAATGTCGCCCTTGAGCTGGTAGAAGAGCTCCTCGGTCGGGTTGACGTGGTAGTCGTTGCGGGTGTTGGGGCCGCCGGACACGAAGACGATCGCGTCCTTGGACTCGGCGAAGAGCTGGCGGTTGGAGACCGGCGGCTTGAGGTGCTTGCGGTTCCTGGCGATCCACCGGTCGAGGTGGAGCTTGGAGATCGTGGGCATGTGGCATCCTCCGGAGTCGGCGTGGAACGCGAACGGCGAGTATACGGCCCGGCCCGGCGGCGATGGCACCCCGGTCAGGGAACCGGGATCTTGCGCCGGCCCGGCGGGACCACGGGCGCCTGCGGCGCGGGGGCCGGCTCGGCCGGTGGCGCCGCCGCGGGCGCGGGCCGGGGCGCGCGAGGCGCGAGCGGGTCCGGCGCGGGCGACATCGGGGTGGGCTCGATCTCGCGGCGCGAGGCCGGGGGCGGCGGCGGCCCATCCGCGGCGGCGAGCGGTCCGGGCTGCGGGCGCGTGGGCATCTCGGGCGACCGGCGGAGGGCGACGTCGACGCGGCGCGCCGACGCCGGGGGGACGGGGGCGATGCTGAAGAGGTCGCCAGTCTCCCTGCCCGCGGTCATGAGCTGCCAGCGCATGGTGTCGGGGAGGACCTCGTTGTCGGGCTCGGCGCCGCGGTGGAAGCGGATTACGCACTGCTGGCCCACGGGGATCTCGACGGACCACAGCGTCTGCCCCGTGCGCGTATCGACCAGCGAGACATTGGTCGGCGCCCAGGCCTCGCTGACGTAGGTGTACGTGTCGTCGGAGTAGCCCGAGCCGCCCGGGCGGTAGGCCCCGCCTCCCCACATGCCGCAACCGCCGAGGGCCAAGGCGGCGAGCAGGGCTGAAGTGGCGGCGCCTCGCTGGACTGAGCGGGAGTTGTTCATCGATCACCCTTGCGCTGCCGAGCGGGTTGGCGTCGGCGGTTGGTCTTTGATCGGGTCACCATCGTTATCCGGGAATCCGCCGCCAATGTAGCCCTCCGGCGGGCGGTACGTCCGGTATCGACAAGATCGACCCCCGACCGTGACCCGATCCGGCCGTACAGTCGCCCCGATGCGGTCGGATCGTCCAAGGACGCTGATCGGGCACGGGTATGACCTCCACCGCCTGGAGCCGCGGCCGCCGGCCGGGCCAGGCCAGCCCCTTGTGCTCGGCGGCGTACACCTCGAAAGCGACCGCGGCCCGATCGCCCACTCCGACGGCGACGCGCTGCTCCACGCGATCACCGACGCGATCCTCGGGGCGCTGGCGCAGCCTGACATCGGGCAACTCTTCCCGGACGACGACCCTCGGCACCGCTCGCAGGACTCCGCGGTGTTCTTGGCGGAGGCCTGCCGTCGGGCGGCGCAGGCCGGGTTCGGGGTCGCCAGCCTCGATGCGACGGTGATCCTGGAGCGACCGAGGCTGGCGGCGTTGAAGGATCGCATGCGGGCCCACATCGCGTCGCTGCTGGGCGTGCCGCCGGAGCGCGTGAACGTCAAGGGCAAGTCGCACGAGGGCGTCGACGCGGTGGGGGAGGGGCGGGCGGTCGAGGTGCACGCGGTGGTGCTGCTGGAAGGCATCGAGGCATCGAGGTTTGGAGGCCTCAAGGCGGGTGCTGAGCGCGGCGGCGGTAGGCGCGGACCAGGGCGCGGTCGGTCAGGCCCGGGACCAGCCCGGTGAGGGCCAGGACGATGCGGACGGGGTGGGAGGTCCACACCTCGCCCCGCGGGCGGCGGAGGCAGCGCAGCACGGCGCTCGCGACGCGCTCGGGTGGCTGCATGAAGCGGCCCGGGGGCCTGCCGACGAGGCGCCCGCCGCGGTCGGCGACCTTGTCGAAGAACTCGGTGCGCGTGCCGATGGGGTGGACGCCGGAGACACGGATGCCCCTGTCCCACAGCTCGACGCGCATGGCGCGGGCGAAGTGGTCTTGCATGGCCTTGCTGGCGGAGTAGGCGGCGTACGCGGGCGCACCGAGCCTGGCCAGGCAACTGGAGCACATGAGCATGTGCCCGCGGATGGGCGAGCCGGGGGACCAGGACTCGGCGAGCTGGCGCTCGATCGCGGGTCGCAGGACGTTGAGGCTGCCGAAGAAGTTGGTCTCGAACGTCTCGCGGACGGCGCGGTCGGGCATGGCGTGCGTGAGCGGGGCTTCCTCGGCGAACCCGGCGTTGGCGAAGACGGCGTGGACGCGCCCGAAGCGCCGCCAGGCGCGGTCGATGAGTTCGCGGCAGCGGGGCTCGTCGGCGACGTCGAGGGCGAAGAGGTCGGCGTCGACGCCCAGGCGCCGGGCGCGGTCGGCGATGGCGTGGAGCCGATCCGCGCGACGGGCCGCGAGCATCAGGGGCATGCCGGCCCGGGCGCAGGCGAGGGCCGTGGCGGCGCCGATGCCGCTCGAGGCGCCGGTGATGACGATGGGCCTGCCCCGGAGGTCGATGGTCATGGCGTCGCGGCTCCGTTGCGGGCGACGGAGCGCGCGAGCATCCAGGCAAGCTCCGGGGCGCCGAGCAGGCGGGCGAAGGCCAGGTACGACACGCCGCCCACGCCGGTCATCGCGGCCAGCCGCACCAGCGCGCCCCACCACGGAGAGAGGGACAGGTTGGCCTGCTGGAGGGCACGCCCGACGCCCCACACGGCGACCCCCATGAGGAGCGAGGCGGCGGCGATCCTCGCGACCGCGCGGGCCGTCGCCCAGTCGAGGGGCGCCACGCGCAGGCGACGCGCGCAGAGCCAGGCGAGGGCGGCGGTCTGAGCCATGGCGGAGGCGGCGGTGGACCAGGCAAGCCCGGCCTCGCGGAGGGGCCAGATCAGCGTGAGGTTGAGGGCGACGTTGAGCCCGACGGCGGCGATGGCGACGTAGACGGGCGTGGCCGTGTCGCCCCGGGCGTAGAAGGCGCGGGTGAAGACGTGGTTGAGCGAGTAGGCCCAGACGGCGGGGGCGAAGCCGAGGACGACGGCGGCGGCGCGATCGACCCCCTCGGGGGAGAAGCCCGTGGAGCCGCCGCCGAACAGCGCCAGCGTGACGTCGTGCCGAACCAGCACCAGCCCGAGGCTGGCGGGGAGCCCGATGAACAGCGAGAGGCGGAGGCCGCGGCGGAGGATCTGCTCGAAGCGATGGGGCTCGTCGGCGGCGCGGGCGAGCATGGGGAAGACGGCGGCGGCGACGGCGATGCCGAAGACGCCGAGGGGGAACTGGTAGAGCTTCTGGGCGCTGGCGAGGATGACGTTGGAGGCCTCGTCGAGGGGGTAGGCCCGCCCGAGGAGCCTGGGGCCGACCCAGATGGGCCACATGGCGATGAGCATGTCGACAAAGCCGTTGAGCTGGAGCGTGCCCAGCCCGAGCGCCACGGGGACGAACCTGCGGAGCGTGACGCGGGCGCGGTGCACGGCGTCGGGCGTGAGGCGGGGGCGCCGAAGATGGGCGCGGAGCAGGAGCGCGAACCACCCCGCCTGCGTCACGCCCGACAGCACCGTCGCGGCGCCCAGGAGATACGCGGTGGGCTCGGTCGCGAACGTGCCCAAGGCCAGGTGCCAGGCGCCGACGGCGATGATGAAGGCGTTGAGAACGATGGGGCCGCTGGCGGCGGGGCCGAAGCGCCCGTGGACCTGGAGCATGCCGCCCAGGATCGCCGCCATGCAGATCAGCGGCATGAAGGGCAGCATGACCATGATGAGCCGCAGCGACAGGGACCGATCGACGGAGTGCGGACCGAGCAGCAGGACCAGCAGGAGCACGACCTCGGCCGCGATCGTGAGGGCGGCGGTGGCCAGCCCCAGGGCGGCGACGACCAGCCCGGCGAACCGGGCCGCGACCTCGGGGTCGTGCCTCTGGGCCTGGGCGTATTGGGGAAGGAAGGCGGCGGAGAGTGCGCCCTCGCCGAAGAGGCGTCGGAACGTGTTGGGGATGGCGAAGGCCGCGGCGAAGGCCGACCCGATCGCGGTATCGCCGAAGATCCGGACCACGATCACATCGCGGGCCAGCCCGCCCAGGCGCGAGACCAGCGTGACGGCGCCGGTGGTTCGGACGGCCGAACCGAGGGCGGGAACGCCGTCGGCGTGGCCCGGATCGGTGCTCACGCGGTCGGCTCCGGTCGGTGGCTCATGGGGGGTAGATCGACCACGCGCGGGCATTGGCCCCAGCCGGGGCGTCAGACGGCCTCGGCGGCGTGGCGGGGGGCGGCGACCAACACCTGGGGTGGCTGGGCCTCGGCGATCAGGCCCTGCCGTCGCCAGCGCTCGACAAGCGAATCGGCCAGGGCGCGGTAGTCCTCGGCGCCGGGGGCGGACGGGGCGTATGCGAAGATCGACTGCCCGAAGCTCGGGCACTCGGCGAGCTTGATGTTGCGCCGGATGGCCGGGCGGAGGACCGCGGCGTCGGCCCACGACACGCCCGTGCCCCTGGCGGCGGAGAAGAAGCCCTCAAGGTCATCGACGACCTCGCGGCAGTGGGTGCTGGAGGTGTCGTGCATGCAGAGAACCACGCCATCGACCCGGAGCCCCGGGTTGACGCCGGCGCCGAGGGCGGCCACGGTCTCCAGGAGCTTGCCCACGCCCTGGAGGGCGAGGAAGTGGGCCTGCATGGGGATCAGGACGAGGCGGGCGGACGCCAGCCCGTTGAGCGTCAGGAGCCCGAGGGAGGGCGGGCAGTCGATGAGCACGGCGTCGTAGGCCGCCCCGGCGCGGGCGAGCACCTCGGTCAGGCGTGCGCTGCGGTCGGGGGCGTCGGCGAGTTCGGACTCGACGGCCGCCATGTCGGTGCGGCTGGGGATGAGATCGAGCCTCGCGGAGACGGGCCGGACAAGGTCCTGCGTCGCACGGGACGGGTCCAGGAGGGCCTCGTAGAGGGTGAGCGGAAGGTCGGCGGGGTCGACGCCCAGGTGCAGGGAGGCGTGAGCCTGCGGGTCCAGGTCGACGACCAGCGTGCGAACGCCGGCGTGGGCGAGCGCGGCGGCGAGGTTCACGGTCGTGGTGGTCTTGCCCACGCCGCCCTTCTGGTTCATGAGGGCAACGACGAGGGGCCTCTGCCGCGATCCTTCGCGCCGGGTCTGCTCCGTCATGGCGCGAGTATAACCGGGGCGGGGTCAGGGGGAGGCGGGGCTCTTGGGCGCGGTGCCGACGGGTTCCGGCGACCTCGGGCGCGCGGGCTCCGCGCCGGCCTTCGTAGCCCGGGCGGCCTCGGCGCCGGCCATCTCGTCCTCGAGCTGCTTCTTGCGGGCGATCTTGATCGCGTACACGCCGATGGAGGCGGCGAAGACGAGGGCCAGGACGTACACCGCGCGGGCCCGGACCTCGGAGATCATGACGCCGAAGACCGCGAAGGACGCGGCGATGGCGTACAGGGAGAGGACGGCGCCCTTGACGCCCAGGGCCCGCTTGAGCATGTGGTGCAGGTGCTGGTCGTCGGCGGAGCTGATGCGCTTGTGGGCCATCTTCCGCCGAACGATCGCCAGGACGGTGTCGATGATCGGGAGGGCGTAGATGATCAGGCCGGCGATGACGAGCTCGGTGCGGCCCTGCTCGCCCAGCGTGAGGATGATCACGCACGTGCAGAAGCCCAGGAGGAGCGAGCCCGAATCGCCCAGGAAGATGTTGGCCGGGTTGAAGTTGTGGGGGAGGAATCCGAGGCAGGCGCCCAGCACGGCCATGCACAGGATGATGCGCTGGGCGTCGCGGGCGCTGTGGTCGTGGAGCGCGAGCCCCAGGGCGATGACGAGCAGCCCCATCATCGCGATGGCGGTGACGCCCGAGAGCAGCCCGTCCAGCCCGTCGATCAGGTTCGAGGCGTTGCAGGCGCCCAGCACGAAGATGGCGATGATGGCGGTGCCCGTCCAGTAGACCGCGTCGATCTCGATGCTCCCGACGCCGACCACCGGGACCTGGAACGGGAGGGGGATGTTCCAGACCAGGTCCGGGCTCCCGATGAGCCGACCGATCGGGGCCATCACGCCGGCGGCGACCTTGACGCCGACGTCGTCGATGGCGAGCGCGGCGGCGGCCATGAGCTGCCCGCCCACCTTGACCCGGGGCCACAGCCCCGTCACGTCGTCGATCATCCCGACGAGCATGATCACGGTGAGGCCCAGGACGATCGACAGCGGGACCGGGGCCGGCAGCAGGCTGTCGCCCGCGTGATCGGCGCGGACGTCGTGGAAGTCGATGAGTCCGGGTTGCACGAGCGCGGCGTAGCTGAAGGCGACGGCGGCGATGATGCCGAGGTACACCGCGACTCCGCCGAGGTAGGCCGTGGGCTGGCGGTGCAGTTTCCGGGCCTCGCCCGGGCGGTCGACGACGCCGTGCGTGACCGCCAGACGCCGCATGATGGGCGTCGCGATCAGGGAGACCAGGAACGCGACGACCAGCACCCAGAGGTAGCCGTGAAAAATCGAGAGGCGCGACGCGACGTGGGCGCCGTCGCCGAGCCCCGCCGCGGACTCCAGCGACGTGACCTGCTCCTGCAGGCGGCCCAGTTCGGTGCTGAGGCCGCGGATCTGCTCGGCGACCGGGGGCGGGACCGTGGGCAGCGCCTGGGCGAGGTGGAGGATCACGGCCTCGCCTCCTCGGGTCGCGGCGCGCGCGCCGGCGGCGTGTCGACCACGGGGCGCGCCGCGTCCGCGGCGACCGACGCCGCGGTGTCACGGACCGTCCGCTCCAGGGGGATCGAGGGCGAGAAGCCGATGGCCTGGCGGATGCGGGTCAGGTCGGGCCGGCGGGCGCGCAGATCCTCGAAGCCCTCGGGGTAGGCCTTGTCGTAGGGGACGAAGCGGACCTCGGATCGGGAGCCGGTCACGCGGATCACGAGGCACGCCAGCTCCTCGATGGTGATGGGGCGATCGGACCCGAGGTTGAAGACCCGCCCCGCGCAAGCCGGCGAGGCCAGGAGCATGGGGAGGGCGGCGACCACGTCGCGGACGTCGCAGAAGCAGCGGCTCTGGCGCCCGTCGCCGAATACCTCGAGGGGGCGGCCTTCGAGGGCGGCGCGGATGAAGCGCGGGAGCACCATCCCGTACTGCCCGACCTGGCGGGGGCCGACGGTGTTGAAGAAGCGGACGATGGTGGCGGGCAGGCCGCGGTGCCGGGCGCAGGCGATGGCGAGGTGTTCGTCGATCGCCTTGGAGTGGGCGTAGCTCCAGCGGGCGAGCGTGGTGGGCCCCAGGACAACGTCGTCGTCCTCGGCGAACGGCTCGCAAATGCCCTTGCCGTAAACCTCCGAGGACGAGGCGACGAGGATGCGCGTGGGGCCGCCGGCGGGCGAGGCGTGGAGCGCAAAGTCCAGGACCGCCTGGGTCTGCTCGATGTTGATCCGGATGGCGTTGAAGGGGTCCTTGAGGACCAGGTCGACGCCGACGGCGGCGGCCAGGTGGTAGATCTCGTGGAAGCGCTCGCCGCGCCCCAGGGCGCGGAGGGCCTCCTTGAGGTCGGCCTCGATGAACCGGAGGTTGGGGTGGGGGGGCGGCAGGTTGGCGCGCCGCCCGGTCGAGAGGTCGTCGACGATGGTGACGGCGTCGCCGCGGGCGAGCAGCCGCTCGCAGAGGTGCGAACCGATGAAGCCGGCGCCGCCCGTGATGAGGGCTCGCTGGGGCGCGCCGCCGCCCGGGGTGTTGGTGGGGGACTGGGCGGTCATGTCGCGGGCGGGGCGTCGGGGACCGTGGAGCTAGGCCGCCGTGCGGTCGCCGGCCGACTCGCTGGTGTATTCATGGGTGGCGCGGATGTTGCCCTTGAGGTACCCGCCGGCGGAGGGCTTGACGGCGTTGACGACGACGCCGAGGAACTCGCCGCGGTTGTCCTGCAGCTCGTTCTTGAGCCGAGCGATCAGGCCGCGGGTTTCGCTCATCGCGCGCGCGACCAGGAGCGACGCGTCGCAGCGGTTGGCGAGCGAGTGCCCGTCGCCGGAGACGAGCGCGGGCGAACAGTCGATCAGGACGACGTCGTAGCGGGTCTTGGCGTCCGCGATGAGACGGGTCATCGCATCGCTGCTGAGCCGCTCGAACGCACGCGAGGCCCGCGAGCCGGAGGTCAGGACATCGAGGTTGGGGACGCCCGTCTTGTGGACCGCCTGCTCGAGCGACCGCGACTGGGCCAGGACGTCGCCCAGCCCGCCCTCCTCCGGGAGCCCGAACACGCGGTGCAGTGCGGGGCGACGGAAGTTGGCGTCGATCAGGAGGACGCGCTGGTCGGCGCCGGCGCACGCCAGGGCGAGGTTGGCGGCGGTGGTGGTGCCGCCCGAGCTCGGGGCGGCGGCGAGCACGAGCACGCTGCGGTGCCCCGCGGCCTGCATCCGCTTGCCGAGGCTGGAGCGGAGCTGCCGGAAGCTCTCGGCGACCGCGCCTCGGGGCCGGTCGCGGAACGCCGTTTCCACCGCGCCGGGGCCCGCCGGGTCCTGGGCGGCGTCAGGGATCCACCCCGCCACGCGGGTGCGCGGGATGAGGGCGATGTCGCCGGGCCCCTTGACCCGCTGGTCGACGAGCTCGCGGACCACGGCCAGCGTGCCCACGAACCCCAGCACGAGCAGGGCGCCCGCGGGGATGGTGATGAGCAGCTTGGGGAACGTCATCTCATCGGGCTTGCGCTCGTCCTGGAGCACCACGATGCGGTTGCTGGTGGGGAGCTGGTCGAGCAGCCGAAGGGAGTCGAACTGGGTCTGCATCTTCCGCCTCTCCTCGGTGATGAGGCGGACCTGGTCGTCCATGTCCTTGACCTGGGCCATGGCCTTGGACAGCTCGGCCATGCGGACCATCTCCTTGTCACGCTCGGACTGGAGTTCGACCATCCGCGCGTGGAGCTGGGCCTCGGACTGACGGACGGATTCGAGCAGGGCGCGGAAGCGCGTGTGGAGGAGCCGCTCGCGGATCTCGTCGACGCTGCGCTGCTGGGCGTCGATGGCGAACTCGATCGACCGCACCTCGCGGTGCGACGGGTCGAACATCTGGAGGAGCGCCTTCTTGCGGGCCTCGTAGGCGGCGAGCTGGCGCAACGCCTCGGCCATGGTCGGCTCGCGCTCGATCTCGGTGGTCAGCATCTCGGGGTAGGTCACGCCCGCCGGGGCGTTCGCCTCGGCCTCGTACATCTCGCGCTGCTTCCGCGTGCCTTCGAGGTCGGCGTGGACCTCGACCTGGAGCTTGTTGATGGCCTCGAGGCGCTGGCGGGTGGCGTTGTTGGCCTCGTTGAGCGATTCGAGCGTGGAGCCGGTGATGAGACTGTCGCGGGCCCGCTGGATGCGCGTGACTTCCTCGCCCATGGCGTCGATGTTGCGCTTGAGGGCGTCGGTCTGGGGCTGGTTCACCTGGCTGGCCTGACGGCGCAGCGTGCCCACGTAGGCCTCGCGGACCAGCCGCACCAGCGCCATCGCCTCCGCCGGGTTGTTGTCCCACGCGGACACCTGGATGATGCTCGTGCCGGGCAGGATGCTCGCGTTCACGCGCTTCTTGAGCTTCTTGAGCGCCTTGGCGGCGTTGACGCGCCCGCCCTCGACCACCGAGCGCACCCACCCCGGGGCCTCGACGGCGAGGGCCGGGTTCTCGGCGACGCGCGTCAGCACGCCGTCGGACTCGATAATGCGCACCTGCGTCTGCATGAACCGGTCGAAGCCTTCCTTGTTCTGGGGGTCGCCCGTCAGCGGGACGCCGGGCTCGACGGCCTGGGGGTACGCCTGGAACTGCGCGGCGCTGGTCCAGATGGGGTACACGCGGGCCATGCCCAGGTGGAAGGCGCCCCCGAGGAACACGCCGACCGCGCCCGCCGCCCCGAGCCAGTACTTGTACTTCTGAAGCAGCTTGACCGGGTCGATCGAGACGCCGCCCGCCTGTTGGGGCCCGGGCGCCGGTCGCGGTCCCTGGGCTTGGGCGGGGCTTGTGCGGGGTTCTGACGAGGGGGCGGGCATGGGTGGGTTCCCTGGCTGGGCCCGCGGTCAATCGCCGCGGGTGAGGTGTGCATCGGCTGGGGTCGGCGGTGTCCTCAGGTTCTCAGTCCCAACGGCGGGCTGAGACGAATACAAGGCGGGTGGCGGTCGATGTTCTCGGACGTTAGGGTCAGATCCCGCCGATGTCCTTGCGCAGCTGCGCCAGGTCCGACCGGGTCTCTTCGGAATCGAGGAAGGAATACTGGGCGATCATGCGCTCCACCTCTTTCAGGAGCGACTCGGCCCGCTCGCGGTCCTTCTTCTGGGCGTACACCATGCTCTGGTGCAGGGTGGCGGCGAACCGTGCCGCGATCGACCGGGACGCCTGCAGGGCCTGGAAGAGCGTGGCCTCGGCCTCGTCAAGGAGCCCGAGCCGCAGCTGGGTGTAACCCAGCGTGTCCAGGGCCTCGGCGCTCTCGGGGCTGCCCTCGACGGCGGCCCGGGCCAGCGGGAGGGCCTCGTCGGGCTTGCCCATGTGCTTGGCGAGCGTGAAGGCGAGGTTGTTCATCATCTCGCCGTCGCTGGTGAACTCCTCCAGCCCGCGCCGGCACACCTCGACGACGCGCGGGTACTGGCCCATGTAGTAGAGGGTGTTGGACTGCAGCGCGAGCATGAGCCGCCGGACGACGGGCGGCTCGGCGCCGGACAACGAGGTCTCGATGAGGGCGATGGCCTTGGAGGGGTTGGACTTGTCCGAGCCGTCCTGGGACATGACGGTGGCGCGGAACAGCTGCATCCAGCTCCCGTGCGACGGGGTCGAGTCCTGGAGCTGCTCGTAGAAGCGGAGGAGGTCGGCCTGGTCGGTGACGATGCGGCGCGTCTCGGCGAGCCAGGCGCTCATCGCGTCCACCTCGGTGTTGCGGATCAGGCGCAGCGACGTGGTGATGTCCTTCTTGGCGTCGGGCATCCGACCCCGGGCCGCGGCGAGCTTGGCGCGCGCGATCACCAGGCCCGGGTTGCGCTCGACGTCGGCGCCGACCTGGCGGAGGATGGCCTCGGCCTCGGCCAGGAGCGGCGGCGCCTGGAGGAGGAGTCCGTCGAGGAGCTTCTGGGCCGCGATCGGGTTTCGGGTCTGCTCCCAGGCCTGGCGGTAGTACTTCACCGACTGGGCCCAGTGACGCATGGCGGCGAACCGGTCGCCGACCTCGATCATGAGCGCGAGGTCGTTGGGCCGCGCCAGGAGGGACTCGTCGGCGACGTCGGCCGCCTCGTTGAGGCGCCCGCGGTCCATGAGCGCTTCCATGAGCTGCCCGCGCAGATCGTCGAGGCGTTGGTTGGAGCGGACCGCGGCCCGGAGGTCCGTGAAGGCCTCGTCCCACTTCTGCTGGGAGAGGTACAGGTCGGCCCGGAGCCTGAGCGCGGGCCAGTGATTGGGCTGGATGCGCAGGGCGGCGGAGAGATCGTTGATGGCCTCGGGAACGAGGTCCGGCTTGCCCCTCGCCAGCTGGGCGCGCTTGAGATAGGCGATGGGCTCGGCGGGGAAGAGCTCGATCGCCCGATCGATGATGGCGCGCTGACGGGCGGCGTCGCCGTTGGCCGCCGACACCTCGCTGGTGAGGAGGAGGAAGACCACGTCCTTCTCCACGCCGGCGGGGCCCATGCGGTCCAGGAGCGTCTGGGCCTCGGCGGCGCGGCCGCCCCGGACGCAGGACTCGATCAGTCGCTTGGTGTACGTGAGGACCTCGTCGTCGGCCTTGGCGTTGACGATCCGTTCGAACGGGGCGATGGCCTCGTCCCAGCGGCCGTTCTGGACCAGGAAGTCCCCGAGGCCCTTGTCGCCCTCCATCAGGGGCGACTGGTACTTGCGGGCCTGGAGCAGGGCCACGTAGGCGGTCTGGACGTCGTTGATCGAGTACATGAAGGTCGCGTAGGTCATGTAGGGCTCGGCGGTCCGATGCTCGTCGGGGAGCGCGGAGATGTACTCGGCGAAGATGCGGCGCGCCGAGGCGTAGTCCGCGCGATCGGCGTGCCAGCGGGCGTCGAGCGCCACGGCGTCGATCCCGTCGGCGTCGCGCCGGAGCCCGTCGATGACGCTCCGCGCCTTGTCGGACTGCCGCAGGTCGAGGTACACCGACGCCAGCCCGAGCAGGTTCGAGCGGTGGTCGGGGTCGCGCACCCGGTAGCGCTCGCGGAGCTGCACCACGCGGGCCTTGTCGCCCGCGGTCTGCTCCAGGACCATCAGCATCTCGAAGAACTCGAGGTCGGACCCGGCGTAGCGCTCGGCGGCCCTCGCGGCCGTGAGCGCGTCGGAACGCCGGTCTTGCTGCATCAGGACGGTGATCAGGTCCTTGGTCAGGATGATGTCGCTGGGCCGCATGGCGACGGCCCGCTGGAACGATTCGATCGACTCGGACGTCCGCCCCGCCGCCACCTGCGTGCGACCGAGCAGGCGCCAGTACTCCGGCGTGGCGGCGCCCGGCTCGAGCCCCTCGCGCAGCAGCGTGATCGCGTCGTTCCACGCGCCCTGGGCCCCGCGGATGCGGGCCCGGAACGTCCGCCCCCCCACGCGATCGAGGTTCTTCTCGGCGGCCTTGGCGGCCAGCCCGTCCGCCTTGGCGTAGTCCTTGGCGGCCAGGGCCCGCATGAAGCTCATCTCGAGCACCCAGGGCTCGTCGGGCGCCACCCGGATCACCTCCGTCAGGATCGCCTCGGCTTCCTCGTTCCGGCGGTTGCGGGCGTACAGCTCGAACAGGGCCCGGTTCTTGTCCAGGTCGCTCGCCGCGGAGTTGGCGATGAGGGCGGCCTGGGCCTTGACGGGGTCGGTCTCGGCGAGCGCCGCCTCGATGGCCCGCAACTCCGCGTCGTCGGGCCTGGCGGCCTGGGCGGCGCGGACGGCGGCGACGGCGCCGGCGCGATCTCTCTTCTCCAGGAGGCGACGGATCAGCTCCGACACCACGCGCATGTCGTGGGAGTGCGCCACGGCCGCCGCCTGCAGGTCGCGGATGGCCCCGTCGAGATCCCCCGGCGTGCCGTCGAGCCCGTCGGCCTTGCGGGCGGCGGCGATGACGTCGCGGAGCACGGGATCGTCGGACTGCCCCTTGCCCAGGGCGGCGTTGATCTCCGCCAGCCGGCTTGCCGCGCCCTTGTTCTCGGGGTCGAGCTTGGCGATCCGCTCGTAGATCGTGGTGGCGGCCTCGAAGTTGCGGAGCTGGAGCTCGAGCTCGGCGAGCATGAACAGGGCGCGGGGGCTGTCGGGGCGTCGATCCAGCGACTGCTGGAGCCGCCGGCGGGCCTCGCCCGGCTCGTTGACGCGCATGTGCACGGCCGCCAGGCGAAGCAGGCCCTCCGCGTCGGCGTTGTTCGTGACGGAGTTGTACTGCGTGAGGAGCTGCTTGGCGTCCATCCAGTCGCCGCGGAGCGCCTTGAGCCCGCCGTCGACGAGCAGGAGCGGCGGGTGGTCCGCGGCGACGCGCTGCGCCAGCCGATCGCGCCACGTCTTGCACTCGTCCAGGGCCGCGGCACGCTCCGCCTGGTCCTCGGCGGAGTCGGCCCTCCTCAAGAGAAAGTCGGCGGCCATGGCCATGGCCTGGGGCGTCTGGTAGCGCTGCTTGAGCCCGGTCCACGAGAGCGACACGTGCGCCAGGTTGACCTGGCGCTCCAGGAACGGAATGGCCTCGGTGTACTGCCCCGACTCGCCCAGGATGCCGGCGACGGCGAGCAGGTATTCGCTGCTCTGCGGCGCGTGCTCGAGCGCCCATCGGGCCATGTCGAGCGACAACGGCGTCTGCCCGCGCTCGTCGACATAGGACTCGACCTGCTGGAAGCGCGCCAGGAGCGTGGTGTCGAACACCTCGGCCCCGCGGGCCTTCACCAGCTCGGCGACGCGGGCCAGCCGCGGCCTCATCATCTCCGTCGCGGCCTCGACGCGCCCGCGCGTCTCGGGGCGGCTCCCGCCTTCGCCGACCACGCTCCGGCGCAGGGCCTCGAGCTCGAGGCCCAGCTCGAGCAGTGCGCCGCCGGGGTGCTCGGGCGAGGACCGCGCGAACGCCTGGGCGACCTCCGTGGCGCTCGTGAACGCGGCCGATTCGGCGGCGGCCTCGCCGCGGCGGGCCGCGGCGCTCGAAGCCTGGAGGTGCGTATGACTCAGCAGGAACGCCGTCTCGTAGTCCGTCGGATCGGCCTCGAGGGCGGCGCCGGCGTCGGCGATGGCCTCGTCAAGCTCGGCGGCGGTCATGTCGAGCCCCGACAGGTAGATGCGCAGGCGCGGGATGGCGCGGTAGCGCTTGAGCGCGTCCCGCCGCGGATCCTTGGACACCGCCGGATCGGCCTCGGCCCGCGCGATGGACCCGCGGGCCTCGCCGGCGAGGAACTCCCACGACCCGCGGCCGGCGTTGGTGTCGCCGAACTGCCGCAGCCAGGCCCCGAGGTAGTCGTGCTGCGCCTGCAGCGAATCGGTCTCGATGAGCGCGATCTGCCGCAGCGTCTGCATGTACTCCTTGTCGTAGCGGGCCTCGTAGTCCGTCGTCGTCTCCGGCGTGAGCCGCAGCAGGGCGTCACGCCACTTGCGCAGCCACTCCGCGTTGGTCTGCTCCTTGTTGACCGCCTTGGAATACTGGCGGGCGGCGGCCTCGTACTCCCCCGCGGCCATCAGCTTGTCGCCCGACGCCGCCAGTTCCGGGGCGCTCTTGTACATCACGGAGTACAGCAGCCCGAGCACGGCCCCCGCCGCGACCACGAGCACCACCGAGAGAATGACGACGAAGCGTGTGTTGACCTTGGATGCCACGGTGACTGTCTCCTGCTCGGGCGGTTTAGCCCTTCCTCGCCCCCGACCCCTCCGGGCCCGGGTACAGGCCCTTCTCGACCCTGACCCAGTCGGGGACGCACTTCATGAGATCGGGGAGCAACTCCGACAGCAGATCGCCGGCGTCGGCGGCGAGCTCCTCCGCCGAGGCGGCGGTCACGCCGTTGAACTGTACCTTCAGGTAGTACGCGTATCGAGACTCGAGGTCGAAGGCGAGCAGGCGCACGCCCCCGGCGCTGTCCACGGCGGCCCCGTTGGCGATGAAGAAGTACCCCGCGTACATCGAGAGCCCGTCGTCGGGCCGGATGAACTGCGTGACCCGGAGCCCGAGGCGGTCGATGTCGCGGGGGAGCGCGACGTCGCCCACGCGGGCGCCGAACTCGTTGCGCATGGGCACCGTCCACACCCGGCCGCGCCGCGGGTCGGCGGGGTCCCCGGACTCGGACCACCCGGAGCGGTCGAGGGGGACAGGGACGACCCGCGAGCCCTCGGGCCCGATCTGGATCCCCGCCCCGACAAAGCAGCGGTCGGGCACGTGCGGGACGGTGTCGACCATGCCCGTGTAGTAGGCCAGGTGAACGTCCATGATCCGCGCGGGCGACAGGGGGCGCGAGCGCCGGTAGGTGCGCGTCACGTAGTTGGTCGTGCCCAGCGCCTTCTCGACGTCGGGCGATTCCACCCTGTCGGTGCCGACGCGCTCCCACGTGGGGAGCGCCGTCGGGATCGACCGGACCAGCACCCCGCTCTCCGGGTGGATCGGCAGCTTGCGGAGGTAGATGTTCGCCGCGTCGATCCCCACCTTGAACCCCGCCGCCGACGCCGTGAGCACCCCGACCGCGACCGCGACCGCGGCGACCCAGGTCCCCCGCGGCGAGGGCGCCCCGATGACCGGCGGGAGTCGGGCGGGCCGAGGCGGCTCGTCGCTCACCGCCCTGTGCAGGACCCACACCGCGAGCATGAACAACCCCAGCCCCGGGACGAGCAGCAGCGTGCCGATGAGCATGTGCACGTCGCCGGTCGCCAGGTCGCGGTCCCACAGGCTCAGCACGCCCAGCACCGCCACGCGGATCATGTTGAGGAAGATCGCCACCGGCGCCGCGAGCAGCAGCACCGCGAAACGCTGCCACCAGTGCCGACACGCGACCAGCGCCACCGCCCCCGCCAGGGCGAAGAACGCGATCACCATGCGCATCCCGGAGCACGCCTCGGCCACGTCCAGCGGGATCGGCGCCCCGCCCCGCGGGAAGAGGTGCAGCGTGTTGCCCTTGAGGTCGACCGTGAACCCGGCGAGCGGCGCGACCATGCTCAGGATCGCCCAGCCGCCCTCGGCGGCGATGAGCTGCAGGCGGAACGTGATCTCGATCATGATCCGTTCCGACACCGTGACGCCGAACACCAGGTAGGCGATCGGCAGGAACAGCCGCTTCATCGGCTCGACGCCCAGCAGCAACAGGGCCAGCCCGAACAGCGCCAGGATCATGCTCAGGCCCTGGAGCATGTGGTTCTTGATGCCCACGACCGCGAAGAAGTACGCCGCGATCCCCGCCAGCATGACGGCCAGCCCGGGCCAGAAGACGCGCACCGCGATGCGCTTCAGCTCGTCACGCTGCCGCCAGATGAGGAACCCGCTGATCACCGGGATGGCGTACGCGTGCCCCCAATCCTCGATGGCCTCGATGCTGTGCCGGTGCTGGGTCAGGAACCAGCGATAGAAGAGCAGCAGGAACGCGATGGTCACCAGCGCCGCGGCGGCGAGCGCGCCGGGCTCGCCGATCCGCGACAACGCCAGCGCGAGCCGATCGCCTCGCGTCGGGTCGCGTCGGGTTGAGGCTGGGGCCGCCGCGGTTGACATCATCTCCGGCTCTGCTCCTCACGGGCCGGGGCCCGATCCACCCGCCTGCTACGCCCGCCTTACGCCGCCGGTTCGGAGGGTGAATGGTTACCCGAACATCTCCCGTCCGCCGCGGGCCAACGCGCATGCGGCGTCGGGTGGCGCCGGGTCTGACACTAACCGTCGGCCGTTCCATGGCCCCTGTGAAGCCCCGGCGCTCCCTGGAGCGACGTTCGGCCGGACTTGCGCGTCAGCGACCGAAGCGAGCGTTGGCCTCGGGCGGAACGCCGAAGACGTCGGAGCCGAAGTTGCGGTCGACGAGCAGACCGAACCCGTAGGTGGCTCGGAACCCGTTGCGCAGAATCGCCAGCGGCAACGCCCAGAAGTTGGTGCCGACGTTGATGCGATCGTCCGGCTTCAGGTACAGGTCGGGCTGCGTGCCCTCGGCGATCGCCCGGTAGTTCAGACGGATGATCGCCTGCTGCCCGTCCCCGACGACACGCGTGAGGTCGAGACGCTCGGGGATGGCCAGTCCGGCCAATCCCCCCGCCGAATCGATGGCCCGCGTCAGCGTCATCCGCCCTGCTTCGGGGAGCGCGACGGGACCGACTCGATTGACCTGGCCCGACATGTACACCAGACCCTGCTCGGGCTGGGGCAGGCGGATGGTGTCGCCCGACCGGATGACGATGTTGTACCGCGCGTCGCCCGCGAGCAGCGGCCTGAGCTGGACTCGGATCACGCGCTGCGTCATGGCCGGCAACAACGGCCCGCCCGCCGCGCCCGTCGGGCCGGCGGTACCTCCGGTCTTGACCCACTCGCCGTTGAGGAACACCCACCGCGGCACGGGCCGCGCCGGCTGCGCTGCCCCGGTGGGCGCCCGCGGCGCCCGTGCGTCGGGGAGATCGATCGCCGGCGGCGGCGGCGCGGGCTCCGGCTGCGTGAGGGCCGGCCCGACGACGGACATGCCGCCCAGGGGCAGGTCGATCTTGGGCTCGGGGGGTGGGGCCGCGGGCTTCTCCGCCGGTGGCGGCGCCTGCTCCGGCTGCACCGGCGGCGGCGTCCCGCCGGGGGACGTCGGGCGGGAGAGTTGCTCGACGAGGTCGATCAGCGTCTGGCCCTGCGGCGGCGCCGCGGGCGCGGGCGGCGTCGCCACGGGGGCGCTCGGTGCGGGCGCGGCGCCCGGGACCCCGGTCACGCCCTCGCGGAGCGCGACCTGGCGCACCACCAGCACCTCGCGCATCGACTCCGAGTAGCGCCCCCCCAGCGACAGCGCCTCGAGAAGCCGAAGATCGGGCTTGGTCAGGATCGCCGGGCCCGGCCTCTCGAAGCCGCCGACCAGGTGGAACAACGACTGCCGGGGCTGGGACACCACCACGGCGACGAACGGGTCGAGAATGCCCGCGCGGGCGCGCAGGGCGTCGACGATCGCCGCCTTGGCCTGCTCGGTCGTGAGGTCCACCACCGAGACGTCCCCGGACTGCGGAATGTTGATGACGCCCCGGAGGTCGACGACGCGGGGAAAGTCAAGGCGCTCGTTCTGAGCGGCCAGGTCGAACACCGTGATCGACAGCTCATCGCCCGGTCCGATCCGGTAGTCGCCGACCTCCGGGAGCAGGTCCTCGGGCGTTGGCTCGGAGTACTCGATCGTCTCTTCCGGCGCGCCCTCGATCACGGAGATCCGGTCCAGGATCGGGACGCGGGTGGGGGTGTATTCCCAGCGGCCGGTGACGCTCGGGTCGATGAAGCTGTCCGTTTCGCAGCCGACGAGCCCGGTGAGTGCCGTGCCCGCGACGCCGGCCATCACGACGAGTCTGGCCACGTCCAGGCTCGGCCCTCCGCAGCCGGGGGTCGACGTCGATGCTGATTCCGTGGTGGCTCGTTCCAGCTCGCTCACGCCGCACTCCTTGCCGTGTCGACGACTCTCGAACCCGACTGCGACCTGTTCGCATCCTGTCCGCATACCGCGGTGCCGGGGCGGGATGCTAGCCAATACCAACCGGCCACGGGGCCGGTTCGCGGGCAAGGTCGACGGCTCCGCCGCGAGTTCCCGGACTATGAGGATCGACCAGCCGGGGCCCGGCGGTTTACTGGGTCCGAGAAATCAACGAATCGGGGCGGCCGCCGGTGGGGGGACGGCCGATCTCCCTACGGTGACAGCGTCATGATCGGATCCGACGCCAACGCGGGCTCGCCGGGAGAGGTCGGGCGGCATCCCCGCCCGCCGGGCGGCGACCCTCTCAAGACCGTGGCGGCCCCCGTGCTCAGCCTGACCGACATGGTGCTCAACAACCGGGACGGGAAGGACCGGATCGCCCCCAAGCACAAGCCGCCCTGGCTGCGGGCCCGCGTGCCCGGCGGCGAGGGGTACACAAGGCTCAAGGACAACCTCACCCGGCACCGCCTCTTCACCGTCTGCGAGGAGGCGGGCTGCCCGAACATGGGCGAGTGCTGGGCCCGCGGCGTCGCGACCATCATGATCCTGGGCGACACCTGCACGCGCGCCTGCGGGTTCTGCAACGTCAAGACGGGTCGCCCGCCCACGCTCGACCGCGACGAGCCGGCCCGTGTCGCCGAGTCGATCCGCCTCATGCATCGGGCCGGGGGCCTCAGGCACCTGGTCATCACGAGCGTGAACCGCGACGAACTGCCCGACGGCGGGGCCGGGATCTGGGCCCAGACGATCGTCCGGGTCAAGGACGCCTGCCCGGGCATGTCGCTGGAGGTGCTGATCCCGGACTTCGAGGGCAACTGGGCCGCCCTGCAGATGGTGATCGACGCGCGCCCGCACATCATCAACCACAACCTCGAGACGGTCCGCCGCATGTACCCCGCCGTCCGACCCAGCGCCAAGTTCGACCGCAGCCTCGAACTGCTGCGCCGCGTGAAGGAGCAGGGGCTGGTGGCCAAGACCGGCGTGATGGTGGGGATCGGGGAGCGCGACCGGGAGGTGCTCGACCTGATCGACGAGGTGCAGTCGGCGACGCGCGTGTCACGCCAGGGCGTCGCCGGAACCTGCGACGTCCTCACGATCGGGCAGTACCTCCAGCCCACGCGGAACCACCTGCCCGTCGACCGCTGGGTGACGCCGGACGAGTTCGCCCTGTTCAAGGCCGAGGGGCTGCGGCGTGGGTTCGCGGTGGTGGAGAGCGGTCCGCTCGTGAGGTCGAGCTATCACGCCGACCGTCAGGCGGATGTGCTGGCGGGCGTGAAGAGGGCGCGGGCGACGTGAGCGGGTTGGGCAGGGCGTCGGGCGCCGCTGCACCTTCTTCACGAGTTCATCGTCCAAGACCTCGTGGTTGCGTTCGATTCCGCGGGGCTTGCCTCGTGGCCCCATCGGGGCCGCGGGCTGTAGGCACGGGTGGAGCGCAGCGCAATCCGTGAAAGACGATGAGCACGACCCCGCCCCGGAGGTGCGGAGGGCGAGCCGTCGGTGGCTCGGGTCATTCAAACACGTACCGCTCGTCGAACTCCACGCCGTGGGCGCGGAGGATGCGAAGGAGCTCGGACCTGAAGTCCTCGTTCCTGTGATGCTTCGCCTGACCGGCGATGTACTGCTTCACCGCCCCCTCCTGCGACTTGCTGACCGAGAACACGCTGTACCCCTCCTGCCACGCGAACTCGCGCAGGGAGGGGAACTCCTCGTGAACCCACTTGCTCGAACGGCCCTTGACGGTGCGCATCAGGTCGGAGACCGCCCCGTCGGGCCTCCACCGCAGGTACAGGTGGGCGTGGTCTTCGACGCCGCCGATGTCGTAGAGCACGCCCTTCTCGGCCCGGACGATGCCCCCGATGTACAGGCAGAGGCGTGCCGAGACCTCCGCGCTGATCCAGGGCGAGCGGCCCCTCGTCGAGAGAACGACATGGAGCAGCAGTTGAGAGAAAGTACCGGGCACGGGACTCCTTTGCCCCTACGGGGCAAGAGGAGAATACAAAGAACCACGTCCCCCACGGGTTCCGCACGGCCCCCGAGCGGCCGTGCTCCACCCGTGGCTACAGCCCAGCGCCCCGCCGGGGCGTTCCGACCCGATCATGCCACCGGAGCCCACACCCGACCATCCTGACCTGCCTGGGATTCATGTACCAGGTTGAGTGAGGGCAACTGAGTCTACCAACCCCTCTCCCCGCGTGCAGGCGGGCGACGGAGCGAGGGCGAGCGAAGCGAGTCCGAGCGGAGGAGCCTGCCTG
>Ga0194120_10000690_pt1 | contig 63592 bp, 59 predicted proteins | sample TA2MahCa65mmetaG_FD_148642 | JGI IMG/M metagenome (GOLD analysis project Ga0194120, IMG submission 148642) | Freshwater microbial communities from Lake Tanganyika, Tanzania - TA2015019 Mahale Deep Cast 65m | ecosystem: Environmental > Aquatic > Freshwater > Lake | place: Tanzania: Lake... | reverse complement strand
ACTCGGTCAACAGCTTTGGTGGGTGAACCGCGCGGATACTGGGGTCTTCGTCGGTGCCGCCGGAGGCGGAGAACGTTGTCTCGATAGAAGTTGGCGGAGAGGGTGGGATTCGAACCCACGGTACCGTTGCCGGTACAACGGTTTTCGAGACCGTCCCGATCGACCACTCCGGCACCTCTCCGTCGGGAGCGCGGGTTTACCCCGTCCCCGATATCGGACGCAAGCAAAGTTCTGGCTCCTTCACGGATCGCTGCCAGCGATCTTCGCCGCCACGCCGGCCCTGGCCGCCTGCTCGACTCAGGTGGCGCGGATTGAGGGAGCTGCTGGGATCGGCCGATGCATGACACGAGCGTAGGGAGTGCAAGGGCCGGCTTTTTTTCGGCGGGAGCTCATTCCGGTCGCGCCATGCCGGACTGCCGCTTAGGCTATGCATGCATGACCGACAGCTCTGCGCCCATCGCCCGCGGCCCCGTCGTCGAGCCCCGCTGGAGCGATCTGCGCATGGCGACGTCCGGGCGGTTGGCGCATGCGTGGGACACGGAGGATCTGCGTCGTATCGCGAGGCGGCGCCTGCCGCGGCTGATCTTCGACTATGTCGATGGCGGCGGCGAGAACGAGATCACGCTCAACCGCAACGTGACCGCCTTCGATCGCATCGGCTTCCGCCCGCGCACGGTCGCCGAGATCGACGGACGGACGCAGTCGGTCTCTTTCTTCGGCCGAGGCTCGGCGGCGCCCTTCGGCATCGGGCCGATGGGCGGCCTTGGCTTTCTGTGGCCGGATGCCGACATCATTGCCGCGAGGCTCGCGGCCAAAGCCGGCATCCCGCATGTGCTCGCTTCGGGCGCGTCGAACTCGATCGAGCAGGTCGCGGCGGCGGCGCCCGAGGCGCGGCGCTGGTTCCAGCTCTACGTCTTCCGCGATCCCGGCCTCAACCGGCGCCTGCTCGAACGCGCCGCCGCGGCCGGCTGCGAGGCGCTGGTGGTCACCACCGATACCCAGATCAACGCCAAGCGCACCCGCGACTTCCGCAACGGCTTCGAGCTGCCGATGCGGTTCACGCCGCGCACGGTCTACGACTTCGCCCGGCGACCGCGTTGGCTGTGGAAGGTCGCGCGCCGGCACAGTTCCTCGGCGATGGGCAATATGATGTCAGAGATCGGTCCGAACCCGACGGCGGCGAAGGCCGTCGAGTTCTTCAGGACCGAGCGCTCGCGCAGCGTCGGTTGGGAGGAGCTGAAGATCCTCCGCGATCTCTGGAAAAGGCCGATGCTGATCAAGGGCATCGTCACCGCCGAGGAGACGGCAGGCGCAGTCGCGCTCGGCGCCGACGGCGTCGTCGTCTCCAACCATGGCGGACGCAATCTCGACGGCACGGTGGCGACGATCGATGCCTTGCCGGAGGTCGTGGCCGCGGCGTCCGGCCGGCTCACGGTCCTTCTCGACAGCGGCGTCCGCAAGGGCAGCGACGTGGTCAAGGCGCTTGCCCTCGGGGCGCGATGCTGCCTGATCGGCCGACCCGTCGCCTTTGCGCTGGCGGCGGCGGGCGAGGCCGGCGTCGAGCATGTGCTGGCGATGATCCACGACGAGATCGACCGCGTGCAGGGTCTGCTCGGCATCACGCGCATGGACCAGCTCGATCCGAGCTTCGTCAGGCTGGATGCCCATCCCTGAGGCCGGGCCGCGGCCGCTCGCCCGTCACTCGCATCGCGGGCCGGCCGATGCGTCCGGACCCGGCGAGGTCGGGCTGAGCGCGTCGAGGAAGGCGACGAGGTCGTCGATCTCGGTATCGCCGAGCTTGAGTGGCGCCAGGATCGCCTCGCCGTCACTGTGCAGTCGCTCGGGATCGAAATCGGAATAGTGCCTTACCACCTCGCGCAGCGTGGCGAGGCTGCCGTCATGCATGTAGGGCGCGGTGCGCGCGACGTCGCGCAGCCCCGGCACACGGAACTCGCCGAAATTGCGATGCTGCGGCTCGACATGGCGGGTGGCGGTGCCAGGCGCAAGATCCGGGTTGTCGTTCCACGGCCCGAGCAGGGTGTGCCTGCTCGTCCGCAGCGTTCTGATGCCTGCATGGCGACCGCCATCGACGCCGCTCGCGGTGAAGAACGGAATGCCGATCGAGTGGAACTCGTCGTTGGTGAAGGCAGAGCCCAGATGGCAGAAGGTGCAATTGCCCTTGCCGACGAAGAGGCGGATGCCGCGCTGGGCGGCGACTGGCAGCCGGCTCGCCGCCTCGCGGTCGCCGCGTTCGAGCGCGTCGCGGAAGTCGTCGAACGGCGTGCGCGCGCTGCCGATCGTCTCCTGGAAGGCGGCGAGCGCCTTGGCGGCGTCGATCGAGAGCGCGTCATCATCGACACCGGCGGCGTTGCGGCCGAAGGCGCGCGCATAGCAGGCCGACAGCGTCGCATCGTCGCGCAGTAGCGTCGCCACCGCGGAGGGCGTGCTCGCGAGCTCGCGCGGATCGAGGATCGGCCGGAGGCTCATGGCCCACAGATTGTCGTGGCCGCCATCCCAGCCGAACCAGCGGCGGAGGCGTATGTCGAGCAGGCTCGGCGTGTTGCGGTCGAGCGAGGTTCGGCCCTGGCTGCGTGCCCGCGCCTCGCTCCAGCCGAGCGCCGGATCGTGGCAGCTCGCGCAGGAGAAGCGTCGATCGGGGGAAAGCCGCGTCTCGAAGAACAGCGTGCGCCCGAGCGCAATGGCCTCCGGTTTGCCGGAGACCCGGTTGCTCGGGTCGGGCGTGAAGGGCGGCGGCCACGGTCCGTGCCGCGCGATCTGCGTCCGCTCGGCGGCGGAGAAGTCGAGGAGCTCGGCAGTCGCGGCGAGGGGCGCCAGCAGCAGCGCCAGGAGAACGACGATGGGGCGCATCAGTCGAGAACGTGCGCTGCCGTCAGCCGCTCGCCGCCGACCTCGAAGACGAGCTCCCAGCGCCCCGGCATGTGCAGCAGGAGGCCTTCGGCGCGGAAGCTGCCGGGCGACTTGGCAACGACGCTCGGGCGATAGTTCATGCCGTGGCGATGCGCCGGCATCCAGGCGTCGACGCGCGGCGCCGCGACGCTGGCGCCGTTCCTGGCGCAGACCGCGATCTCGACGGCGAAGGCGGCATTCAGCGGCGGCGGCGAAGGCACACCGCGGAACAGAAGCACATGCTGCTTCCCTTCGATGCGCGTCGACGGCTCGAGACGGGGCGGCTCGCAGGCCTCGGCCGCGCCGGCGACGAGAAGTGAGCGGAGGATCAAGAACGCGCCTAAGCCGCGAAAAGCGCGCCGGCCCCCACCCCAGCCCTCCCCCGGCTCCGCCGGGAGAGGGGGTGCAAAAAGGCTACTCGCGACGGAGCGCATCGCCGAAGATGGTCTCGCCGTTGCGCCAGGCGATTTTCTCGGCCACATCGCGCGGCATGTCCTCGAGCCAGGCGCGCGACCATGAGGCATGCTCGACGACATAGTGCCAGCGCTCGGGCACGAAGGTGTCGGTGCCGAGCATGAAACGGTCGGGATGCGCCATGAACAGCGCGCGCCAGGTCGGATCGACCTTACCGCCGCTGGCGTGATCGGTACGGAAGGCGAGATCGCAACAGAGGTTCTTGTGGCGATCAAGCATGGCACGCACATTGTCGGGGCGGTCGAAGCCGGAATGCGCCCAGAGGATCCTAGCCTCCGGGTCCTGCCTGAACACGCGCTCGACCGCATCGGCGTCGCCATGCAGATGAAGGAACAGCTTTCGCTGCTTGGCCATCTACACCATGCCGCGGACGACCGGCAGGTCGGCATCGGCGCCGTAGACATGGAACTCGCCGATCGCGGCATAGCGGTACTTGGCAAGCCGCTCGGAAAGGTAGGTCAGCACCGTCTCGTCGCGAACCCAGGTCGAGACGTCGCTGCGCTTGCGATAGGGGCGCAGCACCGGAATGACGATATCCGGCGCGAGCGCGTAGAGCTTCTGCGTGCCTTCGTCGTCGGAGCTCGAGATCATCGCGCGCTTGAGCCCCGCCTGCCGCAGGATCTGGACCGCGCGCTCGGGCGGCACCGGCGCCCAGGCGTCGTGGCTGTAGTGCAGATGCGCATCGAAGACAGGCAGGATTTCGGCAGCGTGCCCAGGCGCCGGTGCTGCGAGGATCGTCAGCGCCGCCGTCAAGATCAGAGCTGCTCGCATCGTCGCCGCCTCCTGTCGTTTCGATCATACAGGGACCAAGCGACCTAAACGAGCGCCTCGGCAGGCTAGGCGGCGATCACCGCTTCGCCCCTGATCACGGTCCGCCGGACGACGCGAGGTTCCGCCGCCGGATCGTACTCGGTGCCGCGATGGACGGTGGCACGGTTGTCCCACATCACGAGGTCGCCCGCCTGCCACACATGCTCGTAGACGAAGCGCGGCTCGGTCGCGTGGTTCATGATCCGCTCGATCAGGCCGAGGCTTTCGAGCGGCGGCAGGCCGAGGATCTCCTGGCCGTGGCTGCCGAGATAGATCGCCTTCCGTCCCGTCGGCGGATGCAGCCGGACCAGCGGCTGCACCACCGGTGGCCGAGCCTTCTTCTGCGCCTCGGTCATCGCGTAGCCGGCCTTGAGCCGCGAGATCGCGAGGTCATGGCGCACGCGCAGCCCCGAGAAGCGCGCCTGCTCGGCCGGCGCCAGCGCCTCGTAGGCGCCGATCATGTCGGCGAACATGGTGTGACCGCCGCGCCGCGGCACCTGCTCGCCATAAAGGATCGTCGCCAGCGCCGGCATCTCCTGCCATGAGGCATCGGTGTGCCAGAACAAGGTGCCGCGATCGGGGTGCACGGCGTTCGGCTTGCCGTCCGCCCCGATATTGGAGAGCTCGAAAATCTCCGGATGCGCCGCCTTGTGATACTCGTTCAGCACATGCACTTCGAGATCGCCGAAAGCGCGGCTGAACTCGACATGCGCGGCCGGGGACAGCGCTTGCCCTCGGATGACGAGGAGGCGGTGCCGGCCGAAGGCATCGTGCAGACGGTCGTGCGTCTCATCGTCGAGCGGGCGCGAAAGGTCGATGCCGGCGGCCTCGACGCCGAAGTCGCCCTTGAGCGCCCTGAAGGTCAGTCCGGGCATTGGACATACCCTTTCGCGCCGGAACCCCCGCTCCGCTTGAAGGAGAGGGCGCGCGCCGCCGCCGGGTCGACAGCGAGCGGCGCGAGAAAGGGCGGGCGTTGCATGGCCGCAGTTTGCGCCCTTCACAGGTGCGGAGCCAGCGCGATCCGGGGCAGGATGGCAGGCACCGGGGAGGGGACATGGCCGAGACCTTTGATGCCGTCGTCGTCGGTGGCGGTCTCGCCGGACTGGTCGCCGCCTGCGAGCTTGGCGATCGCGGCAAGCGCGTTGCCATCGTCGACCAGGAAGGGCCGAACTCGCTCGGCGGTCAGGCCTTCTGGTCGCTGGGCGGACTCTTCATGGTCGATACGCCCGAGCAGCGCCGGCTCGGCATCAGGGACAGCCGCGACCTTGCGCTCTCCGATTGGCTCGGCTCGGCGCAGTTCGACCGGGCCGAGGACGAATGGCCGCGACGCTGCGCCGAAGCCTATGTCGACTTCGCCGCCGGCGAGATGCGTTCCTGGCTGCACGGTCTCGGGCTCCGCTGGTTCCCGGTCGTCGGCTGGGCCGAACGCGGCGGCGCGCTTGGCAGCGGGCACGGCAATTCGGTGCCGCGCTTCCATCTGACCTGGGGGACCGGACCGGGCGTGCTGGAGCCTTTCGAGCGGCGCATCCGTGCCCATGTCGCGAGCGGCCGCGTCGAGCTTCGCTTCCGCCACCGCGTCGATCGCCTGATCCGCGGCAACGGCCGCATCTCCGGCGTCGCCGGCAGCCTGCTCGAGGCCTCGATGCAGGCGCGCGGCGAAAGAACCAGCCGCACCGTTGTCGGCGACTTCGAACTTGCTGCCGGCGCGGTTCTGGTGACCTCAGGCGGCATCGGCGGCGACCCGGAACTCGTCCGCCGCAACTGGCCGGTCGAGCGCCTGGGAGCGGCGCCGAGGACCATGGTTGCGGGCGTGCCGCACCATGTCGACGGCCGCATGCTGGCGATCGCGCATGCCGGCGGCGGCGCACTCATCAACACCGACCGCATGTGGCACTACACCGAAGGCGTCAGGAACTGGGCACCGATCTGGTCGGATCACGGCATCCGCATCCTGCCCGGCCCGTCCTCGCTGTGGTTCGATGCCAAAGGCGAGCGGCTGGAGGCGCCTTGCCTGCCGGGCTTCGACACGCTCTCGACGCTGAAACGCATCCTCTCGACCGGCTACGACTACTCCTGGTTCGTGTTGAACCAGTCGATCATCAAGAAGGAGTTTGCGCTCTCGGGCTCCGAGCAGAATCCGGATATGACCTCGAAGAGCTGGCTCGCGGTTCTCAAGAACCGGCGCGGCGCCCGTGCGCCGGCTCCGGTCGAGGCGTTCAAGCAGCATGGCGAGGACTTCATTGTTTGCGACACGCTGGATGATCTGGTGCGCGGCATGAACCGGCTCGCCGGCGGCGAGTTGATCGAGTATGCGCGGCTGAAGGCGCAGATCGAGGCACGCGACCGGCAGATCGCCAACCCCTTCGCCAAGGACGCACAGATCGTCGCGATCCATGGCAGCCGCCGCTATTTCGGCGACAAGCTTTCGCGTACGGCGTCGCCGCATCGGATTCTCGACCCGAAGCATGGCCCGCTGATCGCTGTCCGGCTCCACATCCTCACGCGCAAGACCCTCGGCGGGCTGCACACGAACCTGGATGGCCAGGCGCTCGATTCGCACGGAATGCCGGTTCCCGGCCTCTATGCGGCGGGCGAGGTCGCCGGGTTCGGTGGCGGCGGCTATCACGGATACAACGCGTTGGAGGGCACTTTCCTCGGCGGTTGCCTCTGCTTCGGACGACGCACCGGCCGGCATGCGGCATCGATGCTATAGAGAGGCGATGCGTCGCATCCTCTGCCGCCCAGCCGCTCTCGTCTTGATTGCCGTCTCGCTCTCCGGCTGCGGGCTTGCTGCGGCGCCCTGCCGGATGGTCTCGGCCGTGGTCAAGGCGGTGCCCTTCGTCGGGCATCAGGCCGCGGCGCCGACGGACGCCTGCGCCTTCGCCATCGACCCGTGAGCGTTGTCGTCATCGGCGGCGGGCCGGCTGGCCTGATGGCGGCCGAGACCCTCGCCGCCGCCGGCCGCAAGGTCACGGTCTACGAACGCATGGCGACGCCCGGGCGGAAGCTGCTGATCGCCGGGCGCGGCGGCCTCAACCTGACGCATTCCGAGCCTATTGAACATTTCCTTGCGCGCTATGGCGAAGCCGCGTCCTGGCTCCGCCCGATCCTCGAGGCGTTCCCCCCGTCGGCGCTGATTGCCTGGGCCGAAGGCCTGGGCCAGCCGACCTTCGTCGGTTCCAGCGGGCGCGTCTTCCCGAAGTCGCTCAAGGCATCGCCGCTTCTTCGCGCCTGGCTTGCGCGGCTGGCAGGCCTCGGCGTCGAACTCAGGACCCGCCATGACTGGCGCGGCTGGAACGAGAGGGGCAACCTCATCTTTGCCGTCGATGGCAAGGAGATCGAGATCGCACGTCCCGCGGCGACCGTGCTGGCGCTCGGCGGCGCAAGCTGGCCGAAGCTGGGCTCGACCGGCGACTGGGCCAACATCCTGTCGGCGCAGGGCGTCGCGGTGACGCGGCTCCGCCCGTCCAATTGCGGTTTCCGTGCCGCCTGGAGCCCAGCCTTTCGCGAACGCTTTTCCGGCAGCCCGCTGAAGCCCGCCGTCTTTTCCTTCGGTCAGCAACGCGTGCGGGGCGAGGCGGTCATCACCGCGTCGGGCATCGAAGGTGGCGCGGTGTACGCGCTCTCGGCCGCGTTGCGCGATGCGATCGAAAGCAAGGGTGAGGCGATGCTGGAGATCGATCTGAGCCCGGATGCGGCTCTGGACCGTCTCTGCGCGAAGCTCGATCGGCCGGCGCGCGGCCAGTCCTTCTCGACCTTCCTTAGGAAATCGGCGCGGCTCTCGCCGGTCGCGATCAACCTGCTGCGCGAGGCGCATGCCGAGCTTGCCAGGGAGCCGGCGGCGCTGGCAGGGCAGATCAAGGCTGTGAGGATTCCGCTTCTCGGCACCGGGCCGATCGAGCGTGCGATCTCGACCGCCGGCGGTGTGTCACGCAGCGCCGTCGATGCGCGCCTCGGGCTTCGGACTCTGCCGGATGTCTTCGTCGCCGGCGAAATGCTCGACTGGGAGGCGCCGACCGGCGGCTACCTGCTGCAGGCGAGTCTTGCAACCGGCGCCGCCGCGGCCAAAGCGATCCTCACGGCCTAGGCGGGGTCGCCGGTGTCGGGAACGAGGCCGACCTTCCGGATGCCGACGACGGCGCAGGCCTCGTCGTTCTCGGAGGTATCTCCGGTGACGCCGATAGCGCCCACGATCTGTCCGGCGGCGTTGCGGATCAGGAGGCCGCCTTGCGCCGGGACGATCCGCCCATCGCTCGCCGCCATCAGCGCGTTCATGAAGGACGGCGCCTTGGCGCTGCGGCGCGCGAATTCGCGCCCGCCGAAGCCCATGCCGAGCGTGCCCCAGGCCTTGCCGAAGGCGATGTCGAGGCGGAGCAGGCTGGTGCCGTCATCGGCGAGGTAGGCCTTGAGCGCGCCGCGCGGGTCGAGGACGGCGACCGCCAGCGGCTTCATCTTCTGCGCCTGCCCGTGCGCCAGCGTCGTTCGCGCGATTTCGAGCGCCGCCTCGAGGGTGATGGTTTCGGTCGGGATCGTCGCGGCCATGGGGACTCCGGCTCGGAAAGGGGCGCCATTGCGCACTTCTTGGCTGTCCTTGGCAACCGCTCCACGCGCCCGCTCCGCCGAGTCGAATTCTCCCTAGGATCGCCGGCCTAGTGTGCTTTCTTCGCCGTCTCCTTCCAGGTCTCCCGTATCCACGTCGCGCAGGCGATGTTCTGCTCGAAGATCGAGTATTTGGCGCCGCCGCCGTAGTCGGGCGGCGGAATGAATTCGCATGAGATGAACTGCAGCGGGCTCTTCGGTTTCGTCGCGTGATGCATCAGCAGGTTCCGTACCACCTGCTTCCACGGCTCCAGGCGCTTCTCGTCCCACTCCGAGTGCCACTCGCCGGGCCTCGGCTTGATGAACGGGTACTGGATGCCGCGCCCGACGCGCCCATCCGGATGCTTGCCCCAGATATTGATCGGGTTGTTCGGTACGGCAGCGCGGGCGTGCATGAGCTTGACGTAGTCGCTGGCGATCCAGGCCGCGGTGACGTTGCCCGGCTTGTCCGGATGCAGCTCCAGCAGGCTGGCATCGATGTCGGCCTTCATGTTCTGGACTTCCTGTTCCTTCGGATTGTCGATCTTGAAGATCACATGGCTGTGGTCGAGCGTCATATAGAAGGGGATGCCGCGCTTCTTGACGAGCTGCGCCACTTTCTCGACGCGGCCGAAATGCTCCGACCACATGTTGACGTGGACTTCGAGGCAGGGCGTCACGCCCATCTTGCCGCCGAAATCGACGATCTTGCAGTAGAAGTCGGCGACCTCCTGATCGGTCACCGGGCGCCCTGCGGCGTTGTTGGTCATCACCTGGGTGTTGTGGACGACCGATCCCAGCTCGCGCGCGAAATAGAGGTTGCGCTCGGCCAGCTTCTCGTCGCGGCCCAAGGTGTAGAACCAGCCGCAGGAGAGGATCGGCAGGCCGAAATCCTGGCTCGCCTTCGCATACTCCTCGAGCTCTTCGAGCGGCGGCGTGCGGTCGATGTAGTCGAAGACGCCGGCTTCCTTGACCATCTTCACCTTCTCCCGCGGCGGCGGGATGTTGGTGTCCTGGTGCGTGGTGCCGCCGGCGGTGCAGCCGATCTTCAGATCCTCGACCTTGCGCATGATGATCTCCTCCCTGCCGCCAGTGTTCATCGAACCAAAGGGCTAGAAACGGAAATCCATGAACTCGGTGGAACAGGGCGGGCCGGCGGCGAGGTGCAGGACCGGCTCCGCCTTGTGCTCGTAGATCGTGCAGCCGACGGTGTAGCCGATCGGGTTGCCGCCGACGGTCTCGCCGGTGCGCGAGATCGGCGCCTCCGGGCTTTTGGTACGGAGCGTATCCTTGATCGTCTCGATCTCGAGCGGCCCGTTCGCGGCGCAACGCTTAAGGCCGCCATAGCGGCCCTCGGTGGTCGAGCGCAACGCCCGCTTCGCCGCCTCGGCGCCGCCGCTCATCTCGGTGAAGATGCGGCCCTCGCGGCTGGCGAGCGGATGGTTGGTGTGCAGCAACGGACCGTCGGCGCCGTGCTCGCCCTTCCATGCGATCGCGTGGTTGCCGGAGCACTCATAGGAGCCGAGCCGGCCGGGAGCGCCGAGCAGGTAGTTCTGGCCCGACGCATGCTCGACGCCGCGCAGGATGCCGAGGGCGTCGCCGAAGCTCTTCTGCTCGAGCACGCGCCGGCCGACATAGGCCATGGGCAAGCCGGTCGCGCTCGGGTCGAGCTGGATAAGCGTGTTGCAGCAATAGCCGATGCCGCGCGCATTCAGCCCGTTGAGCGCGATGGAGCCGGCATAGGTGAAGACGAGCTGCGCCGGAGCCGCCTCCGTCTCTTCAAGATGCAGCAGCACCTGATGGCCCTCGATCCAGGTGCCGATATCCATGTTCTGCCCGGAATAGGTGGCCTTGGGGCCGCGCACCTGTCCGAGCGCGCTGCATCGCTCCGGGATTTCGGCATGTTCGCGCCACGGCGCCTTGCCCGCCTTGCGATAGAGAGTGAACCACCAGATCTCGTCGAGGAGCTGGATGCCCTGGATCTTCCACAGCGGCTGGCCGGAGCCCTCGGCGATACCCTGCACCTCCTCCCAGAGATGCGGCGCCCAGCGCTGGATCGCGCGGTCGAAGCGGGTTTCCTTGAGGATGTCGTCGATCAGCGCCTTGGCGGGGCTGCCGCCGTCGACCTGCGCCTCCCAGCGCGGCACGAGATCGCCGATCTGGCGGCGCAGGGCCTCGCCGTACTGGCGGCCGCGAGCCCGGCCCGATCCGGCGAGCTTGATGACGGGCATGTCGGCGGTGCGCATGACGACCTCCTTAGCCAAGTCTGCTCCCGGCCGGCGGGGCTGGACAAGCGTGAGCCGCTGGCCGAAAACAGCGTGCCTGCTGATCGGGAGCCGTCGATGAAGGCCTGCGTCCTCCACGCCCCCAAGGATCTCCGCTTCGAGGAGGTTCCCGACGACGCGCTGAAACCCTGCCACGTCCGCGTCCACGTCGTCGCCGGCGGCATCTGCGGCTCCGACATGCACTATTACTTCCATGGCGGCTTCGGCACGGTGCGGGTCCGGCAGCCGATGATCCTCGGCCACGAGGTTTCCGGCACCGTCGCCGAGCTCGGCCCCGGCGTCAGCCATGTGAAGCTCGGCGACCTTGTTGCGCTCGAGCCGGGCATCGCCTGCGGCGCCTGTCGCTATTGCCAGGCCGGGCAGCGGAACCAATGCCTCGACATGCGCTTCTTCGGCAGCGCTATGCGCTTTCCGCATGTGCAGGGCGCTTTTCGCCAGAGCCTCGTCATCAGCGAGCGGCAATGCCACAAGGTTGCGGCGACCGTCAGCGGCGCGCAGGCCGCCTTTGCCGAGCCTTTGGCCGTGGCTCTCCACGGCATGACGCGTGCGGGTGCTCTGCTCGGCAGGAAGGTGCTGGTTACGGGCTCAGGCCCGATCGGCGCGCTCACCGTCGCGGCGGCACGCATGGGCGGGGCGGCCGAGATTGTCGCCGTCGATGTCGCCTCGGCCCCGCTCGCCGCGGCGAGGAAGATGGGCGCCGATCACGCGATCGACGCCGCTGCCGATCCGGACTGGGCGACGCGTTTCGAGAAGGACAAGGGCAGCTTCGACGTCGCCTTCGAGGCCTCGGGCAACGAGCGCGCCTTGCGATCGGCGATGACCGCCGTACGTGCGCGCGGCACGATCGTCGTGCTCGGCATGGGCGGTGACATGAACCTGCCGATGGGCGCGGCGGTGGCCAAGGAGATCGAGCTCCGCGGCTCCTTTCGCTTCTTCGAGGAGTTCGCCTGGGCGGTTGACTGCATCTCGACCGGCCGCATCGATGTCCTGCCGATCCTCACCGACACCATCGCCGCCACGGATGCCGACCGCGCCTTCGCGCTCGCCTCGGATCGCTCCAAGGCGATGAAGGTGCACCTGGCCTTCGCTTAGGCCGCCTTCGTATTCCGCATCGTGATCGCGCGCCGGCGCTCGATGAATTGCTTATGCACGGCCAGCGCTTCGTCGGTGAAATTGCCGACGGCACGGGGCTGCAGGTCGAAATTGCCGTAGCGGTTCTCGCCGCGCACCAGCGCCGCGGTGTCGCGCTTGCCGGTGGTCTGGCGCACATGCGCCGGGACATAGCGGATGACGAGGCCGATGCGCCGATCATCGGTGGTGTTCGGCCCCGAGCCATGCGCGATCTTGACATGATGCAGCGACATCTGGCCTGGCTTGAGCGGCATGGCGACGCAGCGCGCTGGATCGACCGCCACTTCCATCTCCTGGCCACGCGAGAGCATGTTGTCCTTGCCCCAGGTGTCGCGGTGCGGCGAGAGCTCGCCGATATGCGAGCCGGTCATCACCTCCATGCAGCCGCTTTCCCGCGTCGCCGGACTCAGCGCCACCCAGGCGGTGAGCACCTCGTAGGGCTCGAGCCCCCAGTATTTCGCGTCCTGGTGCCAGGAGAAGAAGGACTTGGCGTGCGGCTCCTTGGTCAGGAACGCGCTCTCCCAGCAAAGGATGTCCGGGCCGAGCAGGCTTTCGACCGGGTCGAGGATCTTGGGCGAGCGGATGATCTCGTCGACGAAAGGCGCATAGATGTTCGGCATAGCGATCAGCGAGCGAGGCAAAGGTCCGCCGAGCCGCGCTTCGATGACTTCGAGCTGCCAGCGCGCTTCCGCCACCTCGTCGGCGTCCAGCACATCGAAGGGGAAGAGGTAGCCGTCGCGCTGATAGCGGGCGACTTCATCGGGCGTAAGCGAGCCGGTCATTTTCGCTCTCCTGAACGATCCTGCCCAGCCTAGCATGCGAGGCGGCGACGTCAGCGGCGGACCGAAATACCCGAAACGCGCCAGAGCGCGAGCGACTTGTCATTGTAGGGGTCCGCGGGATTCTCGGCGCGCTCACGGATCAGGCGAAGCGGAGCCGGCCAGCCGAAGGGCTCGTCCTCGAAGTTGAGCGCGCGCCAGCCGCCGATAGCGGTGTCCTTGTTGACCTTCTCGGGAAAGTGCGTGGTCAAGAGGTAGGGAATTTCCGAGCGCCTCAGATTGGCAAGGAAATCCTCGATCAGTTGGTAGGGCAGATGCACGAGCGCGTCACGGCAGAGGATGGCGTCGGCCGCCGGCAACGGATCGCGGGCGATGTCGGCGCAGATGAATTCGTAGCGCTCGCTCCAGATCTCGCCCTTGAGCTTTGCAATGACCTCCGGCGCGACGTCGATGCCGTAGAAGCGCTCGAACGCATAGTCGAGCCGGCGCATCCAGTTCATGTCGCCGCAGGGGGCGTCGACGAGCGTGCGGATGCCGAGCTCGGCAAGAAGCTTCGGCAGCTCGCGGCTCAGGATCTCGGTCTGGCGCAGAGTCGAGCCCGGGCCGGAGGCCGACTGAGGGTCACCCCAGAGATTGCCGCGATAGATCGATGAGAAAATCGAGCGAGTGCTGCTCATACGGTCCGCCCATGCGCGCCGGGCCGAGACTATCGCGGAATGATCCAGCCGTCGCGGATGTCGAGCCTGATCTCGGTCTCGTCGGTCGCCGCCGAGGCGGGAACGACCGCGCGCAGGCGCTCACCCGCGCAAGTGAGATCGAGCGCGACGGTGGCACCCTGGTAGGCGCGCTGCGTCACCCAGCCAGCGGCACCGGCTGCAGCGATTGCAAGGTCCTCAGGCCGAAGGCAGACCTCCGCCGGTCCCGTCGGCTGGCCGGGATGTGCGCGAATCGTGCGGACGAGGCCGAGCACGCGCACCGGTGCGACGCCGCCGGCCGGTGGACCCAGCACTTCGGCCGGCACCACGGAGCCGCCGCCGACGAAGGCGGCGACGGCCGCCGAGGCCGGCTCGCGGTAGAGAGCCTGCGGCGCATCGACCTGCAGGAGGCGGCCATGATCGAGCACGGCGACGCGATCGGCGATCGCCAGCGCCTCGGCCTGATCGTGGGTGACGTAGAGCATGGTGGCGCCGGTCGAGGCGTGGAAGGAGACGAGCTCCTGGCTGAGGCTGGCGCGAAGATGAATATCAAGACTGGCCAGCGGTTCGTCCAGCAGCACCACCGCCGGGTCCATCACCAGGCAGCGGGCCAGCGCGACGCGCTGGCGCTGGCCGCCGGACAATGCCTGCGGGCGCCGCCCGCCGAAGGCCGAGAGGCCGACGGCTTCGAGCGCCCGGCTGACCCGCGCGTCGTAGTCGGCGCCCTTCACGCCGCGCGCTTCGAGCGGATAGCCGATATTGCGCCGCACATCCATATGCGGCCAGAGCGCATAGGACTGAAACACCATGCCGATGCGGCGCCGCTCGGGCGGTACGAAGCGGCCGTTGCCGGCGACAGACTCGCCGGCGATGCGGATTTCGCCCGCATCGGGCCGCTCGAAGCCCGCGATCAGGCGGAGCAGAGTGGTCTTGCCGGAGCCCGAGCGACCGAGCACGGCCAGCAGCTCGCCATGGCGGAGCTCGAGGCTGACGTCGTCGAGGGCAGGATGGTCCGCATCGAAGCGACGCGAGACGCGATCGAGGATTACGCCCGCCATGGCAGGACTCCCGGCGGCAGGCGGCGGGCGAGCGCGGAGCCGATGAGCATCAGCGCCAGCGTCGCTGCGACAGTCATCACCGCGACCGAGGCGGCAGCGGTGGACTCGCCCGCCTGCTCGAGGCTGAAGACGACGACGCCGAGCGTCTCGCGCCCGGACGACCACAGGAGCGCCGAGACCGTGAGCTCGTTGAATGCGGTCAGGAACACGATGATTCCGCCCGCCGCCATTGCCGGCGCCAGCAGCGGGTAGGCGATGGTGCGCAGCCGATAGGCGAAGCCCGCGCCTGCGGCCTGCGCCGCCTCGTCGAGGCCGCGATCGATCTGGGCGAGACCGGCAGCAACCGGCCGCCAGGCCAGGGTCAGGAAGCGCGCGAGATAGGCGATCAGGATGATCCAGGCGGTGTTGTAGAGGCTGATGCCGAGGATCGGCAGCGGTCGCAGGAAGGCGAGAATGACGCCGATGGCGAGGACGACACCCGGTAGCGCATAAGGAAATTCGGCAACGACCGAAAGCACGTTGGCGACCCGGCTTCGCCGCCAGTCGGCGAGCACGGCGAGCGGCACAGAGGCGGCCATCAGGATGAACGCGGCCAAGCCCGCGAGGGTAAAGCTGTTGGCGAAGGCACGCCCCGTGGCGCCGTGCTCGAACAGCACATAGGCATAGTGCGTGAGGGTCGCGGTCTCGGCCGAGAGCGGGACGCCATGCGCCTTGACCAGCGACGTTGCGATCAGCGCCAGCAGGGGAACGACGACGACGAGACCGAGAAAGGCCCAGAGCGCGGCCTCGATGGGCACCCGGTGGCGGCCGAGCGACCAGCCGGGCGCAGCCGCGGACAAGGTCGTCGTCCGCGCATCGTCGCGCCGCAAGCGGCGGAGCTGGGCCAGCAGACCGATCGCGGCCAGCAGCGCGAGCACGATGGCAATCGCCGCGACCTCCGGCAGGACGCGCGGGCCGAAGCCGGAGAGGCGCTGATAGATCAAGGTGACAAGCACGGTGTATCCGGCCGGAATGCCGAGGAAGGCGGGGATGCCGAAATTGCCGATCGAGGAGACGAAGGCAAGCCCGGCGCCGGCCGTCAGCGCCGGTCCCATCAGCGGCAGAATGACGGTGCGGATTGCGAAGAGGGGAGAGGCGCCCGATGCCGACGCCGCTTCCACCAGCTCGCGCGGCAGGTTGCGCAGCCCGGCGCGGACGGCGAGGAACACCAGCGGCGCGTGGTGCAGGCCCAGCAGCAGGATGATGCCGCCGGCACCGTAGAGCGGATGCGGCGTGCCGGGCGCCGGCGCGAGGCCGATCAGTCGAAGCAGGGCGCTGCCAGGCCCCATCGCCTGGATCCAGGCAAGCGCCGTCACCTGGGGAGCGATCATCAGCGGCAGCATGAAGCCGAAGATCAGCGTCGTCTTGGCGCGGACATCGGTCAGCGTCACGACGAGCGCGAAGACCGTGCCGAGGACAAGCGAGATCGCGGTCCCGCCGAGCGCGGTGACGAGCGTGCGCCAAAGCGCGCGCCGCGTCGCCTCGCGCGACCAGGCCTCGCTCATCACCGAGAGATCGAGCTCGCCGCCCGGCGCCAGCCCCGCAAGCAGAAGCCGCGCGACCGGAAGGGCGGCGACAAGGACGGTGAAGACGACGAGCAGGATCAGGATGATCCGTTCGCCCGGGTCAGCCCCCGCTTTCGCCCCCGTGGCCGCCATTCATCCGCCGAACAGGTCGGCGAATGCCTTCTTGTTGGCCTCATCGGCGCGGATTGCCGCCGGCACGTCGATCGGGATCAGCTTGACGTCGGCGAGCGGCGGGAAGCCCTCGGGCGGCTTCACGTCGCGCCGCGCCGGCAGGTAGCCCTGAGCGACCGCCAGCTCCTGGCCTTCCTTCGACAGGATGAAGTCGATGAAGGCGCGGGCCGCCGCCGGGTTCTTGGCGGTCTTGAGCGCCGCGACCGGCTCGGTCACCGCAGAAACGCCTTCGGTCGGGAAGACGAAGGTGACGGGCGAGCCCTTCTTCTGCGCGTTCAGCGCCATGAACTCGACGATGAAGCCGTACATCCTCTCGCCGCCGGCGACCTGCGTGACCACGGCGCCGTTGCCGCGGACGGCGACGGCGCCGTTCTTTGACAAGCTCTCATAGTACTTGGGCCCGAGAGACGGAATCGCGGACAGCGCTGCCATGTGGATCGCCGCCGCGCCGGAGTAGAGCGGGCTCGGCAGCGATACCTGGCCCTTGGCCTCCGGCTTCAGCAGATCGGCCCAGGATTTCGGCGTCATCGTCGCCTTGTTGTTGACGATGATGCCGGTGGTGATGAGCTTCGAGCCGAAATAGGTCTTGTCGCGGTCATGCGCCTCGGCCGGGAATTGCGAAAGATCGGCGCCGGGATGCGGCAGCAGCCGGCCATCGGCCTTGAGGCGTTCCATCGACACCGCGTCCGCGATCAGCAGCACGTCGGCGCGCGGATCGCCGGCGGTGAACTCCGCCTGCAGCTTGTTCATCACCTCGGTCGTGCCTGAGCGGAAGATCTCGACCGCGACGCCGGGATGGCGCTTCTTGAACGCCTCGACGGTCTGCGCCGCGTCGCGGTCGGGCTGCGAGGTGTAGAGCGTGAGCTTGCCGGCAACCTGGGCCTCGGCGCCGAAGGCGAGGCCGAGCGCGAGGACGAGGGCGGCAGTCAGGCGAAGCATGCGTCATCTCCAATGAGCCCGGGCCGCCACCAGTGCCGGATTTCGACGACGGTTCCGTCTCGGAAATATGCCTATTCGATGAAGGTCGCCACTGTTGCCAGCCCGGTCGGGCCAGATCAACCCCGGACTTGCCGCGGAAGGCGTAGAGTCCCATATTGGCGCTGAAATGGCGCCAATATGGAGCCCTCCAATGCCCGTGACCTTGTCGATCAAAAACGCTCCCGACGACGTCGTCCGGCGCTTGAAGGAGCGCGCCAAGCGCAACCATCGCTCCCTTCAGGGCGAGTTGATGAGCATCTTGGAAAGTGCCGTCGCACCGAAGGCCGCGATGACTCCGGCCGAGATATTGGCCGAGGTGCGTCGGCGCGGACTCAAGACGCCTTCAGAGGCAGCCGAGATGATTCGTGCCGATCGAGACAGCCGTTAAGGTCGTCGACGCGTCGGCGATCGCAGCGGCGTTGTTTGGCGAGCCGGGTGGGCAAGGCGTCCTAGAGCAACTGGGCTCAAGCAGCTTGCGAGCGCCGGAATTGCTGCCGTTCGAGGTGGCGAATGTCTGCCTCAAGAAGGCGCGCCTCGATTGGGTGCAAGCCGATGCCATCATCGACGCTTTTAGTCTGCTTGCGGCAATGGCCATCGACTTCGTGCCGGTGAAGCACGGCGAGGTCCTTGATCTTGCGAGGGCCTCCGGGCTCACCGCCTACGACGCGAGCTATCTCTGGCTCGCGCAACAGCTCAATGCTGAGCTCGTAACCCTGGATCGGCGGCTGGCGGCTGCGGCACGCCGCTAAGCCGCCGCCTGACCGATGCCGCCGCGGTTGGCGCCAGGGTCGATCGAGCGCCAGAGCACCTCGTGGCCCTTCGGCAGCGCGCGGCTGTTGGGCATGGCGAGCCAGATGCGCAGCAGCAGCCGGTCCTGGCCCGAGGCGGCGTCGTCCTCGAAGGGCGTGCGGCCGTGATAGATCACATGATTGTTGAGGAGCTGCATGTCGCCCGGCGCAAAGCGCATCTCGAAGGAAAGTTCCTGGGCGAGCTCCATCAGCATGTCGATGCCGGCCTTCTGCTTCGCCGTCAGCTTCGGCACCTCGCCCATCTTCTGGGCGGCCTCGATATAGGTCAGCGAATAGTGGCTGGTGAAGCGGCCGTCGCGCTGGCCGAAGATCGGCAGGGGATAGGCAAGATTCTCGCCGCCCGGCTCCTCGCCGAAGCGGCTCCGCCAGATGTCCTCGTAGAGCGCGGCGCAAAGCTCGGGCGCGCGTTCGAGCATGGTGTTGTGGACCGTGGCCGAACTTGCGAGCTTGCTGGTGCCGCCGGCCTTGGCCTGGCGCACGCAGAGGAGGCCGACGGCATCGCAGCGGTCGGTGTGGAAGCGGAGCTGGCCGTTGGTCAGCGTGCGCGCATAGGAGGAGAGGAAGGTCTTGCCCTGGCCCTCGTCGATCTGGCCGTAGCGTTGCCCGGCGAGCGCGGCGCCGCCCTCGTCGCGGATCGCGCGCATCAGCTCGCCCGACTTGTTCTGATGCAGCGGTGTGCCGAGATTGGCGCCGATGCCGAACCAGATGCGCCTCAGATCCTCCTCGGCATAGCGCGCAACCGGCAGGCCGCGGAGCTGCATCATGCCCGAGCCGTTCTCGAGCTCGTCGCGGATGTCGTCAAGAAGCGGCGTCAGCCCAGGCAGCGGGAAGTTCTTCCGGGTGACCGCCGGCCACTCGATGTCACGACGCTTCACGTCCTGAAGGGCGGCGTCGATTTCGGCAATGTGGGCATCGCCGAGATGACGGATCCAGCGCTTCGACGGTGCGATGTCGCGGCCAAGCCAGGCACAGGCGCCGGTGATGGGGCGGGGAAGAACGGTTGCGGTCATCGTCGATCCCTGGATGAGGCGCGAGGATAGCGCGGCCCGCCGGGGTCGGGCAAAGTAAGGCTCCCCCAAGCCTGACCCGCCCTTCCCCGGAGCCCGACCTGGCCCACCCCTTCATCGACCTTTTCCAAGACCCGCCGACGCGGCGCGTCTGGGCAGGCTTAAGTTTCCAAGCCGTCGCCGAAGAGCTCATGCGCATCGCCGTCATCTGGCTCGCCATCGACATGGTCGGCGCCGCCGCAAGCTTCCTGCTCTTCGGCCAGCTCATTGCCGCCTTCGTCGTCAGCATCCTCGCCGGCGCGGTCGCGGACCGTTTCTCGCCCCGCGGCACCATGGTTTTCGTCAACCTCGTGCGCGCCGGGCTGCTGTTGTTGCCGGTCGGGCTCTCGATGGGCGGTCTCTTGACCTTTCCGACGCTGATGATGGCGGCGGTCGCGATCTCTTCCCTTAGGGGCGTCTACGATCCGGCCCTGCAATCCAGCGTGCCGCGGCTGGCGCCGTCTCCCGATCGCATCCAGGCGGTCAACGGCCTCTTCGACTCGACGCATCGCCTGGCGCGGCTCGTCGGGCCGTTCATCGGCGGGCTCCTGTCGCTGATCCTGCCGGTGATTCATTTCCTGACCGTCTCGGCCGGCAGCTTTGCGCTCGGCGCCTTGGTGATGCGCCGCATCGGCCGCGGCCTCGATCAGCCTCTCGGCACGCACGGCGCCGGCATCCGGGCTGCGCTCGATCGTATGCTGAAGGGCCTGATGATCGCGCGCCGCGACCGGCCGATCGCCCGCATCCTTGCCGCCAATACCGTCAACCTAATCGGCTGGATCCTCGGCATCACGCTCGGCATCCCGATGCTGATGGCGAACCACCCGCCTTCGGGCTTCGAGCATCAGCCGCTGGTCGCGCTCGCCTGCGTGCTTGCCGCCTACGGCACCGGCGACTTCGCTTCCAACGTGTGGGTCGCCAATCGGCGCCCCGCCGATCGCTGGCGCTTCATGTTCTCAGGATACATCGCGCTCGGGCTCGGCATCGGCGCGACGGCGCTGCCGGTGCTGATCGGGCTCGGCCCCATCGAGCTGCCGGCGACCATGCTCGCGGCCTTCATCGGCGGCTGCGGCGGGCCGATCTTCTTCCTGCCGATGCTGACCACGATTCAGACGCGGGTGTCCGGTGCCGAGATCGCAGCGATCTTCCGGCTTCGCATCGCCATCACTTCGGCCTCGATGGCGCTGGCGGCGCTCGCCGGCTCCTGGATGTTCGATGCCTTCGGGGCGATCCCGACCGTGATCGTCGCCGGCCTGTTCATGGCGGCGACCGGGAGCGTCGGGCTCCTCTCCCGGCCGCCCGAGATGAAGATTTAGGAGCCTATCTGAGCAGTGGTCATGGCCTGGACCGCCGCTGCAAAGGCTTGGGCTAGGAGCGTCGAGCGACGCGATGCTGGCGCATCGCGAGCGAGGGCGCGACGACGCCCAAGCCTTTGCAGCGGCAGCCCTTCGGGTTGCGATGCGCCGGGCGATGGCTTTGTCAGGAGCGCTCGGCGATGCGTCAGCATCGCCGTCGCGCCCCTTCCGCGCCCTCGCCGCGGCGCGTCGCAATCCAGGCCGTGACCACTGCTCAGATAGGCTCCTAAGCCGTCGCCACGTAGCCGTCGCGGCGCGGATCGCAGCCGCCGGTCATCGCGCCCGAGTCGGGATCGATGACGATGCCGTGCATGCCGCCGACCGACATGGTCCAGGGCGGGTAGTGCTCGGCCTCGTGGCCGCGCGCCTTCAGCGCGTTGACGACCTCGGGCCGGACGCGGCCCTCGACTTGCACCCGCCTGCCGTCCCAGAGGCGGGCGCGCGGCGCTTCGATCGCATCCTGGATCGGCAGCTTGAAGTCCATGAGATGGACCATGGTCTGGGTCTGGGTCTGGCAGATGCCGTAGCTGCCGGGCGTGCCGAGGGCGAGCACGGGCTTGCCCTCGCGCGTGCCGATCGAGGGCGCCATCGGCAGCGCCAGCGGCCCGCCGGGACGCATGTAGTTGGTGCCCTTCGGGTTGATCTCGCCCCAGTAGAGGAAGTTGTTGAGGCAGACGCCGGTGCCCGGAATCACGACGCCGCAGCCGAATCCGGCGCCGAGGCTCTGGGTGATGCAGATGGCGTTGCCGTCCTTGTCGGCGGCGGAGAAGGAGGTCGTGTGCTCCTTGCGCTCGTCGATCGGCTTCGGCATCCACTGCTCGGTCAGCGCGTCGATCGGCTTGCCGTCGGCGACCCGCTTGCGGAGCTTGGCGACGAAGCCGTCGGAGAGGAGCTCCTTCAGCTTCTTCAGGCTCGGGTTGTTGTGCTCGATGCGCGCCGCGGCGGCGATCCTGATGGCGCGATAGACGAGGTCGAGATGATCGACGCCGTTGTGCTCCAAGCGGCCGAGATCGAAGCCGTCGAGAATGCGCAGCGTCAGCAGATACTGGAATCCCTCGCAGGGCGGCGGCAGCGTGTGCACGGTCATGCCGCGGTAGTCGGCGGCGACCGGATCGAGCCATTCGGGCTCGACTGCATCGAAGTCGTCCTGCGTCAGGCAGCCGCCGAGCTTCTTGGTGTGTGCGAGCAGCGCCTTGCCGAGCGGGCCCTTATAGAGATGGTTCGGGCCGTTGGCGACGATCGCTTCATAGGTCTTGGCGAGATTCGGCTGCTGCAGCACCTGGCCGGCTTTCACCACGCCCTTGCCGAAGGCGTAGTTGCGGTTCCAGTCCTCGTAGAAGGCCTTGTAGGGCTTCAGGTCCCGCGCCGCCTCCATGTACTTGTCATCGTTGAAGTCGGTCAGCACGACGCCGTCGCGGGCAAGCTCGATCGCCGGCCGGAACACGTCCTTCAGCGACTTCTTGCCGTAGGTCTCGACCAGCGTGCACCAGCCGGCGAGGTTGCCAGGCGTCGAGCAGGCGAGGGGTCCGCGGTGCAGATCCTCGCGATCCTTGAAGCGCTCGACCGGCAGCTTAAACGGCACCTTGGTGATGAAGTCGAGGGTGCGGCCCCGCCTCTCCTTGGCGACGAACATGGTCGCCATGCCCATGCCGGCGAGGCCCGACATATAGGGCTCGGCGACGTTGAGCACGGCGGCCGTCGCGGCGATCGCATCGAAGGCGTTGCCGCCCTCGCGCATGAGGCGGGCGCCGGCCTGGGCGGCCAGCGGATGGGCTGCGGCGACGACGCCGTGGACGGACGAGATGCGTGGACGCTTGCCGTTCATGTTTCCCCCCAGGACAGGCCGGTTTGATGTGTCTCCGGAGGCTAGACCAGCCCTGCCGCGCTGTCGCTTTTCCCAGGCACAATCCGAAACGGAGCCGTGCTAGCGTCGGCGCCATGGGCATGAACACACCGGGCCGGAAATTCCCGCGTTTCGAGGATGAGGCGGCCGTCCTGGCGGTCATCGAAGGGTTCCGGGCGCGGAGCCTGCCGTTCGAGCGCTGGACCCATCAGGCGCATCTTGCCGTCGGGCTCTGGCATGTGCGGGGCTTCGGCGAGGAACCGTCGAAGGATCTGCTCCGCCGCGGCATCAGCACCTACAACGAGTCCGTCGGCGTGCCCAACTCCGACACCCGCGGCTACCACGAGACGGTGACGATGTACTTCGTCTGGGCGGCGGCCCGTTACCTGGAGTCGCCGCGACCGCCTGCGCTCGTCGACCTCGTCAACGACTTCGTCGAGAGCCCGCATGGCTCCAAGGACGGCATCTTCATCTTCTGGAGCCGCGACCTGCTGCTCTCGACGCCGGCGAGGCGCGGCTGGATCGAGCCGGACCTCCGCCCGCTCTCGGTCGCGGCGCTGCCTGCGGCGGAAGCCGTGGCCTGATCGCGGGGGGTTCATCATGGAGTATCGCCGTCTCGGCCGCACGGGTCTCAAGGTTTCGGAGATCTGCCTCGGCACCATGACCTTCGGTCATGGCGCCGACCAGGCCGAGGCCGAGCGGATACTCGGCACGTTCTTCGAGGCCGGCGGCACCTTCATCGACACCGCGAACTCCTACAACGGCGGCGTCTCCGAGACCATGCTCGGCAAGGCACTCGGCGCGAAGCGCAAGCAGGCGATCGTCGCCAGCAAGGTCTTCAACCCGATGGGGCCAGGGCCCAACGACTCCGGCATGTCGCGCGCGCACGTCCTGGAGGCGGCCGAGGCCAGCCTGAAGCGGCTCGGGACCGACTATCTCGACCTCTACTACATCCATCACGTCGACATCGAGACGCCGCTGGAGGAGATGCTACGCGCCTTCGACGACCTCGTACGCCAAGGCAAGGTCCGCTACATCGCCTGCAGCAACTACGAATGCTGGCGGCTTATGGAGGCGATCTGGTTCTCCGACAGCCGCGGCTGGGAGCGCTTCGCCTGCCACCAGCCGCAATACAGCCTGGTCGTGCGCGACATCGAGGAGGAGATCGTGCCGGCCTGCGAGCTCAAGGGCGTCGGCATCGTCTGCTGGTCGCCGCTCGCGGGTGGCTATCTCGGCGGCCGCTACAAGCCGGGCGAGGCCAAGGTCGCCGGCACGCGCTCGGCCGAAGGCTGGGCCTATCTGTCGAAGTACTTCGCACCGAGCGCCGAAAAGACATTGGCGGCGCTGCTGGAGACGGCCAAGGAACTCGGCCGCAGCCCGGCCGAGGTGGCGCTCCGCTGGGTGCTCGACCGCCCGTTCATGACCAGCGCCATTGTCGGTGCGCGCGATGCGGCCCAGGCGGCGCAGTCGATGAAGGCGGCGGGCTGGCGCCTGCCGACGGAGATCGACAAGCGCCTCGGCGAGGTCTCGGCGCCGGGATGGCGCTATCCGCGTTCGATGGAGACCGGCATGGACCAGCGCCGCGCCAGCGCCGTGAAGATGCCGGGGATGAAGAGCGCATGACCTCGCCTGCCGACCGGCTCCGCAGGGCCCTCAAGCGCGGCGGTCTCACCGTGCCGAGCTGCTACGACGCGCTCGGCTTCCGCATGATCCATCAGGCCGGCTTCCCGGCCGCTTTCCTCTCGGGTTTCTCGGTCTCGGCGGCGCGGCTCGGCGTGCCGGATGCCGGGCTCCTCTCCTATGGCGAAATGGCCGATCAGGCGCGCAACGTCGCCGCCGCAGCGCCGCTGCCGCTGATCGTCGATGCCGATACCGGCTTCGGCAATGCGCAGAACGTGCAGCGGACGGTGAGGGGGCTCGCTTCGTCAGGCGCCGCCTGCCTGATGCTCGAAGACCAGGAGAGCCCGAAGCGCGATTTCGGCAAGCCGGGCGCGGTCGTCTCGCGCACCGATGCGCTCCGCCGCATCAAGGCCGCGGTTCAGGCGCGCGATGCCGGTGCCGATATCCTGATCATCGGCCGCACCGATGCGCGTAACGCCGCAGGTCCCGCCAGCGGTCTCGACGAGGCGTTGTGGCGCGCGGAGGCCTTCGCCGATCTCGGCGCCGACATCCTTTTCGTCACCGGCCCGCATGACCGCCGCGAGCTCGCGCGCATCGCCCGGTCGACGACGCTGCCGCTAATGATCCAGGTCGACGAGCCCGGTCGTCCGGCCTGGAAGTCCTCGGCGGTTCACAAGATAGGATTCGCCATCGCGCTCTACGGCGTGACACTCGTCTTCGCCGCTGCCGGCGCCATCCGCGATGCGATCAAGGACATGAAGGCCGGACGCCCCGTGCCCGCCGAGCGCGTCGTCAGCTGGGGCGAGATGGCGGAGATCGTCGGCGTCCCCGCCTATCTGAAAGTCGATCGCGACCTGAAGCGTCAGCGTTCGTAGCGGTTCGTCGCTTCCTTCGCGGCCTCGGTCTCGGGCTGAAGGCGGGCGCCGGTCATGTACATCTCGGCGACCTTGCCGCGCTTCCTGATGCGGCGGACCTCCTCGCCGAACGAGGCGAAGCCGCCGGCCTGCACGACGCGCCCCTTGTCGCGGCCGGAGACCTCGATCTCGCTCGCATCCATGAAGGGATCGAGCAGCGTCGGGGTCGAGACCAGCACCCGGTCGCCGACCGGCACGAGATCGAAGCAGCCCCAGAGGCTCCACCAGCGACCGGTCCAGTCGGCAACGCGGCGTGTCGGGGCGCCGCACTCATGGAAGCGGCGCAGGATGTGGATGCAGCCGTCGAGGAACTGGTGCGACAGGCCGTCGGCGGCGTTGGTCAGGACCGAGATCGTCAGGTCATGCGCCGGGATCGTCGCCGTCCGCGTGATGAAGCCGGGGAAGCCGCCGGAATGGCCGAAATGATCCCAGCCGGCAAGCGATCCCGAGATCGTGCCGAGCCCGTACCAGCGTTCGATCTGCGAGTGCGGCACCTTCCAATGGCGCCGGCTCATCTCGCGCCGGCTGGCGACGGAAAGGAGGCTCTTCTTCGCGCCCGGCGAAAGCTGGTTGAAGAACAGCGCGAGGTCATGCGCGGTCGAGATGAAGCCGGTCGCCGAGGCGAGCCCGTTGGTCGGGGTGTCGGGCGGCAGGATCACGCGCCGGCCGAGCGGCACCTTCGAGGAATGGCCCTTGGCCAGCGGCCCGCCTTTCGGCGACGGCATGTCGGGGCGCGTCTCCTTGAGCCCGACCGCCTCCACCACCTCGCGCTGGATCCACCTGTTGTAGCTCTCGCCCGTCACCGCCTCGATGACCAGGCCGGCGAGGCCAAAGCCGTGGTTCGAGTACTTCATGCGGAGATTCGGTTCGATCGGCTGGGGCTCGGCGAGCTCCTTCATGAATTCGGCGACGCTGAGGAACGGCCGCCGGTGCGTCCACTGGCCGGTATCCTTGCCGTCGCGGATGATGCCGGCGGTGTGCGAGATGAGCTGCGCCACGGTCGCCTTGGCCACCGTCGGGTGCAGGCCCTTCACAAACTTGCCGGCCTGATCGTCGAGCTGCAGCTTGCCTTTCTCGCGCAGCTTCATGATCCCTGCGGCGGTGAAGCTCTTGGAATGCGAAGCGACCCGCATGCGGTGCCGCGGCGTCAGCGCCTGCTTGCGGTCGGCATTGGCATAGCCCCAGGCCTGCTCGACCACGACCTTGCCCTTGTGCGCGATGGCCAGCGCGCAGCCCGGCTGCTCGGTCCAGCGCATCTGGTGGCCGATCCAGTCGGGGACGTAGTCGAGGGCGGCGGCGAGCCATTTATCCATCGGGCATCTCTATCGTGGGAAAGGAAGCGGGCGCCAAGACGGCGCCCGCATCAGCATAGCCGAGGCCGATCGGATCGTCAGTCCTTGGCGACGTTCCAGAAGACCAGCAGCCCGGTCGGCAGCACGCCGGTCACGTTCTTCCGCCAGACATAGGGCTGGTCGTACTGGCCGTTGAGGATGTAGGGCGGGCCGGCGGCCCACATACGCTGCTGGAGCGCCTGCGCAGCGGCCACCTGCGCCGGACGGTCGGGCGCGCGCAGCACGGCATCGCGCAGCTTCGCCGCCTCCTCGTCGCACGGCCAGCCCGCCCAGTTTGTGGCCCCGCACGTCATGTTGGCGCCGAGATTGGTCAGCGGATGATGCCAAGTCGAGCCCGAGCCGAAGGCATGGAACAGATGCCAGCCGCCTTGCTCCGGCGGATTCTTGACGTTCCAGCGCGAGATGAAGCTGCCGCCGTCCATGCTGAGGACCTCGACATTGACGCCGATCTTGCGCAAGCGCTCGGCGGTGACGAGCGTGACGGCGTTGACCGAGGGAATGTCGGTCGCGTTGATCAGCACGACCTTCTCGCCCTTGTAGCCGGCCTCCGCCATCAGCGCCTTGGCCCGGTCGAGATCGGGCTTGCGGAAGCGGTCGGCGCCGGAGACCTCCTGACCGTAGGGCGTGCCGCAGACGAAGAAGGAGAAGCACTCGCGATACCATTTCGCCTGGCCGATCGAGGCCTGCAGGTATTCCTTCTGATCGACCATGTAGGCCAGCGCCTCGCGCGCCTTCGGATGATTGAAGGGCGGGAAGAGCGTGTTGGGCCGGAGGAAGAAGAACCAGGGCAGCGGCTGTACCTTCTGCACCGTGAGGTCCGCGTTCCGCTCCAGCGTCGGGATCAGGTCGATCGGCGGCGTGTCCCAGAAATCGACCTCGCCCCGGCCGATGGCCGCGGCAATCGTCGCCGAGTCGGGCATCACCACGAGCTCGAGCCGGTCGACCTTGACGACATGACCGCCGGCGAGACCGGAAGGCGGCTCGGTGCGCGGCATATAGTCGGTGTTCTTGACGTAGGCGACCTTCGAGCCCGGCACGTAGTCGGATGCAACGAACTTGAAGGGGCCTGAGCCGATATTGGTGCCGACCGGCTTGAAGGGATCGGTCGCCGCGTCCTCGGCGCGCATGATCACCGGGATCACGCCGCCGGACGAGCCCAGGGAGTACTCGACGAAGCCGTAGGGCTCCTTGAGCTTCAAGACGAAGGTGCGGGCGTCGACGGCCTCCATCGAGGCCGTCATCTCGTTCAGCTTCTGGCCGATCAGATCGCGCACCATCCAGCGCTTGATCGAGGGAATGACGTCGGCGGTGGTGACGGGCTTGCCGTCATGGAATCTGAGGCCGGGGCGCAGCGTGAAGGTCCAGGTCAGCTTGTCCTGCGACTGAGAATAGTCGCCGACCATCTGCGGCTTCGGGACCAGCTGCTCGTCCCAGGCGAGCAGCGTGTCCCAGACCATGAGCCCGTGCATGCGCGTGATCAGCGCCGCGGTCTGAATCGGATCGACGATCTTCAGATCGGCATGCGGCACGACCCGCAGCGTCTTCTGCTGCGCCAGTGCCGGTGTAGCTAGAATGAGCGTGGTTGCAAGCGCCGCAAGCGTCCGCTTAAGCATCGCTTCCTCCCTTGGCAGATGACCGTTCGAGTATTGAAGCTCGTCTGGCCGGATTTGGCCAGAGGTCGGGCGATCAGGCGCGGACGTAACGGAGGACCGTGTCGATGACGATGGCGCGGCGCTTGGCCAGCTCCGTCGCCGAACCCATGTCGCGATCGAAGATCTCCGAGAACGTCGCGCGGTTGGAGACGTTGAAGAAGCAGAGCGCGCTGATCGTCATGTGGATGTCGACCGGATCGAGGTCCTTGCGGAAGACACCGGTGGCGACGCCGCGCTGGTAGAGGCGCTTGACCTTGTTGATCGCAGTTGCGTTCACGTCGCGGATGGCGCGCGACTTCTTCAGGTGCTCGCCATTGTGGATGTTCTCGACCATGACCAGGCGGATGAAGTCCCGGTTCTCGTTCTGATAGTCGAAGGTGAAGCCGGCGAGCTTGGCCAGCGCCTCCTCGGGCCCGAGATGGTCCAAGTCGAGCGTGTCCTCGATCGTTCGGATACGCCGATAGGCTTCCTCCAGGACGGCGAGGTAGAGGCCTTCCTTGTCGCCGAAATAGTAGTAGATCATCCGCTTCGAGGTGTTGGTGCGCGCCCCGATCTCGTCGATACGGCTGCCGCTGTAGCCTTTGCTGGCGAACTCCTCGTTGGCGACCTCAAGGATGTTCCGGCGCGTGCTTTCGGCGTCCGGCGTGCGCGCCGGCTGGCTCCTGTCCTCGACGTCGCGATGCTGACGCATACCCGAACTCGTCTCCGCTTGGGCGGGGCACTATACGCGCTCATCCCGTCGGCCGATGCGCCTCGGCTTGACTGAACTAACTAGTTCGTACATTACTACCGGCAAGAGTACAACCCGACTGGAAGCGGGGAACGCGGGAGGATGTCATGCGGCCGCAGGCGCGGCTCGAGCGCATGCTGTCGGATTCTGACGCGGTGGCGCGGCCGGAAGTGCCAGCACGCTCGGTACTGATCGGCCTGATCGGCGCCGGCATCCAAGCCTCGCGCTCGCCCGCGCTGCATGAGCGCGAGGCCGAGGCGCAAGGGATGCGCGGCATCTACAAGCTGATCGACCTCGACATGCTGAATCTCGGTGCCGAGGCGGCAGGCGAGCTTCTGACCGCGGCGCAGAAGCTCGGCTTCGCCGGGCTCAACATCACCCATCCCTGCAAGCAGGCGATCATTGCCACGCTCGACGCGCTCTCTCCGGAAGCCGAGGCGATCGGCGCGGTCAACACCGTCGTCTTCGAGGGCAAGCGGCGCGTCGGCCACAACACCGATGCCTACGGCTTCGCCGAGAGCTTCCGCCGCGGTCTACCCGGGGCGCGTATCGATCGCGTCGTGCAGCTCGGCGCCGGCGGGGCGGGGGCCGCGGTTGCGCATGCGCTGCTGTCGCTCGGCGCCGGCACGCTCACGCTCGTCGATGTCGATGCCGGCCGCGCCGAGGCGCTCGCCGCGCGGCTGCGCGGCCGCTTTGGCCAAGGCCGCGCCTGGGCCGAATCCGATGCCGTCACGGCGATGGTGGATACCGACGGTATCGTCAACGCGACGCCGATCGGCATGGCACGGTATCCGGGGACCCCGGTTGCACCCGCGCTGATGCGCCCCGGTCTTTGGGTCGCCGACATCGTCTACACGCCGCTCGAGACCGCGCTTCTCGCCGCCGCGCGACGGCTCGGCTGCCGGGTGCTTCCAGGCGGCGGCATGGCCGTGTTCCAGGCTGTTGAGGCCTTTCGCCTCTTCACCGGCATCATACCCGATGCCGTCCGCATGCTCCGGCACTTCGAGTCGATGATCGCCGGAGACCCTTCTTCCGCTTCAGCCAAATCTCAGAGGGAGGATGATCATGGACTACTCGGTTAGCCGTCGCACGCTGCTCGGGGCCGGTGCCGCGCTGATGGCGGCCTCGGCTGTGCCCGCCTTCGCTCAGGCGAAGCCCAATCTCCGCTTCGCCGCCGTCTTCTCGGACAAGGACATCCGCGCGCGGATGATCGAGATGTTGGCCAAGGAGGTCGAGGCCGACTTCAAGGTCGAGCCGCATCTCAACGGCTCGCTGTTCCGCCAGGGCACCGAGCTGGTCGCGCTCCAGCGCAACAACCTTGAAATGGCGAACATCGCCCCGCAGGACGTCTCGAACCAGATCCCGGCCTGGTCGATCGTGACCTCCGCCTATCTGTTCCGCGACGCCAAGCACCTGCACACTTTCTTCGCCAGCGCCCCCGGCGCCGAGATGACGAAGATGGTCGAAGACCAGCTCAAGGTGAAGATCCTCGGGCCGACTTTCTTCGGCACGCGCCAGGTGGGCCTCAAGCCCAGCAAGAAGATCACCACGCCCGCCGACGTGGCCGGGGTCAAGCTGCGCATGCCGGGCGGCGATGTCTGGCAGATGCTCGGCCGCTCGCTCGGCGCCAACCCGGTGCCGGTCGCCTATGCCGAGGTCTATACCGCGCTCCAGACGGGCGCGATCGACGGCCAGGACAACCCGCTACCGAACGTGCAGAACATGAAATTCTACGAGGTCATGTCGCAGATGGTGATGACCAGCCATCTGATCGGCTTCGACCTGCTTTGCATCTCCGGCAAGGCCTGGGGCGACATGTCGGCGGCGCAGAGACAGAAGTTCCAGGCGGCGGCGACCAAGGCGATCCAGTGGAGCGCAGACGAGCACCTGAAGCAGGAAGCCGAGCTGGTCGAGTTCCTGAAGAAGCAGGGACTCCAGATCAATACACCGGACGTCAAGGCTTTCCGCGAGCATGCGCAGAAGATGTATCTGGCCTCCGACCAGGCGAAGACCTGGCCGCCCGGCATGCTCGACAAGATCAACGCGCTCTAGAATACGCATACTCTCTCCCCGTCGGCTGCGCGGCCGGCGGGGGGAGAGATGTCCGATGGCTCAATTCATCGAGAAAGCCGGGCCCTGGCTCCGGCGCCGGGCCGAGAACGTGATCGCCGGCCTCTTCGCGGTCATGTTCGCGGCTTTTCTGATCCAGATCGTATTCCGCTACGTCTTCAACTTCCCGATCGGCTGGACCTCCGAGCTCACCATCGTCTGCTGGATCTGGCTGGTGCTGTGGGGCGCGGCCTTCGTCGTCACCGAGCGCGATGAGATCCGCTTCGACCTGATCTATGCCGCGGTCGGCGACCGCACGCGGCGGATCATGGCGATCGTCACCGGTGTCTCGCTGATCGGCCTCTATCTGATCTCGCTGCCGGCGGTCGTCGACTACGTGACCTTCATGAAGGTCGAGAAGACGGCGTACATGAAGATCCGCTTCGATCACCTCTACTCGATCTATGTCGTCTTCGTCGTCGCGGTCCTCGCCCGCTACATCTGGCTCGTCGTTGCCGTGCTGCGCGGCAAGGCGCCAGCCGCCTTCGATCCGACCCAGGCGAGCTCCGGCGTATGAGCGCTGCCTTCACCTGGTGCATCGCTGCGATCCTGACCCTGAGCCTGCTCGGCCTTCCGATCGGGCATGCGATGATCGGCGGCTCGATCCTCTATCTGCTGCTGGCCGGCCTCGACATGTCGACGGCGGCCGAGCAGCTGCTGAACGGCCTCTATACCGGTTTCGTGCTGCTGGCGATCCCGCTCTTCATCCTCGCCGCCGAGTTCATGAACGCGGGCGCGATCACCGGCCGGCTGCTGCGCTTCTGCGATGCGATCGTCGGCCGCTTCCGCGGCGGCCTCGCCCATGTGAACGTCGTGCAGAGCATCATCTTTGCCGGTATGTCGGGCTCGGCCATCGCCGATGCCGCCGGCTCAGGCAAGCTGATGCAGACGATGATGACCCAGAACGGCAGGTATCCGCCGGCCTTCGCCGCGGCGCTGACGGCGGTCACCTCAGTGATCGGCCCGATCATCCCGCCCTCGATCCCGATCGTGATCTACGCGCTCGTCTCGGATACCTCGATCGGCTACCTGTTCCTGGGCGGCGTCCTCCCCGGCGTGCTGATCGGCCTCGCCCAGATGGCGTTGATCGCCGCCGTGGCCAGGCGGCGCGGCTTCCCGGTCGAGAAGCCGACGCCGCTCCGCGCCCTGCCGAAGATCACGCTGGATGCGCTGCCGGCGCTGCTGATGCCGGTGGTGCTGCTCGGCGGCATGTACAGCGGCGTGTTCACCCCGACCGAAGCGGCCGCCATCGCCGCCGCCTATGCGCTGGCGGTCTCGACGCTGCTCTACCGCAACATGGGCTGGGGCGACATCTACCGCTCGCTGCTGGCGAGCGCCCGTACCACGGCGTCCATCGGCATGCTGATCGCTGGCGCGCTGGCCTTCAACTATGTGGTCACCATCGAGAACATCCCGAAGGCGCTCAGCCTCTATCTGCAGGCGATCCAGTTCACTCCCTTCCTGTTCCTGATCGCGGTCAACATCCTGCTGCTGATCCTGGGCTGCCTGCTCGAAGGCACGACCATCCTCCTGATCGTCGTGCCGGTGCTGATCCCGACCGCCGAGGCGCTCGGCGTCGACATGGTGCATTTCGGCATCGTCGTCGTCGTCAACATCATGCTGGGGCTGGTGACGCCGCCCTACGGGCTGCTGCTCTTCGTTATGACCAACATCTCCGGCGTCAGCCTGAGCGCGCTGGTGCGCGAGGTCCTGCCCTTCCTCTGGGTGATGATCGGCGCGCTGGTGGCGATCACCTTCATCCCCGACCTCGTCCTCTTTCTGCCGAAGCTGATGGGATACCGAGGCGTGTCATGACCGGACCGATCTACATCCTGAACGGCCCCAACCTGAACCGGCTCGGCAAGCGCGAGCCCGAAATCTACGGCACCACGACGCTGGCCGAGATCGAGGCGATGTGCCGGAAGGCGGCCGGCCGCCTGCCGCTGGAGTTCCGTCAGACCAACGCCGAGCATCAGATGGTCGAGTGGATCCACGAGGCGATCGACGCGCCGGCTTCCGGCATCGTCATCAACCCGGCCGGACACACCTTCACCTCGGTCCCGATCATGGACGCGCTCAAGATGTTTCCTGGGCCGGTCTTCGAGCTCCACATCTCCAACATCCACCGGCGCGAGGCGGTCTACCACAACTCGCTGATGTCGAAGGTCGCGACCGCCGTGATCGCCGGCCTGGGGCCTGACGGCTATCCGACTGCGGTCGCAGCCATGGTGCGGCTGTTCGACAAGGCTTGAAGTCATGCGCACCGCGATCGCCACCGTGTCGCTGAGCGGCACGCTGGAAGAGAAATTCGAGGCAATCGCCGCTGCCGGCTTCACCGGGGTCGAGATCTTCGAGAACGATCTGCTCTCGTACTCCGGCTCGCCGGCCGATGCGAAGCGCATCGCAGGCGATCTCGGCCTCGAGATCGTGACCTTCCAGCCCTTCCGCGACTTCGAAGGGCTACCGGAGCCGGCACGGTCCCGCGCCTTTGCGCGCGCCGAGCGGAAATTCGACCTGATGCAGGAGCTCGGCACCGACCTCCTGCTCATCTGCAGCAATGTGGCGCCGGACGCGCTCGGCGGCATCGACCGCGCCGCCGAGGACTTTCGCCTGCTCGGCGAGCAAGCGGCGGCGAGAGGGCTCCGCGTCGGCTTCGAGGCGCTGGCCTGGGGCCGGCACATCAACGACTATCGCGATGCCTGGGAGGTAGTGCGCCGCGCCGACCATCCTTCCGTCGGCCTCGTCCTCGATACTTTCCACGCGCTCGCGCGCAAGACCGATCTCAAGGCGATCCGCGCCATCCCGCGCGATCGCATCTTCCTCGTCCAGGTCGCCGACGCGCCGCTGCTCGACATGGACTATCTCAACTGGAGCCGGCATTTCCGCTGCCTCCCCGGCCAGGGCGACCTGCCCCTCGACGATTTCATGGACGCGCTCGGCGCCACGCGCTTCGACGGCATCCTCTCGCTGGAGATCTTCTCGGACCGCTTCCGCGCCGGCTCGACCCGTGCGGTTGCCGTTGACGGACGGCGCTCGCTCCTTTTCATGCTGGACGAGCTGCGCAAGCGCGGCGGCGGCGAGCTGCCGGGAGTCGCTCCCTTGCCCGAGCGCTCCCGCTGCCACGGCGTCGAGTTCATCGAATTCGCGGTCGATGACGCCTTCCAGCCGGGCTTTGAGACGCTGCTGCGCGGCCTCGGCTTCCGCCGCTCCGGCCAGCACCGCTCCAAGGCTGTCACGCGATGGAGCCAGGGCGGCATCAACCTCGTGCTCAACGCCGAAAAGGAAGGTTTTGCGCACTCCTACAACGTCGCGCACGGATCGTCGGTCTGCGCCTTGGCTCTCCGCGTCGACGATGCCGAGGCGGCGATGGCGCGCGCCCGCGCGCTGCTCGACCAGAGCTATCGCGGCCGCATCGGGCCGGGCGAGCTTGCGATTCCGGCGCTGCGCGGCCTCGGCAGCAGCCTTCTCTATCTCGTCGACCAAAAGACCGCGTCGCTCTGGGAGACTGACTTCCGGGCGGTCGAGGATGACGGCGATACGCTGCCAGCCGGCCTCACGGACATCGACCATGTTCAGCAGTCGATGCCCTATGAGGAGATGCTGACCTGGCTCCTCTTCTACGTCGCGCTGCTCGACGTCGCGAAGTCGCCGGTACAGGAGGTCGTCGATCCGGGCGGCGTCGTCCACAGCCAGGTCGTGCAGACCGCCGACGGTGCGCTTCGCCTCGTTCTCAACGCCTCGCAGAGCCGGCGTACGCTCTCGGCGCGCTTCCTCGATGGGATCGTCGGCTCGGGCGTGCAGCACCTCGCCTTCGCCACCGACGATATCGTCGCCACGGTCGAACGGCTCAAGGCCGCCGGCGTCGACCTCCTGCCGATCCCCGAGAACTACTACGACGATCTCGAGGCCAAGGGCCTGGCACCGGAGGAGATCGACCGGCTGCGCCGGCTCGACATCCTCTACGACCGTGACGGCAGCGCCGAGTACCGGCAGGCCTATACCAGAAGCCTCGCCGAAGGGTTCTTCTTCGAGATCGTCGAGCGCCGGGGCTATGTCGGGTTCGGCGCCGTAAACGCCCCGATCCGGCTCGCCGCCCAGACGCGTTTCGCCCGCCCGGCTTCGCCGCTCTAGGCGGTTCCGCGTCCGAGCCGAAGCGCCGCGACGCTCTCTCCCCTTTCGCTATAGGATGGGGCGCCTTCGTGCCTGGGAGCGCTCCCGATGCCCGCCGCCGACCCCATCGTCGCCTCCGTCATCCAGCATCGTCTCTTCGCCATCGTCGAGGAGATGGGCGAGGCGATGCTGCGCACCTCCTACTCGCAGATCCTGAATTCGAGCCGCGACTTCTCGACCGGCATCTGCGATCCGGAAGGCCGCCTGATCGCCCAAGCAGAGCACGTTCCCATCCATGTCGGCGCCCTGCCCTGGGCGGCGAAGTCGGTGACCGACTTCTTCAAGGGCGACATCCATCCCGGCGACGTGTTCCTGCTCAACGATCCCTATCACGGCGGCAACCACCTGCCGGACCTGACCGCCTTCGTGCCGGTGTTCGAGGACGGCAAGCACACCTTCTGGTCGATCAACCGCTCGCATCAGTCGGATATCGGCGGCGCCACCCATGGCGCCTATAACGCCGGCGCCACCGAGATCTGGCAGGAGGGGCTGCGCATCACGCCGCTCCGCCTCTACGACAAGGGCGAGCTGCGCCGCGATGTCTACGAGATGATCGTGACCAATGTCCGCCACCCGCGCGACTTCCGCGGCGACCTCGCGGCGATGATCGGCTCGGCCCGCATCGGCGAGCGCCGCCTCAACGCGCTGGTCCAGGAGTTCGGTTCGGAGCAGGCGCATGTCGCGATCGAGGCGGTGCTCGACGGCGCCGAACGCCAGACGCGTGCCGTCATCGCCGGCTGGAAGGACGGCGTCTACAAGGGCGAGGCGTTCCTCGACGATGACGGCCACAGATACGAAGACGTGCATATCCGCGCCGCGGTGACCAAGAAGGGCAGCGACCTCACCATCGACCTGACCGACTCGCATCCGCAGGTGATCGGTTTCATCAACTCCTCGTACCCCAACATGCGCTCCGCCGTGGCGATGGCGCTGGCCTACCTGATCGATCCGCACACGCCGAAGAACGATGGCACCTTCCGGCCGCTGACGGTTCTGGCTAAGCCCGGCACCGTGGTCTGGGCCAATCCCGGTGCGCCGGTGACGCTGGCGACCAACCACTGCGCCCAGGAGATCATGGAGGCGATCATCAAGGCCTTGGCGCCGGCCTGCCCGGATCGCGCCATGGCGGGATGGGGCCGGCGCTTCCGCATCGCCATCCAGGGCGTGGACCCGCGTCTCGGCCGCCCCTTCATCTGGCACCTGTTCCAGGCGCGGCCGGGCGGCGGCGGCTCCTCGGCCGGCGACGGCTGGCCCGGCGGCGGCGAATGGCAGTCGGCCGGCGGCATCAAGTTCGGCAGCATGGAAGTGACCGAAGTCCGCTTCCCGCTCTTCTTCGAGCGTCATGAGTTCCGGCCGGACTCAGGCGGCGACGGCAAGTATCGCGGCGGTCCGGGTTGCGTGCTCGACCTCCGCATGGAGATCGACGAGCTCGCGCTCGGCAACACGGCCGGCGATGGCGCGCGCTACGGTGCTTGCGGTCTGCTCGGCGGCAAGGATGGGCTCCCGCATCGCTACGTGCTGAAGTCCAAACGTCGACCCGACCGCGTGATCAAGACCAAGGAGGTCGGCATCGAGATTCGCCCCGGCGACGTCTTCCACATTCTCTCCGGCGGCGGCGGCGGCTGGGGCGCCGGCAAGGAGCGCGATGCCGAGGCCCGCGCCCGCGACGCCGAAAACGGCTTCACCTTGCAAGCGGCGTCGCGTGCGAAGCTGAAGAAAGCGACGAAGAAGAAGGTGACGAAATCGAAGGCGCGCGCATCCAAGCGCACCGCGAAGAGGCGCTGACCATGCTGCACTCGTTCATAGAAGCGATCACATCGGAACCCTCTCCCGCCGAAGGCGGGGGAGGGCAGGGTGGGGGCCGAGCGAAGCGAAGAGCCCTCTCCGCACACTCGACTGACGACCGACGAGATCGATGGTCGACACTCCCTTGCCCTCGGTCGGCCCCCACCCTAGCCCTCCCCCGCGCACTGCGCGGGAGAGGGGATACGATGAGGCGCCGCTAATGCTGCGCATCGGTATCGACGTCGGCGGCACCTTCACCGACCTGGTCGCCATCGACGAGAAAGGCGGCTCGACCATCGCCAAATCGGCCTCGACGCCGGCGGACCCTTCGATCGGCGTCGTCGACGGCCTTACAAGGCTCGCCGAGATGCTCTCGACCGACCTCGCCGGCTTGCTGAAGCGGACCGACCGCATCGTGCATGGCACCACGGTTGCGACCAATGCGCTGCTTGAGCGCAAGGGCGCCAAGGTCGGCCTCCTGACCACCGAGGGCCACCGCGATGTCATCGAGATGCGCGAAGGTCTGAAGGACGATCGCTACAATCTTCGCATGCCGGCGCCGGAGCCGTTGGTGCCGCGCGCGCGTCGCCTGGGCGTCAAGGAACGCATGCGCGCCGACGGCAAGGTCGGCCAAGCTCTCGACCGCAGGTCGCTCGACCGCGCCGTCGCGGCGCTGAAGAAAGAGGGCGTCGAGTCGGTCGCAGTTTGCTACCTGCATGCCTATCGCGACCCGCGGCACGAGAAGGCAACCGGCAAGGCGGTGCGCAAGGCGATGCCGAATGCCTATGTCTCGCTCTCTTCCGAGGTCTTCCCGCAGATCAAGGAGTTCCAGCGCGTTTCCACGACGGTCGTGAACGCCTATGTCGGCCCGATCCTGTCGCGCTATCTGACCCAGCTCGAGAAGCGGCTCAAGGATGCGGGCTATGCCGGGCCGGTGCTGATCATCCAGAGCCATGGCGGTGTCACGCCGATCGACGAGGCGATCCGGCTTGCCGCCGGCTCGGTTCTGTCGGGTCCCGCCGGCGGTGTCGCCGGCAGCCGGCATGCGGCGAGCCTAATCGGCTCGGGCGACCTCATTCCCTTCGATATGGGTGGCACCTCGACCGACATCTCGCTGATCGTGAACGGCGAGCCGTCGCTGGCACCCGATCGAGCCGTCGGCGGCCAGCGTGTCGCGCTCAACAGCCTCGACATCGTCAGCCTCGGCGCCGGCGGCGGCTCGATCGGCCGCGTCGATGCCGGCGGGCTTCTCTATGTCGGGCCGGAAAGCGCCGGGGCCGAGCCTGGCCCCGCCTGCTATGGCCGCGGCGGCCTTGCCGCCACGGTGACCGACGCAAACCTCGTGCTCGGCTATCTCGATGCCGACAACTTCCTCGGCGGGCGCAGCAAGCTGGATGTCGCCGCGGCCAATGCGGCTCTCGATCGCCTGGCCAAGGAGCTCAAGGTCGACCGCGTTGCGGCCGCGGCCGGCGTGCACCGTGTCGTCAACACCAACATGGCCGAGGGCATCCGGCTGGTCTCAGTTCGTCGCGGCGTCGATCCGCGCCGTTTCGCGCTGCTCTCCTTCGGCGGCGCGGCGGGGCTGCATGCGACCGATGTCGCGCGCCAGCTCGACCTCACGCGCGTGATCGTGCCGCGTGTCGCCGCGGTGCTCTCCGCCTGGGGCATGCTCGCGACGGATCTCCGCTACGAGATCGCGCGCACCCATATCGGCGATGCCAAGCGGCTCTCGCCCAAGGCGCTGAAGGATCTCTACGCCGAGATGGCGGCGGAAGGACGCTCTCGCTTGCCCGCAACCTTCGACGGGCCTATCCGCATCCACTACGGTGCCGACATGCGCTATGGTGAGCAGATCTTCGAGCTCGCGGTCCCGCTCGACGGCGTCGATTGGACCAAGGACGACCCGATGCCGGACATCGTCGAGCGTTTCCATCAGCGCCATACCGAGCTCTACACCTATGCGCTCCGCGACCAGGAGGTCGTGCTGGTGAATGCTCGGGTCGCTGTGGTTGGCGTGCTGCCGGAGCTGCCCAAGGAGCCTGCGCTCCCGGATCGCTCGCCGGTTCTGCCGGCGATGCGCCGGCGCATCCATCTCGGTGCCTGGATCGATGCCCCGGTCTACGACTTCGACGCGCTGGCTGCAGGTCAGCTCATCGAAGGTGCGGCCATCGTCGAGTCGGCGACCACGACGGTGCTGCTGCAGCCTGGCGATCGTGCTTCCGTCACGCGCGAGGGGTGGCTCGATATTGCGGTGCCTGCGCGCTAGCGCACGGATGACGGCATGACCGATGTTGGAACGGCGCTGGCGCGCGCCGCCGCGGCGCTCGGCGAAGGGCGCCTCGCCGACGCCGACCAGCTCTATGCGGCCGTCCTCCAGGCAGCCCCGGGTCACGCCGAAGCCCTGTTCAATCGAGGCACGGCGCTCCTAGGCCTCGGGCGCTGGTACGAGGCGCTGGCGCACTATGACGGCTTCTTGTCCGCTATGCCCGACTTCGCCGACGCCTTCGTCAACCGAGCCTTTGCCTTGGCGCAGCTCGGCCGCGCGGCGGAAGCGCTGTCGAGCCACACGGCCGCGATCGCGCTTAACCCCACTCACATCGGAAGCCTCGCCGGCCGCGGCACTCTTCTCCAGAGCGGCGGAGACCCGTCGGGGGCGGTCAGGCATCACCGTCGCGCCGCACTGCTTCATCCGCTCGACCAGGGCATGCACGAGGCGCTCGGCAATTCGTACCGGCTGAACGGCGAGATTTCGGCGGCGACCGGAAGCTATCGGCGCTCGCTTGTGCTGGACCCAGGCAGTGCCAGCGCCTTCAGCAACATGGGATATGCGAGGCTCGACGCCGGCGACGCAACGGCCGCTCTGAGGCTCGCGCATCGGGGATTCCTGATCCGGCCGTCCTGGGAGATCGCAACACTCCTGGTCAAATGCCTAGAAAGCGGCCCTCCAGTGGGGGCCGGGCTCTGGCCGGCGGCAGAGCGCATCCTGTCCGAACGCTGGTCACGGCCGGGATCGCTGGTCGCGCTGGGCTGGCACATCCTTCGTTCCGGCGGCAGCCTCGCATCGACCGATCTTGCCGCCCTTGGCGGCAATGCCTTGATGCGGACGCTGCTCCCGCTCGCTCCGGTGCACGACATCGAGATCGAGCGGCAGCTCACCGGGCTCCGCGCGGCGCTGCTCGATCTCGCTGCCGATGAGAGAGAGGAACAGCTCGGCTTTTTCTGTGCGCTTGCCCGACAGTGCTTCCTCAACGAGTACGTCTTCGACGTGACGGATGCCGAAGAAGCGAAGCTGGGCCGCCTGAGAGCGGAGCTTCATGCGGCGCTCGCGGCGAATTCCCGGATCGCGCCCGCGCACCTCGTCGCGCTGGCGGCCTACGCGCCGCTGCATGCTCTTCCTGACTCTGAGCGGCTGCTTGGCCGGGTGTGGCCTGAAGAGGTCGAGCAGGTGCTGACTCAGCAATTGCGTGAGCCTCTGGCCGAGCGCGCCGGCATGGCGTCTATCCCGCGCCTGACGGCGATCGAGGCCAAGGTCTCGCAGGCGGTGCGGCGTCAGTACGAGGAGAATCCCTATCCGCGCTGGGTCAGCACCATCAGGCCGCGCGAGGCGTTCGCGCTCGAAACCTACCTTCTCGAGACATTTCCCGGCTCCGCGCTCCGTCCCGCCGGAACCGGCAGGGACGCCGACGTCCTGATCGCCGGGTGCGGCACCGGCCAGCACGCGATCGAGACGGCCGTGACTTTCCGTAGCCGGTCGGTCCTCGCCGTCGACCTGAGCCTCGCCAGCCTTGCTTATGCGCAGAGGAAGTCACGGGAGCTCGGCGCTCCGCCGATCGAGTACGCTCAGGCCGACCTGATGGAGCTGCGCGACCTCGGCCGTTCCTTTGACTTGGTCGAGGCGGGCGGCGTCCTGCATCATCTGGCCGATCCCTTCGCCGGCTGGCGTGTGCTGCTGGGGTTGCTGAGGCCCGGCGGCGTCATGCGGGTTGCGCTCTACAGCGAGATCGCGCGCCGGCATGTCGTCACGGCGCGCGCCTTCATCGCGGAGCGGACCTACGGCTCGAAGGCTTCCGACATCAGGGCACTTCGGCAGGAACTGATCGCGCGCCGCGACCAGCCTTGGGCGGCGAGCGTGGTCGGAAGCGGCGATTTCGCCACGACCAGCACATGCCGGGATCTCCTCTTCCATGTCCAAGAGCATCGCCTGTCACTGCCGCAGATCGCGGGCTTCCTCGAGGCTGAAGGGCTGGTCTTTATCGGCCTGGAGGCCGGCTCCGCGACACGCGCGGCCTATGCCGCGCGTTTCCCGGAAGACCGCGCGATGCGAAATCTTCGCGCCTGGCATGTCTTCGAGTCCGAGAATCCGGATACGTTTCTCGGGATGTATCAATTCTGGGTGCAGAAGCCCGCTTGAGGCAGGGTGAGGTCATGACGACGACGCAAATCGCGAAGATCGGCGACCTGCCGCTGAGGCTCGGCGGCACGCTGCCCGGTGCCGAGCTCGCCTATGTGACCTACGGCCGACTGGCGCCGGACGGGAAGAACGCGATCCTGGTCACGCATGGCTACACATCGAGCCATCTGTTCATCGACGGCGGCGCCGGCGCGTCGGAGGGTTCCTGGGGCGCGCTGGCCGGGTCGGGCAAGCCGATCGACATCGACAAGTACTTTGTCGTCAGCTCGAACATGCTGGGCTCGGCCCATGGCTCGACCGCGCCGCGCAGCACGAACCCGAAGACCGGCAGGCCCTATGGCCCGGACTTCCCGACGCTCTCGCTGCCCGACATCGTGGCGGCGCAGAAACGGCTGCTCGATCAGCTCGGCGTCAAAGGACTGGTCGCGGTCATCGGCCCGTCCTATGGCGGGTTCCAGTCCTTCACCTGGGGCGTCGAATACCCTGGCTTCGTGAAAGGCCTGGTTCCGGTCGTCACCGGCCTGCGCCGCCCGCCCCAGGCCGATCCCGATGCCACGCTGAAGAGGCTCTCCGCCGATCCGAACTGGAATGGCGGCCGCTACTACGACAAGGGCGGTATCCTTCCGACGATGATCAAGCTCCGCGAGGACACGCTGCGCAGCTACGGCACCGACGAGGAGCTGAAGCCCAGGATGCCGAACAAGGCCGACCGCGATGCGGAGATCACGCGCCAGGCCCGCGCTTGGGCCGAGGCCTTCGACGGCAACTCGCTTCTTGCGCTCGGGCGTGCGATGGACAGCTACGACGTCACGCCGGATCTCAAGAAGATCAAGGCCAAGGTGCTGTTCGTGATCTCGCGCACCGATGCGTATTTCCCGCCTTTGCTGAAAGACGAGGTGATGCCGGCGCTGAAAGCCGCCGGCGTCGATGCCCGCTACTTCGAGATCGATAGCGAACATGGCCACCTTGCCTCCGGAACCGATGCCGCCAAATGGGCGCCGGCGCTCGACCGTTTCCTAAAATCTCTCTAAGGGTCCGCCATGCCCGACAGCCGGCCTTCCGCCTATACCAGCGAGACCATCGAGCTTCTGTCGAAGCGCGTCAGCGTACGCAGCTACAAGCCTGATCCGGTGCCGGAGGCGATGGTCGAGGCGATCCTCAAGGCGGCGTTCCGTGCGCCGACCTCGTCTAACATCCAGTCTTACTCGGTGATCGTCGTCCGCGACCGCGAGGTGCTCCGCCGCCTGGCGGCGATCACCAGCAACCAGAAGCATGTCGCGGAAGCGCCGGTGTTCCTCGCCTTCTGCGCCGACCTCACGCGCATCGCCTTCGCGCTCGAGCGGCGCGGCCACTCGATCGCCGACAACAACATGGAGACAGGACTCGTCTCCTCGATCGACGCGGCGCTGGTCGGCATGTCAGCCTCGCTCGCCGCCGAGTCGCTCGGCCTTCAGGGCGTGATGATCGGCGCCGTCCGCAACGATGCCACGGCGAGCGCGAAGATCCTGGATCTGCCCGACCGCGTCTATTGCGTCTTCGGCATGTGCCTGGGCTGGCCGGCGGAGGCGCCGGCGCAGAAGCCGCGCATGGACTACGCATCGATGGTCCACTACGAGCGCTACGGCGCGCAGCGCGGCGCGAGCGGCATGGCAGCGCATCTTGCCGCCTATGACGCCGCGCTGGCGAAGCACTACCGCGCGACGGGTCGTGCGACCACCGACGATTCCTGGACGCACGACATGGACAAGAAGTTCCACCCCTGGCTCCGCGACAAGCTGCGCCAGCAACTGAAGGAGCGGGGATTTGACTTCCGCTAGAGCGTCGGTGGCTTGATCCCTGCCTCGGCCGCAGCGGCGTTGAGCAGCGCGGTCACGTCCTTCTGGCCGAGCCCATGCTGCTTCCTGGCGCGCTCCATCGCATCGCGCGCCGCCTTGCCGACATGCGCCGGGGTGCCGGCATCGGCCGCGGCGGCGACGCCGATCGACAGATCCTTGAAGGCGAGGTCCAGCGCGAACCCTGGCTCGACATCGCCCTTCAGCGATTTGGTCGGCCAGTAGAGCTTCAGGTGATCGTTGGAGGCGAGCGAGGAGGTGACGACGTCGAACAGCGTCCTCGCCGGGATGCCGAGCTTGGCCGCCATGGTGAAGGCCTCGGCGTTGATCTGGCAGAGGCACATGGCGACGTAGTTGTTGACGATCTTGAGCGCGATGCCGCTGCCCGGCCCGCCGGCATGGATGATCTTGTTGCCCATCGCTTCCAGCAGCGGGGTCACGCGCTTGAGATCCTCATCGGATGCTCCGACCATGAACAGGCTCTCGCCGCGCTCGGCATGCGCGGGCGAGCGGCCGACGCCGGCATCGACCCAGCGCATCCCGGCCGCGTTCAGCTTCTCGGCCATGCGCCTGCTCGCGGCCGGCGCGATCGTGCTCATATCCATGTGCAGCATGCCTTTGCGGCCGCGTGCCAGCGTGCCGTCTGGGCCGAGCACGATGCCTTCGACGTCGGGCGTATCCGGCACCATGGTCACGATGACATCGGAGGCAGCAACTACCTCACCGACGGTCTTCGCCGTCCTGGCGCCGAGCGCAGCGAGCCTTGCAGCTTGCGCCGGCCGCGTATCGAAGACGGTGAGCGCGAACCCTTTGCGGGCGAGATTGGCGGCCATCGGCCCGCCCATGTTGCCAAGCCCGATGAAGCCGACGCGTTCGCTCATGACGTTCCGGTCCTTGCCAAGAGAAAGGGCCGGCGACAGCGCCGCCGGCCCTCAAGGTGAGACAAGCCTAGATCAGGACTTGCTGATGTTCCAGAACACCAGCACCGCGCCCTTGACCACGCCGTTGACGTTCTTCCGCCAGACGAAGGGCGGGTCGAACTGACCGAGCAGCGCGATCGGCTGCGTCTCCATCAGGCGCTTGTGCAGCGGCTCGAGCGCGGCCTTGCGGGCGGCGTCATCCGGCGCCTTCAGGAAGGCGTCGCGAAGCTTCTCGGCCTCGTCGTCGCAGGCCCAGCCGAACCAGTTGGCGCCGCCGCACCTCATGTTGGTGCCGATATTGGTCAGCGGCGAGTGCATGGTCGTGCCGGTGAACCAGGTGGTGAACATGTTCCACCCGCCCTGATCGGGCGGGTCCTTCTTCGGCATGCGGCTGACCACCGTTCCCCAGTCGCTGACCTGGAGCTCGACGTTGACGCCGATCTCCTTGAGATTGGCGGCCGCGACCTGGGCCATGGCGCCGATCTGCGGCAGCTCGTTGGTGGTGATCAGGATCAGCTTCTCGCCCTTGTAGCCGGCCTCGGCGAAGAGCTGCTTCGCCTTCGCCATGTCCTTCTTCTTGTACATTTCCGAGCCGGCCTCGGTAGCCCAAGGCCCGTCGCAGACATAGTAGGCGTGGCAAACCTTCCACCATCTCTGGTCGCCGTAGGCGGCGGCCATGAAGTCGCGTTGATCGAAGAGATAGGCGAGCGCCTGACGCGCCTTCACATTGTTGAAGGGCGGGTGCAGCGAGTTGACGCGAAGGCCGCCGTAGTTGCCGAAGGGCGGCAGCTTCTCGATCACGATGTCCCGGTTGTTGACGATCGGGCCGAGCTGATCGGTCGAGGGCGAGTCCCAAAGATCGACCTCGCCCTTGGTCAGCGCCGCGGCGACGGTGCCGGCATCGGGGATGATGTGCCACTCGACGCGGTCGACCCTCGCGACCTTGCCGCCGGTGAGCCCGTCGACCGGCTCGCTGCGCGGAATATAGTCGGGGTTCTTCTTGAAAGCGACGAAGGCGCCCGGCTTCCACTCGTCGCGATTGAGGATGAAGGGGCCGGAGCCGATGCCGCTGCTGATCTGCGTCGCGGCGTCAGTCTTGGCGTCGGACTCGCGGAAGATCACCGGCATCTGGCCGCCGGCCGATCCGAGCGAGAACTCGACGAAGCCGTAAGGCTCCTTGAGCTTGAGCGAGAAGGTGTTGTTGTCGATTTCGTTCCACTCGGCGGTGAACTGCGCCAGGCGCTGGCCGATCACGTCGCGCTTGGTCCAGCGTGTGATCGAGGCGATGGCATCCTTCGAGGTGACGGGCTGGCCGTCATGGAACTTGAGTCCCGGGCGAAGCTTGAAAGTCCAGGTCAGCTTGTCCGGCGAGGTCGACCAGCTCTCGACCATCTGCGGCTTGGCGCCGAGCTTGTAGTCCCAGGCGAATAGCGTGTCCTGGACCATCAAGGCGAAGATCTTGGTGATCTGGATCGAGGAAAAGTGGCTGTCCAGAACCTTGACGTCGGCCTGCGGCACCACGCGCAGCACGTTGTTTTGCGCCTCCGCCGGCGGCGCCGTCACGAGGGCGAGCGCGGCTGCGGCGAAGACGGATCCCCATAGTCTTTCGCGTTTCATGAAACGGCTCCTCTGTCTCATTGGGCATTGGGCCGCTGCGGGCAAGGCCTCCGCGCGCCGGCCATTTTCCAAACCGCGAGAAGTGTCGCTGATTGGAAATGATCCGCGCAAGACCGCACCGCGAGGAGGAAAGGCGGCTCGCGGCCTCGCGCCCCGTTGACGTTTGAACAACGCCCTTGACCGGGCGCCGGCGAAAGTCCATTTTATGACTGACCAGTCAGTCATAAAATGATCGAACCATCCTCCTCGCGCGCGCGCGGTCGCCCCCGCAAGATCGCGGGCCCCGACGATCTCCTGGCCGCTGCGCTCCGTGTTTTTGCCGAGAAAGGCTTTGCCGCCGCGCGTCTCGACGACGTCGCGCGCGAAGCCGGGGTCTCGAAAGCGGCGCTCTACCTCTACTTCGAGAGCAAGCAGGCGATCTTCGAGGCGCTGGTGCGGTCGGCGGTGCTTCCGAACATCGAGCGCCTCGAGCGGCTGGTTGCCGAATGGCGCGGCGGAGCTGGCGCGCTGCTGCGCAACCTGGTCGAGGCGATCGCCCGCGTCGTCGTCGAAAGCGAGATCGCCGCGTTCCCGAAGCTGATCATCGCCGAGGCCTCGAATTTTCCCGATCTCGCGCGCTTCTATCGGAGCCAGGTGATCGAGCGCATGCTCGGGCTTCTCGCCGGGATCGTCCGGCGCGGCATCGAGAGCGGCGAGTTCCGTCCGACCGATCCGCATCTTGCTGCGCGGCTGGTGATCGCGCCGCTGCTGTTCTCGGCGCTCTGGAAGACGAGCTTCGCCCGCCACGACGCCACCCCCTTCGATCCGGCGCCGCTGCTCCGGCTTCACGTCGATACCCTGCTGAGGGGGCTCGCATGAAACGCGCGCTCATTCTCGTTGTCGCACTCGCACTTCTCGCCTGCGAAGAGGCGCCGAAGAACCGCGGCTATTTCGGATATGTCGAAGGCGAACGCGCTGTCGTCGCGGCGCCCGATGGCGGCTGGATCGAGGAGGTCTTCGTCGCCGAGGGCGATCAGGTCGCGCTCGGGCAGAAGCTCTTCCGACTGGAGGCGCGGCGCGAGACGGCGCGGCGCGACGAGGCGAAAGCGCGGCTCGATCAAGCCGAGGCGCAGCTCGCCAATTTGCTGACCGGCAAGCGCGCCGACGAGATCAAGGCGATCGAGGCGCAGATCGCGCAGGCGGAATCCAATCACGGCTTGGCGCGGCGCGAGCTCGCGCGCCAACAGGAGCTGGCAAGCTCGCCTGCTGCGAATCCGCGCACCCTCGATCAGGCGCGCGCCGCCTTCGGTGCCGAGCAGGCACGCCTCGCCGAGCTGCAAGCCCAACTTCGCGTCGCCCGCCTGCCGGCACGCGAGGATGAGATCGCTGCCGCCCGCGCGCAGATGGAAGCGGCCGCGGCGCAGCTTGCCGAGGCCGAGACTCGGCTCGGCGACCGCCTCATTTCGGCTCGCGCCGCCGGACGCGTCGAGCGTCTGGTGCGGCGAACCGGCGAATTCGCGCCGGCCGGCGGCGGTGTGGTGAGCCTGCTGCCGCCGGAAGCTGTCCATGTGCGCCTCTACGTACCGGAGCGCGACCTGGCGCAGCTCCGCATCGGCGGCCGGCTTGCCATCGCCTGCGACGGATGCGCCAAGGATCTCGCTGCCGAGATCACATTCGTTGCCGGCGAGGCCGAGTTCACGCCGCCCGTGCTCTACGCGATCGAGAGCCGGCAGAAGCTGGTCTATCTGGTGAAGGCGCGTCCGGCCGCGGCCGGGCTCAAGCCCGGTCAGCCGGTCGAAGCGCGGTTGCTGCCGTGACGCCGCTCGCCATCGACGTGGAGGGCTTGACCAAGCGCTTCTCCGGCCGCGCCGTCGTCGACAAGGTGTCGCTCAAGGTGCCGGCGGGCGAGGTCTGGGGCTTTCTCGGCCCGAATGGCAGCGGCAAGACAACGACCATCCGCATGCTCTGCGGCCTGCTGAAGCCCGATGGTGGCCGCGGCACCTGCCTCGGCCTCGACATCCTGGCCGAGGCAGACGCGATCAAGCGCCAGGTCGGCTACATGACGCAGCGCTTCAGCTTCTACGAGGATCTGACGGTCCGGGAAAATCTCGACTTCGTTGCGCGCCTTTACGCATTGCCCGATCGCCGTCGCCAGGTGGAGGCGACCATGGATCGTGTCGGTCTGGCGTCACGGCGGAGCCAGCTCGCCGGCTCGCTCTCCGGCGGCTGGAAGCAGCGTCTTGCGCTCGCCGCCTGCATGATGCACGCGCCGAAGCTCCTGCTGCTCGACGAGCCGACCGCCGGTGTCGATCCCCAGGCGCGGCGTGAATTCTGGGCAGAGATCCACGCGCTCGCCCGCGACGGCGTCACCGTGCTCGTCTCGACCCACTACATGGACGAGGCGGAGCGCTGCGACCGCATCGCGTATATCGCCTACGGCAGGCTGCTGGCGGTCGGCACGGTCAAGGAGGTCGTTGCCGGCGCCGACCTCTCGACCTGGATTGCGACGGGACCGGGCCGTGACGACGTCGCACGGCGCCTTGCCCGAGTTCCCGGTGTCGCCACCGCCGTCTTCGGGCCGTCGCTGCATGTGAGCGCGACCGACCCGACCGTGCTGCGCCGCGCCATCGAGCCGTTTCGCGGCGACCCACGGCTGGCCTGGCGCGAGGCCGAGCCGAGCCTGGAGGACGTCTTCATCCACCTGATCGAGAGCGCCACCGCGGCGCGCGAGAAGGCCGCGTGATGCTTTCGGTGGTTGCCCGCGTCGTGGCGATGACGATCAAGGAGCTGATCCAGCTCCGCCGCGACCGGTTGACCTTCGGCATGATTCTCGGCGTGCCGGTCATGCAGCTTCTGATCTTCGGCTACGCCATCAACGCCGATCCCAAGCAGCTGCCGACGGTGCTCATCTCGCAGGATCGGGGACAGATCGAGCGCAACATCGTCGGTGCGCTTGAGCGCTCGGGCTATTTCCGCATCGTGGCTCAGGTCTCCGGCGAGACGGAGGCCGAGCGTCTCGTTGCCGAAGGCGCAGCCGCCTTTGTCGTGACGATTCCCGACCGCTTCACCAGGGACCTCCTGAGGGGCGAGCGCCCGCAGCTCCTGATCGAAGCCGATGCAACCGACCCGGCCGCGACCTCGAACGCGGTGGCGGCGCTCTCCCAGCTCCCGCGCACGGCACTGCGCCATGACCTGCCCGGCCTTGTCGCCGAGCCCGGTTTCGAGGTGGTGATCCACCGCCGCTACAACCCGGAAGGTCTATCGGCCTACAACATCGTGCCGGGACTGCTCGGCGTCATCCTGACCATGACCATGGTGCTGATGACCTCGCTCGCGGTCACGCGCGAGACCGAGCGCGGCACCATGGAGAACCTGCTGGCGATGCCGCTGAATCCGGCCGAGGTCATGGCCGGCAAGGTGCTGCCCTACATCGTCATCGGCTACATCCAGGTCGCCGTCGTGCTGCTTGCGGCCAGGTTCCTGTTCCAGGTGCCGATGCTGGGCTCGCTCGGCCTGCTGACGGTCGCGCTGCTCGCCTTCCTCCTCGCCAATCTCGCCGTCGGCCTCACCTTCTCGGCGATCGCGCGCAACCAGCTCCAGGCAATGCAGATGACATTCTTTTTCTTCCTGCCCTCGATCCTGCTTTCAGGCTTCATGTTCCCGTTCCGCGGCATGCCGGGCTGAGCGCAGGCGATCGGCGAGGTCCTGCCGCTCACGCATTTCCTGAGGATCGTCCGCGGCATCCTGCTCAAGGGTAATGGCGCGTACGAGATCTGGCCCGAGGTCTGGCCGCTGCTCGCCTTTGCCGCCGCCGCCTGGACGCTCGCTACTCTCCGCTATCGACGGACCCTGGATTGACCTCGGTCGCCTCGAAATGCGCGACCAGCCGGGCGAGCAGCTTGAGGAATTGCGCTCGCTCTTCCTGATCGAGCGCCGCCAGCAGCGTGCTCGACGTCCCCGCCGACTTCTTCTGGATCTGATGCAGCATGCTCTCGCCATCCGCGGTCAACTCGAGAACGCGCCGGCGGCGGTCGGCCTCGCCGACATCGCGGGCGACGAGGCCGCGGCTCTCGAGCGTCTGCACCACGGTGCCGGTGGTCGAGCGGTCGAGGCGGAGCAGCTTCGCCAGCGTTACCTGGTCGATCCGGGGGTAGCGCTTCAGGATGTAGAGCACGCCGAACTGCGTATTGGTGAGGCCGAGCTCTCCGGCATGCGCCTGGAACACCGAGATGGCGATCTGGTGTGCGCGCCGGATCATGAAGCCTGGGCGGCCGTAGAGCTCGGCCAGCCGCTCGGCCGCGGTCGTCAGCGGATCGTCGTCAAGGTCGATCGACATCGCCGGAACCTAGCCGAGGTGTCAACGCAGGATCAACAGAACGACGCTGCCGGCGACGAGCAGGATGCCCAGGGTTTCGCCGGCCGTTGCCCGCTCGCGGAAGAGCAGATGCGAGGCGAGGTAGGTGAACACCAGCTCGACCTGGCCGAGCGCGCGCACCAGCGCCGCGTTCTCCAGCGTCATGCCGAAGAACCAGCCGCAGGACCCGGCGACCGACATGAGCCCGACCGGAACGGTCTGCGGCCAAAGGCGGAACACATGCGCCATCTGGAGAGGGTCGCGTAGCGCGAGATAGGCCGCCATCATCATCGTCTGCATGGTCGTGATCGAAGCCAGCGTCACCGCGGCGCGTTCGAGCTCGTCGCCCGAGGGCAGCGACAGCGCCGAGGCACGGATGGCCACCGCACAGATGCCGAAGAGCGTGCCGGAGCCCAGGCCCACCAGCGCCGCTTTCCGCGTGCCCTCGTCTTTCCAGGAGCCCGCGCCGGCCGCGGCGGCACGCGACATCACCACGATGCCGACGAATCCCAGCACGATCGCGCCCCAACCCCAGAAATCGAGATGTTCGCCCAGGATGAGCACGGCGAGGAGGGCCGCCTGGATCGTCTCGGTCTTGGAGTAGGTCGTGCCGACGACGAAGCTCCGATAGGTGAAGGCGCGGATCAGCAGCGAGGTCGCGGCGATCTGGGTCAGGCCCCCGACCGCGCCATAGATCAGCGAGGCCGTGTTCGGCACCGGCAGGTCCCGGCCGAAGCCGCGTGACAGCAGCACCAGAAGCAGCAGCGCGACCGGGAAGCCGTAGATGTAGCGGATGAAGTTGGCGCCTTCGGCCGACAGCGACTTGGTCAGACGCTTCTGCAATGCCGTCCGCAGGCATTGCAGAAACGCCGCCGCGATCGTCACCGGTATCCAAAGATCCGCCATCAGCCGCTCCCGGGAAGGGGCGGCAGACTAGACGTTTCTCCGGCTCTTGAAAGCGCGGAGGTCAGCGGCTGAACAGGTTCCTCAAGGGCGCCAGCGGATTCTGCTGCGCCGGTGCCGGCTGCTGCTGACCCGAGGCTGGGGGCTGCGCCGGCTGGCTCGCCGCGCCCGGCAGCGGCACGCCGGGAATCGCCGGGATCGCCCCTTTGAGCGCATCTATGGCCCGCGACGGGTCGATGCGGATCAGCGCCGCCAGGTCCGGCCGGTAGCTGAGATCGTCCCACGGCCCTTTGATGTCGACCGGGACCATGATGCCGGAGGCCTGCATCTGGCCGCCCTGGCCCTCGGTGCTCATCACCGCCTTGGGCTCGACCCGGTAGTCGAGCGACTTCTTCGGCAGATCGACCGTCCCCTTGCCCTCGACCCTGAGCAGCGGCGACTTGAGCGCGAAGTCGCTGTTGCGAACGATGCCCTGCTGGATCGTGTAGGTGCCGCCGAGCTCGGCGAAATCGGTCTTCTGCGTCTCGCGCGCCTTGGGGTCGGTGAAGGCGGCGGCGATGTTGCGCACCATCGCCGCCAGGTTGATGCCCTTGATCGCACCGTCCGTGAACGCGGCTTTGCCTTGCCCCGCCAGCGCCGAGATCATCTCTTTCTGGCTGCGGCCACGGGTGGTGACCTGTGTCTCGGTGCCGAAGGCGCCGCTCAGGCGCTCGAAATCGGCAGCGGCCTTGAGGATCGGTTCGGCCTGCACGCCTGCGAGCGCGAGCCGCGCTTCCACCGCCGGGACCTGCCCCGACCCATCGAGAACGACGCGGGCCTGGCCGCTTCCCCGGTAGAGGGCGAGCTCCGTCAGGTCGAGCGCCAGCTTGCCGTCGCGGAGCTGCGCTTTCACCGCGCCCTTGCCGATCTCGATCTTGCGTATGACCAGGCCGCCGACCGTGAGGTCGAGGTCGGCATTGGCGGCGCGCAGGGGCGAGAGGTCGATCGGCTCCTCGCTCCAGCCCTGCTGCCCGCCGGGCGCAGCCGGCGTGCCGCTCTTCTGCGCCGGCGCCTCCGGCGGCAGGTAGGGGTTGATGTCGAGCTTCTCGACCGCGAGCTTGGCCGCGAGATGCGGCTTGGCGCCGCCGGTGTCGACCGCGATGTCGCCGGAACCCTTGAGCTGGTCGAGCGAGACCTTGGCGCCGGTGAAGGACGTCTTCGCCCCCTGGCGGTCCAGCTTCCCGGAGATCGCGAGCGCGCCCATCGTGTTCGGCCGCGCCTCGATCGGGTTGCCGACCCAGGCGGCGAGGTCCTTGACCGACGGGATCGCGAGGTCGACGTCGCCCTGGGCGCGGCCCGCGGTCGTCGCCTGGCCCTTGAAGCTCAGCTTCACCGGATCGCCGCCGAGCGCCAGCGAGATGCCTGCCGGCTGCCCCGCCATGAGCGCGCGCGGCTTGTCGACATCGAGCTTCACCGTCAGCGGCTTGCCGCGCCAGGTGGCGCCGCCGTCGAGCTTCATCGGCTTGTCCAGATCGGGCAGGTCGAGCGTCGCGTTGATTGCCGTCAGCTCTTCCTTGGCATTGCTCCGCGCATCGATGTAGGTGATGCGGCCGTTCTTGAGCTTGACCTCGCCGAGGCGGATATCGCCCGGAGCGCCGGACGGCGCGGCGGACGAGGCCGGCGCCGACGGCGCCGGGGTGGCGCCGAATACCCAGTTGCCGCGGCCTTGGCGATCGATCTCGAGCACGATCACCGGATCTTCGAGAACGAAGCTGTCGATCTCGAGCCCTCCGCGCAAGAGCGGCATCACCTTGACGGCGACCTTGAGGCTCTTGAGCTGCGCCATCTGCGGCGTCGAGGCCCCTTGGGCATTGGCGAACGCCACATCCTTGGCCTCGATCGCGACCGAGGGGAAGAACGAAAGGCTCATGCCGCCGTTGATCCTGAGCGCGCGTCCGGTGGCCGCCTGGGTGCGTGCTTCGATTTGGTCCTTGAAGACGGACACGGGGATGAAGAAGGGCGCAGCGATTGCGGCCGCGATCACCAGGACGACGAGCCCGGCGAGGGCGATGAGAAGCTTCTTCATGGGCATCTCCTCAGGCGGCGCGAAGCCCGGCGGCGGTCAGCGCGGCGCGAGCCTCGAAGTTGACGGCGAATTGGGTCGAGAAGAAGGCGCGCGCCGGCGCCCAGTAGCGGAGCGCTAACGTCACCTCGGTCGAGGAGAAGGACTTGACGCCGACTTCGGGCGCCGGCTCCTTGAGGACCTGCGGCACCTGGGCGAGCGCTGCCTTCACGGAGCGGATCGCCGCGGGGATGTCCTGGTCGGGCGCGATGCCGATCGTGTGCTCGACGATGCGATGGCCACGCGAATTGACCAGGATCTCGCCGACGATCTGGCGGTTCGGGACCATGATCCGCTCGCCGTCCTCGCCGATCAGGAAGGTGGCGGCAAGCGTGATGTCGTCGACGACGCCGGATACGCCCTTGACCGACACCGTGTCGCCGATGGCGAAGGGTCGGGTCAGGATCAGGGTCAGCCCGGCGCCGTAGTTCGACAGCGGCCCCTGGATCGCCATCGTGGCGCCGAAGGCGCTGGCGCCGAGCAGCGCGATCAGGGGTGCTATGGAGATGCCGAAATTGCCGAGCGTGGCGATGATCACCATCGCCAGGATCAGGATTCGGATGACGTTCGCGGCGAAGTTGGAGATCGTCGCGTCGAGCCCGTTGCGCAGCGCGAGGCGGACGACGAGCCCGGCGACCCATTGCGCGACCTTGAGGCCGATCAGGAAAAAGAGGATCGCGCCCAGGATCTGGAAGCTGTAGGCGACGAGAAAGGCGGCGGCGACGTCCCACCACTTGGTGATCGTGGCGATCTGCTGGTCCATGAACGCGTCGCTCCCGGCCTGCTATGCGTAGTGGCGCGGGTTGTGGCCTCGCGCTGCAGAGAGGTCCAGGCGTCCCGTGGGCCGGTCAGGCTCGGCCCACCCGCCGGGGTTGCGCCGAGCCCGGCTCTGCCTAGAAGTCTGGCCAGAATTCGCCGAATCCCTCGTGATTGGCGCCGCTGCCGATGAACATCCGCAGCATCGCCTGCTCGGCGAGGCTACGGATGACCGGAGCGTCCGCGCGGTCCGGTCGCGCGCCCCAGGCTGCCATCGACAGGATCGGCCGGGCGTGGTCGCAGAAGGTCACCAGCGCCGTCAGCCGGGTCGCGCTCTCGCTCAGCGGCACCGGGCGTGAGGCATCGCACACCGCGGCCGAGCTGATTCCCGCGGCGGGCGAAAACTGCACGACGATGCGTCGTTCCGGCTTCGCGGCGCGGGCACGATCGGAGGTGAAGCGGACCTGGAAGCCGATGCTGGTCGCGCTGGCGGCGTCGGCGAGGATGCGGGCGACGTCGTCGTCGGAGAACGGGCTGTCGCGAACCTCGAGCAGCACCGGACCCTGCGCCGCCGCATCCTGCAGATTGCCGCGCGCCGTATTCACAGTCTGCGGGTACTCGTTGGTCATCGTCTGCAGCGCCCCGGCGCAGCCGCCGAGAAGCGTAAGCGCCAGCAAAGCGGCGGGAGCGTAACGTAGCATGGAATCCCTTGAGAGTGGTCGCGGTCCCGACTATAGCCGAGGCGCGCGCGGCGTTCGAAGGGCCGGGTTGTCGTTGCCGGACGGGCTGTCGCTGCCCAGCGGCTCGCGCGTGAACATTCTCAGCATCGACTGCTCGGCGAGGTCACGGATGACCGGCGCGTCCGCCCGGTCCGGCCGCGGCGCCGCGGCCGCGATCGAATGGATCGGCTGGAACGCCTTGCACAGGACGAGGATCGCCCGGATTGGCCCGCCGACCGCGCGGGGACCGCCCGGTCGGACGGGGTCGCAGGAGTTGAAGCCGGAAACGCCCTCGGCCGGATCGAACTGTACGATCAGCCGAACATCGGGCTTCGCGGCAGCGGCGGAGTCGAGGGTGAACTGGGTCAGGAAGCCGACGCTGGTGCGACTCGCCGCATCGGCGAATGAGGCAGCGCCTCGGCCGGCGAAGGGATCGTCGCGAACCTCAAGCAGGACCGGGCCAAAAGCGGCGGCGTCCTGCAGGATGCCGCGTGCCACCGAGGGCGGATGCGGAGAAACATCGGAGACCGTGCTGACGCCGTTGGCGCAGCCGCCGAGCGTGCCGAACGCCAGGATCGAGACGAGGAAGGAAGCGCGCATGAGGAATCTCCCCGCTGAAAGCACCGCCCCCCATGGCGCCATTCTACATCATCGGGCCGCCTACATCACCAGGCCGCCGTCGACGATGAAGGCCTGGCCGGTGGCGAAGGCGGCTTCGTCGGAGGCAAGGTAGACGGCAAGCGCGGCGATCTCCTCGGCCGTGCCGAGCCGGCCCATCGGCTGGCGCGCGATGAACGCCTTTCGCGCCGCGACGGCATCGGCATTGGCGTTGATGCGGTCGTCCAGGGACGGCGTCTGGATCGTGCCTGGGCAGATCGCGGTGCAGCGTATGCCTTTGGCGACATAGTCGGCGGCGACCGACTTGGTGAGCCCGATCACCGCGGCCTTGGAGGTGCCGTAGACGAAGCGGTTGGGCACGCCCTTAACCGACGAGGCGACGGAAGCCATGTTGATGATCGTGCCTCGGCCTCTCTCCAGCATCGCCGGCAGGAAGGCCTTGATCATCCGGAACATCGAGCGGACGTTCAGCGTGACGGCCTGGTCGAAGTCCTTCTCCGAGGCTTCCAGGATCGAGCCGTTGTGGACCATGCCGGCGACATTGAAGAGCACATCGACCGCGCCGATGGATTTCGCATAGGCCTCGATCGCGGCTGGATCGGTGGCGTCGAGCTTCCTGACTGACACGCCCCTCAGCTTGGCGAGGTCGGCGAGCTTCGCCTCGTCGAGGTCGGAGGCGTGCACGGTGGCCCCTTCGCGCTGGAAGGCCTCGACCGAGCTGCGGCCCATGCCTTGGCCGGCGGCTGTGACGACGCAGATCTTGCCCTGAAGGCGACCGGCCATGGTGATGCTCCGATTGGAATAGCGTTGGATGGCCCGCTACACTAGGAACAGCCCGCGAGGCCGCCAAGGCCCTCTATTCGAGGACGAAAGATGATCCAGCCGACCCTGACGATCCGGCTCAACGCGGCCGATACCGTCGTCGTCGCCCGCGCCGACATCCTGCCGGGCACGCAGATCCCGGGCGAGAGTGTCGCCGCCAACGGGCACATCCCCGCCGGGCACAAGATTGCGACCCAGGACGTCGCCGAGGGCGCGCCGGTCCGGCGCTATGGCCAGATCATCGGCTTCGCCAGCCGGCCGATCGCCGCCGGCGACCATGTGCACACGCATAACTGCGCCTTCCAGACCTTCGAGCGGCAGTACGAGTTCTGCGTCGAGTCGAAGCCGACACCCTACGCCACCGGCACGGCGCAGGCGACGTTCCAGGGGATCAAGCGCAAGGACGGCCGCGTCGGCACGCGCAACTACATCGGCATCCTGACTTCGGTGAATTGCTCGGCGCATGTGGCCAAGATGGCCGCGCGGAAGGCCGAGGCGCTGCTCGAAGGGTACCCGAACGTCGACGGCGTCGTCGCGCTGACCCACGGGCTCGGCTGCGGCATGGCCGCCGAGGGCGACGGTATGGATGTGCTTCGCCGCACGATCGCGGGCTACGCCGTGCACGCGAATTTCGGCGGCATCCTGATCATGGGCCTAGGCTGCGAGACGAACCAGATCGGCGGCCTCATGCGCGCCCACAAGCTCGAGTCCGGTCCGTTCCTGCACACGATGACGATCCAGGAATCCGGCGGCTCGCAGGCGACGATGCAGAAGGCGCTGGCGGCGATCCGCGAGATGCTGCCGGTGGTCAACGACGTGCGCCGCGAGACCGTGCCGGCGAGCCACATCACTATCGGCCTGCAATGCGGCGGCTCCGACGGGTATTCCGGCATCTCGGCCAACCCGGCGCTCGGCGCCGCCTCGGATCTGCTGGTCAAGCACGGCGGCTCGGTGATGCTCTCGGAGACGCCGGAGACCTACGGCGCCGAGCATGTGCTGGTGCGGCGCGCGTCCTCGCGCGAGGTCGGGCAGAAGCTGGTCGACCTGATGCGCTGGTGGGAGGACTACACCGAGAAGCACAAGGGCTCGATGGACAACAACCCCTCGCCCGGCAACAAGGCGGGCGGGCTCACCACGATCCTCGAGAAGGCGCTGGGGGCGGCGACCAAGGGCGGCACGACGAACCTCGTCGACGTGCTGCAATACGCGGCGCCGCTCAAGAACCGCGGCTTCAACTTCATGGACTCGCCCGGATACGACCCGGTCTCGGCGACGGGGCAGGTGGCCTCGGGCGCCAACATGATCTGTTTCACCACCGGACGCGGCTCGGTCTTCGGCTGCAAGCCCGCGCCCTCGATCAAGCTCGCCACCAACACGATGCTGTTCAAGCGCATGCCCGACGACATGGACATCAACTGCGGCACGATCATCGAGGGCTCGGAGACGGTCGAGGCCTGCGGCGAGCGCATCTTCAGGCTGATCCTCGATACCGCCTCCGGCAAGAAGACCAAGAGCGAGGAGATGGGCTTCGGCGAGGACGAGTTCCAGCCCTGGTCGATCGGCGCGGTGATGTAAGGAGCCGATCAGTCCCCATGGCCAAGCCTCCCGTGCTGCAGAACGGCCCGGTCTCCTATGCCGGGACGATGAAGAAGATCGACGAGCTGTTCGTCGCGCATAAGCTCTGGCTCGCGCCGGACAAGCTGGCGCTGGCGAGGAGGATCGCGCCCGAGATCACCTGCGCCTTCACCTCGGGCCACGACCCGATCCCGAACGAGATCCTGGACGCTCTTCCGAACCTGAAGCTGGTTGCCTGCTTCGGCGTCGGCGTCGACGGCGCCAACGTTCCGGAGCTGGCCAGGCGCGGCATCGTCGTCACCAACACGCCGGACGTGTTGACCGAGGAGGTCGCCGATTTCGGCATGGCGCTGTTGCTTGCGACCGTCCGCCAGGTGGTGAAGGGCGACCGCTACGTGCGCTCAGGCGACTGGGTGAAGCGCGGCAACATGGAGATGACCTGGTCGCTGACCGGCGGCAAGACCATGGGAATCATCGGTCTCGGGCGCATCGGCAAGGCGATCGCCAAGCGGGCCGAGGCCTTCAACCTCAAGATCGCCTATCACGGCCGCACCAGGCAGCCGGACGTCTCGTATCGCTATTACGCCGATCCGGTGTCGCTGGCGAAGGACTCCGATATCTTGATGGTGGTGACGCCGGGCGGGCCCGGGACGAAGCACCTCGTCAACGCCGCGGTTTTGGAGGCGCTGGGGCCGAGCGGCATCTTCATCAACGTCGCGCGCGGCTCGGTCGTCGATCAGGCGGCTCTGGTCGCCGCGCTCAAGGCAAGGAAGATCGCCGCCGCCGGCCTCGATGTCTTCGAGACCGAACCTTGCGTGCCTGCAGGCCTCGCCGACATGCTCGACAACGTCGTGCTCCAGCCGCACCAGGCTTCCGCCACGCACGAGACGCGCGGCGCCATGGGCGACCTCATGATCGCGAACGTCCAGGCGTTCCTGGAGGGTAAGCCGGTGCTGACGCCGGTGAAGGTCTGAGCCGCGTCCGCGGCCTTCACGCCGCCTTCACCATATCCTCGTCGATGAACGCCTGGATGATCTCCTCGATCGAGCTGTCGGCCTTGAAGCCCAACCGCTTCGCCTTGTCCCAGCCGACGGTGCCCGGCCAGGTGGCGACGATCTTCTGGATCACCGGGTCGGGCACCCAGTCGATGCGCTTGACCGGCTCCGAGCCGGCGAGCTTCTCCATCGCCTTCACCACCTCGTCGATCGAATAGGTGATGGCCGGCAGCATGCATGACCGCCACGGCCCCCAGGCTTCGCCCGACAGCTCGTGGGCGTGGATGAAGGCGTCGATCGTGCGGCGCGGCGAGAGGAACGCCATCTTTACGTCCCGCGTCACCGGGCAGACCGCGCGCGTGCCCTGCAGCGGATCGCGCACGATCGAGGAGGCGAAGGTGGAGGCCGCCTTGTTGGGCTTGCCGGGGCGCACGAAGATCGTCGGCAGCTTGAGCGAGCGGCCGTCGATGAAGCCCTTGCGCGAATAGTCGTTGATCAACAGCTCGCCGATCGTCTTCTGCACGCCGTAGCTGGTCTGCGGCGTCTGCGGCGTGTCGTCGCTGATCGACTTGTTGTACTCGCCGCCATAGGTGGCAAGGCTCGAGGTGAAGACGATCCTCGGCGCATGCGGCAGCTTCCGCATCGTGTCGAGGACCGCAAGCGTGCCGTCGAGGTTGACATGGTATCCGAGGTCGAAGTCCGCCTCGGCGCCGGCGCTGACCACGCCCGCTAGGTGGAAGACGCTGTCGGTCTCCTCGTCGATCAGCTTGCTCATGAGCGACCGGTCGGCGACATCGCCGGTGGCCTTGGTGAATCGCTTGTCGCTCGGCCCTTCCGGCTCGACCACGTCGAACAGCGTGACCTTGGTGATCGCTTCGGGCTTGCCGGAGCGTCCCGTCAGCGTGACGTTGCCGGCCAGCCGATGCGAGAGCTTCTTGCCGAGAAACCCGGCAGCGCCGGTGATGACGACCTTCATTCAACCTCTCCTTGAGAACCAATCGGCAATGGCGGCCTTGGCTTCCGCGTCGAGATGCAGGCCGAGCTTGGACCGCCGCCACAGCACGTCCTCGGGGACTCTCGCCCATTCCCGCTCGACCAGGTACTCAAGCTCGCGCTCGGTGAAACCGCGGCCGAAATTCCGGCCGAGATCGGCCGCCGATCGGGCGTCGCCGATCAGGCGCTCGACCTCGGTGCCATAGGCTCGGGCGAGCCGATACGGCTCCGGCAGCCAGGGGCAGCGCCGCCCGAGGTCGGCAAGAAAGGCCTCGAAGTCGGCATTCGCCATGGCACCGCCGGGCAGCGTGCTCCCCCCCGTCCAGGCCATCTCGCTGCGACGGAGATGCGGCAGGAGCTTGTCGAGCGCATGCTCGGCGAGCTTCCGGAACGTCGTGATCTTGCCGCCGAAGATCGACAGCAGCGGCGTGCCGCCTGCCGCGTCGAGATCGAGATCGAAGGCGTAGTCGCGCGTCACCTGCGAGGCGACGGCCTCCGCATCGTCATGCAGCGGACGCACCCCGGCATAGCTCCAGACCACATCTTCCGGGGCGACGCGCGTGCGGAAATGCCGCGTGACTACGTCGCAGAGATAGGTCGTTTCCGCCGGCGAGATCTCGACCTTGGCCGGGTCGCCGTCGAAGGGCTCGTCGGTCGTGCCGATCAGGCTGAAGCGGCCCTCATAGGGCAGGACGAAGACGATGCGGCGGTCCTCATTCTGCAGGATGTAGGCCTGCGGCCCGTCATGCAGCCTGGGCACGACGATGTGGCTGCCTTTGATCAACCGTACATGCTTCGGGCTGTTGGTCCGGACGACGCTGCCAAGCACCTCGTTAACCCAGGGGCCGGCGGCATTGACGACGGCGCGGGCCGTGACATCGCTCGCGGCGCCGGTTTCGTCGACAAGGCGGATGCGCCAAGCGCCGCTCTCGCGCTTCGCCTCGGCGCAGCGCGTGCGCGTCCTCACCTCGGCGCCGCGGTCGGCGGCATCGCGGACATTGGCGACGACCAGGCGCGCATCGTCGACCCAGCAATCGCCATAGACGAAGGCGCGCGAGATGGTGGAGGACAGCGCTGCGCCATAGGGATGCGTACGAGTGTCGATGGCGTGGGAGCCCGGCAGCGTCTCGCGGCCGCCGAGATGGTCGTAGAGGAAGAGGCCGAGCCGGATCATCCAGGCGGGCCTCAGATGGGGCCGGTGCGGCAGCACGAAGGAGAGCGGCCGGACAAGATGCGGCGCCATCCTGAGCAGCACCTCGCGCTCGATCAGCGCTTCGCGGACCAGCCGGAACTCGTACTGCTCGAGATAGCGCAAGCCGCCATGGATCAGCTTGGAGGAAGCGGAAGAGGTGGCGGAGGCAAGGTCGCGGGCCTCGGCCAGAAGCGTCTTCAGGCCGCGGCCCTGGGCGTCGCGGGCGATGCCCGCGCCGTTGATGCCGCCGCCGATGACAAGAAGGTCGTACAGAGATTGCCCCGCGGAGAAAGCGCACAGCATAATTGATCGGCTGCAGCGAAATTTCCACGTTTGGGGACGACATGGCCGATAAGGCGATCCTGGCGATCGATCAGGGCACCACCAGCACGCGGGCGATGATCTTCGACTCGCGCGGCGGCGTGCTCGCCCGCGCGCAGGCGGAGCTGCGCCAGCACTTCCCGAACGAGGGCTGGGTCGAGCACGACCCCGAGGACATCTGGGGAGACACGCTCCGGGTCTGCCGCGAGGCGTTGAGCAAGGCCGGGTTGAAGCCGGGCGAGCTCGCCGCGATCGGCATTACCAACCAGCGCGAGACGACGATCGTCTGGGAGCGCGCGACGGGCAAGCCGATCCACCGAGCCGTCGTCTGGCAGGACCGGCGGACGGCGGAGGAGTGCCGGAGGCTCGAAGCCGTTCACAGCCTCGCCGTCGCGGCCAAGACCGGCCTCGTCATCGATGCGTATTTCTCAGCCTCCAAGATCGCCTGGATTCTTGACCATGTGCCCGGTGCGCGCGAGCGGGCCGAGGCGGGCGAGCTCGCCTTCGGCACCGTCGACTGCTTCCTCCTGTGGCGCCTGACCGGCGGCAAGAGCCACAAGACCGACGCGACCAACGCGGCGCGCACGCTGATCTACGACATCGGTAAGCAGCGCTGGGACGAAGAACTCCTCAAGCTGTTCCGCGTGCCGAGGGCGCTGCTGCCGGAGGTCATGGACAACGCCGCCGATTTCGGCATGACCGACGCCCAGGTCTTCGGCGCCAAGGTGCCGATTGCCGGCATGGCCGGCGACCAGCAGGCGGCGACGGTGGGCCAGGTTTGCTTCGAGGCTGGCCAGATCAAGTCGACCTACGGCACCGGCTGCTTCGCCCTCCTCAACACCGGCGAGACCTTCGTTCCGTCGAGGAACCGGCTGCTCACGACCATCGCCTATCGCCTGGACGGAAAGCCTACCTATGCGCTGGAGGGCAGCATCTTCGCTGCCGGCTCGACCATCCAGTGGCTCCGCGACGGGCTCAAGCTGATCAAGTCCGCCGGGGAGACCGAGGCGCTGGCGCGCGGCGGCGGCGGTTCCGGCAGTGTCTATCTGGTGCCGGCCTTCACCGGCTTGGGCGCCCCCTACTGGGACCCCTTCGCCCGCGGCGCGATCATGGGCCTGACGCGCGACACCGGCATCGCCGACATCGTCCGCGCCGGCCTCGAGGCCGTCTGCTACCAGACCGGCGACCTGATGGGCGCGATGGCCGATGATTTCGGCCGCGCCCCGACGACGCTTCGCGTCGATGGCGGCATGACCGTCAACGACTGGGTGATGCAGCGCCTGGCCGACCTGCTCGGCGTGCCGGTCGAGCGCCCGGTGGTGACCGAGACGACGGCGCTCGGTGCCGCGTTCCTGGCCGGGCTCAAGGTCGGGGCGTTTCCATCGCTGGAGGCGCTGGCCGGGCTCTGGGCGCGCGACCGCCGCTTCGAGCCCTCGATGCCTGAGGAGGAACGTCGCCGCCGGCGCCAGGGCTGGGTCGATGCGGTTAGACGGGTGCGGAGCGCGAATTGAGCAAGGCCTTCACCAAGGAAACCGAGGCGGAAGACGAGGAGCTGGAGGGGGCCGAGCCGCTGCCAGCCGGCGTCAAGAACTACATCACGCCGGAGGGGCTCCGGCGGCTTCAGGACGAGTTCAAGACACTCAAGCAGGTCGAGCGGCCGAAGGTGGTCGAGATCGTCTCCTGGGCCGCCGGCAACGGCGACCGTTCTGAGAACGGCGACTATCTCTACGGCAAGAAGCGGCTTCGCGAGATCGACCGGCGTCTGCGCTTCCTCACCAAGCGGATGGAAATCGCCGAGGTTGTCGATCCGGCACTGCAGAAGAACCGCAATCAGGTCTTTTTCGGCGCCACTGTTACTTTTGTCGATTCCCAGGACCGCGAACGTACCGTCCGCATCGTCGGGGTCGACGAAGTCCGCCACGACCGGGGAGAGGTGAGCTGGCTCTCGCCGGTGGCCCGGGCCCTCCTCAAGGCCGCTGTCGGTGACACGGTCGAGGTCCGTACCCCCGCCGGGTGGGCGCCGATCGAAGTCCTCCGGATCGGCTACGGCCCAGCCTAACCTTCCAAGAAGGTGCAGGCCCTTTGCGGTTTAGGTCTTGCGCAAGTGTCTTCGGTCATGTCTGCTGGCCGCGATAATACTGCGGCTGGTGGTCTGAGGCCGAGAACCCGGGCACGCCAAAGTAAAGTCCGCTGCAGAACAGGGCAGTGCGCTATCCCAGATCTGGAGTTCGACCATGCCGACCGGCACCGTGAAGTGGTTCAACAGCACCAAGGGTTACGGCTTCATTCAACCCGATGGCGGCGGCAAGGACGTCTTCGTCCATATCTCCGCGGTCGAGCGGGCGGGCCTCCGCACGCTGTCCGAGGGCCAGAAAGTCTCCTTCGAAGAGCAGGCCGACCCGAAGCGCGGCAAGTCGTCGGCCGAGAATCTGAAGCCCGTCTAAGTCGTTCAGCTTAGGCACTGTCGGCGCCGAGGTGCTTCGCCTCGGCTGGGTTCGTCTCGGCGCCGGCTCGATTCTCTCTCGCGGACGCAATGTCATTGAAATCAAGGGGCTGTCCCAGATAACTCGGTTATGGAGTTGGGGCTGTCCCAGATAACTCGGTTATGGAGTTATCATGGGACGGATACGACGGAGCCGATTGGGGGTCTCGAAGCAGGATCGCCTGA
>Ga0194120_10000689_pt1 | contig 63610 bp, 50 predicted proteins | sample TA2MahCa65mmetaG_FD_148642 | JGI IMG/M metagenome (GOLD analysis project Ga0194120, IMG submission 148642) | Freshwater microbial communities from Lake Tanganyika, Tanzania - TA2015019 Mahale Deep Cast 65m | ecosystem: Environmental > Aquatic > Freshwater > Lake | place: Tanzania: Lake... | reverse complement strand
CGACGAGCCACCCGGTCGCGCGCAGCGCCTGGGCTAGATCGCCGAGGCCCGCAACGCCGGCCACGTCGGCCTGGCCGAATTCGATGAGCAATTGTTCAGGCGTGCGCAGCAGGCTGAGCAATTTGGACAGGCTGCCGGCGGGCAGCTCGGCCTGCACGCCGCCGCGCGCGGGGCTGGGCCGCAGTCCCAAGCTGCGCAGCTCGGCGGCGGTGACCTCGACCAGTCCCGGCAGTGTGGCCATCCACGCCACCAGCGGGTCGCCCACCGCCGGTGGACGGCCACGGCCGCTGCGCGGGAGCAAGGCGCCCCGGTGCGCGGCCGGGGCTGCGAAAACCGTTTGACGGTCCGCGACCACGTGGCTATCCTGTATCGCCCGCCCCTCGGGGTGGATTCTTGTATTTTCGAGCACTTGTCTTCCAGCCGCCGCAGAGGCGCCCCGCGCTTGGACCTGCGCCCGATCGAAGTGCAAGGCGCGACAACCTGTTCGCGCGCGGTCACCTGTTCGCGCGCGATCACCTGTTCCCGCGCGGTACCTGTTTGAGCCGGATTGCCCGTTCGAATGCCCCGGCTCCGCGCGCTCCAACCCCTGCCCGCAGCCGCCCCGTGCGGCGAGGTCCCCCATGTTTGCACGTCCCTTGGCCGTCGTCACCGCTGCGCTGGCCTTTTCCGCGTGCGTCGGAAGCAGCACCCCCGGTCCTTCGGCGGGCGGGGCCTTCGTGCTCGACGGCAACGGCAACCCCGGCGTCGGTCTCGATGGCGCGACCCGTGGCGGTGGCGACGGCGGGGCGACGGCCGGCGATGGCGGCGGTTCGGGCGGCGCCGACAAGGACGGCGCTGGCACGACCGGCGGCGATGGCGGCGGCACCACCAACCCGACGGCCGACGCCACCACGGGCTCGGGCGGCACCGGCGGGCCCAAGGTCAACGCAAAGTACGCTGGCTACCCGTCCGAGGAGTTGCGGGTGCGCATCGTCGGACCAAGCGGTCGCGGGCACGCCATCGTGTCGGGTTCGATCGTCGAGGTCGCAGGCGTGCTTTTCGGCGGCGCGGACTCGGTGACGTGGACCACCGAAGCCGGCGGCAGCGGAGCGGCCCACGGTGCGCCCTTCTTCCAAACCGATCCGATTGCCCTGGTCGCCGGCGACAACGTGGTCACGGTCACCGCCAAGAACGCCAAGCAGACCGTGACCGACACCCTGGTCATCACCTACAACCCGGCCTTCACCTTCCAGGATCGGCTGCGCGCCAACCCGCGGGTCGCCAAGGCGGGCAAGACCACGGCCATCCACGCAGTCGCCGCCATCGGCAAGGCCACCAACGTCGTCAAGGGCAGCGTCAAGCTCCTCCGCGTGGATGCGGACGGCAATACGCTGACGACCTTCGGCGAGATGACCGACGACGGCGCTCTGAATACGAGCGGCGACGAAATCAAGGGCGACGGCCTGTACACGCGCAAAATCACGGTCAACGACGCCCAACCCGGCACCGCGCGGCTGCGCGCGACCGTGCAGGTGTCGCTCAACGGCCAGACCATGACGGCGTACAGCGACGTGTTGGCCATCGACGTGGTCGCCGAAGTCGCCAGCGCCGAGTGCACCGACGCCTTGCAGGCGCTCGCCGCGGCCAAGAAGGTCGCCGACGGCGGGCCTTCTGCGGTGGTCGACGCGCTCAAGGCCAATCCGGCGGTCGACGAGGCCGGATCGGGTCCGGGCGGCAGCGCGTGGGTGCGCTTCAAGTCGGGCCTGTTGGGTGCCGTGCCGTTGGTCAAGCCCGGCAACCGCGGAGCGACGGGCGATTCGGGTGCCTCGACCGACAACCTGGCGCTGGCCACGGTGCAGGTGCAGTCCAAGCGGGCCCTGCTGCTCGATCCCTATGCGGCCGAGTTTGGCGCCGACGAGATCAGCGCCTTCAGCAGCACCCTGCAAAAGACCAAGTGCCCCGCCTACACGCCGGACGCCCACAAGGACGACAAGGCGGATTTCCGCTGGCTGCGCAACCTGTACCACTACGGCATCGTCGCCATCGCCAGCCACGGCGACGCGCTGTTTGCGGACTTGTCGCCGACCGCCAAGGCCGCCTACGACTGGCGCCACCCGGGCGCGCAAGAGGTGGTGTGGACGGGCCACAAGGTCAATTGCAGCTATTTCGGTTCAGTGGGCAGCGGCGCAAGTTGCAGCGAAACCAAGGCGTGCGGACCCGAATTGGAGTGTGTCATCAACCAGTCGGGCGGCAACGGCGTGTGCGTCGACCACTTGACCGCCGACGTGCGGCGCGGCCGCGTGGTGCTCGGCGCAGACGGCACCTATGGCATCCTGCCCACCTTCGTCAAGCGCCACGCCGAAGAGCCGTACCCGCGCAGCCTCGTCTACCTGGGCGCATGCCGCAGCCTGTGGAACGGCAGCATGGCCGGCGAGTTTTTCGCCGCGGGCGCGGCGGCGGTGGCCGGCTTCAACGGCGCGGTGTCCAACGAGTTCGCCACCAAGTGGGGCACCACGTTCTTGCAGAACATCGTCGAGGGCAAGAAGCTGTCTGGCGTGGCCCACGTGCAACTCGAAGACGCCGCCAACCCGGGCACCTGGTTCCAACTGGTGGGGGCCCAGAACCTGGACGCCTTCCACAGCGACATCCTCAACCCCTCGTGGGAGACCGGCAACCTGCAGGGCTGGATCAAGAGCGGCGACGGCCGGGTGATCTCGCGCCTGGGTTCAACGGTGCCGGTCGCCGGCAAGTTCATGGGCATCATCTCCACCGGCTTGGGCTACACCGCGCAGGTCGGAAAGGTCGAGCAGCGCTTCTGCATCCCGAGCGGCAAGACCAAGTTCTCGTTCTGGTGGAAGTACTACTCCGAGGAGTTCAAGGAGTACTGTGGTTCGCCCTACCAGGACGCGTTCACGGCCCGGCTCGACGGCGTCGTCAATGGCAAGGCCGCCTCGATCACCGTCGTCAACGCCAAGGTCGACGACCTGTGCGACGGCGGCGGCCAGTTCAAGGGCTTGACGCCGGCGGACGTCAGCTTCGACAAGGGCGGGGTGTTCATGACGCCGTGGGTGATGGGCAGCAAGGACATCTCGCCGTTCGCCGGCAACGGTTCGGTGCTGCTCAGCTTCTTTGCCACCGACGTCGGCGACTCGATCTACGATACTGCCGTGCTTTTCGACAAGGTCGACTTCGAATAAGGCGCCCCTCGGCCCACTGCGATGGGCCTCGCACGTCGATCGCTGGCGGCCAAGCCCGGCTGACGCAATGCGTCATTGCCTTGACCCGTACCCGGTTGGCCGTACAATACGGGCCTTGCGTCGCGGTGTTGTCCGCGCGGCCCCTGCCGGCCCCGCCGCCGCACGCCTGCCCTCCCGCTCGGAGCCCTGCCGATGATCCTGCCCATCTCGCTCGTCCGCCGCCGCGCGGCCCTCGTCCTTTCGCTCTTGGCTCTGCTGGCCGTACCCGCGTGCGTGGGCGGCGACGGCAGCGCCGGATCGGGCGGCACCGGAGGCGCGGGCACCGGCGATGGCAACGTGACCGGCGGCGACGTGACCGGCGGCGGCACCGACGCGGTGGTCGACACCACCACCGCCGACACCACCACGGCGGGCACCGACGCGGGCGCAGAGACCGCCACGCCCGACGGCGACACCGCGGGCAGCGACGTCACCGCTACCGAGACCACGCCCGACGACACCGGCAGCGGCCCCGACACCACCACCCCCGAAGACACCGCGCCCGCCGGCTGCAAGGCGGACAAGGACTGCCCGCCAGCCAGCGCAGCCTGCCACGTGGCCGCGTGCGATGTCGGCACCGGCAAGTGCGGCGACAAGCCGGTCGCAGATGGCGCGACCTGCGACGACGGCAATGCCTGCACGGAAGGCGACGTGTGCGCTGGCGGCAAGTGCGACGGCGCGAGCAAGGTGTGCGACGACAAGAACGACTGCACCGACGACAGCTGCGACCCTGCCAAGGGCTGCGCCAACGTCGCCAACACCGCGCAGTGCAGCGACGGCGACGCATGCACCTTGGCGGACGCCTGCAAGGACGCAAAGTGCGTACCGGGCGCCAGCGACAAGTGCGATGATGGCAACCCGTGCACCGACGACAGCTGCGGCGTGCTGGACGCCGCCAAAGGCACCAAGGGCTGCCTGCACGCCAACAACACGGCGGGCTGCGAGGACGGCTCCAAGTGCACCACTGGCGACTTGTGCGCGACCGGTCTGTGCGCCGCGGGCACGCCCACCGTGTGCGACGACAAGAATCCGTGCACCAGCGACAGTTGCGACGCGAAGACCGGCTGCGCCAACGCGCCTTCCGCCGACGCCGCGGCCTGCGACGACGCCAACGCGTGCACCACCGGCGATGCCTGCGCAGCCGGCAAATGCACCGGCAAGGCCACCGACTGCGACGACAAGAACCCATGCACCAAGGACAGCTGTGACCTGTCGACCGGCTGTACCGCCAGCAACAACGACGCGGCGCCCTGCAACGACGACAACACTTGCACGCTCGACGACAAATGCACGGCGGGCGTGTGCAGCGGCAAGGGCAAGGTCTGCGAAGACGACGGCAACCCGTGCACCGACGAGAAGTGTGCGAACAACACCTGCAGCTCCGTCGCCAACGGCGACCCGTGCGACGACGGCAACCCCTGCACCCAAAAAGACGTGTGCAAGGACAAGGCGTGCGGCGGCGGCGAAGACATCAAGTGTGACGACAAGAACCCGTGCACCGACGACTTGTGCGACAAGACCACCAACGGCACCTGCAAGTTCACCAACAACACCGCCACGTGTTCGGACGACTCGGCGTGCACCACCAAGGACGTGTGCCAGAGCGGCGTCTGCGTCGGCACGCCGGTGGTCTGCGACGACGGCAACCAGTGCACGCTCGACGCGTGCGACGACGCCACCGGCAAGTGCGCGAGTTCGCCGCTGGCCGACGACACGTTGTGCGACGACAACTCGGTGTGCACGCAAAAGGACGCGTGCAAGGCCGGCAAGTGTGCGGGCACCAACCTGAACTGCGACGACGGCAACCCCTGCACCGACGACAAGTGCGATGCAAAGGTTGGGTGCAGCAGCACCGCCAACACCGCAAAGTGCGAGGACGGCAACAAGTGCACGGTCGGCGACGTGTGCAAGGACAAGGTGTGCGCCCCGAGCACGACCCTCGACAAGTGCGACGACGGCAACCCGTGTACCGCCGACACTTGTGACGCCGGCCTGGGCTGCGAGCACAAGAACCACAGCGACAACTGCGACGACAAGAACCCGTGCACCGAGGGCGACGTGTGCAGCGCCGGCGCCTGCCAGGGCACCAAGCCCAAGGTCTGCGACGACGGCAACCTGTGTACTGACGACAGTTGCAACACGGCCAAAGGCTGCGTGGCGACGCCCAACACCGCCAAGTGCACCGACGCCAACGTGTGTACGACCGAAGACGCCTGCGCCGCGGGTGCCTGCAAGGGCAAGCCAACGGTCAACTGCGACGACAAGAACGTGTGCACGGTCGACAGCTGCGACCCCAAGACCGGCTGCGCCTACAAACCGGCCCCCGCGGGCGGCACCTGCGACGACGGCAACACCTGCACCGCCAGCGACAAATGCGACGCCAACGGCAAGTGCGCAGGCATCGGCAAGAACTGCGACGACAACAACCCGTGCACCGACGACGGATGCAAGGACAACGTGTGCAGCACCACCAACAACACCAAGCCGTGCGTGGACGGCGACGCGTGCACGTTCGGCGACTTCTGCGACGGCAAGGGCGCCTGCAAGGGCGCGAGCGCGCTCAACTGCAACGACAACAACCCGTGCACCGACGACAGCTGCGACAAGATCACAGGCTGCAAGGTCGCCAACAACGTGGCGCTCTGCGACGACGGCAAGTTCTGCACCGAGAAGGACGCCTGCAAGGACGGAAAGTGCCAGGTCAGCGTGGCCAAGGACTGCGGCGATGGCAACGGCTGCACCAACGACGCCTGCGACGAGGTGGCCAAGAAGTGCGCCAACGCGGCCAACGCAGCGCCGTGCGACGACGGCCTCAAATGCACGAGCCCCGATGTCTGCAAGGACGCCAAGTGCGTCGCCGGCCCGGCCAAGGTGTGCGACGACGGCAACCCGTGCACCGCCGATTCGTGCGATCCGGCGACCGCCAACTGCAAGTTTGCGCTCGGCGTCGCGACCAGCCTCTGCGGCGAATACAAGCTGCCGTTCCAGTCGAACATCGACTTCAGCGACCCGCTGTGGGTCAACCACGGCGGCACCGCAAACGTCAAGTGGGCCACCGACGCGAGCCCCGCCGCACCGGGCAAGCTGACTGGCGCGGCTTCGCTCAACCTGAACAATGGCACCACCTACGGCGACGGCGTCCAGACCATCAAGGCGACGGCGTATGGCAAGTTCCTGGTCGACGCCAGTGGATACAGCGGGGCGGCGATGACGTTGGTGTTCTACAGTTGGGTCGCCGTGCAAGAGCCGGGCCTGGACCGCTGCTGGGTCGAGGTCAGCAGCGACGGCTTTGCCACCACCGCGGTTTCGCAGCAATTGCCGGCGGGCGCCGCTTGGCAGATGCAGACCGTGGACGTCAAGGCGATGATCGGCAAGAAGTTTCAGATTCGCTTCCGCTTCGACACGGACGACGGCATCGACAACAGCGGCGCGGGCGTGTTCGTGGACCAACTGGACGTCTATGGCGGCCCTGTGGTGCCGATCACGGCGACCTCGGACTGGACCGAACCGTTCGCCGCCAACAACAACGGCTGGCTCTTCGACCCGGCCAACAGCAACGGCAGCGTGTGGGCCATCGACGCGACCCCCGACATCGTGTCGGTCAATACAACCAGCACCAACAAGATCTCGCTCAACGTCAACAATGGCTCGTCGTTCCCGGGCCTGGTGCAGCAGCGCGCCACCTCGCCCGTCATTAACTTGACCAACGCAGGCAGCGGATCGGTCACGTTGCTCTTCAAGGAGTACGTGGACACGGAATCCGGCTTCTACGACCAGCGCTGGGTGCAGGCCAGCGGCGACGCCCAGGTCACCTACCCGATCAACGTGCAACTGAGTTCGGCCGGCAACCACAAGAACGGCTGGCGCTGGGCGTGGGTGGACCTGACCGGGATCAAGGGCAAGAAGGTCCGATTGAGCTTCTACTTCGATACCAAGGATTCGACTGACAATGACGGCAAGGGCTGGTTCATCGATGATGCCCAACTGAGCACCCAGCCGCCGCCGGTGTACGGCGAGATGATCACCTGCGGCAACGCCAGCGCGTTCACGGTCGCCAACGCCAACGCCATCGGCTGGGGCGTCAACGCCGACGCCGGCACCGCCTACTTCTCGGGCGACTGCTCGCTGAACTTCAACGGCCTGGTCAACGGCGCCTACAACTTCACCTGTCCCAGCGGCACGAGCAAGGTGTCGGGCACCGCCAAGACCGGGACCTTCAACATCAAGGTGCCGGCGACCGGCGCCAAGACGTTCTTGAGCTTCAAGTCGTACTTTGACGGCGAGACCAGTTCGAGCTACGACAAGTTCTGGGTCACCGTGCAGGAGGTGGGCGGGACCAACCTCAAGACCGACTACTTTCCGGTCAAATCGAACTTGTACAAGAAGTGGGCCGACGTCACCTTTGACATCAGCACGTTCCACGGCAAGAACGTGCAGTTGATCTTCCAATTCGATTCGGGCGACTGCGCGAGCAATTCGGGCGCCGGCGCCTTCGTCGACGACATCGTGGTCCGCGCGGACAAGTAGGCGACCGCCGGGATTGATAACGGGGCGCATCGGGTTGTAGGCTGCCGCGCCCGAACCTCACCGCAGTCGCGGGGCGGATACGGCAATCATGCCTGATGTTGCGGTGTTGCCGGTGACCACCCCGTGAGCCAGACCCAGTCTCCAAGCGTGCCGAGCGACCCCAAGGGCCTGCGCCGGGCGCTGCGCCAACTGCGCGAGCGATCGGAATACCTTGAATCCACGGGGGAAAGCCTGCTGCGCAAGCGCGGCCGGTTGCTGGCGCCCGAGGCGTTGCAGGTGCTGCGCGATCAGCTGGCCGCGCTGCGCCAAGCCCGCGCCCAGACGCCGGGCGACGCGGGTCCCGAGCACGTCGCGCGCTTCGACCGGGCGGTGGCCGCTTTCGACGAGGGGCTGACCCTGCACCTGGGGCAGTTTCGCAAGTCGCCGACCCGCGAGTTGGTCGAGGCCATCGCCCTGGCGCTGCTGCTGACGCTCGGCATCCGCGCGTTCGTGTTCGAGGCCTTCAAGATCCCGACGGGGTCGATGATCCCGACGCTGCAGATCCACGACCACCTTTTCGTCAACAAGTTCCTCTACGGGCTCAAGATCCCGTTCACGCGCCTCAAGTACCTGGCGCTGCGCGACCCAAAACCTGGCGAAATCGTGGTGTTCGAGTACCCGTACGAAGACGATCCGGATTCTGCCGGCAAGGACCTCATCAAGCGCGTGGTGGCCGTGGCGGGGCAGCGCGTGCGCATGATCGAGAACGTCCTGCACATCGACGGCAAGCCCATCGCCCGCAAGATCGTCGACCAGGCCGGCGACTGCGGACAATCGGCGTTCGGCGGGGCCTATCGCTGCAAGGTGGTCCAAGAGTGCCTGGGTGGCTTCGTGTACACGGCGCAGCACCACGTGTCGGCGGCACCGGGGCTGCTCGACGTCGACAACGCCGCCCACTGGCCGCCCGCAGAATGGAATGGGCTGCGCTACGGCCCGCACGCCATGCGCTACAGCCCGCCAGAGAACCGCGATTTCCCCGATTTCGTGGTGCCGGACGGGCATCTGCTGGTCATGGGCGACAACCGCGACAACAGCAAGGACGGTCGTTTTTTTGGGCTGGTGCCCCTCGATACCGTCAAGGGAAAGGCGGGCGTGCGGTGGTGGGCGTTCGTGGACGACTGGTACCGGCCTGAACTGCACCGCATGTTCACGTTCATCCACCAAGAGGCGCCCGACGGTGACTGCGGGCGCTGGCAGGCCTCGCCGTGAACGACCGGCCGCCGATCCTGGACCGCACGGACCTGGATCAGGTGCTGCGCAGCCTTGCCGACGAGGTGCTGGCGCTGCCCTGGCCGCACGACCCCGCGACGTTTCCATGGCTCGTCGGCATCCGCAGCGGCGGCGTCGCGGTGGCCGAGGAATTGGCGGCCATGCTCACCGTGGCGCTTGGCTTCGCGCCACAGGTGGGCGCGCTCGACATCACGCTCTACCGCGACGACATGTGGCTCAAGGGGCCGCGCGCTGCGGAGGGCCAGACGGCGCTGCCGGGCGACCTCACTGGCCGCCGGGTGGTCTTGGTCGACGACGTGCTGTACACCGGCCGCACCGTGCGCGCGGCGCTGAACGCGCTGGTCGACTTTGGCCGCCCGCGCGCAGTGGCTCTGGCGGTGTTGCTCGACCGCGGCGGCCGCGAGTTGCCGATCGCCGCGGACGCGGTGGGCCACGTGCTGGCCGTGCCACCCGGAGACAAGATCCAGGTGCGGTGCGATGCGCGCGGCCGGTTGCATAGCGTGGTGCAGGTGCCTGTCGACGCCGGCAGCCCGGCCAAGGTCGTGTCGCCGTGAACGCACCGTCGACGCTGCAACTGCGACACTTGCTGGGTCTGGAGGAGTTGTCTGCGGAGCAGATCACCGCGCTGCTCGACATGGCCGCACAGATGAAGGCCGTCAACCAGCGGCGCATCAAGAAGTTGCCGACGCTGCGCGGCGTGACCGTGCTGACGTTCTTCGTCGAGAACTCGACGCGGACCAAGATGAGCTTCGAACTGGCCGCCAAGCGCCTGAGCGCCGACACCATGGGGTTTTCGGCCAGCACCTCGTCGCTGTCCAAGGGCGAGACCCTGCTCGACACCGCCCGCAACCTAGAAGCCATGGCGCCGGACATCGTGGTCATCCGCCACAGCTCGTCGGGCGCGCCGCGCTTCTTGTCCGAGCGCATCGGCTGCGGCATCGTCAATGCCGGCGACGGCGCCCACGAACATCCGACCCAGGGGCTGCTCGACCTGTACACCATGCGCGACAAGCTGGGCGACCTGCGCGGCCGCAAGGTGGCGATCATTGGCGACATCGCCCACAGCCGCGTCGCGCGCTCGAACCTGCACGGGCTGCACAAGCTGGGCGCCGACGTCCACGTGGCGGGCCCGGCGACGATGCTGCCCCCTGGCGTGCACGCGCTGGGCTGCACCGTGCACGCGCGCGTGGAGCCTGCCATCGACGGCGCCGACGTGGTGATGATGCTGCGCATCCAGCGCGAGCGCCAGGGCAACGACCTGATCCCGCACGCCCACGAGTACCACCGCTTTTTCGGCCTGGACGCGGCGCGGCTGCAGCTCGCCCAGCCGCACGCGTTGGTCATGCACCCGGGGCCGATGAACCGCGGCGTCGAGATCGCGCCCGAGGTCGCCGACGGTGCGCAGTCGGTCATCTTGGAACAGGTCGAGAACGGCGTGGCAGTCCGCATGGCTGTGCTCTATGCCGTCGCCGCGACGCGCGGTCTGGAGAGCCAGGGGGCGTAACCGATGTTGCCGATCGCCGACAACCTGGTCCTGGACGATGTCGACCTGCGTGGCTGGGCCAACCTGCCGCCCGGACCGTGCAGCGTCCTTCTGGTCGGCGGGCATTTCGCGGCGGTGGGCCAACACCTCGACATGCCCGGCGCCCAGCGCGTCGATGCCCGCGGCTGTTGGCTGACGCCGGGGCTCGTGGACCTGTGCGCGGCGGGCCGCGAGCCGGGCCAGGAGCAGGATGAGGACCTCTTGTCGCTGTCGCGCTGCGCAGCGGCGGGCGGCTATGTCGCGGTGGCGGTCGGTCCCGACACCCAGCCGAGCAACGACGACCACGCGGTGACCGAACTCATCGTGCGGCGGGCGCGCGACATCGGCCTGTGCGACCTCTTGCCCATCGGCGCGCTGACCCACCGTCTGCAAGGCGAGACGCTGTCGCCGATGGGCGAGATGACCGAGGCCGGCGCGGTGGCGTTTGGCGACGCCGACCGGCCCGTGCGGTCGTCGCGCATGCTGCGGCGGGCCTTGGAGTACGCGCGCAGCTTTGACCGAGCCGTGTTCAGTCAGCCGCTCGACTTGGACCTGGCCGGGGCCGGCGCGATGCACGAGGGGCCGTGGTCGACCAGGCTCGGCTTGCGCGGCATTCCAGCGGCGGCCGAGCACATCGCCGTCGCCCGCGACATCGCCGTGTGCCAGCTTGCGCTGGGGCGGCTGCACTTGCAGCGCTTGAGCGCGGCGCGGTCGGTGGACCACGTGCGCCGCGCCAAGGCCGACGGCATCGCGGTGACGGCGGCGGTGACCCCGTGGCACCTGCTGCGGACCGACGCGGACCTGCGCGATTACGACACCAACCTGCGGTTCGCGGCGCCGCTGCGCGCCGAGGCGGACCGCCAGGCGCTGCTCGCCGGCCTGCGCGACGGCACCATCGACGCCATCTGCAGCGACCACCAACCGTGGAGCGTCGCCGACAAGGAGGTCGAATTCGACCGCGCCCAGCCAGGGGCGATCGGCTTGCAGACCGTGTGGCCGCTGCTGTGCGACCTTGTGCGCGAGGGCGACCTCGACGACGCCGCGCTGGTGCGCGCCACCATGACCATGCCGCGGGTGATCCTGGGCATGCCGGCGCCGATGCTGCGGATTGGCGAACCGGCGACCTTTGCCCTGCTCGACCCCGACCGGCCGTGGACGCTCGACGTCCACAGCAACCAAAGCAAGAGCCGCAATACCCCGGTGTGGGGCCGACCGCTGGTGGGCCGGACGCTGCTGACGGTGTACCGCGGCCGGGTCACCTACAGCGATTGAGCGGCACGATGGGCACGCTGCGCGTCCAGGACACCCCGACCGCGCGCCGGACCCAACGAGAGCGGGCGTCACGCCCCGAACGCCGCAAGGACGCATGACCGAACCCGCGCTGCAGCGACCGACAGCCAAGGGCGCCCGCCGCGCGCTGTTGGCACTGACGCTGCTCAACCTGCTGAACTACGTCGATCGCTACGTGCCGAGCGCGGTCAAGGACCTTTTCAAGGCCGACCTGCACCTGGACGACGCGCAGACCAGTTGGCCGCTGACCGCGTTCGTGGTCGTGTACATGCTGGCCAGCCCGGTGTTCGGGTCGCTGGCCGACCGTTTCGCCCGCCGCAAGGTCATCGCCTTTGGCGTGGCGCTGTGGTCGGTGGCCACCGCGGCGGCGGCGCTGGCGCAGGGGTTCTGGTCCTTCCTGTCGGCACGGGCGCTGGTCGGCGTCGGCGAGGCGGCCTATGCCACCTTGAGTCCTGGACTCATCGCCGATTTCTATCCGCCCGAGCGCCGCAACAAGGCGCTGACGTGGTTCTACGTGGCGATTCCGGTCGGGGCGGCCGTCGGTTTTGCGGCCGGCGGCGCGCTGGGGCAGCTCTGGGGCTGGCGCGCCGCGTTCGTGGCGGTCGGCCTGCCCGGGCTCTTGGCCGCGGTGTGGGTGTGGTTTCTGCGCGAACCCCCGCGCCGGCACGACCCTGGGGAGGCGCCGCCCGATTGGCCGGAGGCCTTGCGCCTGCTGCGCGCCAACCGGCCGTATGTGTATGCCGTCGGCGGCTATGTCGCGGTGACCTTTGCTTCGGGGGCGCTGGCCGACTGGTACCCGACGTTCCTGGCGCGCCACCGCGGATTCGACCTGGCCGAGGCGGGCAGCATCGTCGGCGCCGGCACCGTGCTTGGCGGTCTGGGCGGCACGTTGGCCGGTGGCTACCTCGGCGATTGGCTGGCTGGCCGGGTCAAGCACCCGTATTTTCTGCTGAGCGCCGCGACCATGGCCGCTGCCGCTGCGTTGGCATGCTTGGCGCTGCAGGTCCACGGCGCGGCGGCGGTCACCCTGGTCATCGTCGCCGCGCAGTTCTGCATGTGGTGCTACAACGGCCCCATCAACGCGCTCATCGTCAACAGCGTCCCCGCCCGCCTGTGCGCCCGGGCGTTCGCGCTGTCGATCCTGGCCATCCACCTGTTCGGCGACGCCATTTCACCGCCCATCGTCGGCGTGTTGGCAGACAGCGGCCTGGGTCTGGCCACCGCGATGTGGATGGTGCCTGCGACGCTTCTGCTCGGGGCCGCGATCTGGGGCGTGGGATGGCGCAAGCTGTGACTGAACCGGACGGCGCGCTGACCCGTGCGGTCCGATCGCTGTGCTTGGGGCTGGTGCGGCTTTTCTACCGCGAGATCGCCGTGTCGGGGCTGCACCATCTGCCGGCCACGGGCGCGGTCCTGCTGGTCGCCAACCACCCCAATGGCCTGCTGGACCCGGTGGTGCTGCGGCTGGCGGTCGGTCGACCGGTGGGTTTTTTGGCCAAGTCCACGCTTTTCGGCAATCCGGTTGGCCGGTTGGCCCTCAATGCCTTTGCGGGGCTGCCGGTGTTCCGGCCGCGCGACGGTGCCGACACCAGTCACAACGAGCGGACCTTCGCGTTGGCCCGTCAACGGATGGAACATGGCTGCTGGATTGCGCTGTTTCCAGAGGGCACCAGCCACAGCGACCCGACCATGCGCCCGCTCAGGACCGGGGCCGCGCGGTTGGCGCTGTCGTATGTCGAGGCGCAACCGGCCGACCGCCTGCACCTGGTCCCGTGCGGACTGCTCTACCAGGCCAAAGAGACTTTTCGGTCCAGGGTGGCGGTGCAGATCGGCGAACCCCTCGACGTGTCCGCGTTTGCCGCCCGCCACGGCTGCGGCTTCGACGCCGCCCGCCAACTGACCGAAGACGTGCAGGGCGATCTTTCGCAGGTGGTGTTGCAGGCGGACCAGCAGACCCTTTTGCGCGGTCTGGTCGCCGTGGCGGGCTGGGTGCACAAGGGGGCGGCGCGCGATCTGGCGGCCCAGCAGGCGCTGGCGCAGCGGCTTGCGCATGCCTGGCAGATCCTGCTGGCGGCCGATCCCGACCGCGCCCATGGCTTGCAGACCCAGGCTGCGGCCTTCGCGGCTGAGCTGGCCGACCTGGGCATCGACGACCCCTGGCAGATCGACGAACCGCTTCCTGCCCCGGGCGCGGTGCTGCGCGGCACCTTGGGGCTGCTGTGGATGTGTCCGTTCGCGGTGATCGGCGCCGTGCTCGGCTGGCCGGCCTACCGCGCGATCCGCCCGCTGTCGGTGGTCCTGGCTGGCACGGAAACGGACCTCATCGGCACGATCAAGGTGCTGCTCGGCCTGGTCGGCATGCCGGCGTGGTGGGGCGCGCAGGCGTGGGTGGCGGCCGCAGTGGGTGGCTGGCGAGCGGCCCTGGTGGTCGCGGTGGCCGGGCCGCTGTCGGGATGGCTGGCGCTGCGCTGGTCGGAACGCTGGCAACGGCGCCGACAGGTCCTGCGGTTGGCGTGGCTTCGCGGCGTGCGCAACGAAGTCGCTGCCGAGGTGCGCAGGCACCGCGACGAACTGTCGCGCGCCGTGCTCGCGGCGTTGGAGGGGTAGGGGCTCGCAAGGGACGGCCGCAGTCCTCCCCGTTGGGGCGCTGGGTCCGAGCCCCGCACATGGTTTACACTGGACCCACGCCGCGCCCGCGGCCCCAAGGCCTTCGTGGACCACGCTGCCCAACCGCCCGCCCCCAGTCCGCGCCCGGTGCTGTGGGCGGTCGGGCTCTGCACGGCCCTGGCCACCGTCTGGCTGCGCACCCGCCACCTCGACGCGCTGCACCGCGGCGGCCGCTGGTGGCTGACCAGCGGCGACTCCTGGGGCCACACCCACCGCGTCCAGTCCGGCCTCGCCGGTGAGGTGCCGTGGACCGATCCGCTCAGCCACACCCCCGAAGGGCTGACCTGGGTGTGGCCGCCGGGCTTCGACTGGTTGGTCGCGCGCACGGCCGACCTCGCCGGAGGGAGCACCCAGCAGGACGCCATTGTCGCGGGCCTGACCGTGGTGGCCGTCTGCGCGGCGCTGACCACCGCGCTGGCGGTTGCGGCCACCGCCATCCTGCGGTCGGGGCCGGGCGCGGCGTTGGGGGCGCTGCTGGCCGGCGTGGTCGCGGCGGTGCACGGTGGCCTGCACAACTACCTGCAAGCCGGCAAGGTCGACCACCACGCCGTCGAGCCACTGCTGACGTTTGCCGCCCTCGGCGGTCTTGTCACGGCCACCGAATCTGCACGCTGGCGGGCGTGGTCGGCGGGCGCAGGTCTGGCGCTGGCGCTGGCGGTGTGGTGCCTGCCTTCGTCGGCGCTGACGCTTGGCCTGATCGGCGGCCTGGGGCTGGTGCGGATGGCGGTCGCCGACCCTGGGCACCATGCCCGAGCCGCGCGCGCGTGGGGTCTGGCGCTCGCCGTTGCGGGGCTCGGCGCCCAGCCCCTGGCCTTGCAGTCGCCATTCGCCGCGGGCGGGGCCGCAGTGGCCCATGCGCCCAGTTGGCTGCAGCCGGTGGCCGCGCTGGTGGGGGCGGCAGCGTTCGCCGTGGCGGCCCGCGTACCCCACCGTTGGGCGGCGCTCGGCGCGGCAATCGGGCTCAGCGCGGCCGCAATGGGGCTGTGGCCCGCAGGTCGGCAGGCGATCCTCGGCGGGTCGCAGTTCGTGGCGGGCCGCAACCACGTGGCCATCATCCACGAGTCGGCGTCGCTATTGGACGCCGGGTGGCACCTGACCCCCGACGTGGCCAGTTGGTCGCTGCCGGTGGTGCCGTTGTTGTTGTGGTTCGGCTGGCGCGCCACCCAAAGCCGACCAGCGCTGCGCACCTGGACCGCTGCGCTGGCCGTCGGCTGGCTGCTGACGGTCGCACAGTCGCGGTTTTCTACGCTGCAGGCGCTGCCGCTCGCGGTGGTGTCGGGGGCGCTGCTGGCCCAGGCGCACGACGCGGGCGCGTGGGGCCGGCGTCTGTCGGTCGCCGCCGTGTTGGCGACTGCGCTGTTGGGCCTGGTCGCGCTCGACGTCCGCACCCCGCCGCTGGCCAAGCGCGTGCGGGTGTGGGAGGCCCTCGACTGGCTGCGCGACCGCGCCGACCGCACACCACACCGCGGCAACCCGCCCACCGTGCTGGCCAGTTGGGCGCTTGGCCACGAAATCCGCGCGCTCGGCCAATTGCCCAACGTGTGCAGCCCGCACATCGCGCCCGGCCAGACCGCTGGCCTCGACGCGTGCCTTGCATTGCACCTGGACGACGGCTCCGGCGACACCGAGACGCTGCTGGACCGCCACCGCGTGCGCTACTGGCTGACCTCGCCCCTGGCCATGAGCGCCATGCGCAGCTACGCCGAAGCGCTCGGCCGCGACCCCGACGTCTTGGCCGTTCGCGACCGCGACGACCGCTTGGCGTTGACCCCTGCGGGGTCGTGCATCAACGCCCACAGCCTGCACTACGGCAACGGCAGCCAGAGCCCGGACGGGACGTGCAAGGCCCGACCCGCCTGGCGCCTGGCCTTTGCCAGCACCGACCTGCGCGCCAAGGTCTTCGAGCGCGTGCCTGGAGCGCTGGTGCGCGGCGGCGGCTGTCCCGCGGGCAGCAGGGCGACGGTCACCGTGCGCTTGCAGATCGGCCAAGGGGGCGACCACTGGTTCAATGCCGCGACCGTGGGGCCGAGCGGCGGTTTCGGCGTGCGCGTGCCCTATCCGAGCGCGTGGGCGACCTCGGGCGGGGTTCGCGTGCTGGGCGTCGAGGTAGCGTGCGGCAACCAGCGGGCCGCGGTGGAGATTTCCGAGCCCGCGGTGACGCTCGGGCTGCCGGTCGACGTCACCCGGTGGTCGGCGGGGCAGGATCCAGCCCACGGGCCTGCGGCTTTTCCAAAGTCGGCGGTCGCTCCGAATCCCGTGGGCGGAACCCCACAGGCCGAATCGCCAGACAAGCCGCCGCCGCCCGCGGACCCCAGCGCCGATGCCCCGCCCGTGGCCAGCGGGTCCGCCGGCTGAGCCGGACCGCGGGCCGCGGCTGACGCATTCTGGCCAGACTTGCCTACCGATACTCGCCGATGAGCTGGAATCCGGCCCAATACGCCGGATCCGCAAACGGCGTGGCGCCGGCCCGGTTCAGGTGCATCACGTGCAACTGCGCTTGGCGCAAGGCTTCGAGTGTATCCAACGGCCTTCCTTCCTTGTCCTTGCCCGCCTTGATCAGCCGATAGAACTCGGTCATCAGCTCAGCGGTTGCCTCGTCGTCCACCTCCCACAGCGATGCCACCAGGCTCGGCGCGCCCGCGTTGGCGAAGGCACTGGCGACGCTGATGAGCTCTTCTCCCGCCGATTTGCCCATCTGCAGCGCCGTCTCGCAGGCGCTCAACACCACCAGGTCGGTCTTGCCGTCCAGGCTCTCCGCGCGCCGCGTCGCTGCCGGACCTCGACAAGACCTCGACGGTCGGCCGCAGTTCGACGACCTTGCCGCGCGCAATGCGGATGTCGGTTTCGAGGTACTGGTTCTTGCCGTCGTCGCTGGGCAACAGCGGGTGCAGCGTCAGGTCGTCGCGGCCGAGCGCGATGCCGTCGTCGCTGCCGCGGCTGAACACCACGCGGTCGGCGGCGAGGATCTTGGTGACGTGGCCGCCCGCCCACAGCGTGGGTTCAGGTTTTGGGGCGGGAGGCGGCGGGCGCAGAGCTGACCGGTGGGGAGCTGCAGGCGACAAGGCAGGTCGCGGTGACGACGATCCATGGGGTATTGGCCCGGAGCGCCCTCATGACGACCGGCCTGCTACTTCCAGGGACCTTGCACGACCTCGTAGTCGTCGACGTACTGCAGGCCGTTCGGCAAGGTCAGGCAGTTGTTGTGGAACGCCAAGTAGTTGTCGCGTTGACTGTTGCCGTATCCGGGCGACGACGGTGCGACCACCACCACGGTGCTGGTCTTGTTGGGCGGCACCGGGACGCTGACTTGGACGCCCGTGCTTGGCCAGGCATTGTTGTTCGACGTCCAGGTGCTCGCACCATTGATCGACAGCGACGCGGTCTCAGACCAGCCCGAATAGGAAGTGTAGTAGAAGGACACCTGCCAGTTGATGGCGCTGCCCGTCGTGTTCTTGACGCGAAACACGGCGCCACAGACCCTGCCCGTCGTGGAGCTGGTGTAGGGCCAGATTTCAGAGCACACCACCGAGTTGGGCGCCAACGCCCGTCTCTGGTTGAAGATGGTCCTCAATGAGTTGAAATCATTTCCGATGCTCGCTGCGTGGCCATTGCCGTCGGTCCAGGTCGAGCCGTTCAACCCGCCAAACACCGCCTCGTTGTTGCTGGCGTACCAATGGCCGTTGCCGTTGGAGTAGGTCTGGAATGAACCGGCGTAATAGACATTGCCCGACTGGGCGGGATTGGTGCCGCCGGCGGTGATGTTGCCATCGACGATCAAATCGCCCTTGATCTGGATCTTCTTGTTCGAAAGCGTCTGGATGTTGACGCTCCAGTTGAACTTGCCGTCGATGTTCTGCGGCGTGTTGTCCTTCAAGTCGCGCACGGTGATCGACCACAAGCCCTTGATGTTCTTGCCGACCCAGTCCTTGTCCATGTCGCCGGACACCAGCGGGGTGTCGTCGTTGAACTTGGCCTTCAAGGTGTTTCCGGTCTTGCCGCCGTTGAAGAGCAGGTAGGGCGTGCTCATGCTCGGGCCATACAGTTCGATCTTGATCGCCGACATGTCGGAATTGCTCAGATCCATCTCGACCCAGACCTTCTTGGTGATCCCGATGTCGGGAAAGTCGACGACGTCGCTGACGCCCGGGCCGGCGAAGTCGGGGATCTGCACGTCGGCGGTGCCCGCCTTCTTGTCAACGAACGTATTGAAGATCAACTGGTTCGACACGCCGGCGATGCCATCGGCCGGCAGGCTGCCGCCGCCCCCCGCGGTGCAGTCGAAGCTGCCGTCGGCCTTGAGGCCCTTGACCACCAGGCCCGTCCCGCACACATCGCCGGCCTTGGGCAGCGCGGGCTTGTCGGCCAGATCGGCATACGACCCGGTCAAGGCCACCTTCTTGAGGTCGGTGGTCTTGGCGTAGGCCGCGAGGTTGGGCGTGCCTTGCAGGTCTGCGTAGTTGCCGCTCTTGGCGACGTCCGACAGGTCCGACGCCTTGATGGTGTTCTTGATGTCGTTGGCCAGTTGCGTGTCGAGGTGCGCTGCCTGGATGCACGCGGAACAGGCGATGTTCTCGGCGACGCCGGCCCGCACCGCATACAGCACCGCATGCAGCGGCTTGCGCGGCAGTTCCGGGTCAGACCCGACGGCGATGCCGATGTAGGCCGCGGCCGCGAGCACCGGTTGACTCAGCGGGGCCGCACTGCCGAGCGCATGCTGGAACTGCCCGGACTTGACCTCGATGCTCGCCGACTCTGCCCACAACGCGGCGCCGCCCTGGGCGTCTTTGTACAGGCCAATCTTGACGCCGTAGTTGCCGTCGGCGGCCGGCGACCCGCCAGCGGTGGCGAGGCTGCCCTCGACGAGCGCATTGCCCGGCACCACGGCCGCAGCATCGCCTGCCCACACGCCGCTGGCCGCGAACGCCAACCCGAAAGCCGCCGTCCACCCGCGGCGCGCGATCCAGATTCCAAACTGCCCTTGCATGCTGCCTCCGAACGAAATCTCTGAGCGGCGCCGGTCGCTCCGGCCCCGCATGCGGCTACTTGCCCAGCCACGCCTTGAGCCACGCCAGGAACCCCCAGCGCAGCGTGTATTTGCCGTCGGCCGATGGCCCTGCGGCGTTGCTGCCGCCCGCGACGGCGCGCAGCGTCAAGTTCGGTCCCTTGCCGGCCACGTCGGCGTTGGCAAAGCGCATGTTCCACTGCGTCGGGCTGCAGCCTGGGTCGGCCACGCCGTTGCAGTCGTTGTCCTTGCCGTCGCACGGGTCGGTCTTCTCGGGCAACGTCTCGCCTGTGCAAGGGCCGAGCTTGCCCTGGGCGTCGCAGTTTTGCAGGCCCATCTTGCAGATGCCCTTGCCCTTGGTGGCCGGGTCGCCGGTGTAGCACGGCACCTGCGCCGAGGCGTCGACGGTGTTCTTGCAGCCCGACTTGCCATCGCAGGTGTCGGCGGTGCACGGGTTGCCGTCGTCGCAGTTGGGGCCGCTGCCGGCGACGCACGTGAATTTTCCGGCCTTGTCGGTGCCGCACTTGTCGCCGATGGTGCACTCGTTGCCGTCACTGCACACCTGGGCCGTCAGCTCCTTGAAGACACAGTTGCCGGTCTTGGGGTCACAGCTGTCCTGCGTGCACACCTCGCTGTCGTCGCACGCTTTCTTGGCCCCCACCTGGCACTTGCCGTCCTTGCAGCCGTCGTCCACTGTGCAGGCGTCGCCGTCGGCGTCGCAGTTGCCGCCCTGCACCAGGTACTTGCAGCCGGCCTTGGGGTCGCAAGCGTCGGCGGTACAGGCGTTCTTGTCGTCACAGTTCAGGACCTTGCCCGACACGCACTGACCGTCCTGGCAGCCGTCGTCCACCGTACACACGTTGTCGTCCGCCGGGCAGGGCAGGCCGTTGGGCTGAAGCTTGGCCGAGCACTTGCCGCTCACCGGCTCGCACTCGGTCTTCTTGCACGGGTTGTCGCCAGCGGTATTGCACACCACCACCGTGCTCGGCTTGACCTTGCACTGCGACAGCGGCCCCGATTTGTCGCAGTAGAGCGTGCCGTTGCACACGTTGCCGTCGTCCTTGCTGGCGCACTCGCTGTCGGTGTCGCAGGCGCAGGTGTTGGTCCCCGACTGGCAGCTGCCGTTGCCGTCGCACTTGTCGCCGACGCTGCAGGCATTGCCGTCGTCGCATGCGGCCCCCAGCGACGGCTTGTTGACGCAGCCAATGGCCGGGTTGCAGGTATCCGAGGTGCAGCCGTTGTTGTCGCTGCAGGTCTTGGCCGGGTCAATGGCCTGACCATCGCACTTGCCACCGCCGCAGGTGTCCTTGGTGGTGCACTTGTCGCCGTCGTCGCAGGCCCCGGCGGCGTTGGTGTGGGTGCAACCGGTCTTCTTGTCGCAGGCGTCGATGGTGCAGCCGTTCTTGTCGTCGCAATCGGTGGCCTTGCCGCCGCTGCACACATCGGCCACGCAGGTGTCGTTGGCGGTGCACAGATTGCCGTCGTCGCAGGGCTGGCCGTCCTTCTGCTTGTATTCGCAGTTGCCGCTGCCGAGCAGGTTGCATTTGCCCAGGATGCACGGCTCGTCGGTGGCGCACGCCTTGGTCGGGCCAGCGGTGCACTTGCCCTCCTTGCAGTTGTCGCCGACGGTGCAGGGGTTGTCGTCGAAGTTGCAGCCCAGCCCGTCGGCGTTGGTCGACTTGCAGCCCGTCTTGGGGTCGCAGGCGTCGTTGGTGCACGGGTTGTTGTCATCGCAGCTGATGGGCTTGCCGGTCAGGCACTTGCCGTTGGCGCAGGCGTCGTCCTTGGTGCACACGCTGCCGTCGGAGTCGCAGAAGCCCTGGTTGTTCGTGTGGCTGCAGCCGGCTTTGGGGTCGCAGGCGTCGTCGGTGCAGACCTGACCGTCGTCGCAGGCGCTTTCGTCGGTCTGGCCGTCGCAGTCGTTGTCCTTGCCGTCGCACTTTTCGGCTTCCGGTTCGTCGGCGAGGCAGTTGGTCAGGCCGCCGCCGGTCGGCGCACCGGGCGCGGTGGCGGACAAGCAGATGCGCTTGCCGGCGCACTTGGCGGTGCCAGTGTCCTTGTAGCAGACGGTCGAAAGCTCATTCTTCATCGCCGCTTCGCTGCAGGTGCACGCGCCGCCGTTCTTGACCACGCACTGCTTGCTCTGGTTGCCGGCGAGGTCCTTGGTCTCCAGGCACTCGTACCCCGTCGCGCAGTCGTCGCTCTTGCTGCACGCCTCGCCGCAGAAAGCGCCGGCGTTGCCAAATGACACGCAGCGGGCGCCGCCGTTGCCGGGGCCCTGGCACTGGGCGTTGCTGGTGCACGGATTGCACAGGCTGCCGTGCGCCGGCACGCAGATGTTGACGACGTCGCCGCCAGTCAGCGGCACCGTCGCGCACTTGAACTGGTCCGGGCAGGTATTGTCGTCGCACTTCTTGGCGCACTGTTGGCCCTTGGGCGTGTCGAGGCAAAAACCGCTGGCGCAGTCGCTGGCTTTGCTGCAGGTGCAGAAAGGTGCGCTGGGGCAACTGCCTGCGGCGTCGGCGTCGACCGATACGTCGGGCAGGATCAAACCGTCGGACCCGCCATCCTTGGCAGCATCCAGGGCGGTGTCGTCGCCACCAAAGGGCGTATCCGGGGCGCCAAGGCCGTCATCGGTACCCCCGCCGCTCGCATCGGCCGTCTGGGTCGTATCGACCGCTGCCCCGGGCTCGCCGCAGCCGGACATCGAGGCGATCACGACCGCAGCAAGGAGGCCGGCCCACTGAGCGTGCCGGCGCTGGCGGGCGGTGGGCGTTGGGGCAGCGGTGCGCATCATGGATTCCTCGACCGAGCACGGGGCCGTCAGCAGCAGCGTAGCGTAACGAAGCGCGCGCGGCGTTGGCAAGTTTTGGCGGCAGGCCATGGCGTGGCCCTGCGAACATCGGCGCGCAACCGCAACAACGCCGCCCGGCGGGACACGGGCTCGGGCGCCGCACCGCAAGGGCGCACGGCACCGCTGCGGACCCGCGAGAGAGCGCGGACTATACGAGTACTTCTGTGAAAAGCCCGCGCAGGCAGTGGTCACTCGCCATCGACGATCCGTAGGCGCCCGCCGGGTACAGCGCCAACAGATCGCCCAACTGCAGGTCGCCCAAGCCTACGCCGCGGCCCAGCACATCGGCGGCCTCGTTGATGTGGCCGGCGAGGTTCCAAGCGTGGGTGGGCGGTGCGGTCGGCCGGGCCACCTCCAGCACCGACAGCGGAGCGCCGTAGTGCGCGGCGTACACGTGGATGCCCAGGCCGGCGTCGACGCCTGCCCAGCGCTGACTCTTCTTCTCGAACGTGCTGGTGACCTGCACGACCAACAGACCGGCGTGTGCCACCAGCAGCGTCCCCGGCTCACACGCCAAGGTCACGTCGAGGTCACCCAAGGTGTCGCGCAGCGCGGCAGCCCAGTCCGCGGGCGGCAGCGGGTCGTCCTCGGGTCGCAACTGGCCGCCCAGGCCGCCGCCCACGTTGACGACACCGATGTCGCCGACGGCAATCGCCAATTCGCGCATGCGCAGGAACGCAGTGCGCACCGCCGGTGCGTCGCGGCGCTGGATGCCCCAGCCCAGGTGCAGGTGCAAGGTGTCGACCCGCAGCCCGAGGTCGCGCGCCAACTGCGCCACCGCAACCACATCTTCGGGCGCCAGCCCCAACTTGCCGCCGCCGTAGTTCAGCTTGGTGGCGTCGCCGTAGCCCAAGCGCGTCTCCGGGTCGATGCGCAGCCCGATGGCCGTGCCTTTGGGAGCGATGGCCGCGTAGCGCCGCACCACGTCGGCGCTGTCCAGGTTCAGGTGCACGCCTTGGGCCGCGAACGTCCGCAGATCGCGGTCGGGCAGCACCGAGGCCGTGACCGAAATCTCCTCGGGCGCAAAACCATGACTGAGGGCCAACGCCACCTCGCGCGGCGAGCAGGCGTCCACGCCGACGCCGCCATGGGTGCGCATGCACTGCACGACCGCCGGGCAACGGTTGGCCTTGATCGCATAGTAGATCCGCGCGGGGCGGCCCACGGTGCCGAGCGCCTCGCGCAAGGCCTCGATTTGACCGACCATGCGAGCGCGATCGTAGACGTAGAGCGGCGTGCCGTGCAGCGCAGCGAGGTCGGCGATGGCCACGCCGCCGATGTGCATGCCGCTGGCGCCGACGCGCAGGGCGCCTCCCTGCCACCAGGGTGCCGCAAGCCCGGTCACGCGGCCTGCCGCCGCCGGCGCCAACCCCAAGCAACCGCCGCAACGGCCGCGAGCAAGCCAGCCCAGGCCCCGCTGCGGTCGTCGGTGCGGCCACGGGCCGCACACCCGCCATCGACGCCGCGCGCCAGCGACGACCCCAGTGTCGCCCCCCCATCTTCGGGTGCACCCGCGCCATTGCCGCCAGTGAACGTGCCATCCGGTTCGCCCAACCGCGGCGCGGCGTCGGGACTGCCAGAGCGGCTCCGGTCTCCGTCGGCCCGGCCGGCGCGGCCCGCGTCCACAGAGCGGCGCGCGCTGTCTGGGGCGGTTGGGTCGAGGTCGGGGCCCGCGGCGTCGTCGGCTGCGGCGTCCGCGCCGGGTCCGGCGTCCACAGCGGCACCATCTCCAGAGGCGGCGGCGTCTACCCCCGCGGTGTCGGGCCCGGCGCTGTCCGGTGCGTCGGGTTTGGCGACATCGGCAGGGGCGGTGTCAACGGCCGTGTCGGCCGCCGCGTCCGTTGCAGCGTCCTTGGTGCCGCTGTCGCCCCCGGCATCGCCGCTCGTGTCCTTGGCGCCCGTGTCCGTCGAACCCGCGTCGGCCGAGCCCGCGTCGATGGGCCCGGCGTCGGCGCCGTCGGCGACGCCCGCGCCCGGCTTGCTGGCCTTCCACGCGTCGATGTAGGCCAGGACCGGCGGGTCGCCGTCGCTATAGCCCAGCGCCCACAGCCCCAGCATCACGTCGCTGGCGTGTAGGTAGTCCACGCGCATCGCCAAGGCCTTGAAGTTGTCGCACCACGTCTGCACCCAGCCGCCGGCCGCGTCCTTGGTGACGAAAAAGGTCGACTCCGAGGTCGAGTCCCACACCCAGCCGCCCGCCGCACCGGCCGCGTCTTGGGCCTTGCCGTAGGTCACCGACGTGCCCTTGGCGGTGGCCTTGCTGCCCGGCTTGTCGGTCGCCGACGGCCAACTATAGCCGTAGAGCGGCAGACCCAGGATGAACTTGGCCTTGTTCTTGGCCTTGCCGTAGTAGACGTAGTCGTCGACCACCCACTGCAAGGTCTTGTGGGTCCACGGCGCCTTGGCGGCCATCGGCAGCTGCGGCCCCGGCGCGCCGCCGCCCCAATGGATGGCGTAGGCCATGACGAAGAGCCCGTCCGAGTGCTCGGCGAGGTACTGGTAGTTCCAGGCCCCCGACCAGTCGACGCACGGCGTGGCCATGGTCACGTCGGCCCCGGGCAGCTTTTGCTTGAGCGTCGTGTTCAGTTCGTCGATGAACGCGCTCATCTTGTCGCGGTCGGCCTTGGCCAGGCCCTCAAAGTCGATGTTGGCGCCATCGCCGCCACCGGCCAGCACTGCCGCCGCGATGTCGTTGACCGCCTTGGTGCGCGAGGCCGGCGTGGCCAGGATCGCCGAAATGGCCGCGGTGCCGAACTGGGTGAAACACAACACCACCTGCACGCCCTTGCTGTGGGCCGTGGCAATGAGCGCCTTGGATTCCGAAGTGTTCCAGCCGCTGGAATTGGAGACGCCGCCCGTGGACAGCCCGACCGAGAACCACGCCAGCGTCGTCAGGGTCGGCCACGGGATCACCGCCGTCTTCTTGGTCCAGTACGGCAAGTAGCCGAACACCACCCGGCCGGGCTTCTTGGCCTGGGCCTGCAAGGCGCCAAGCTTCTGGTGGTAGGCGGCATCGACAGTCGCCAGCGGACCCGGGGCCTCGCCTGCGTGCGCCGGCGCCGCAGTCATCGCTTGGCGGTGTGGCGACGCCTCGATCAGGGCGTGCAGCCACGCGGTCTCCTCGGCGGCGCTCAGTTCGGGTCGGGCGTGATCATCGGACGCGAGGTCCCACGCCGCGGCTCGACCGCCTGCCATTGAAACCAAGAGCATTGCAGCAAGAACCACGAAACTGCGCGACATGGCGACCTCCACGGGCGCGGCAGGGTGCCGGCATCGGCGCAAGGTGGCAATCGCGGTCCGCACCCGCGTCCCGACCGTTGGGGTGCGCAGGCTCCGTTGCGGCGTCGCAGCGCGCACCGAGCGGCCATCGCGGTTTTCGGGACACCGCGCGGCGTTCTGCTAGCCTCTGCGCTCGGAGGCGCCGTGGCGACCCAGACCCTCATCCTGTCCGACTTGCACCTGGCCGACGCCGAACCGGTCGACCCCGCCCGGCCGATGTGGAAGGCCTTCAAACGGCGCGAGTATTTCATCGACGCCGACGTCGCCGCGCTGCTGCGCCACGCCGCGGACAAGGCCGAGGCCGCGGGCGACCAGCTCGAAGTCGTCTTCAACGGCGATGTGTTCGATTTCGACCCGATCCTGCGCATGCCCGAACCGCCGCCGTCGCCCATCCACTGGCTGAGCCGTCTGCGCGGCCTGGGGACCGAACAGTGGATGAGCGCGTTCAAGATGGGCGTGATCGTGGACGACCACCCCGCGTTCTTCGCGGCCTGCGGCGATCTGGTGCGGCGCGGCCACCACCTGGTGTTCGTGATGGGCAACCACGACCTTGAGCTGGCGTGGCCGCAGGTCCAGGACAAGGTCCGCCTCGCGCTCAACATCCCCACAGCGATGCAAGGCCGCGTGCGGTTTTGCGAATGGTTCTACCTCTCGGGCGGTGACACGTTCCTGACCCACGGGCACGTGTTCGACCCGTACTGCACGCTGCCCGATCTGGTCAACCCGCTCATCTCGGTGCGCGGCAAAGCCAGGGTGCGCCTGCCGTTCGGCGAGGTCGCCAACCGCTTCATGCTCAACGGCATGGGCTACTTCAACCCGCACGCGACCGCCAACTACATCATGAACGCGATGCAGTACGTGCGGTTCTTCTTGAAGTACATGGTCCGCAGCCAGCCGATCTTGCTGTGGACGTGGTTCTGGTCGGCGACGGCGACGCTGCTCATCACGTTTGCCGATTTCCTGCGGCCGGCGTTGCGCGATCCGCTGATGGTCGAGGACAAGGTGGCGACCATCGCCGAGCGCGCCAACGCCACGCCGGGCATGGTCCGCCAGTTGGCGGCGGCGGCGGTGCCGAGCGCATGCACCAATCCGCTGGCCATCGTCCGCGAGTTGTGGCTCGACCGCGCCGTGCTGTTCATGGGCATGGTGTGGGCGGCGTTCCAGGTCGTGGTCTGGGTCAATTTCGTATGGCCGATCAGCCCGTTGTGGACGTTGCTGCCGCTGTCGATGCTGTTTCCGCTGTTCTTGTCCTATTCGTTCAAGGTGCGGCCGGAGACGTTCAGCAAGCCGCTCATCGACGGCAACCGCGCCGAATGGATCGCGCGGATCACGGGCGCCCGCTTCGCCGTCGTGGGGCACACCCATGTGCCCGAACTCAAGCCTATCGGCCCCTTGCAAGTGTGCAACGCCGGCTTCTGGTCGCCCGCGTTCGCCGAACCCGACTGCAAGACCCGCTTGGGCGTGCAGAGCTTTGCGTGGCTGGCGCCCGCGGCCGAAGGCCGCCGCGAGCTGACGCTGTGGCAGTGGCCGGTGGGTGCGCTGGCACCCGAGCCCTTGCACGTCGCGCCGCGCGCCACACCTTCGGGCAGTTTCCTCGCCGTGGTGGCGGACGCCGCGCGGTCCGTTGCGACGCGCAAGACCAAGGCTGTGCGGGGCGAACGGTCCTCGTAGGGCAGCGGCGACCTTGCACCTGGGTGCAATCCCATCGCAAATCCCGTACCATCCGCGCCCGCGCGCGTCGGGGCAGGGCGAAGCGCAAGGTCCACCATGGAAAAGACCCATTCGTACAGCACGACCCAGCAGTTCGCCGGGCTGTCGAGCCCGATCCCGCCGCCTCCTGCGCCCAAGTCGTGGGCCACGCTGCCGCTTTTTGCCGGGCTGAGCGAGGAAGCCGTCGAACACTTTCGCGACGCGATGGCCCCGGCAGAGTTTTTGGCGGGCACGGCGGTGCTGACCCAGGGCGAGCCCGGCGAGGACATGTTCGTGCTCGAGTCGGGCACCATGCGCATCATCGTCCGCAACGAAAAGAACGTGGTCGTGTTCGAGCGCACCATCAGCGCGCCGGCCCTTTTTGGAGAGATGGCGCTCATCACCCGCGAGCCCCGCACCGCCAGCGTCGTCGCCGAAGAAGACGTGCGCTGCCTGCGCATCGACAAGCAGACGGTGCAAGAACTGTTCAGCCGGCACCCCAATACGGCCGTGTTCCTGACCCGCCTGGTCGGCGAGCGGCTGATGGAGTCCAAGGGCATCCGCAAGGTCGGCAAGTACGAGGTCATCGGCCGGCTCGGTTCGGGCGGCGTGGCGACGGTGTTCGAAGCGCGCCACCCGATCCTCGGCACCCCGGTGGCGCTCAAGATGCTGTCGCACGCCCTGGTATTCGACACGTCCTTCGCTGAACACTTCCAGCACGAGGCCCGCCTGGTGGCCCAACTGAGCCACGACCACATCGTGCGGGTGCTCGACACCGAGTCGGCGTACGGCACCCACTTCATCGTCATGGAGAAGCTGACCGGCGACCTGCTCGAGTCGCTCATCGACTCCGGCCAGCCACTGGACTGGCCCAACTGCCGGCGCATCCTGCGCGAGGTGTGCGACGCGCTGTGGTATTCGCACAGGCAGGGCCTCATCCACCGCGACATCAAGCCCGCCAACGTGTTTCTGCTCACCGACGGCAAGGCCAAGCTCTTGGACTTCGGCATCGCCACCAACCCGGGCGGCGGCAGCGCGGGGCCGGGCGGCAAGGTCATGGGCACGCCCTACTACATGAGCCCGGAACAGATCCTGGGCCAGCCGCTCGACGGCCGCGCCGACCTGTATTCACTCGGCATCATGGCCTACGAGATGTGCTGCCGCGAATTGCCGTTCGATGGCGACACCTTGCAGCAGCTCTTTGCGCGCCACATCAATATGCCGACCCCGGATCCGCGCTGGGTCGAGCCCGAACTCCCCGACGACCTGTGCGAGTTCATCCGCAGGACCACCGCCAAGTTGCCCGAGGACCGCTTCACGAACTGCAATGAGGCTGCCAACTTCCTCAAGGCCGCCGCCGAAGTGCCGGTGCTCGACCGCTTCGCCATGAGTTCGCTGTCGGTGACCTACCACGCCAGCAGACGCGAACTGGTCGAGCGGGTCCTCGCCGAGGCCGTCGCCAAGCTGGAGGGCCAGAGCGGCGTCGCGCTGTTTGCGGCACACCGCGGGGCGGTGGAGGATGACACGAACTAGGGCGCTTTCGGTTCGGTCGTCAGGAGCACCCTTGTCGAGCCAGTCGCCGCTGCAGTCCCGGACCGTGGATCAGCGCGGCGTGGGCGCTGGGCTGCTGCCGCGGGGCAAACAGGCCTTGTGGCCCCTGTCGCAAGAGCTGCTCGACAGGTCTGGATGGCGATTGGGCAGCGCGACGTTGTTCGGTCAGTTTGCAGAGGCCAAGGTCTTCGCAAGTCATTTCTCCCAGGGGCTTCCGCCGGGGTCCGGCTCTGTGTTCCACGTGCGCGCCAGTAGGTCAGCCTTGGAGCGGCTCGCGTCCACATACTTGCGCGGCCAGCACGAAAAACCTGGCGTCCGCGTGCTGCAACTGCCAGGTGCGGATTCCGTCGCCATCCTCGCGGAGTACGACGAATTGGCCTCGCGCCTCGGGGGACCTCAAGGCCCAACCCGCCTTGTCGACGGCGCTGCCGGGCCGCTCGACGCCGTGGTCGCGTCGCTCTTGGCGGCGGGTGGCGACCTGGGCGCCTACCGCCGGGGCCATCCCCGCGCCCCGTTCGACCCGTTCGGGACTGGAAAATAATAGGTCGATCACTCTCACATCAGGACGGAGCCGCGAGTCGGACCTTTGCTCCGCGAGCTGGCGACCCACAGAGCAAGCAAACGGGCCCGAGAAATGATTGAGTAAATCATTTCCTGGCCCTTTCCTCCGCCCGCCTACGAAAACCGGCTCGGGTATGCACACCCGAACTCCCGCTCCGGGTGCAGCTCGCGGGCCCGCGCAATCAGTTGCGCGTCGCTCTCGACCCGCTCCTCGTCCACGGCGCATGCCTCGATGGGGCATGCCGCGAGGCACTGCGGTTCGGGGTGGAAGCCCACGCACTCGGTGCACGCGGCCGGGTCGACCTCGTACCGCTCGTCGCCTTGGTGGATGGCGTCGTTCGGGCACTCGGGCTCGCACGCGCCGCAACTGTTGCAGTCGTCGTTGATTTTGAATGCCATGGGAACCCTCACAACCCGGCCCCGCGGCCGGTCAAAAAAAGGTGCGGACTACGGCCAACCGGCCGCCGCCGCGCGCACGGTTTCGTAAAACCAGGGCACCACGCCCAGCGCGATGCCGCCCGCCGTCGCCGTCACCAACGCCAGCCCCGGCAACAGCCCGGTCGGCGTGGCAGGCGCGGCGCTATCGTCGGGTTCGATGTACATCTGCCGGACGATGCGCAGGTAGTAGTACAGCGACACGGTCGAGTTGACGGCCGCGACCGCCACCAACCCATGCAGGTCGGCCTGCGCGGCCACCGCGAACAAGAAGAACTTGCCGGTGAAGCCACCTAGCGGCGGGATGCCGGCCAGCCCGAAAAGCGCCAGCATCATCGCCAGGGCCAACAGCGGGTGCCGGCGCGACAGGCCGCGAAACGCCGCGAGATCCTGCGATCCCGTGTGGTGGTGCACGACCGCCGCCGCGGCGAACGCGCCGAGGTTGGTGACGACGTAAACCAGCAGGTAGTACGTCACCGCAGCGGCCCCGTCGCGGGTGGCGCCGCACAGGCCGACCAGCAGGTAACCCGCCTGCGACACCGCCGAAAACGCCAGCAGGCGCAGCACGTTGGTTTGGACCACGGCGCCGAGGTTGCCGATGGTCATGGTCAGGGCGGCAAGAAGCGCTACGGCCAGGGTCCAGCCCTGCGCGTGGGGACCGGCCACGCGGTACAGCACCAACACCACCGCCGCCACCGCCGCGCCCTTGCTCGCCGTGCCCAGCCACGCCGCCACCGGCAGCGGTGCGCCCGCGTACACCTGCGGCGCCCAAAAGTGCAGCGGTGCCAGGGTCAACTTGAAGCCCAGGCCACCGACGACCAGGCCCAGACCAAGATACGCCGCTGGGGTCGCGGGCAGCCGGCCCGCCATCGCCGTCAGATCCAAGGTGCCGGTCACGCCGTACAGCCACGCCAACCCGTAGAGCAGCATCGCCGAGGCCAGGGCGCCGACGACCAAGTACTTGAGCGCCGCTTCGGCCCCCGCGGCGTTGCGGCGCCACGCGACCAAGAGGAAAAGCGGCATCGTCGCAGTTTCGAGGGCGAGGTAGAACGTCACCGCGTCGCGCGCCGACGGCACCACCAGCATGCCGGCGAGGTTGAAAAGCAAGACTGCGAGGAACTCTCCCCGGTTGGCAAGCGTCGGCCCGGCCCTGCCGTCGCCCTGCCAGGCCGGTTGCGCCAGAGCCAAGACGCCGGCCGCAGCCCCCAGCAGCGCCAGCTTGAACCACCATCCGAGGGGATCGACGGCGAAGCGGCCGCCGAGCAGCTCGCCGCTGTCGGGGACGACGGCCAGCAAGGCGCCAAGTGCGGCGCAGACGCCCACCAACGCCACCGGCAGCAACTGCCTGCGCCCGACCTGCCCGACGAAAAGATCGGCGACCAGCACCACCAACGCCGTGGCCAGGACCAGCAGTTCGGGCAGCGCCAGCGTGGGCATGGCCTACGGCCCTCCCGGCAGCGCGTGCAGGCGGTTGACGACAGCAAAGAGCGGCGGTTCGACCAGATCGATGAGCAGCCCCGGCAGCACGCCGGCCACCACCAGCGCCGCGACCAAAAGGCCGGTGCTCAGTCGTTCGGTCAACGTCGCGTCGCCCAAGCGCAGGTGTTCAGGATCGCGGACTGGCCCCTGGAACGCCGCCCCCAGGCCGCGCAGCACGTACACCGCGGTCACCACCACCGACAGGGTCGCCACCACGGTCAGGGCGCGCGTCCACGCCACCGGCGCAAACGGGTTGCCAAAGAAACCGCCCAGGAACACATGGGCCTCGGCCACGAACCCCGACAGCCCGGGCAGCCCCAGCGACGCCATGCCCCCGATGTAGAAGCAGGTCGCCAGCCACGGCATGGTCCTGGCCAGGCCGCCCAACTCCGGGATCATCCGCGTGTGGGTGCGGCCGTAGACCATGCCGATGAGCGCGAAGAAGAGCGCCGTCATCACGCCGTGGCTGACCATTTGCAAGACCGCGCCCTTGGCGCCGAGCAGGTTCAAGCTCGCCACGCCGAAAAGCACGAACCCGCAGTGGCTGACCGACGAGTAGGCGGTGAAATACTTGAGGTCGGTTTGGCGGATGGCGCCAAAAGCCCCGTACAGGATGTTGATGGTGGTCAGGGCCATGAAGAACAAGCCCCAGTCGCGCGCGCCTTCGGGCAACAGGTAGACGCCAATGCGCAGGGCGCCGTAGCCGCCGAGTTTCATCAGCACGCCCGCGTGCAACATCGACACCGCGGTGGGCGCCGAAGCGTGGCCGTCGGGCGACCAGGTGTGGAAGGGATACAGGGCGCCGAGCACGCCAAACCCCAAGAACACGACAGGAAAAACCCAGTGCTGCAACGCAGGGTCGTAGTGGAACCGGGCCAACTGGGTCAGGTCGAACGTCCGACCCCCCGCGGCCCACCACAGGGCCAAAAAGCCCACCAGAATCAACGCAGAGCCGACCATCAGCATCAGCGTCAGTTTCATCGCCGCCATCTCTTTGCGGCCCGTACCCCAGATGCCGATGAGCAGGTACATGGGCAGCACGGCGATCTCGTAGAACACGAAAAACAGGAACAAATCGAAACTGACGAACACGCCGAATACGCCGGTGACCAAAAGCAGCAGTAGGGCAAAGAACTCCTTGGCGCGGTCGCGGACCTGCCAGCTCGCCAACACGCCGCAGAAAATGACCAGACTGGTCAGCAGAACCATCGCCATCGACACGCCGTCCACGCCGACCAGGTACTCGATACCGAGCGACGGGAACCAGGCGTGCCGTTCGACGAGGTAGAGCTTGCCGGCTGTGGCGGTGCGTGCGAAGTCGGCGTCGGGCGAGGCCGCCTGCCAGTACGCCGCCGTCGCCAGGCCCGAAACCACCAGGTGCGCGCCCGTGCCAGCCAGCGCGACCCAGCGAATCCACGCCGCACGCGCAGCCGGAACCGCCAACACCGCGAACGCCGTCGCCAATGGCAGCACCACCATGGCCGAAGCCCAGCCCATCGCCTACCCCGCCCGACCCGCGGCCCACAGCAGGCCGACCACCGCCAGACCGCCGGCCAGCGCCCACGCCGCGTAGGCTTGTGCCTGCCCCGTCTGCGCCGCCTGCACGCCCGCGCCGCACAACCGCGTCAGCAACCCCACGCCGTGCATGGTGCCGTCGACGACCATGCGGTCGAACCACGCGATCGGGGCCGCCACCAGGCGGAACATCACCTTGCGGGCAACCCACAGGTACAGTTCGTCGATCCAGAACTTGTGGCGCAGCGCCCCGTACAGGCGACCCAGCCGAGCGACCGCCGCGTCCGAGCGGCCCAAATCCCCGCCATACAGCCAACCGGCGGCGCCAAAACCCGCCAGTGCCGCCGCCGTTGCCGGGCCCGCCACCAGCCAGTCGATGCCGGCGTGTTCGGCCGTCCCCGGCAGCGCCACCCACCGCGACACCGGAACGAAGCCGGCGACCGCCGCCAGCACTGCCAGCGCGCCCATGGGCAACACCATGGTCAGCGGCGCTTCGTGGACATGGGCGCTGGCCTCGCGGCGCGGTTCGCCCCAGAACACCAACAGGTACACGCGTGCCATGTAGAAGGCCGTCAAGCCCGCCACGCCCAGCCCGACCGCGAACACCAGCGGATGGCCGCCGTGCAGCGCCGCCGCAAGAACCTCGTCTTTGGAAAAGAACCCGGACAGCGGCCAAATCCCCGCGATGGCCAGCGTGGCCAGCAGAAACAGCGCATGGGTCAGCGGCATCTTGCGGCGCAGCCCGCCCAGGTGCCAGACATCGCCTGTGTGCGCGGCGTGCAGGACCGCTCCAGCCCCCAGGAACAGCAGCGCCTTGAAAAACGCATGGGTGAAAAGGTGGAACAGCGCGGCCGACCGCCCCGCGGGATCGCCGCCCCCGCAGGTGCCGAGCGCCAGCATCATGTAGCCCAATTGCGACAACGTCGAGAACGCCAGCACGCGCTTGAGGTCATCCTGGGTGCAACCGATGGCGGCGGCAAACAGCGCCGTGAATGTGCCGACCGCCAGCACCACAGTCAGCACGCCGTCGGCCGCCGCAAGAAGCGGGAACGCCCGCGCTACCAGATACACGCCGGCCACCACCATGGTCGCGGCGTGGATGAGCGCTGACACCGGGGTCGGGCCCTCCATGGCGTCGGGCAACCAGATGTGCAACGGAAACATCGCGCTCTTGCCCGCGCCGCCCACAAACAGCAGCAGGCACCCCAGGGTCAAGGCCGTCATGCCGCCCAGCACCGGCGCCTGATGGGCCAGCGCGGCCAGCACGTCCGCGCGACCCAAGAACGCGAAATCCAGGGCCTGCGAGTCGCCTGCCGAGGCGCCCAACTGGGTGCGGACGTCGAACGCGGCCTGGCCCAACAGTAAGATCGCCAGCAGCAAGCCGAGATCGGCAAAGCGTGTGACCACGAACGCCTTCTTGCTCGCCGCCACCGCCGCTGGCCGGTCGTACCAAAAGCCAATCAAGAAGAACGACGAGGCGCCCACCAACTCCCAACACACGAACATCTGGACCAGGTTGGGGGCGAGCACCAGGCCCAACATGCTGAATGTGAACAGGTTGAGCACGGCGAAATAGCGGCCGTAGCCCGGCTCGCCTTTCATGTACGCAAGCGAGTACACATGGACCAGCGCCGACACCGTGGTCACCACCACCACCAAGAGCACGCTCGCCGGGTCGAGCAGCGTCCCCGCGTCGATGCGCAGTCCGTCCTGAAAACGCAACCACTCGACCTGCCAAGGAATCAACGTCGGCAACGGCTCCGCGGGCGGGGCGAACTGCAAGTAGTCGAACGCCAGCCACCAACCGAGCGCCGCCGACAGCGCCACCGCCGCCGCGGCCACCGCGCCAGCCAAGCGGGCGTTGAGCGGTCGCAACACCAGGCCGACCAGCGCGAACGACAACAGCGGCAGGGCCGGGATGACCCAGGCGTGCTGCACGATGGCGCTGTGGTCGCAGGTCACGGCGCGCCTCCTGCGTGGCCGGGCCCGTCGCCCGTCAGGTCGGTGACGTCTACCGTGCGGCGCCGGCTGTACAGGAGCACGAAAATCGCCATGGCGACCACCACTTCAGCGGCAGCGACCGCGACCACGAATAGCGCCATCACCGCGCCGTCGACCCGCGCCGGGGCGCGCACGGCGTTGAACACCACGAACTGCACCGCCGCGGCGTTCAAGCACAGTTCAAGCGACAGCAGGATGCCCACAGCATTGCGGCGGGTCAGCAACCCATAGACGCCCACGGAAAACAGCGCCGAGGTGACCAAGAGCCATGCGTGCAAGCCGGTCGCTCCGCTGGCCAGGTTTTCAGCCATGGTCGGCCTCCGCGGACTGGCTGGCGGGATCGACCTTGCGCGCCACCGCGATGCCGCCGACCAGCGCCGCCAAGAGCAGCACCGACACCAACTCGAACGGCAGCACATACCCCGTGGCCCCCACGTCGAGCAACGCCCGCCCGATGGCGCGGGTATCGCCGCCCAACGCCGGACCCACCACCGGCGCATCGGGAAGGCCCGCCAGCGCCCACAGGTTGGTCGCAAAGAACGCCAGCGCGGCCACCACGCCGACGTTGTGGCGCCAGGGCGTCGGTTCATCCTCGAGCAGGGCCTGGGTGCGCGTCAGCATCACCAAGAACACCAACAGCACCACGATGCCGCCGACGTAGACCAGCACCTGCACGCCGGCCAGGAATCCGAACCCCAGCAAGGCGTAGAAGCCGGCACTGCAACCCAACACCCCCATCAACGCCGCCGCCGCGCGCAACAGCCGCCGGTTGCCGACCACCGACCATGCCAGCGCCAGCGACAAGGCTGCGAAAAGCCAGAAAAGCGCCGTGCGCAGGGCTTCAGCGGACATCGGTGGCCTCGGGGGCAGGAGAGGGCAAGGGCACAGAGTCAGGGACAGGGACAGGCACAGGGTCAGGGACAGGCGCAGGGTCAGGGACAGGCGCAGGCACAGGGACAGGGACAGGCACAGGGTCAGGGACAGGCACAGGGTCAGGGACAGGCGCAGGCACAGGCACAGGCACAGGCACCGAAGCGGGCGCCGCAGCCGCCCGTTCCTTGGCCAACACCTGCAGAACGGTCGGCCCACTGAACGGGTCGCGCGGCTCGCACGCGGCCTTGCGGGCCTGTGGATCGGCGACCTTCTTGAGCAACGCCGCGGTCGGCCCGGCGTAGCCGTTCAGCGTGTACACCAGCAAGCGTCGGTCGTAGACGGCCGACTCAAATCCCGGGCCGAAGTGCAACACGTTGAACGGACACACCATCACGCAGGTGTTGCAGAAGGTGCACGCATCCAGCCGCCACACGAAGGTGTCGAGTTCCTTCTTGGTCAGCGCGCCCTTGTCGCGCTGGGTGATGACGATGCTGCGGTTGGGGCACTGGTCTTCGCAGATGCGGCACACCGTGCAGCCGTGGTAGCCGTCGGCGTCGTGGTCGAATCGCAGCGTGCCGCGGAAGCGATCGGCCAACCGCAATGTTCCCCGGTTCTCGGGGTAGTGCTGGGTGACCACCGTGCTCGGCCGGGCCACGTAGCGCCCGGTGACGCGCATGCCGCCGACCAGCGACGCCAGACCCTTGCGCACGGCGCTGGCCACCCCGACAGTGTCTCGCCACGGCGGCGCGACGACGACGGCTCGGCCGCTCGGGCCTGGCGAAGCAGTGACGGTCGCGGCCGCGCTGTCGTGCGGTTCGGTGGGGGCGCGTTCGTCGCTCACGGCGCAGCCCCGTCGCTGGGCCAGCCGGCGGGAGCGGGCAGCGGTGCGGTCGGCGCCGCGTCGGTCGGGAAGAAATACCAACCGCTCACCACCAGGCCCGCAGCAAAGAACAAGTTGGCAAAGCCGATGGGCAGCAGCACCTTCCACTCCAGGCGCATCAGTTGGTCCACGCGCAGCCGGGGAAAGGTCCAGCGGAACCACATCAGCAGGAACACCACCGCCGCGGCCTTGCCGGCAAACCACAGACCGGGCGGCAGCAGATCCATGGCCGCATTCCACGCTGCCCACTGACCGATGTGCAGCGGCATCCAACCACCGAGAAAAAGCGTCGTCACCATGGCCGCAACCACGAAAAGATTCAGGAATTCCGCCAAGAAGAAGAACGCGAACCGCAGCCCCGAATACTCGGTGTGAAAGCCAGCGGTCAGTTCACTTTCGCCCTCGGCCAGGTCGAACGGCGTGCGGTTGATTTCGGCGGTGCCCGCGACCACAAAAAGCGCGAACGCGACGACGCCTGCGCCGTGGGCGCGCCAGATCCACCAGCCCTCTTGTTGCGCCAACACGATGCCCGACAGTTGCAGCGTGCCCGAGAAAAGCACCGCCACCAGCAATGCCAGCATGGCCGACAGTTCGTAGCTGATGATCTGGGCCCCGGCGCGCATAGCCCCCAAAAGGCTCCACTTGTTGTGGCTCGACCAGCCACCAAGCAGGATGCCGATCACGCCCAGGCCCGCGACTGCCGCGACGTACAGCACGCCGATGTCCAGGTCGACGACTTGGGCGTGCGGCCCCAACGGCAAAGCGACGATGCACAGCACCATGCCGGCGAACGACAACACCGGAGCCAGGATGTGCAAGAGGCGGTCCGCGCCGGCCGGCACCACGTCTTCTTTGAGGAGCAGCTTTATGGCGTCAGCCACCGCCTGGAGCGTCCCGTGTGGCCCGACTCGGTAGGGACCCACCCGGCACTGGAAATGCGCGGCGATCTTGCGTTCCGCGTAGATGAGCACCAACCCCAGCACCGTGACGAACGCCGCCACTCCGACCACGCTGGCCGCCAAAAAGGCGATCGCCATCCACGGTTCCGCGTCCACCGCCGCGGCGGTGCGGCTGGCCAGGCTTTGGGGCTCGAGCGACACGGGCGAACGCTCCTATCGGTCGATGTCGGGGACGACCAGGTCCAGGCTGCTCAGGATGGCCACGAGGTCGCCGACGCGACCGCCGGGCGCCATGGCCGTGACCGTCCACAGGTTGTTGAAGTTGGGGGTGCGCAAGTGCACGCGGTACGGCGCCTCGCCGCCGGTCGAGACCAGCATCGCGCCGAGCACACCGCGCGCGGTTTCGAGGTGGCTGTACCACACGCCCGGCTGGACCTTGATCTTGGCGGCCGGCTTGACCAGAAAGTGCTTGCCTTCTGGGATGTGGTCGATGAGCTGGTCGACGATGCGCAACGACTGGCGCATTTCGCACATGCGCACGGCATAGCGGTCCCAGCAGTCGCCGCGGCTGCCGATCGGCACGTCGAATTGGACTTGACCATAGAGGCCATAAGGTTCGGCTTTGCGCAGGTCGTGGGCGACGCCGCTCGCCCGCAGCACCGGACCCGTCGCCCCCAGGGCCACGGCATCGGCGGCCGACAACACGCCGACGCCGCGCAAGCGCTCTTGGACGATGACGTTTTCGCTGAGCAAGGCCTCGTATTCGTCCAGGCGCGGCCTGAAGACGGCCATGAACGCCTTGACGTCGCGGACGAACTCGGGGTGGATGTCGTGCATCACCCCGCCGGGCTGGATGTAGTTCAGAGTCAGGCGGCCGCCGATGGTGCGCTCGAACACGTCGGTTAGGATCTCGCGGTCGCGAAAGCCGTAGAAGAACGGCGTGAAGGCGCCCAGGTCCATGCCGAACACGCCCCACCACAGTTGGTGGCTGTGGATCCGCTGCAACTCAGTCACCAGGGTGCGGATGGCCTCGATGCGGCCGTTGGTCTCCAGGCCCGCGGCCTTTTCGACCACCCGCGTGACGGCCCAGTTGTTGGCCAGCGCCGACAGGTAGTCCATGCGGTCGGTCAGGTGCACCAACTGCCGGTAGTTGCTGTGTTCGCAGATTTTCTCGATGCCGCGATGGATGTAGCCGAGCACCGGGACGACCTCGCGGACGGTCTCGCCATCGAGCTTGAGCACCAGCCGCAGCACGCCGTGGGTGCTCGGGTGCTGCGGCCCCATGTTGACGAAGTACTCCTGCGTGCCGAGCGGGCTGGCCCAGGGTGTCGCGTCCAGACGGGCGCGGAGCGTCGTGGGCGCGGGGGCGGTCATGACGGCCGGTCCAGCATGAACGCGTCGGCGTAGTCTTTGCGCAGCGGAAAGCCCTGCCAGTCGTCGTCAAGGAAAAGGCGGCGCAGGTCGGGGTGGTCGGCGTAGCGCACGCCGAAAAGGTCATAGACCTCACGCTCTTGCCACTGCGCCACGGGCCAGACGGCGCAGACACTGGGTGCGACCGGGTCGTCGCGGGGGATATCGACAAAGACCGTCAGGTGGTGGCCGCGCCGCAGCGATGTCAGCAGGTACACCAACTCGATGCGGCCGGACTCGGGCCAGTCGATGGCGGTGTGGGTCTCCAGCAGGTCGAAAAGCAGATCGGCGTGGGCGCGCAATCGCCCGGCCAGCTCCGGCCAGTCCCCCACGGTGACCTTGACCGCCGGCCGGTCGCAGTCGGGGCGCGCTTGGGCGGCGGGGCACAGCAATTGCACGGCCGCAACCAGGGCGTCCGGGGACAGGGCGAGGCCAGCCAGCGGCAGCAGGTCGGCGGCCATCGCTACACCCGGTCCTGTGCAGCGAACGCCGCCCCGACGGCCGCCGCGGCCTTGCGGTCCACCGTGGCCGTCTCCTGCACCAACGCGGCAATCTCGGCCCGCACATCGTCCAGCGTCATGCCGTCGGGCAACGCCGCCAGGACCGGTCTGCGCACCTGGCCGGGTCGGGCCAGCGTGCTGCCCTCGCGGATCATCTTTTGCAGCGTCAGCAGCCCATACAGCAGCGCCTCGGGCCGCGGCGGACAGCCGGGCACGTACACGTCGACCGGAATCACCTCGTCGGCGCCGCGAATGGTGGTGTAGCTGTGGTACAGGAACGGCCCGCCAGAAATCGCGCAACTGCCCGTGGCAATCACGTAGCGCGGTTCGGCCATCTGCTCCCAGAGCGTCCGCAGCCGCGGGGCCATCTTCTTGACGATGGTGCCGGCGATAATCAGAAGATCTGCTTGCCGCGGCGACGGCCTCGCCACTTCGGCGCCAAAGCGGGCCAAGTCGTGGCGCGCGGCGCCGGTGGCCATCATCACCTCGATGGCGCAGCAACTGGTGCCAAAGGTCAGCGGCCACAGGCTGTTGGCGCGACTCCAGTTGACCACCTGGTCGATGGCGGTCAACAGCGCCCCGCCGCCCGGCAGGGGCAGGAGCGCGCCCGGCAGGTGGTCGGTGACTAGACCCACTGCAGCGCCCCCTTTTTCCAGGCGTACAACAGGCCGACGAGCAGGACTGCGCCGAAAATCGCGACCTCGACCAAGCCGGCGACGCCCACCTCGCGCACGACCACCGCCCACGGCAGCAAGAACGCGGCCTCGACGTCGAACACCAGGAAAAGCAACCCGAAGATGTAGTAGCCGACGTTGAACTGCAGCCAGCTCGGCCCGACGGGCTGCTCGCCGCATTCGTAGGGCTCGCTTTTCAGCCCGCCCGGGGCGTGCGGAGCCAGCAGGCGCGAGATGCCGAGGCCGCCCAGCGTCATCGCCGCGGCGAAGCCCACGAAAACCAAGACGTAGAGGTAGTCCATGGCCCGCCCCGTGACCCCAATTGCGCGACGCCCAATTGCCGGCCCTGCGGCCGGGGGGCGCCCTGGCGGCCTGCCCGCCGCCCGTGCGCGCAACTTGCACGCTTTTGGCCCTTTGGGTCCAGCGGAGGTGTCACGGATTTGTCTTGGCGCGGTGCGGGTTTGTCACGGGATTGTGGCGAGCGGTGGGTGGCGGTGCAGCAGATCCGCGACAAGCGGTATGTGGAAGGCGTGCGCAGCCGGCCGGTGTGGGCGTGGGCGGTCGGGTTTGCCGGCACGGGCAAGGGCGTGGTGGTGGCGCTGGTGGGGTAGCGCGGTCGCGGCAGTGCCCACATTTGCACGCAAGATCGTACCACGCCCGCCCCTCAGGCTCAGCCGGCGCCAAACCGTCGCTAGCGGCGGTCCCCTACAGCGGCGCCGAACAGGAGCAAGGACAGTCGCAGGTCAGGCCCAGCTCAACCCCCTCGCGCCAATGCCCACATCCGACACGGTCAATGCCCAGACCCGAGGCCGCAGTAGTCACAGACGGGCCGAGTTGCGGCGGGAGAAGTCTGCACGCGACAAGCAATTTCTCGGCTTGACACGGCTCATCCGCGACCGCAGCATGACGGTCGCGCGGCCGCCGAAGGGTCTGGCGGGGCGCCGTCGGCGCAAGGGTCGCGCTTGGCTGGCGATGGCTCGGGGCAGAGTGCCCCCTTGCTGTTGCCCTCCGCTTCCATTTCACCTGTGCGGTTGGCTTGCGCACTGTCCGTGGACCCGGAGCCGATGATGATCCAGCGAGTCCTCGTGGTGTCGATCCTGTCTGCCGGGACTGCGGCCTGCGTGGGCAGATCCGGCAACAACAGCAACGCGTCGTCGCCTGGGCCGGCGATTTTCTGCGCGGTGGCCGGCGACTGCCCCGTCGGGCAGGACTGCATCGACGGCAATTGTGCACCTGAGGTGACTCCTGGCAAAGACGCCATCAGCGGCGGGGACGCAACCGGGCCGACGACAGCCGATGCCGCCAGCGAATCCGAAGCGAACCCGGCGACGACGCCCCAGGACGGAGGTGGCGCGGTCGGCGAAGGGGTTGGCAGCGCGCCAGCGGGCAGCGCGTGCAAGCTCGACCAGGACTGCGACGACAACAAGGCGTGCTCGCTCGACAAGTGTGTCAACGGCTATTGCTACCACCCGATCAAGTCAGAGCCGGCCTGCAGTTGCACCAAGACCGGCGACTGCGACGACAGCAATGCCTGCACCGCCAACATCTGCAAAAGTGGTCTGTGCACCTACGCCAAGTTCGTCAACCCCAACAATGCTGACCCCACCTGCTGTGCAGCCGACGGCGAGTGCGCCGATCCGAGCGGCGCCACCAGCGGCAAATGCGTGGAATACCACTGTATCTTCAAGGCCATCAGCAAGTGCAAGGTCAACGCCGACTGCGACGACAGCAATACCTGCACGACCGATGTCTGCGTGTCGGGCGCATGCGAAAACAAGGCCAAGCTGGGCTGTTGCATGGCCGACGCCGCCTGCAGTGACGACAACCCGTGCAGCGTCGACACCTGCGACAAGGGCACCTGCCAGTTCAAGGGTGCGAGTTCGGCCGGCTGCTGCGCCGACGTCAGCGCGTGCGACGATGGCGTCCCGTGTACGCTCGACAGCTGCGAGAAGTACCAATGCCAGCACCAACCGGCGGGCGACGGCTGCTGCGTGACCGACAAGCAGTGCGACGACGGCAAGGCGTGCACCATCGACACCTGCCAGAACGGCACCTGCGATCATCAGCCTGGCTCCAATTGCTGCAAAACGGCGACGGACTGCGACGACTCCAGCCCGTGCACCGCCGACGAGTGCAAGGGTGGCGAGTGCGTCAACACGCCCAAGAACGATTGCTGCATCACCGACCTCGACTGCGACGACAACAACCCGGTGACCACCGACGCCTGCGTGGACAACGTGTGCAGTTCCACCACCTCTGCCTGCGGCGACGGCACCTGCGGCGACGGCGAGTCGTGCCAGAGCTGCGCGGGCGATTGCGGGCCCTGCAACAGTGACAAGTGCACCCCGGGCACAACGTGCTGTACCGCCGCCGGCCAGTTTGCGCCCAAAGGCACCGTCTGCGGCACGCTCAAGACCAGCGTGAGCTACGTGTGCAGCGGCGGCGGCAACGGCAGCGACGTGCTCAAGACCTACAAGCTGCCGGGATGCGCGGGGACGTCGACGCTGTGCTCGTCGAGCTCGACCTACGCCGTGGCACAATCGGAGGTCTACAAGACCTGCCCAACGACACAGAAGTGCCAGGTGACCTCGCCGCAAACACCGGGCAACTGCGTCAGCGGCGACAAGTGCACGCCGGGCTCGACCTGCTGCCCCGACGGCCAATACGCCGCCAAAGGCACCAAGTGCGGCACCTTCGCAACCAAGAAGCTCTACACCTGCAGCAGCGCCAGCAAGGGCGCGACAATCTACCTCTCCGAGGCGTTTGGCGGCTGTACGGGCTCCTCTACCTCGTGCTCGACGTCCGCAACCTACCTCTACTGGTCGCCGCAGCAGACCTACAAGAAGTGCTCGTCCACCCAGTACTGCCAGGTGAGCAGCACCGGCACCACTGCATCGTGCTCCACGACGCCGTGATGGTGCCGATCGCGGGCGACAGCGGACGCCAAACGCGGCGGAAGCGGCGGATCGCGGGGGGCACGCCACCTTGCATTGCAGCCCCCAGCGGATAGCATCACCCGGGGCTTCCCGCCAAAAGGACGGATCATGGCGCCCACAACCTTGCCGCGATGAAGCGCGTCGCTCCCGCGCCCCGGGCAAGAGTCCCGCGGTGGGCCGCGCGCGGCTGCGGGCCGGCCGTCTCGCCCCTGGCTGGTCCGCTGACGACGCTGGCCGCCGCTCTGGCCCTGTCGGCCTGCCACCACTACGGAGCGCCGGGCTACCTGCGGGCCGAGCGCGCCCATGCGCCGGTGGTCAGCTTGGTAGAGGAGGCGCAAAGGCCCGGCGCCGAGGCGCGGTGGCGGAGCGCAGCCGTGCTGGCCATCGTGGCGCCCGAGCCGTGCTCGACGTCCCCGGCCGCAGCTTCGGGCGAGACGGCCCTGCTGGCGTTGCCCTGTGGCCAACTCATGTCCGAACTGGAAACGCGGGCGATCGGCCGGGGGTTCAGGGTCTTGGGATGGCGCTCGTGGGTAGGCCAGTCCGACCCAACGGCGGCCGCACGGCGCAGTGGTGCGGATCTGGTGATCCGGCTGCGGGAGGTCGACGCCCCCCTTCAACCCGGCCGGCAGTTGGTCGCAGGGCGGACCCGCTGGACGCTGCGGACCGTCGCGCCCCAACCCGCCGAGGGCGACCTGATGGTCGCCAACCCAGAGGTCATACACCAGCGCTGCGCCGCCCGCTTCGACGCGCTGTCGGGCCTTCCCCTGGCGGCAACCCGCCTCTTGGCCGAGGCCCTGGACCCCGCGACCGGAGCGCCAGACTGGCAGCTCTCGCGCACGCTGTCGCAGTGGGAAGGGGCAGACGGCGTCTTTCGCGCTGAACACGGCGTGCGGGTGCGCCCACGCATCGCAGCGACGGGGGCGCCCGCCTATGCCGGGCTGATGGCGGCAGTGGGCGGAGTGGTGGGCGGCTGGTACGCCGACAAGCCGGTGGTCCTGAGCGCAAGCCTGGGGCTGGCTGTGGGGGCCGCTGTCGCGCTCGCCCTTGCACCGAAGTGGATGGACGCATGGCCGAAGCCGGAGCCCCTGCTGTGCGCAGAGGGGGATGCCCACTGGATGGCGCCCGCAGCCACGGCGAAGGGCGATCTGCCACCCCATGTGCGCAAATTTGCAAGAGAAGTCGTATCTCGGCTGGCGGGCGACGGCGGCCAGCAGGTGCAGCGGTGAGTGCAACTCGCTCAGCGCACTGCGCCCCGCCACGCGGCCAGCGTCTCCGCGGAGTCCGTTGGAACAGCCCGGCGCACCTGGTGCTCGGTGTCCTGCTGCTGGCGGGCACCGGCTGCCGGGGCGCCCAGGTCCAACAGGTCAACGTGATGGCGATCGCTGGCGTGTCGCGCGGGCTGGACGAAGACGCCTCGGAGTCCGGGGCCCTGCACCCGAGCGCCTGGGAGGCCATCCTCTTTCACCCCGCCCTGCCCTATGCGTTTGGCGGTCACGGCGGCCACCGGCCGGGTCCGGGCTATCTGGACGCCAGGGCGGTCGCGCCCGCGCTCAACCGCGTCCTCGCCGGCAGCGTCAACGCCGTGCTGGTTGGCGGCGGAACGATGGTCGAAATCCAGGTCAGCCGCCGCACCGGGCTGGTCACCGCCACCTGGCACGCCGGCTCGCCCAACTGGGCCTTTGGGACCCAGGCCGTGCTGTTCGATCTCAGCCGGGTCGCGGGCGCCTTCGACCCCAGCGCACCGTTGGAGACGGCCGCGGTCGTGCGCCACATGACCGTCCGCCTGGAGGAGCCGTGATGTCGCTCGCCTCTGGACACGCGGGCCCCTGCGTTCGCGCGCCTTCGCGGGTCATCGCGCTGGTTGGGGTCGGCTTGCTGTGCGCCTGCGCCACCATCCAGACGACCGGCCGTGGCACAACGCTGCCGTTCGAGCGCCTGGAACGGGCGCGCCGCGACCTGCCCGACCTGATCGCAGGCGAGATCGCCCAGGGCCGGCCCGCCCAGGCCTTCTACGCGCTCGAGGTCGCCCGGAGTCGCCGCTTCGCCGGCCTCAGCGCCGGCAGCGGCCGCGGTCGGGCCGACGAGGTGCCCGAGGTGTTCCGCGACCTGGATCGCAGCTTCGAGGCCCAGGCCGCGCCGATCGGCCCCGGGGGGCGCAGCCGCGGGCTCGCCGGGCTCAAGCCGCGCCAGCCCGAAGCCTTCCATCAAGTCGCCGAGCGCGATGACCAAGCATTCTGGCTGGGACAGCAGGAGGTCGCCCGGCGCATCGAGTCCATCGACAAGCGCGGCCTGCCCTACCGCCTGGCGCTGGCAGGCCACCTGGTCATCACCACGCTGGAGGAGATCCAGCGCGGCCTGGCCGGGGACCAGGTTTTGCTGTCCTTCCACCTGGGCGGCGACGCGGTCCATGTGTTTGTCGTCACCCGCGCCAGCGCCCGGCTGGTGCACCTGCAGACGCCGCCCCAAGCCTTGCGCCTGCAGGTGTCCTCGCTGTCGGGGGCGCTGCGTCTTGCCCAGGGGGACGCGTGGCGAGGCGTTTCGCGGTGGCTGTGGATGGCCCTGCTGGCACCCCTGGGCCCGGAAGTGGCCAGGGCCAAGGCGGTGACTGTGGTGCCCGATGGCTTCTTGGCCAACCTGCCCTTTGGTGTGCTGGAGTCCCCGGCGGGGCAGTTGCTGACCGAAGGGGCACGCGTCGCCTACCTGCCGTCCGCGACCTTCTACCACGCCATCGTGCAGCGCCCCCTGTCCGCCGACGCGCCGCGCATGCTGGCGGTGGGCAACGCCAGCTACCCCGAGCCCTGGCTGCCCCTGCCCACGGCCGAAGTGGAAGCCCGCGCGGTCTCGCGGATGTTCGACGACTCGGCGCTCTTGGTCGGCGACGACGCGAGCGAGCACCGCGTGATGGACGCCTACCGCAACTTCAACATCCTGCACCTCGCCACCCACGGGCAGTTCGCCGGGGCCGCCGCCGCGGGCGCGTCGAGCCTGATCCTGACCCGCGGGGCCGGCGCCGACGGCCACCTGACCGCCGCCGAGATCAGCCGGATGGACTTGTCCCACACCCACCTGGTGGTGCTGAGCGCTTGCGAAACGACGCTGTCGGGGTCGGACGACGCCCTGGGCAGCATCACCGCCGCCTTTCTCGCTGGAGGCACGCCCACCGTCATCGGCAGCCTGTGGCAGGTCTCCGACGACGCGACGGCCCGCTTGATGCTGCGTTTCTACGATCGTTTCCTGGAGCTCGGCAGCGCCGAGGCCCTGCGCGCGGCCCAGGCCGCCATCCGCAAGGACCCGCGGTGGCAACACCCCTTCTTCTGGGCGGCCTTCGTCCTGTACGGGATGGACAAGTGAGCCGCCGCGTCGCCGTCGTGCCCGCCAGGGGCAGCCGCGCCGTGGCGCTGACCGTCATCGCGGCGACCATGACCGCGTGCACCGGCATCATCGTCCATGAGCGCGGCCTGGCCAAGCGCATCGAGGTGGAGAAGGCCGCTGGCCCAGCGACCCTGCGACTGGTCGCCGAGCGCCGCGGGCCGGGACGCGTCGAGTTCGCCGTGCTGGCCCGGCGCGACATCGACCTGCGGCGCCGGATCGTCTACAACACCATCGAGATTCGCGGCGAGTGGAACCCCAACCCGCTGTGGGAGCTCTTCGAGGTCCCCTTCGGCGTCGCCGCGCTGGCCGTGGCGCCCTTCATGTACCCGTTCGGCATGGGCAAATTCGAGGATTCGGCGGCCCTCAAGGCGGACACGGTGCACAACTCCCTGGCATTCTGGCTGGGCTTGCTCAACCCGGCCCAATCGGTGGTGGCCCCCCGTTACGTCCGCGACCCCAACGTCGACCTGGAGCTGTTCCATTCGCCGGTCAGAACCACCACCTACGCCGTGTCCCTGCCGGTCGCCGGCACGGAGGTGGCCTACGACATCTGGGACGCGTCGGGCGTGTTGCTGCAGGGCAGCGTGACGCGGACGGACGACTTCGGCCGGGTGGTGGTCGACGGCGTGCCGGCAGCGTCCGTTCGGGTACAATTGCGGACCGGAGGGCAGACGGCAGAGGGATGGCTGCGGCCAGGGGCCGGGCCCTACCGACACACGGGCAGCCCCTCGACCCCCTTGACCACCGGCCGGGCGCAGCCAGTGAAACCGTAGGCGGCACAGTCGACGGTCAGCGGGGCGCCGCCCTCCCAGGCGTAGCGGGAGCCGACGCAGGTCTGCATCCGCGTGCCATCCAGGCACCTCTCGCGACAGGGGGTGTCGCCGTAGGCGCACTCCTTGCGCCGACACATGCCGTCCTGGCAGACGCCGCCGGCCACGGCGCAGTCGTAGCGGAATCCCCAGGGCTGGCCGTACCACGGGCAGTGGTGCAAGGTGTTGCCCTGGCAGGTGTTCTGGCTGCAGGGGAAGGAGACGGGGGAGCACGTGGCGCCGGTGCTCCCTTGCAGGCAGCGCTGGCCGGTGGCGGCGCAGTCCTGACCCCAAAGTTCGGTCCCGCTGCAAAAGACCTGGCGGGTGCCGTCGCAACGCCAGTGCTTGTCCGCCGCGCAAGCCCCCTTTTTCAACAGGCAGGGCCAGGTTTCGGCCGTCGCTGCCTCCTTGTAGAGCGCGCAGGTGCCACCGACCTTGGCGCAGTCCACGTAGGTGGGCTCGCCGAAGCCGCAGCGGACGCCGCGCAGACCGTCGCAGTGCCAGCCCTTGGGCTTGTCCGCGCAGGCCGAGGCCGGCAGGCGGCCGGCACCCTGGCAGGCCTCGACGTCCTGGCAGGTGGCGGCGCCTTGGATGCAGTGGAAGTACACGCTGCTGAGCGGAACCGCGTCGCGGATGCATGTGCCAACGCTCTGGGACCCAAAGGGCGAGCAGGACGCCAGCAGCACGCAGCTCTGGACCAGCCATGGCGGCAGCTCGTTCTGGCTCAGCGGGGCATAGGCGCAATCCAGGACCGGCGGGTCGTCCATCAGCCCACACCCCGCCGTCCCCACGACCGCCAAGACCAACCATCGGCCCAACCGGGCGAGATGGCACATCAGAAGGTCCCTTGCAGGGCCAGGCCAGGCGCCGGCCCCACGACGGGTACCACCTGAACCGCGGCGTCCGAGGTCGTGACCGCATCCCAGTTGCCGGGCGCCACCAGCAGGGACAGCAGACCCAAGCCGACCATGGGAACAGCCGCCACGCCCACACCGAGCGCGGCCAGGCTGTCGCGCTGCACCCGATCTTGGAGGCGAACACCCTCCGGGCTGCAGATGTTGGGGTGCTTGGCGCTGCAGTGTGCACGCGCCTGCTCGCGCGCGGCGTGGGAATCGAGGGTCAGCCAGACCGCCGCACCGGTCGCGGCGGCTCCCAGGACGGTCAGGGCGACGCCGCCCGCCCAATGTGCGCGCGCCGAGCGACCCAGAAAGACGACCGGCGGGGGGCTTGGGGCTGGTGCGGCAGGCGGATGGAGCGGCGCCACTGCCGTAGCGGGTGGCAACTGTGCGGCGGGTGCTGCGGGCCCTTGGGCCACCCCAGGACGGGCCAGCCACAGCACCAGGGCTGCCGCAGCGCCACAGAGGCGTCGCGCAGTGGGGGGGCGGCCGTGGGCCAGCGCCCGGGGCGACGTCGTTGTCCGTGCCCAGCGGTCGCGTTGCCAGGGATGGGCCGTGCTGGCCGTCGCGCCAGTCGGGCCAATCGGGCTCCAGGTCAGCAGTGCAGTGGGGTCGTGCCCGTCTGCAAGACCATCGCTCGCGATGGGCCGCATGGTGCCTCCCTGGTGGGCGCGGCCGAGCGCGCCAGGATCGTGTCCGCGAGAGACGACGGGTTGCTATGGCCGGATGACCAGCCGCGACCAGCCGACTCCCCACGCCAGACCTGTGTCCAAGGTCAGCGCGGCGGCCGGGTTCTTGGACTGCAGGACAGCCGCGAGGGGATCCGCTGCCGGTGGCGCCGCAGGGGCCGAGGCCGCTGCGGGCGGCACGGGTGGCGGCTGCCGGGTCGCCACCAAGGCGTAGCCATACGCACCCAGGGGAGGTGCGGCGGCGAATTCGCCCGGCAGCCGGCGGCGCCCGTAGGGCTGCAAGCCTTCGACCTTGTCGGCCGGAGGAAAGACCTGCGACACGCTGCCAGAAGGGCCTACCTCCACGATGCGGATCTGCACGGGCAGCGCACTGTCGTTGACCATCTCGATGACCATTTGCTGACCCACCGGCACCGACACGGGCTCCTGCACCGATCCAGGCCCTCCGCCCTCCAGGGGGAATACCGCCAGGGACACGGAAATGGTGCGGCTGGGGTCTGGCTGGCTCAGGCGCTGCAGGCGGCACATGCGGGCGGCCCCCAGGACCAGCTCGGGCCACGCCTCCTGGCGGGCCGCCACCAGTTCGCCGCCACCCTTGAGGCGAGCCGACAGGGCGCCGCCCTCGGCAGCCCGAAAGACCACGTCCGCGTCGGCAGCCAGCGCCGCAGGCGGCTGCATGGCGAACCCGGCGCTCGTCGCCGCGGCCACCAGGGCCGGCGCGGCCGGTCCCTCCATGCGGGCGCTCAAGGCCGCCAGGCTGACACCGGCGGGCGCCTGGCCGGCCTGACCGGCGGTGGGCTGGGGCTTCTGCGTGCCGGGGCGCACTGGCGAGCCCGGATCGGCGCCGTGGCGCGCCAGCGCCTCGCGGGCCGCCCTCTCGTCGAACGGCGCGGCCGGTGGCGGGGGCGACCCTGCGGGTTGCGCGGCAGGGGGCGCCCCCGGCTCCAGGCCCCGCACGCGGTTGCCCCCGGCCCGGGCCTCTGCGGTGGCGATGCCGCGGGGTGGCACTTTCTTGAGGGCAGCCACCGCCGAAGCCGGCAGGAAGCTGACCTGCGGGGTCCCGGAGAGCGCCGTCCCGCCCGTGGGACGAACGACCATTCGGGCCGGGCCGGCCCAGCGCTCCCGGCGACCGTCACCGAAGTAGACCAGCTCGATGAGTCCCCCTTCCTGCACGACGTACAGTTCGCCGCTGACGACCTGCACGAAATCCGCCGCCGGCAGGGCATCGGCGCCCACCGCGAGGGTGACGACGCCTGTGACGCGCGTGACCAGCCCCACCGGTCCGCCGGTGACCTGGGCCAGCACCGGCGACGCCCACAACAGGACCCCAGCACCCACGCCCCAGAGCCACCACTGGACCGAGCCACGCTCGCCGCGGCGGCCAGCGTGGCCGCCCGTTGCCCCGGTGTCGTTCATGCCCTTCCTCCCGTTTCGTCGTCGAATCCCTCAAAGGCCATCACCTGCATCGCCTCTTGGCGACCCTTGACCTGGGTTTGCTGGGGCGGACCGAGGCGCAGGCCGTTGCCGGCGGCGTCGGCGGTGGCGCTGCTGATGGCCACGGCGACCCCCATGCCCTTGGTCAGTCCTTCCAAGCGCGAGGCAGCGTTGACGGTGTCGCCAATGGTGGTGAATTCCATGCGCCGCGGCGACCCGATGTTGCCGCTCACGGCCTCGCCGCTGTGAATGCCAATGCCGATGCCGAAAGCGGGCAGGTCGCGCCCGGCGAAACGCTCCTCCATCCAGCCGCGGAACTTCTCTGCCCGCCGGGCCATCTCCGCGGCCGCCTTCAGCGCGCGACGCGCGTGGTCGGGCTGGGGCGCCGGAGCGCCGAAGACAGCCATGATCGCGTCGCCGATGTACTTGTCGATCGTCCCGCCCTGGGCCAGGATGGGCTCGGCCGCCAGCGAGAACCAGGCGTTGAGCATGTCGACGACTTCGTGCGGCCGCAGACGCTCGGAGATGGTGGTGAAGTTGCGGATGTCGCAGAACAGGACGGAAACCTGTCCGGCCTCGCCGCCCAGGTCGGGGGCATGACCGCTGCCCAGCAGGTGCGCGACGACCTCGTCGGACACGTAGCGGCCAAACATCCGCTTGAGCTCTTCGCGCCGGCGCTCGCTGCCGCGCAGGCCCAGGCCCAGGCCGGCGACGAAGCCGCTCACCAGCACCGCCTGCATCCCGGCGATCGGTACGGCGATATCCAACTGCCACAACCCAAAGGCCAGGCCGGCCGTCGACAGCAAGCCAACGGAGGTGACGACGGCACCGCGGCCCACGCCCGGCCGCCCGGAGATCAACAGCGCCCCGGCCACCGCCACCAGCGCCAGCAGCGCGGCGTGCAGCCACAGCGGCGCGACATCAAAGCGCCGACCGGTCAGCAGCGACTCGGCGATCTGGGCGTGGATCTCGGCGCCGTGCATCATCAAAGGCGCGTAGGGCGTTGGGTGGACGTCCTGCGCGGCGTGGTAGGTCGCGGCGAACAGGACAGTCTTTCCAGCGAGCGCCCGAACCTGTGGATCGCGCTCGGCGTTGGCGGCCAGCAGCCGCGAGATCGGCACCACGGGTACGGTGCCGGGGGGGCCGGCAAAAGCGACCTGGTGGCGAGCCCCCTGGGCCTGCAAGTCCCTGCCGCCCAGGTGCCAAGTCGGCGCGTCCAGGTCCTGACCCGCGGCCCGGGCGGCCAGCAGTGCCCCCAGAAAGCGCCGAGGCGAGTCGGGGCGGTCGCTCAGGATGCGGAACGAGCGGAGCACGCCGTCGTCGTCGTACTCCAGGTTGGCGAGGGCGACGTCGTCGAGCAGGCCGGGCAGCGACAGCCAGTAGTCGCGGTTGGGCAGGAGAAGCTCCGCGTCGCGCTCGGTGCCGGTGGCGAAGGCCGTCAGTACCGTGCGGCCTTCGCCCAGGACCTTGCGGAATGGCTGATCAAAGTTTCGGACGTCGCCAGGGGCGAGCCCGGCCCGCGCCAGCCAGGCCTCCGGGCTCACGGTCAGCAACAGGTCGACGCCCACCACTTTGGCCCCGACTTTGCCCAGGGCATCGAGTGCCCGGGCGTAGTGCGGCGACCAGAACACCAGCGGCTCGTCGGGTTTCTCGGCCAGCGACGCTTCGTCGATCCCGACGATTGCCACGTGCTGGGGGGTGCGCCGCAGCCCAGAGAGGCGGTGCCAGAGGTCGCTGGCCGCGCGCTCGTAGCCACCCGTCACCCCTGCGAGGTCAAGCGCAGCGCCTCCCGCGGTCAGCGCCAACCATGCGAGCACGATCGTCGCGGGCCGGCCTAGACCAAGGACCGCCGGGGCCGCGGGCGGGCGCCTCATGGGTCACCGGGCGGCGGCAGGTGGAGGGTGGAGGCAGCCGGGCCCACCGGCCGGATCGGACCAGGACGAGCGAGTGACATCGGGCGGCCCATCCTGTCTGCAGGCAGTCCGGCCTGCGGTCGACCTCTGGGCGGCCAAGCCACCCACAACAAGGCGACCAACGGGGGCACTGTAGCACAGGACGGTACGGCCGGGCAGGCCCGAATCCCGGCCCTGCGTTGCCGGGCTGGCCGGCCCCGGCATCGCGTGTCGATTCACATGAGGGTGCTTGCGTGCGATGGTCGTCGCGGCTGCAATCCGGCACGCGGCAGGCAAGGTGAACGCGGTCCAGTGGCGGCGTCGCAGCCAATGGCGACGACGAGGGACCCTGGCAGCCGACAACCAATCAGGTCGGGGCAGTTGTCGGCGGCAACCGCCCAGATGGCCACCCGAACTGGGCGGGCGGGTTTGCCGCGGCCGGCGTTTGCGGCATCATCGCCCCGCCCCGGCCGCCCTGCTTTCGGCGCGCTGGCCGCCCCACCATGCCCGCCTCGCACCATCGCCTGTGCTCGTTCGCCCCCGCCAGCAGCGCCCTGGCCTGGACCGCCTGGGTCGTGTTGTCGCCCGCGCCCGCCCGCGCCGAACCGCCCGCCACCATCGAGGTCGGCGCGCTCGGCGGCTGGGCGTTCAAGCACGAGATCAACGAACTGGGCAATGCCCTCTACAAGGACGAGGTCCCGGTCGCCGGCCCCGGCTTTGGCCTGCGCGGCGGCTACGCGTTCAGCGACCGTGTCACGGCCGAGGGCGAAGTCCGCTACACCCTGTCCAAGCTGCGCCAGTCTGGCGACGCTGCCAACATCACCACCTGGCGGGCCGGGGCGACCTTTGCCCTGGTCCCCGACGGCGCGCTGCGGCCGTTCGCGCGGGCCGGCCTGGGCTGGGATGGCATCAGCACCGCCTCGCCCAATGTGACGGAACCCGACGACGACGACGCCCATGTCTTTGTCGGGGCCGGCACGCGCTTCGATCTCAACGAGTTTCTCGGGCTGCGGTTGGACGCGCATGTGTCGCTGGTGCCGATCCGCGGCAGTTCCTACGGCATCGAGCCGGAAGTGTGGCTGTCGGTGACTTACCGCATCGGCGGCAAGGCCAAGGACAGCGACGAGGACGGCATCAGCGACCGCGACGACAAGTGCCGCCTCGACGCCGAAGACCGCGACGGCTGGCAAGACGAGGACGGCTGCCCGGAACTGGACAACGACGGCGACGGGTTGCTCGATGCCGCCGACCGCTGCCCCGACGTCGCCGAAACCAAGAACGGTGTGCGCGACGACGACGGCTGCCCCGACGCTGACAAGGACGGCGACGGCATCGACGACGAACATGACAAGTGCCCGCCCGTACCCGAGAACAAGAACGGCTTTGAAGACGACGACGGCTGCCCCGACGACCCCGACAGCGACGGCGACGGCATCCCCGACAGCCGCGACAACTGCCCCAAAGACAAAGAGACGCGCAACAACCTCGACGACGAAGACGGCTGCCCCGACCAGAGCCCGGACAGCGACGGCGATGGCATCGAAGACACCATGGACAAGTGCCCGCGCGACGCCGAAACCAAGAACGGCTTTGCCGACGGCGACGGCTGCCCGGACAAGGTGCCGGACAAACTCAAGAAATTCATGGGGGCGCTTGCCATTTCGTGGGAGGGCACGTCGGCGCAGTTGACGACCAAGGCCCAGGCGTACCTCGACGGCCTCGCCGCGGCCCTGCAAGTGCACGCCGACGTCAAGGCGACGCTGGTGGGTTATGCCCAAGACGAGAAGGTGGGGCAGGGCCAGGCCGGCGCCGTGCGCTACTACCTGATGTCCAAGGGCGTGGCGGCTGAGCGATTGGTGGCGACCGGCAGTGCGCTGGGTGCAGACGCCGCCAAGGGCAAGGGGCCGCGGGTTGAGATCGTGTATCCCTAGTACCTCAGGCCCGAAATTCGCGCCGGGTTCCGGCGCGCAACAGGGCTGAGGTACTTCCGGCCGCGGGGGTGAGCGCGCATGGGCGCGCGAGGGGGCTGCGAGCCCCCTTCACGCAACAAGCAGCTAGGAGCCTGTCTGCCAGAATCTGCCGATTCTGGCGTTTCGCCGCCAGGCTCCTAGTAGGCGAAACCGATTGAGGGTTTGTTGAGGAATCACGGCCCATATCCCGACGCGAATTTGGGGTTTCGCCTACTAGCCTGCCGCGGCAGCGCGCCGCGGGGACTGCATTCGCAGTGGTCCCGGTCCGTGCGAGGGAGCGCCCGCTACTTCTTCTGCGAGGTCTCCAGCATCCGCTTGGCTTGGCGCGAGACCGTTTGATTGACGTCGCGCGAACTGGCGCAGTCCTTGATGTCTTTGGGCGTCAGCGTGCGCAGGTAGGTCAGCGAGAAGGTGATCGGGCACTTGGGGTTGAACACGAGCGCCTTGCGCGTGGCATAGTCCTTGGTCCACTGGCGGTTGCGCGCGATGTTGGCCAGGATGTCCTCGCTCAAGGTCTTGTTTGCGGCAAAGGTGGTGATTTCGCTGTCGGTCAACCGCGGCGACTTGAGTACCGCCAGCGACACCATTTTCTTGGGGTCGCGGATCAGGATCTTGCGTGTCGCGGCGTCGCCGACCATGGCGATGCGGATCTTTTGCGACACGCTCATCTTGGCGATGAGCGCACCCAGGCTCGACATCACCTTTTCTTCGATGTGCGCCCGCTGTTCGTCGCTCAACTGGCCCAGCAGCTGCGCCGCCAGTTCGCCCTGGCCGGTCGCGATGAGCATGGCCGACTGGAACTTGAGGTCCGACAGGCCGCCGCCCGAGTCGTCCACCACTTCGCCGAGCAGCACGGCCCGCATTTCGCGAAACCCTGGGACGTGGTCGAGGTTCAAGTTGCTGCGCACCGCGAATTCGAGCATCGCCTGCACGACGCCCTGCGCCACCGAGGGGTTGAAGTAGATGGCCTCGATGATCGCTGGAGAGCGGACCGCGCGCACCTGGTTGCGCACAATGGTTTCGCACACTTCGCTGCCGCCCATGGTGGCCAGCCAGCGGATGGTGTCGTCCTCTGTGTGGTTGTTGAGCACCACCTCGACCGCAGCGCGCGACACGTTGTGCAAGGCGCGGCCAGTGGCATCGAGCAGGGCCGGGTCCTTGAAGCCCTGGAGGATCGGCAACAACACTTCGCCCGGCATCTGTGCCAGCGAGTCGCGGGCCGCTTGCCTGACCCCGGCATCGGGATCCTGGGTCAGGTACACCAGGGCTGGAACCAGCGAGTCGGGCGGCGCCGGCAAGAGCGCCTTGGCCACCCGCATCCGGGCTGCCAACTGCGCCTCGCGCCCGGCGAGGGTGCGCAAGGGCCCGTGCAGCACGTCCGCCGAAACTGCGACGCCGGTCTGGAAGCCTTGCATGGTCCGTTCCTTGGGCGCCGCGCGGCGCCGTGGTCGCCATTGTCGCCGCAAGACGCCCCCTTGCAAAGGGCGGCCTTGGCCAACGCCCTGATTCCGCGCTAGGAGCCTGTCGGCCAGAATCTGCCGATACTTGCATTTCGGCGACAGGCTCCTAGCGTGCTCGCCCCACGCTGGAGCCCGCCGATGCGCCTCGCCACCTGGAACGTCAACTCCGTCCGCAGCCGCCTCGACGCGCTCGTGCCGTGGCTGGCCGCCACCCGACCCGACGTGGTGGTGCTGCAAGAACTCAAGGTGCAGCAAGGCGAGTTTCCGTTCGCCGAGATCGCCATGACCGGCTACCAGGTGGCCCTGGTCGGCCAGAAGACCTACAACGGCGTTGCGGTGCTGGCCCGGCAGCCGATCGCGGTCCGCGCCACCAGCCTGGACGACGGCGCGGACGACCCGCAGGCCCGCCTGATCGACTGCGAGGTCGCCGGGCTGCGGGTGGTCAGCGTCTACGTGCCCAACGGCGGCGAGCCCGGCAGCGACAAGTACGCCTACAAGCTGCAATGGCTGCGCCGGCTGCGCGCGTGGCTCGACCGCACCTGTGCGCCATGCGAGGCGTTGGCGATCGGCGGCGACTGGAACATCGCCCCCGACGACCTCGACGTCCGCTACCCAGCGGCCTGGAAAGACACGGTGCTGTGCACCCCGGAGGTGCGGCGCGCATGGCGTGGCCTGTGCCAGTGGGGCCTCTGCGACGCCGCGCGCGCGGTGCACCCCGAAGCCCGCATGTTCAGTTGGTGGGACTACCGCGCCGCCGGGCTTGAGCGCAACGATGGCCTGCGCATCGACCATTGGCTGGTGACGGCGCCGCTGCGCGACCGGCTGGTGGCGGCCGGCGTGGACCAGGACCTGCGCCATGGCGACAAGCCGAGCGACCATGCGCCCGTGTGGATTGAGCTGGCGGGGGGTGGTTGAGCGCCAAGGCGGCACCACAGCCGCCGCTTGGCATGTTTGCCGCCGCCGCGTGCTCCGCTCCGACATCCGTCCGAACACAACGCCCTGCATTCTTGACAGAATCCGACAGTGCGCCTGCGCCCGGGCCTGGACCTGTCCGGCGCAGCCGGCTGATCGTGAGCAACCTTCGCGGTCGCGGTGTGCGCGGTATTGGAGTTCATCTGCAGCCCGGCGACCGTCGCCAGCGGCCCGCCCGTGACATTTGCGATTGCGCTCCGCCCGGCCCTCAGGCGGTTTTCGGTCGCTGCCCCGATCGCAATCGCCACGCAGCCCGTCGGACGATGGTCCGACAGGATCCTGGGGCACCGGCCTCGGCCCGTTCCAGCCGGTGACATTGACCCCCAGCGTGCGCACGTCCAAAATGCCGCCGCCCGGCGCCGACCGCCGGGGCGACGCACTCTGCCATGGCTTGCACCGACATCGCCCAGATCCTCGCACGCGAGCTGCTCGATTCGCGCGGCAATCCGACCGTCGAGGTCGAGGTCGTGCTGGCTGGCGGCGGCCGCGGTCGTTTCATGGTGCCTTCGGGCGCTTCGACCGGGACCCACGAGGCGCTCGAGCTGCGCGATGGCGGCGGCCGCTATCTGGGCAAGGGCGTTGCCAAGGCCGTCGACCACGTGCGCACGCGCATCGCACCGCAACTGCTGGGCCGCGACGCCAGCGATTTCCGCGGCGTGGACGCCGCGATGCTGGCGCTCGACGGTACCGCAAACAAGAGCAACCTTGGCGCCAACGCCATCCTCGGGGTGTCGCTGGCGGCGGCGCGCGCGGCGGCGGATCAGGCGCGCATGCCGCTGTACCGCTGGCTGGGCGGGGCCCGGGCGCGGGTGCTGCCGGTGCCGATGTGCAACCTCATCAACGGCGGCGCCCACGCGGCGGGCGGCCTGGACATCCAGGAATTCATGGTGGTGCCCGTCGGCTTGCCGTCGTTCGCCGAGGCGATTCGCGCCGCCGCCGAGACCTTCCACCACCTCAAGAAGATCCTCGCCAAGCGGGGGATGACCACGACCGTGGGCGACGAAGGGGGGTTCGCGCCGCGGTTGGCGAGCAACGCCGAGGGCCTTGGCGTACTGTTGCAAGCCATCGAGTCCGCGGGCTACGCGCCAGGCACCCAGCTTGCGCTGGCCTTGGACGTCGCTTCGAGCGAGTTCTACGACAAGGAAACCAACCGCTACACCCTGCACAGCGAGAACCGCTCGCTGTCGAGCGACGAATTCGCCGACTACCTGGCCGACCTCGCCGCCACCTACCCGATCGCGTCCATCGAAGACGGGATGGCCGAAGACGACTGGCCCGGCTGGAAGCGGCTGACCGACGCCGTCGGCGACAAGATCCAGTTGGTCGGCGACGACCTTTTCGTGACCAACCCCACCCGGCTGCGCCGCGGCATCGACGAGGGCATCGCCAACTCGATCCTGATCAAGGTCAACCAGATCGGCAGCCTGTCGGAGACGCTGGACGCCATGGACATGGCCCACGCCGCTGGCTACACCACGGTCATGTCGCACCGGTCGGGCGAGACGGAGGACAGCACCATCGCCGACCTGGCCGTCGCGACCAGCGCCGGGCAGATCAAGACCGGATCGCTGTCGCGGGGCGAGCGCACCGCAAAGTACAACCAACTGCTGCGCATCGAAGAAGAGCTCGGTGCGTCGGCGGTGTACCCGGGCGGCCGGGCGTTGGCGCGGCGATGAGGACCGGGCGCGCGATTCAGGTCGGGCTGTGCGCGGCGTTGTGCCTCGCGTGTGGCAAGTCCGTCGAAAAACCTGCTGCCCCGGGCCAGGCTCGAGCGCCCGCCGTGGGCCTGCCCGGCGCGGCCACCCCGACCGCGGCGGACCCCGAAGCTGCCAAGGCGCGGCTCTCCAAGGCCGCCTTGGCCGCGCGGTGTCAGCTGACCGGCTATGCGGCGCCCGACGACAGCGTCTATGTGAACCATGGCTTTGCCGACGCGGCGGCCTTCGGCCAGGCGTGGGACGACGTCGCAAAGCTCGACCCCAAGTGGGCGGAGACCGAACTGGCCAGGCTGTACGCCCAGGCGTGTCCCGGTCACAGGGCCGCGCCGCCGCCGCGCACCGCAACCCCTGCGGGCGGCGAGGCCACGCCGTGATCCGATCGCGCATCCTCGCGGTCGCGCTGGTCGCGGCGGCAGGTCTGGGCAGCGCGTGTTCGCCCGTGGTGGGGGACAAGTGCGAGCGCAACAGCCAGTGTGGCACGACGCTGACCTGCGACACCACAACCCAAGAGGGCTATTGCCTCAAGGTCGGCTGCCGCAAGGGCGAGTGCCCGCCCGAGGCCACCTGCGTCGATTTCGGCGGCGATGTCCGCTATTGCATGCGCAGCTGCGCGCCGAACGACGAATGCCGCGAGGGCCTTGCGTGCCGGCCGGCGCCAGCGTGTACCGAAACGGCCGCGCCGACGTCCCAGGCCCCTTGCAGCGAAGAGAGGCTCTCGTTTTGCGGCGTAGCGCCGTAGTGGCCGCCGCCGCGTCGGGTCCGTCAACCCCGCAGGCGCGAGCGCGGCCCGTTGCCCCTCCGTCCTGTGGTGTCGCCATGTCGCTCGGCCGCAGCACGACGGCGCGGTCGGCGTCCGCCGCGATCCGCTGGGCCGTCGCGGCGCTGTGCACGGCAACCAGGTGTGCCAGCCCCCAGACCGCCGACCCAGATCCCACGGCAGCCGAACCCGCCAACGCGGCCGAGCCCGCGCGGTCCACAGGCGCGGGTGCCCGCAAGGGCGGCGGTGCCCGGCGCGTCGATCCCCGGGCCGATCCGTGGGCCGGCGCGCTGGTGATCCCGCGGCCGCGCCTCGACAGGGTGCTGGCGGCGGGTCCAGGCTGGCTGCTCGGCCAGGTGCCGCTGGAGCCGCTGCGCGACGGCAACAAGAAGTTCCTCGGCTACCGCATCGTGTCGCTGTTTGGCGACGACCCGCAGGTGCTGCGCTATGGCGTGTTGCCCGGTGATCGCCTGGTCAGCGTGCAGGGCCACAAGATTGTGGTGCCGACCGATCTGCTCCAGGTATTTCAGAAACTCAAGACCGACCGGGTGTTGCAGGTCAAGGTGGTGCGCGCTGGCCAAGAGCGGTCGTTCGCCTGGCCGGTGTTGATGCCCGGCGAGCCGCTGCCCGGCGTCGAGCTGGCCGCACCGGTCACGCGCAGCGGGGCGCCCGCCGAGGTGGAGCGCGACCCGGCGACCCCGTGATCCGGTTCAGCCGTCCGTCCGCGTTGCCGGGGCGGGCGCATCGCCAGCCTTGTCGTCGTCGGCGGGCTTGAGGCCTTGCGGGGGCTTGGCCTCTTTGGCCACGCCGCGCCAGCCATCGAGGCCTTGCACCTGGACGACCTTGCCGTTGGCGTCGCGCAGTACCCACACCGCCACCTTGTCGCCCTTGAGCCAGGTCCGCACGAAGCGGGCACCCTTGCCGTCCACCAAGGGTTCGACGGTGCGGCGCAGGGTGCCAAAGGTGGCGTTGTCGACACGCACGTAGCTGAACGATTCCGTTTCAGCCATGCGCTCTTGCGCCACCACCACCAGCGCCGGCAGCCGTTCGTCGAGCACCACCAGCGGCTGGGTCGCCTTGACGTCGGTGACCTTGGGCTTGGGCTTCTTGCCCTCGAACGCCGCTTCGGTCACGGCGATGCGCCACTGGCCGTTGAACTGGAACAGCTTGGTACCCTGGGTGGCGCCGGTGACGTCGATCCATCGGTCGAAGGACTGCACTTCGCCCGCCGGGGTCAGTTGCAAGTGGGTGCGCTGCTTGAAACCGCGCCAGACCTTGGCGACCTTGTCCTGCAGGTTCGCCTCGGTCGAAAAATAGTTGGCCTCCGCGCCTTTGGCGCCGCGCAGGATCTCGGTGCCCACCGCCTTGTCGAGCAGAAACACCTGCAGCTCAAGGCGCGGCTTGACGACCTCGGGGGTCTGGGCGCGGGCGGCCGTGCCAGCCAACCACAGACATGCCGCGGCCGCGACGGTCAGCGTTCGGGCAATGGACGGCGACATCGTTTCACCTCGGGCGCCCGGGCAGGCGCGCCGCGATCATGCCGCAAATCGCCCATCGCGCCAGTTTCAGGTGCGCGAGGCCGGCTCGGGCGGCGGGACCACGGGCGGCGGCGGCGGCGGCAACGGTTCGACAATCCGAACGACGTCGACCCGCAGCGCGTAGGCGCCTGTGGAGGTGCGCAGGATGTCGCGCTCCAGCGCACCCTCGACCGCCACCGCCACGGGGAGCACGTCGCCGGCCGCCGCTGCGAGGTAGTCGATCCAGGCGGCCAGCGCCTCGGCGTCGGGGCTGGACAGCTCGGCGCGCCACCAGCGTTCGCCGACCCGGACCTCGAACGGCGGGCAGTTGCACAAGGCGGGGTTGAACCGCAACTGCAGCGGCTGCTTGCGGGCCAGCGCCACCTGCTGATCGAGGCTGTGGCGCACCGGATTGGCGACGACCGCTGGACCTTGCAACGGACCGCACGCGCTCGCCACCAGGCCGAGGCCGGTCAGGCTATGCCGCCAAGCCATAGATGACCGCCAGCACCGCGACGGCCCCCAAAATGCCATTGCCCAAGAAGATCGGGTCGCGCAACATGCGCTCGGTCGGACTGTGCGCCGTGCCGTGGTCGTCGAGCAACTGGTAGTAGCGCCACAGACCGAAAAGCGCGAACGGCAGCGTGAACAGCAACCGGTCCGTGCCGAAGCGCGCGATGGTCGCCGGGTCCCGGGTGTACAGGGCATAGGCACCGGCGGCCAGCGCGGCGAGCACGCCCAGCGCAAAGTTGAGGTGCTCGATGCGGTAGAACTCGAGCGCCGCGCGGTGTTCGGCGTCACTGGTCATCAGTTCGTGCTTGCGCTTGCCGAGCGCCAGAAAGAGCGCGAGCAACACGGTGCAGGCGATCAGCCACCCGGACAGGTGCACTTGCGCCGCCTCGCCGCCGGCCAGTGCCCGCAGCAAGAACCCGCAACTGATGACCACGGCGTCCAAGTATGCGACGCGCTTGAGGCCCTTGGAATACGCGAGGTTCATGGCGAAGTAGCCCGCCTGGATCGCCGCCACCCGCGGTCCGACGACAAAGGCCAGCGCCAGCGCTGCGACCAGCATCGCCGCGAACGCAGCCCGCGCTTGGGCCATCGACAGCTCGCCCGAGGCAATCGGCCGCAGACGCTTGACGGGGTGCGCCCGGTCGGCTCCGACGTCGTGCAGATCGTTGAGCAGGTAGGTCGCGCTGGACCCGAGGCAGAACGCCAAAGTGGCGATCGCCACGCGCACCACCACCTCGCTGCCAAACGCTCCGCGGTCCAGGAGTTGCGGGCCGGCGAACAGCAGGGGGGCGAGGACGAAGGTGTTTTTGACCCACTGGTGCGGTCGCATCGCCCGCAGCAGCACTAGCGGACGCAGCCGGTGTCCGGGCGCGGCGGCGGCAGTGGGGGCGTCGGCGCGCTCCGCGGTGTCGGTCATGGGCTTGCCGGCGTGGAAGCGGCCGGCGGCGACCGGCCCGTCGGCGTCGCAGACTCGGCCATCCTGGCGGCGTCGAGCCGCAGTTGGCGGTCGTGCCGCGTGTAGTAGTCGGCCAACTGGATCCTGTAGTCGGCTACGGCCCGCTGCAGTGCCGTGCGGATCTCGTCAAACCGCCTGAGCCCTTGCGCGTCGCCCAGTCCGCGCTCGAACTCGGCGATTTCGTCGCGGGCGCGACGGTAGGCCTCAGTCAACCTGCCGTGCACGGCCTTGAGTTCAGCGGTGGCTGTCGGAATGGCCTCGAGCTTGTGGACGAACACGTCCATGGCGGGCAACACCCGCGTGCGCAGCGCCGCCTTGTAGTCGGGCAGATTGGTCGACGCATTGGCGGCGGCAAACGCGTCGAGCACCTCCCTGTGCGCTGCGTTGGCGCCGGCCGAGGCTGTCGAATACTGTTCGATGGCGCTGGCGACTGCGGCCTGCGCTTGGCGCGCCGCGCGCTCCTGGCGGGCCTTCTCGCAGCCCGCCAGCACCGGAAGCACGATCATGGCCAGCCACAACCCGGCGCGGCAGGCCAAAACCACGCGCGGGCGCGGCGTTGGGCAGGGCAGAACGCGGTCGGTCGGCATGGTCGGTGGTCGCGGAGCAGCCGCGGCCCGACGCGGTGCGGGCGGAAGTGTGGCGAAGATGCCAGTTGGGCGCAAGCCAGTCCGCGGGCCAGGCGCATAGGCCCTGGCACACCGTCCGGGCGGCGACGAGGCGTCCGGTGCGAGCGGGTCCCGGAACCGCGCCCGTCCTATGGACCATGTCCCCGTTGGTGGCCCCGTTGGTGGCCCCGTTGCACACCGACGGGGCCGGACCGAGCGACGCGGGGCTTTTCGCGCCGATTTCTTGCCGGATGGCCGCGGTCGGCGCACAATGCACCCTCGCGGGCGCACCGCCCGCCGCGAGCGCATGCGGCGCAACCTCATGTTGTGCCACCTGCACTTGCGCCACGCAGGCCCGTGCCGCCTTGCTGGCCTGTGCCGCCTTGCTGGCCGACCGCGTCCAGTGAGCACGGGCACGAACTCGCCAGTGTGGCGCTGGCCCCCAACGGACCCTGCCCCGGCCGACCGGGTGCGGCAGGTGACATGCTCGGCGACCGCCGCTCCAATCCGCGATTTCCCTGCCTGCTGGTCGGCGAGGCCAGGTTGCCGGGCGTAGCGCCTTTCGAGGTGGTGTGCACCAGCATCTGCCGGGGCGGCGGATTCTTCACCTGCCGGTCCGCGGTCCAGCCCGGCACGCCGATGACGATCGTATTTCGGCCCACGGGCACCGACGGGCCGCAGATCGAGTGCGCCGCGGAGGCCATCTGGTTGAGCGCCAAGGGCAGCCTGACTCCGCCCGGGTTCGGGGCGCGATGGAAGACCTTGCGCTGCAACAAGGGCGACGATGCGCTGCGCACTTTTGCCGCCGAGCACCTGCGCTGGGCCGACCTGCCGCCGCTGCCCGCCGACGCCGAGGGGCGGGCGTGGTTGCGCGTAACCCCAGACGGCCGTCTCTCGGGCGGTTTCGCCACGCCGGTGGCGGATCCGGCCCGCAGCAGTGGCGCAATGGCGCCACCTGCCGAACCCTCGCAGCGCCCGCCCTCGGGCGGAACCCCGGTCGCGGTCGCGGCGGCCGGCGCGCCGGCA